>WNFH01002039.1_pt1 | contig 13971 bp, 10 predicted proteins | sample 5400411 | NCBI WGS metagenome assembly WNFH01 (sample SAMN13153347, study PRJNA577476) | soil metagenome | isolation source: 200 cm saprolite under Douglas fir tree site 2 hole 3 | place: USA:California | collected 2015-04-18
ACCTCCTCCACCGTGAGCATGTGGTTCTTGCCATGGCTGATGCGGTGGACCACCGAGGCGGGCGTGGTCTGGCGCTCGTCCATGTCGAGCTCGCGCATCGCCTCCTTGACGATGGCGAGTCGATCGTCCTCGTCGTAGATCACGAAGGAGGGGGGCAGGCCAACGAGGGCGGCGCGCGCGCGCAGGATGCGCACGCACGTCGAGTGGAAGGTGGCGATGAGAGGGGGCCGGATGCCCGCGGGCACGACCAGATCCTCCACGCGCCGGCGCATCTCTCCCGCCGCCTTGTTCGTGAAGGTGACGGCGAGGACGTGGCGCGGGTCTATGCCCTCGACGCCGAGAAGCCAGGCGATCCGGTGGGCGATCACCCGCGTCTTGCCGCTGCCCGCGCCGGCCAGGACCAGCACGGGCCCCTTGGTCGCCTGGACGGCTTGACGCTGGACGGGATTGAGCGAGGCGAGGATGGTCTCGGGAGCGACGGTGCCGCGCATGGAAGCTCACGATATCACAGGGGCGGCCGCGCCGCCCCGCGCGCTCCCGCGACTACTCGACGGTGACGGACTTGGCGAGATTCCTCGGCTGGTCGACGTCGCGGCCGAGGCGAACCGCGAGATGGTAGGCCAAGAGCTGGAGGGGCACGGCCATGACGATGGGCGAGAGGAGCTCGGCGGAGACGGGCACGGTGAGCACACGCGATGCGCGGGCTCCGATCTCGCGGTCACCCTCGTGGGCGAGGACGATGACGCGCCCGTCGCGCGCGCGCACCTCCTCGATGGTGCCCATCATCCGGTCGTAGGAGCCGTCCCTCGGGGCGAGGGCCACCACCGGCATGCCGTCGTCGATGAGGGCGATGGGCCCGTGCTTCATCTCCCCGGCGGCGTAGCCCTCGGCGTGCAGATAGGAAAGCTCCTTGAGCTTGAGCGCGCCCTCGAGGGCCATGGGGTAATGGAGGCCCCGCCCGAGGAAGAGAAAATTCTTGTAGCCGGCGAGGTCGCGGGCCAGCTCGGCGATGGCCGGCTCGCCCTCGAGGACGCGCTCGAGAAGGCGCGGTAGCTCGAGGAGGCCCTGGATGTGCTTGCGGCCATCCTCGGCCGGAATGGCCCCGCGCCGGCGGCCGAGCCAGAGGGCCAGGAGGTAGCAGGCCGTCAGGGTCGCCGTGAAGGTCTTGGAGGAGGCGACGCCGATCTCGGGCCCCGCGTGCGTGTAGAGCAGCCCCGTGGACTCGCGCGCGAGGGCGGAGCCCACCACATTGGTGATGCCGACGATGGGGGCGCCCTTGTCACGCGCCGCCTTGACGGCGCCGAGGGTGTCCGCCGTCTCGCCAGATTGGGACAGCGCGACCACCAGTGTCTCGGGGCCGAGCACGGCGTCCCGGTAGCGGAACTCCGAGCCGAGGTCGACCTCCGCCGAGATGCCGGCCAGCCGCTCGATCAGGAAGCGCCCCACGAGCGCGGCGTGGTATGAGGTGCCGCAGGCCACCAGCACCACGCGCTGCAGTCTCTCCACGATCTCGGGATCGAGCCCGATGTCCGGCAGCACCACCGTGCCCCCCTCGGGGGAGACGCGGCCGCGGAGCGTGTCGGCCACTGCCCGCGGCTGCTCGTAGATCTCCTTGAGCATGAAGTGGCGGTATCCGCCCTTCTCCGCCAGGATCGGGTCCCAGAGGATGCGGGTGGGCGTGCGCGACACGGGCGCGCCCGCGAGGTCGGTGATCTCGACCCCGTGGCGTGTGATGACGGCCACGTCGCCGTCTTCCAGGATCACCACGTCGCGCGTGTGGGCGAGCAGGGCGGGAATGTCGGAGGCGAGGAGCGTCTCTCCCTGCCCGAGCCCGACCACCACACTGCCCGCGCCGTGCTTGGCCGCCACCAGCCGGTCGGGCATCTGCTTCGACAGCACCCCGATGGCATAGGATCCCGAGAGCTCGCGGAGGGCCCGACGCACGGCCTCGTCGAGCCGCGGGGTATCGTGAAGGTGGCGCTCGATGAGGTGCGCGATCACCTCGGTATCGGTCTCCGACGTGAACACGTGTCCCTCCGCGGCCAGCCGCTCCTTGATGGGCAGGTAGTTCTCGATGATGCCGTTGTGCACGACCACGAGCGTGCCCGAGCCGTCGGTGTGCGGGTGGGCATTGTCGTCGGTGGGCCGGCCATGCGTCGCCCAGCGCGTGTGCCCGATGCCGATGCTGCCCTTGACCGGCCGCGCGCGCAGGATGCCTTCCAGCACCTTGATGCGGCCGGCGGCGCGCCGCACCTCGAGCCCCGAGGCGCCCAGCACGGCGATTCCCGCCGAGTCATAGCCGCGGTACTCGAGACGCTTGAGGCCATCCACGATGAGCCCCACCGCGTCCTTGTCGCCGATATAGCCGACGATGCCGCACATGGCTCAGGCCTTCCCCCCGGTCTTGTTCCTCGGCCCTTGTCGCTTGCGCGCGGCCCAGCCCTCGCGAACCTCTTGCTTGCCACGCGCCACCGCGAGCGCCCCCGGGGGCACGTCCTTCGTGATCACGGAGCCCGCCCCGACATAGGCGCCCTCGCCGATGGTGACCGGGGCCACCAGGCTCGAGTTGGTTCCCACGAAGGCGCCGGCCCCGATCACCGTCTCGTGCTTGTGCACGCCGTCGTAGTTGCACGTGATGGCGCCCGCCCCGACATTGGCGTCGGCGCCCACCGTCGCGTCGCCGACATAGGAGAGATGCGGCACCTTGGCGCCGCGCCCGATCCGCGCCTTCTTGAGCTCGACGAAATTGCCGATGCGGGCGCCCACGCCGACATGCGAGAGCGGCCGGAGATGGCAAAAGGGGCCGAGCTGGGCCTCGGCCTCGACGAGAGCCTCGGAGAGCACGCAGTACGGCCTGAGGGTGACGCGATCGCCGATGCGACTGGCGCTCACGTGACAGCCCGTGGCCACCGTGCACTCGGCGCCGATGGTCGTGGCGCCCTCCAGGATGACGCCAGGATAGATCACCGTGTCGGCGCCGACCGTCACCGTATCGTCCACGTACGTCGCCGACGGATCCAGGATGGTCACCCCTTCGGCCATGAGGCGATCGAGCGTGCGCCGCCGGAGGACGGCCGCCACCTCCGCGAGCTGGCTCCGATCATTGATGCCGAGGCACTCCCGGGGATCCGTCGCCCTGACCGCTTCGATGATGGCTCCGCTTCGGGCCAGGATGCCGATCACGTCGGTCAGGTAGTATTCGCCCTGCTCGTTCTGGGGCACGACCTGGCCGAGGGCGGACCAGAGAGACTTGGCGTCGAAGCAGTAGACGCTGGTGCCGATCTCGTGGATGGCTCGCTGAGCGGGCGTGGCGTCCCTGTCCTCGACGATGCCCACGGGACGGCCACCCTCACGGATGACCCGACCATAGCCCGTGGGATCCGGCAGCTCGGCCGTGAGCAGGGTGGCCGCCGCCCCCGTCTTCCCGTGATGCTCGACGAGCGCCTGGAGCATCTCCCGCGACATGAGGGGCTGGTCAGCCGGCAGGACGAGAAGGGCGCCCTCACCGCAGGCGCCACGCGCCTGGAGCACCGCGTGCCCGGTGCCGAGCCGCTCCTTCTGCTCGACGTAGACGAGGTCCGGCGCATCGCCCACGGCGGCCCGGACCTCGGAAGCTCCGCGCCCGATGACCAGGACCACCTGCGCGCCGAGAGCGCGGCCGAGCCGCACCGGATACTCGACGAGCGGGCGGCCGGACACGCGGTGAAGCGCCTTGGGAAGCTTCGAGCGCATGCGCTTCGAATCGCCGGCCGCCAGGATCACCGCAGTGAGCGCGCTCATGACCGTCAACCTAGGTTAGCACGGCGCGTGCCAAGGACCGGGGGCACCGCCCGGGGGCTGCAAGTAACGGGTTGACGAGACCTTATCGCCCGCGGTCGACATACCAAGAGGCATGTGGAGGATCAATGACGACGAAGATGAGACAGGATCCTGACAATTCTGTTGGGTAGAGGAGACGCGAGCTCCACCAGCTCGCCCGTGACGGGATGCAGAAACGACAGCCCGGCGGCATGGAGCGCCACACCCCCGAGCCCCTTCACCAGCTCCTCGGGCAGCGCCTCGCCGGACCGCGCGCGGCGGCCGCCATAGGTCTCGTCACCGAGGAGGGGGTGGCCCATCGAAGCCAGATGCACCCTGATCTGATGCGTGCGCCCGGTCTCGAGCCGGCACTCGAGAAAGGTCGAGGTCGGAAAGCGCTCGAGCACGTGAAAGCGGGTGACGGCCCGCCGGCCCGTCCCCGCCCGCGCCACCGCCATACGGACTCGCGACTTGGGATCGCGGGTTATCGGGGCGTCGATCTCGCCGTCCTCTCGCCGGATCACGCCGTAGGCCAGGCAGAGATACCGCCGCGAGACGGTGCGGCGCTGGAGCTGCGCGGTGAGCGAGTCATAGGCCTGAGGCGTCTTGGCCAGCGCGATCAGCCCCGAGGTGCCCTTGTCCAGTCGATGCACGATGCCGGGCCGCCGGGGACCGCCCACCCCCGCGAGACCCGGGGCATGCGCCAGCGCGGCGGCGGCGAGGGTCCCCAAGTGAGCGCCCGCGCCCGGATGCGTCACCATGCCGGCCGGCTTGTCCACGACGAGGACGTGGTCGTCCTCGAAGACAATGGTCAGGGGAATCGCCTCCGGGACCATCTCCTCAGGCGGTGGGGGCGGAATCTCGGCCTCGACCCGCTCTCCGGGACGGAGCCTGCGCGAGGCCTTGAGGGCGGGAGCATCGTCGACGCGGACGCGGCCCGCATCCACCAGGGCTTTGATGCGGGTGCGCGAGAGATCGGGCAGCCGCTCGGCGAGCCAGAGGTCCAGGCGCCGGCCCGCCTCGGCGCTTCCGACGGTGGCCGCCACGCGTCGGGCGGCCGCGCCTGTCATGCGCGCGGCGGCGAGGTCATCAGCATGCGCAGGGCCAGGAGGGCCACGCCCACGCTGATGGCGGAATCAGCCACATTGAAGGCGGGCCAGTGCCAGCCGCGCCAGTAGAAATCGAGGAAATCCACGACGGCCCCGAAGCGCGCCCGGTCGATGAGGTTGCCGGCGGCTCCGCCGAAGATCAGTCCCATGGCGATGGCCGCCGGTTTGCCGCCATCCGGCAAGAGCCTCACCGCGAGAGCCGCCAGCACGCCCAGCGCGCCCAGAGACAGGACGACCACCACCCACCGCCACGTCGGCGGCACGGCCGAGAGCATGCCGAAGGCCAGTCCGGGATTCATGATGAGGGTGAGCGAGAAGAATCCGTCGATGACCGGGCGGGGGACGCCGGAGGGCAGGCGGGCGAGGGCCAGCCACTTGACCACCTGGTCGAGGATCACGACGATCCCCGCCAGGGCCGCCACGAGCTTCATGCGCGCGCGCGCACCACCGGCAGGCAGCGCCCGCACAGCGCCGGGTGAGCGGGATCGGCGCCCACTCCCTCGCTCCAGGTCCAGCAGCGATCGCAGCGCTTCCAGCCCAGGGCGGCGGCGGGGATGACCTCGAGGACGAGCCCGGGGATATCCTGACCCTCGTAGCGAGTGACGCGGTCCGCGGGCGGAGCGGCGCCGAAGCGCACGGCCGACACGTTGAACAGGGTGGCGAGGAGCGCGTCGCCCTTGGTCTCGAGGAGCGGCCGCCACTGCTCCTCCGGAACCGAAACGATGAAGACCACCGCGTCCACGGCCTTGCCGATCCGCCCCTGCTGGCGCGCCGCCTCGAGCGCCCGCGAGACCTCGCCGCGCACCTCGAGCAAGCGCTCCCATTCCCCGCGCAGCCGCTCGTTGATCCACTCGCCGCGCTCCTCGGGAAAGGTGACCAGATGCACGCTCTCGGGCTTGCCGCGGCCCGGGATATGCGACCACACCTCTTCGGCGGTGAAGGTCAAGATGGGGGCCAGGAATCGCGCGAGGGCCGTGAGGATCTCGAAGCACACGGTTTGCGCCGCGCGACGCTTGGGATCGTCCGGGGCCGACACGTACAGCCTGTCCTTGATGATGTCGAGATAGAGAGCCGAGAGGTCCACCGCGCAGAAATTGTGCGTGGCGTGGAAGACCACGTGGAACTGGTACTCGTCGTAAGCCCGGCGCGCCCGCGCGATGAGCTCGCCCAGGCGCAGGAGGGCCCAGCGATCGAGCTCCTCCATGCGGTCGTAGGCGATCCGGTCGCGCTCGGGGTCGAAATCGGCGAGGGTGCCGAGGAGGAACCGGCAGGTGTTCCGGATGCGCCGATAGGCATCGGCGAGCCGGTTCAGGATCTCGTCGGAGAGTCGGACGTCCTCGGTATAGTCCTCGGCCGCGACCCAGAGACGCAGCACGTCGGCCCCGAACTTCGGCAGGAGCTCGTCGGGGGCGATGTTATTGGACTGGGACTTGGACATCTTGCGACCATCACCATCGACCATGAATCCATGCGTGATCACGGAGCCGTAGGGCGCGCGGTCGCGGGTGCCCACCGCCTCCAGCAGCGAGGATTGAAACCAGCCGCGGTGCTGGTCCGAGCCCTCCAGATACATCTCGGCCGGCCATCTCAGCTCCGGACGCTTCTCGAGCACGGCCGCGTGACTGCAGCCCGAGTCGAACCAGACGTCCAGAATGTCGGTCTCCTTGCGGAACTCCCCGCCGCCGCATTTTCCGCAGGCCGTGCCCGCGGGCAGCAGGTCCTTGGCATCCCGCGCATACCACTCGTCGGCGCCCGTTCCGGCTTCCATGATGGCGGCCACGTGCTCCACCACGGCCTGGTCGAGCAGCAAGGTCTCACAGCCCGCGCAGTAGAAGGCGACGATGGGCACCCCCCACACCCGCTGACGCGAGATCACCCACTCGGGCCGATGCGCGACCATGTTGTAGATCCGCTCCTCGCCCCACTCCGGGATCCAGCGCACATGGTTCCGGATGGCGTCGAGGGCCCGCTGGCGCAGCCCGTTCTTGTCGAGGGCGATGAACCACTGCTCGGTCGCGCGGAAGAGCGTCGGGTTCTTGCACCGCCAGCAATGCGGATAGGTATGCTCGACGGCCACCTCGGCGACCAGGGCGTTCCGCGCGCGCAGGAGGTCGATGATCTTCGGATTGGCCTCCCACACCGTCATGCCCGCGAAGACCGCCACCTCGGGCAGGAAGCGCCCGTCATCGTCCACGGGGTTGTAGATCTTGAGTCCCGCCTGGCGCCCGAGCTCGTAGTCCTCCTCGCCGTGACCGGGGGCGATGTGGACGAGCCCGGTGCCCGTGTCCATGGCCACGAAGTCGGCGCCGAGCACGGGCACCTCGCGATCGATCCACGGATGCCGCGCCACCGAGCCCACGAGCGTCTCACCGGGGACGGCGACGTCGGTCGGCCGCGTCCGTCCCTGGAGACCCGGGAGGGCGGCGAAGGCCTCGGCGAGCGAGCGACCCACCATGAGGGCCTCGCCGTCCACCTCCAGCGCCGTGTAGGTCTCGCCCGGATGGACCGCGATGGCGAGGTTGGCGGGAAGCGTCCACGGTGTGGTGGTCCAGATGACCAGAGACGCGCGCCGGTTTCCGAGGGCTCGCTTCAGCTCAGCCGAGGGCGAGACCAGGGGGAACTTGACATAGACCGAGGGCGTGGTCTGGTCCTCGTACTCGACCTCGGCCTGGGCCAGGGCCGTCTTGCAGTACATGCACCAGTGCACGGGCTTGAGGCCCTTGTGCACGAGCCCGCGTCCGACGAAGCGCCCGAACTCCCGCACGATGGTCGCCTGGTAGGCCGGCGCCATGGTGAGATATGGATCGTCCCAGTCGCCGAAGATACCCAGGCGCTTGAACTCCTCGCGCTGGATGTCGATGAACTTGGCGGCGTACTCGCGACAGCGCCGCCGCTTCTCGATGGGGTCCATGGCCTGTCGCACGTCCACGCTCGCCGTGTCGAGGCCGAGCTCCATGTCCACCTGGTGCTCGATGGGCAGCCCGTGGCAGTCCCACCCGGGCACGTACGGTGAGTTGTGTCCCAGCATGCTGCGGGACTTGACGACGAAATCCTTGAGCACCTTGTTGAGCAGGGTGCCCATGTGGATGTTGCCATTGGCATAAGGTGGGCCGTCGTGGAGGATCCACAGCGGGCGCGTGGCCGACGCCTTGCGCAGGCGTCCATAGATGTCCATCTCCTCCCATCGCTTGAGCATGTCGGGCTCGAGCTTGGGCAGATTGGCCTTCATGGGGAAGGACGTCTTCGGAAGGTTCAGGGTGTCCTTGTAGTCCATCGAGGTCAAAACGTAACACCGATAGGCGTTTAGGGCAAGGTACGCCCGCCGGCTCACGCCCAAAATCCTGCCGGCAGAGCTCGCTCGGCGCCTTTCGTGGCGGCGCGGGGCCGACCCCGTCACAATGAAGACGGCGGCGTGATTCGGGCGCATGCGGCTCAGGTGGACCTGACGAGCTTCCGCCCCCGTTAGTTGATCGAAGGGGGCCTCGACGGCCCCCTCCGAGCCTCCCCCAAGATCGGTTGCGCCGGCAGAGCCGGCGCTCGGAAAAACCAAGTCGCAGGCGGCTGTGAAGCTGCAGGCTGCTCAGCAGCCTGCGGTTACTTAGGAGAGAGCTCGACTATGCCGCGGGCATTGTCGATGGTGACGCGGAAGTGATGCAAAAAGTCACGTCCGAGGAGGCCCTGAGAGTCGGGGCGGCGCGTCTCCGACTCATACGAAACGATGGGCAGCGGGCCGACCCGCGCCCCACCCACTTCCAGGCTCTCCAGAGTCACGACATAGGCGGATGACGAGCCGGTGACGCCACGCAGCTGTATCCGCGGGGCATCGCGATAGCTGACGCCGAGCCCGATCAGCGCGGCGGGGCTGACCATGGTCGCGTCGGCGCCCGTGTCCAGCAGCAGCTGCGCCAGTCCCCGTCCATTGATCCGGACCGTCACCATGATGGGACGGCCAGGCGTGAACGCGATCCGCGTCACTCCCCCCACGACCTCCGCGGTAGGCGGACCCGATGGCGGAGGCGGCGCCTCCACGGAACCGATGGCCTGCCCCCGGTCGCGGTAGCGTCCGGGCACGCTCTCTGGTCCCTGACCGAAGTGAGTTTCGCCTTGCGCGTCAGTCCATCGGTAGAGCTGCGCGGAGACGGCCGGGGCCAGCGTGAAGGTCAGGGCGAGGGCGGCTACCGCCGAGTGTGAAACCCGTTGCATCGCGGGCACGTCGCCCTACCGGGGCGAGAGCGTGAGGACGCCGGCCGTGGAGTCGATGGTGACCGTGAACTGGTCGAGGAAGTCACGGCCGAGCAGCCCGTCCCCGAGGCCGAACTCGATGTCATGAGCGGCCACGCGAAGCGGACCCGAACGCGCCGTGCCCACCTCGATGCTCTGCACGGGAACGAACAGGACATTGGCGCTACCCGTGGCGCCCTTGACCGAGCCGCGAAGGCTATCTCGCGAGCCAATGCCCAGTCCGGCCAGAATGCGCGGGTTGATCACCGTCACCGACGCTCCCGTGTCGAGCATGAGCTGGACCGATCCGCTGCCATTGACCCTGGCCGTGACCATGATGGGCTTGCCCGGCGTGAAGGAGATGCGGGTGGCCTTGCTGACCTCGGGCGACCCTGACGAGGCGCCCGGAGCTGCCGCCGGAGTCTCCGGATAGACCAGGAGCTGCGCCCGCGAGCGATACCGCTCGGGTACGCTGTCGAGCCCTTGGGAATAGTGCGCGGCGCCCTGATCATCCGCCCAGCGGTACGTTTGCGCCCAGGCCGGGCTTCCCCAGCAAAGATGCGCCGTGGCGAGGGCGAGGAGCAGGCCGACAGCTCTGATCAACCTCATGGCAGCTGGATTATAGCGCGCCCGCCGCGTTTCCCGGGCGTCCCTCAGCGCGGCAGGCGGACGAAGGTGTAGCCCGCGTATTGCACACGCCCCCGGCCGAGCGGCAAGACGTAGAGGTATCGGCCATAGGGCAGCTGCACTTCCAGGAGTCCCGGCGGACGCAGCTCCTCAGGGTCCCAGTGGTCCACGAACCACACGAGTTGTCGGACCCGGCGGGGCACCTCGATGGTCGCGCTGGGCGTCAGGATCATGGTCGCCGATGACTGGGAGGCGTAGAAGCCGCGCGGCGGCTCGCCGACCTGAAGCTGGTAGATCGCGTATTCCGGCATGTAGAACATCGCGTGTCTGAGCCACGGGTAGGACCGCCGGTTCCCGAGCTCCGTGACGAGGGCGGTGTCCGAGGGATCGTAGACGGCGCGGATGGTGTCGATATAGGTCCGGATGACGGCCTCGTGCTCGCGCAGCGCGGCCGCCGTGCGACTCATGATCCAGTCGTGGGCTTCGTCCTTCGCGCGCCAGACCCAGGCCTCGCCCGTGCGCTTGTTGAATTCCCGCGCCACCGGCCGCGCGCTCACGAAGAAGCCCGTGCTGACGAGGCAGAGAGGGAGGAGGGCCGTCGCCGTCAGCCCCCAGCGCCAGTTGGGCCGGCGGAGTCGCTCCGAGCCCGCGGCCACCGCCTCCACGAGGACGCGGCTCAGCAGGATCACGAGGGCGGGCAGAAAGGTCAGCACGTAGCCGGCCTGGCCGAAGTGCACGAGCATGTAGAACGCGGCGGGCGGCACCACCCAGGTGGCGAGGAACCAATCAGGGCGGCCCCAGCCGACCCGGCGCAGGTATAGCGGTATGGCCAGGGCGGCCAGAGCCAGAGGACCGAGGCCGATCACGACCGAGGCCAGGACATAGCGGGCCTGCGCCAGGGTGACCTCCAGCGAGCCGCCCAGCACCGACGTAGGGAGGACCACGGAGCCATAGAGCTGGCTCGAAGCACGCAAGTAGGCCTCGAGCCCGCCCGTGAGCCAGAGCATGGGCAGGAGCCAGGTCAGGACGGCGCCGCCCATGACGAGCAGTCCGAGGCCGATGCGTCCGAGCCGCCGGATGCCCCGCGTTTCGAGTTGAGCGGCGGCCATCGGCCGACGCGAGACGAGGGCTGAGTTGCCGTTCGAGCTGAGACGATGCCGAGGAGCCGTAGGCGTGGCAGTTCGAGCTGAAGGGCGAAGCCCTGAGGCGAGAGCTGAGTCGATCATCGGCGAGGCGAGGGCTGAGTTGCCGTTCGAGCCGAGACGATGCCGAGGAGCCGTAGGCGACGAGATCGGCGAGGCGAGGGCTGAGTTGATCCCGCACGCGAGCCAGAGAGGGAAAAGAAGGACGAGCACGGACGGGCGAATCCCGCCCACCAGACCCAGGGCGAGGGCGCCGGCATAAAGCTGGCGCGGCTTCCCCTGGAGCGCGCCCCAAGCAAACCAGGCCACGAGCACCGCGCCGAAGGCTTCGCCTGCATAGGTGAGGCCGACGGCCCCGTAGAACCAGAAAAGCGGGCTCACGGCGAGGAGGGCGGCGGCGGCGGCGGCCGTCACCCGATCGTAGAGCGCGCGCGCGAGCCAGTACACGGTGAACGTGGTGGCCGCGCTGAACAGCATGGCCAGTGTCACATAGGCCATGTTGGGATCGCCGAGGGAGGCATTGAGGAGGCGGCCAAGCGCGACGTAGAGCAAATAACCCGGCGGATGAGGCTGGTGCTTGACGACGTCGAACTCCCGGAGGGCCAACGCGAACTGCACGGCGTCCCAGTTGTAGAGCATGCGCGCCCGGTATGGCCAGCGAGAGACGAGAGTCAGCGCGGCGAGCCCGCCGGCGATCCAGGTGTCTCCGTGCCTCATCAGGTGAGCGCGGGCGCCATCGGCCCATGGCCGGGCCAGGCTCACGCGCGTCCCCAGACGCGATCCGCGGCTCCGAAAATGGCCGAGGAATCGCCAAGCGACGCGCGGGCGATGCGGAGGTCGCGCGACAGAATCGTCGCGCGGGCACGGACCTGGCGCTCGATGGCGCCGATGAGCGCGGGCACCGCGGTCATGATGCCCCCGCCCAGGACGAGAAGCTCGGGGTTGAGCAGGGTGACGTAGTTGGCGATCGCCGATCCCAGATGCCGTTCGGCGTCGCTCCAGATCCGACGCGCGAACTCGTCTCCGGCGGATGCGGCGCGGGCCACGAGGGCGGCCGTGACCCGTTTGGGATCGCCGCTCGTGTCATCCTTGAGGCGGGTGGCCGTCCCGTCCTTGAGCGCGGTCTCCACGCGCCGCATGAACCCCTGGCCGGAGGCATAGGCCTCGACGCAGCCGCGCTGGCCGCAGACGCAGGGTATGCCGTCGGGGACGATCTGGGTGTGGCCGAGCTCTCCTGCGACATTGCTCGCGCCCTTGAGGAGCAGGCCGTCCATCACAGCGCCGGAGCCTACCCCGGTGCCCACGAAGACGGCGATCAGGCTCTTGCTTCCCCGCCCCACCCCGAAGCGGTACTCGCCCCAGGCCGCCGCGCGCACATCGTTCTCCACGTAGGTGGGGAGCCCGAACGCGGATTCGATCTCGTCGCGGAGCGGGACATCGTCCCACTGGAGATTGGGTGCGAAGACGACGGCCTGCGTCACGGGATGGATTTGCCCGGCCGCGGCGATGCCGATGCCGGCCACGCGCGCGGGGTCGGTAGAGTCGAGGAGCCGGCTGATGACGTGCTTGAGATTCGCCAGCACGCCGGATGCGCCCTTCCAGGCCTCGGTCTGCACCTCGAGGCGTCCGAGAAGCTCGCCGTCTCCGCTGAGGAGCCCCCCGCGCAGCTTGCTTCCCCCGAGGTCGATGCCGACGGCGCTCCGGTCGGAGGACACGAGCAATGGCGAGGCGGCGTGTGAGTCGAGGGCGGCGGAACGGTCAGGCCTTCTTGTCTTCGTCCTTCTTCGCTGTCGACGGCGTCTCGTCCACCGGGTCCGTCACGCCCTTCTTGAACTCCTTCACGCTCGATCCGAGGGAACGGGCGAGGCCGGGCAGCTTGTTGGCCCCGAAGAGGACCAGGATGATCACGAGAATGACCAGCAGTTCCTGCATACCTAACCCAAACATGGCGCGGCTCCTTTCCTTTGCGAGAGCGCCTTTACCCTACGCGCCCCGGAGAGGGTTGTCAACGCAGGCGGCTGAGAAAGGCCCATCTGCTTCGTTGTCGCCCTCGCATCTGGGACCTTTTTCGAGCCGACTGCGAGACCTGGTCAGGCTCGTCAGGGGCTGCGGAGGACACGATGCTCGCCTTGCCTCACCGTGACGCGCTGAGCGTCGAAGTACTCCATGAGGGGGATGGCGTACTTGCGGCTGATGCCCAGGAGATCTTTCACGTCGCCCGGACCGATCTCCTTCTTGACGTGGAGATGAGCGACCAGCTTGTCCTGGATCTCCTGGAGAGCCGCCGAGTGAAAGAAGATCGATTCCTTGACGCGCACGAGGCGTCGGTCGGCGACGAGAAGCTGAAAGAGCTGGTGCTTCTCGGTGCCCTTGACCCCCAGCCGGCCCAGGGCCTCCTCCGGGCTCGGGGGGGCCGCGCCCGCCCGGCGAAAATCGGCCTCGAGCCCGTCGACCACGCGCCGCTGCTCGGGCGAGAGGCGGATCTCGTGGGAGGCCAGCCGGACCTGGTCACGCTCGCTCCGCACGAGGCCCTCGGCCTCCAGCGCGGTCACGAGCTGGGTGAAGACCTTCTCCTGCGCGTGCCCGGCGCGACTCCTGAGCTCCTCCCGCGAGATCCCGCCGCGCAACGGATTCTGGGCGTGAAAGGCCTCGAGCAGAGCCAGCGACTGCGCGCGCAGACGCTGGCTCGCCTCGCGGTGCACGTACCACTCGCGATCCACGGCCGTCACCGCCTGCTCCCGCGAAAGCTCCTCGAGGAGGAGGCGCAGCCGCTCGGGGCCGAAGGGCGTGCGCGCGCGCAGGTCAGCCGCGCGAAGGCCGGCGGCGCCGGCCTGGCGCAGATGCTCCTCCACCACCTGGGCGGGAGTGCCCTGCTCGAGAAGGCGCAGGTGCTCCCCGAGGGCGTCGCCTTTTCGCTTGAAGCGCGGCGGCGAGATGTCCAGCACGGTACCGCCGCCGATGGTGACGATGGGCGAGTAGGAGCGGATGACGTAGCGGTCGCCCGGCAGGGCGCAGACCGGTGCCTCGAGTCGGAAGCGGCCATAGGTGACGCTGCCCGGCTCGATTACCTGCGT
>WNFH01002040.1_pt1 | contig 13968 bp, 12 predicted proteins | sample 5400411 | NCBI WGS metagenome assembly WNFH01 (sample SAMN13153347, study PRJNA577476) | soil metagenome | isolation source: 200 cm saprolite under Douglas fir tree site 2 hole 3 | place: USA:California | collected 2015-04-18
GATGGGGACATGCCCCAGTATATCCACGACAATACCGAGGATGAGTTCACCCACTTCACCTTCATCAACGCATACCTGGTTTCCAAGGGCGCGCAGCCAGTCAATCTGGACAAGTTTCGCACGCTGCCGAGCAGTAAAGCCACCGGTGCCCGGCAAATCGGACGGCTCACCAACCTCATGCAGCTCACTGTGGACACCAGCTATTGGACTCGCTACCGCAGCCGCACGAAGAACCCCGATTTCGGCGACACGTTCCCACCGGCCATCCCGGGTTTGCTGAAAGGGCAGTTTCCGGCGATTCCCAGGAACGACGGCGACCTCGCCCCCCATAAGCACATCCAGGCAATCGCCAACACAGCGGGCTTCCATTTTGCGTTTATCGAGGGAGGTGGCACCAGCCTCTACCCATCGCTGGCCCAGAGGGTCACCAGCGCGGAAGTGTTGCGCATCTTGCTTAGTATCGGTCCAACCGAGACACAGCACTTTCAGACCTGGCAAGACAAGGCGGGCAACGCGCCTCCTTTGATCGATCCCACCAATGGGTTGGTGTTTCCGAACCTCAATGCCGCTCCTTTTGGAGGGCAGAACTTCCAGACCAACCTGATCATGCCAGAACCGACCGTCTTCCTCAGCCGAAGCTTCCCGGTCTGTTCGATCATTCGCCCGACCGAGACACAGGGGGCTGCCATGGGCGCGGCTAAGGCCTTGACCGCCGACGGGCTGTTCATCGGCCAACCGAAGGAGTTTTTTACCGTCCTACAAGACCTGGCAGCGCAAGCAGATGCCGCCCAACGCGGGTTTTAAGCGGCTGATGTGAGATGATAGAGGAACAAGGGCAGCCATGTGCGTGTTTGACTCCGTCAAACACGCACATGGCTGCCCTTGTTCCTCACGTCAGGTTGTGGATAGAGGTCTGGGCGACCGAAGACCATATTGGTGCCGACAACGGGAATGCCCGTGATGAACGAGACTTCGAGCGTCAGAGCACGCATATCTTCCGGCTCCAGGTCGTGAACGTCACTTTTGCCGCAGGCACGCGCCAGCATCTGGATCTCCATCGTCATAGAGTTGAGGAAGTTGACAACACGCTCGGCGGCTTCGTCGACCGGTAGCCGTTTCATCAGTTCCGGGTCCTGGGTGGTGATCCCCACCGGGCAGCGACCGGTGTGGCAATGGTGACAGGCATATGGCTCCGTGCCGAGCGCGTGATAGTCTTCAATGTAAATGGGACGATTGCAGTTGAGGGCAATCAGGGCACCTGTGCCGATTGAAACGGCGTCGGCACCGAGGGCAAGAGCCTTGGCTGCATCCACACCGCCGCGAATACCACCGGAGACAACCAGTTGCACAACGCCATCCATGCCGATCTCATAGAGGGCCGCCTTGGCTTCAACCACAGCGGCAAGCGTAGGAATGCCGGTATGATCCATAAGAATGTCGGGTGAGGCACCTGTGCCACCTTCGGCACCATCGAGGACAATCACATCAACACCAGCTTTGACGGCGAGTTTCACATCGTCGGCCACGCGGGAGGCACCAATTTTGACGTAGATAGGAATCTCCCAGTCGGTAGCCTCGCGCAGTTCCTCGATTTTGGCAACCATATCGTCGGGGCCCGTCCAGTCGGGATGGCGCACGGGGCTGCGCTGATCGACGCCAGGCGGGAGATCGCGCATATTGGCAATCTCCTCGGAAACTTTCTGACCCAACAAAACACCGCCTGTACCAGGCTTCGCACCCTGGCCCATCACAATTTCGAGCGCATTAGCCATGCGCAGGTGATGGGGGTTAAACCCGTAACGACTCGGCAGGACTTGATATACCAGTTGGTGGGAGGCCTCACGCTCGGCCATCAGCATCCCACCATCTCCTGTGGTAGTGGAGGTACCTACCGTCGTGGCGGCCATGCCAAGAGCCTGTTTGGCGTTGCGCGAAAGGGCACCATAGCTCATACCCGCGATAGTAATGGGCGTTTTGAGAACAATAGGCTTTTTAGCAAAGCGTGTTCCCAGCACGGTTTCTGTATTGCATTTTTCACGATAGCCTTCCAGGGGTACACGGCTGAGCGTACAGGGTATAAAGGTAAGTTCATCGAAAGAGACGAATTTGCGAAACGTACTGAAGCCGCGAATACGGTAGCGACCAAGCTCCGCTTTAATATGTACGTCTTCCATGACTTCGGGCGACCAGAGTTGCCCGTAACGGACAAGTGGCTTTTCAGACATGTGGGTGGTTCTCCTTACATGGCGACGCGCCACAACTCGAAATCTGCTTTTGAGAAGTTGTGTAGTCTCCCGCCTGAATTCACTTTTTTGTAATCGGAAATAGCGTGTTTATCGCTCAAGCCATAGCGAGCGAGTGTCTCTGTGAGAAATTGCCTGTCTTCCTGCGTCATCGCTGTGAGAACAGCATCGTTGCCTAACTCGCTCACCTCGCCACCCAGGTAGATGGTTCCAGCATACATAGAGTCTCCCAGACCCTCGGCGGCGTTGCCGCAAATAATCATGACCCCTTTTTGCATCATAAAGCCGGTCATGTAGCCAGTATCACCACCAACCACGATGAGTCCGCCTTTCTGGCTGATCCCTGTACGACTGCCAGCATGGCCCTTTACCACAACAGTGCCACCGCGGATAGAAGCACCGGTACCACTGGCCGAATTGCGTTCGACAATGATTTCACCGCTGAGCATACATTCGCCAACAGACCAACCTGTATTGCCCTGGATATGGAACGTAGCTCCGTCGTCCATTGCCCCACAATAATAGCCAGCAGTACCCTCGACGACAATCTTAATGGGGGAAAAGACGGCCACACCCAGGCTGTGGCGCGCTTCGGGGTTCAACAGGTGAATCTCGTTCTCCCCCTCACTCGCCAATCGTTTGATGGATTGATTAATTTCACGTGTTGTCAGCCCAGCGCAATCGAGAGTTGCGGTCATCCAGGTCTCTCTCCTTTATAACCGAAAGCGTCAATACAATGAAAAGATGGCGTTGCCCGACAAAACATGGACGGGTCTCGCGTAGGAACGGGGGCGGAGTTGGGTGGGGGAGGACCCTTGTGGTCGCCCGCGTCTTGTCTCCATGATCGCATTGGCTCTCCACCCACGGGCCCCCACCAGGACACCCGCAAGGGCCCCCGCTCCACATCCTCTCCACTCCCGCTCCTACGCGATGTACAGGGCACCAGATAATGCCAGAGGTACATTTATATGCCGGCGATGCCATGTGCGAATTTCACCAGCTTGAGCTTCACGAGAGTCGAGTTCATAGTGGAACGCCTTGCGTAAGGCAGCCTCTTCCGAGGCCACGGCAACAAACTCGTCCGTTTCAGTAACTATGAGTGGCTTGGAGCCAAACTGATCGCGCGCAAAGCCAATGCTATCGCCAGTAGCGATGAGATAGGTGAAGGTGCCGTCAAGGGTGGTGATGGTGCTCTGGATAGCCTGATCCAGGCTCGCTCCCTGCTGCATCATATCAGCAATAAGGACAGCAATCACCTCAGAATCATTATGCGTATTAAAGTGATGGCCCTTAATTTCCAGGCGGCGGCGTAACTTATGATAGTTTGTGATATGGCCATTGTGGACAACCGAAATATCGGGAAACGGACGCGCCCAGAATGGATGGGAGTGACTGATATCAACACGGCTCTCTGTCGCCATACGGGTGTGAGCAATACCATGACTGCCAGAGAAAGAAGAAAGGTCATAGGTGGCATCCATCGGCAGAGCGGTTCCCATCTGCTTGATGATCTCCAGGTGTTGACCCATACTAAATACCTCAACACCCTGACCAATATCCTCAAGTGCAGAGGCTAACGTTTCATACTCTCCACTGTAGTCCATGACGAGTCGAACATATTGACCTACACGATTGCTCTGGAGTACTGCACCAAATTCCTGTGCAGTTTCAACAATTATCTCTTCCCAGGCAATTGTTTCATCGTATGCATCTTCTTCTACTTTAAGGCGCACAACCAGGTTCCCCTTGGGAAGATCACCATATAGGGCCAGGCCCGTCGAGTCAGGGCCGCGGCGATTGAGGTCGGCAAGCATCTTTACCAGGATGTCGCCAACGGGGCCCTGCTGATTTTTGAAAAGGATGCCGACGATGCCACACATAGGTAATATTCCTCCTAATGAGCAATAGCTATATATTTGTACTATAGTGTAAAAAATATACATACACAAGGGGTAATGTGACCAAATCAGTGCAGGGGGAAGTAGATAGTCTATCCATGGCAGGATGTGATACGCTATTACAAAAGAAAATTGAAGGCATATCTGCGATGAAACGAAGTTTTTTATCCAAACTGCATACCAATGGTCTTTACTACCTGATTAGCGCACTGCTATTAGTAGCAGGCGTCCCCCTTTATCAATTCGTGGTATTACTTCCTCAGGGATACAGCGATGCGCTCGCGTCTGCCGACCAGGGTGCTTTCACTCCCTATCTGATCTGGGTTGAAAACCACACGGGCCAGTTTCTCGGCTATCGCGCCTTACTGCTAATCGCTTTTGCTGCGCTAATCAGCCTCCCCTTCACGCTGTTCCGCATCGTCGTAGCCCAGGAAATTTTGGGCCATGAGGAAGAGGATAATGAGACGGATGGAATGCCTGCCAATGCATGGCGTGGGAAAGGGTTCGCAGTAGTCGCAGCATGGTCGGGGCTCCTGGGTATCATGCTTTATACGCTCGGCACATTGGCAAGTACCACTTACCTCTTCGTGGTAAGCAATAGCTTCACATCCCATACCGGGATTCCTGACAACTTTTCTGCAATTTTGGATATATTGGCCGTCGTCACCAATACTATCGGCATCGGATTACTCGCCCTATCGTGCCTGTTCTTCGGAGCAATGATCGCCAGGAGCGGGCGCAATCTCTGGCCTGGGATATGGGTCGCATTTGGCTACACAGCACTTGCCATCGCGGCACTTCTCAGTGCCAGTGCCGTTGCGGTAGCGAGTACACCGACAGGTCAGACACCGCTCACTACTCCGGCTACCCTGCTCTTCGCGCTCTGGGTTCTGTGGTTCGGCATCATGCTGGTACGCCTAAAACCAGAACCGTAGGGGCCCGATTTACTCAAAACAACGCTGGACCATTGATAGAGGACAGGGCCTGATAGCCGTTTTTCCAACAGGCAATCGCTTCCTGGTATTGTCCTAATTCCTCCAGAGCTTGTGCCCATCGACCATACAATTCAGCAACGTCGGTAAAGGATTGTGTCGCGTTAAGTTGGTCACCGGCCTTATTGAACCATTTTACTGCCTCTTCCAGCAGTCTCTGTCTTTGCTCACCTTCCGTTCGTTCAGCCTCGGCCTGCGCCACCTTCCCACTAATCAAGTAGGTTAAGCCAATCAGCTGCCCATCCTTTGCCAATAGACGGTTGGTTATTTCTTGAGCACGCAGGCAGTAACGTCTGGCTTCTTCCAGGCGCTCCTCCACTAAGCGCAGGTCAGCTAACGCCGCACAATTGACCATCATCATGCGATCACTGCGATCACTGATAGCAAGCGCAAGTGCTTCGGTATAGTGGTCTGATGCGGCTCGATAATCACCCAGTTGGAGAGAAATACGCCCCAGGTAATTATGCATCAGACCCTGCCTGTAAATGTCCCCGCTCCCTTCAAACAGTGTTAAGGCCTTTTCGCCAGCAAGTTGGGCTTTGATGAAATTTCCTGCGCGCCTATAGGCTTCACACAATCCACAGTAGATGTTTCCAATTTCGACGTCGTCATCGATATGGTCGCATAAATCTATAGCCAGCTCGTAATGCTGGATCGCGGCAGGATAGAGGCCGCGCATCACACACGTCATCGCCAGGCCATAGCGTGCTTTGATCTGTGTCAGGGGAAGGTGAATTTTTTTGTCTTGCAAAGCCTTGAGGCATTTTGCATAGTGGCGTGAGGCATCTTCAAAGCGCGCCAATTGTACAGCAGCATACCCAAGATGCAGGTTACAGAGCGCACGTCGCTCGCGATCAATACGGTTCTCCTGATCTCCTTCACCCTCTGTAAAATTTGGCAAAGGGGTCAGGAGAGATAATGCATCGTCCCAACGTTTAGCCAGAGTATGGCCCCAGCCAAGTAAATATGCTTTCTCTTGCTGTTCTGCTTCGTTTTCAGGCTGTATTCCCTCTAGCACTGTCAAAGCTCTATCATGCTGCCCTTCTTGAAGTATCAACCGGACACGAAGTAGCAAGATCTCATTGTCTGGATTCTGATCCATTTGCGCAACCCCTCCTAGATAAAAATATACACAAGTATAGCACACTTTACGATGGAGAGATAGCCTATTTTGAGGAGTTTTAAATTAAATTCAACAGGGAAAAACACAAAATCGTTTCAAAATAGAACGGGATATCTTGTGTCCCCGTCACCGCGCCCACAGAGTGATGAGGAGATACCCGTTGCATACAGTATAACGTAAATATTGTTAGTACACAAGGCATCACAGTACTTTACGGGTATGCTTCTGGTGTAAAAGCAAAATGATGGGTCAGGTATGGTTGTTGGGTGGAAGTGCCCCCAACAACCATACCTGACCCATCATTTTGCTTTTACACTTACTACGCCTCTTCAACAGAGGGACCATCAGCTTGACTGGTCGTGGCAGCAGATTGCTCTTGCTGTGGATTGCGTGTACTGGCACCATAGATCATATCGGCCAGATCTTTTCGCGTGCGCTCAATGATTCCACGCAGCCGGCTCATTTGCTGCGGGTCCTGGAAAGACATTCTACCGGCGATAGTGAGCAGGCGTACCACTTCCATGGCCTCAGCCCTCAATGCTTGCAGTTCCGGCGCGAACCGTTGCCTACCAAAACCGCCGTGGTGGCGTGCCCAGGGTGGTCCTGCAAACTCTTCGTCATTTTTTTGTCGCTCAGCAAGAAGTGCTCGTCCGGTATCGGTGATACTATAGACCTTCTTTCCCTCGACATCCTGAGAGGTTACAAAACTCCGATCTTCCAACATTTGCAAGGTAGGATAGATCGAACCAGCACTGGGACTATAGAAGCCGCCAGACTTCTCTTCCAATGCCTTCATCATTTCATACCCATGCATAGGCCGCTCTTGTAACAATTCTAGCAGGGCAAATTTCACATCGCCACGTCCAAAGAAACGAGGCCCATCTCCACCATGCCCAAACGGGCCTCCAGGACCAAATGGACCTCCAGGTCCAAACGGCCCACGGCCACGTCTCATTCCAAAGAAGCGAGGACCTCCGGGTCCAAACGGGCCTCTAGGTCCAAATGGACCATGACCGCCATGCATCCCATGGAAGCGAGGGCCGCGCTCGTGCCACTCGCCCTCTCTACGTAACCAGGGAGGAGTCCAATCTTCCTCGCCTGATCCTTGATATTGATAAGCAAAATGTTTACCAAACATGTTTTTTTCCCTTTCTTGATTACGTTATCGTCATCTTTAACGATATATCGTATTATGTTCTTAATTATAACGATATATCGCATTCTTGTCAAGTGTTTTGGAAGGAAATTTTTAAGGGAGGAATTTTTGCTTGCACAGCCAATAGCAAAATGGTAGACTGTCTGTGAGAAAATGCAAAATTTCCACCCGCAAGACGCACAACAGGCCAGGGAAAAGCCTGACTAATTTGTCTGCCTCTTGCTTGGATAATAGCGATCTTACCTGGTTATCTATCAGAAAAACGAACACTGTAGCAATTGTATGTAAAGAGGATCGATATTGTGAACGACGAACCTGTAATCAGCCATAGGAGAAATACTGTGTCGGCATCCCAACACATCGGAGACCGCTTCGCAGGGCACCGTGTTGTGACTATTGGCGGAGGCTCTGGAACATTTTCTTTTCTTTCACACATGAAAAAATATACCCTCAATATCAGTGCTATCGTGACCATGTCAGACAGCGGCGGGAGTTCACGTAAGCTCATGGACGAGTTTCGCCGCCAGTTGCCGCTGGGAGACTTGCGCCAATCGCTGGTGGCACTGGCGCGTAACGGTGCATTGTGGCGCGAAGTATTTATGCACCGCTTTGAACACCCCGAAGAGGACGAAGAAAGCGACTCTCAGAGGGGTGTAAGCGGTCACAGCCTGGGCAATCTGATCTTGAAAGGGCTGCAGGATATCAACAACGGAGACCTCTTGCTTGCAATAGAGGACGCGCAGGAACTCCTCAACACAGCCGGACGAGTCTTGCCGGTAACGCTGGCTCAAACTGCCCTTTGCGCTGATCTTGAAGATGGCAGCACAGTCTGCGGGGAAACAGAGATTGATACCAGGGGGAAAAAAAATCTTGCTGAACTTTCGCCTATCAAGCAGCTGCGTCTACAACCTCCCGATGTCCCCGGCTGCCCACAAGCCATCCGAGCCATCCGGCGTGCGGATACCATTATCATTGGCCCTGGCGATCTCTATACAAGCCTCTTACCCAACCTGCTTGTAGCCGACATTGCAAGGGCGGTACGCGAATCGGATGCAGAAAAGGTGTATATCTGCAACCTGATGACCAAGCACGGAGAAACTGATGGCTATAAGGCATCGGATTTCGTCAACGAAATTCACCATTACTTAGGGGGACGGGTAGATCGCGTCCTCGTCAATAACGGTTCCTTCCCGCCGGATCTCTTAAAGACCTATGCCGAAGAAAAGAGCGAGCCGGTCCTTCCAGACCGCGCACGCTTGACGCGCCTGGTGCCGAATGTGACGATTGAACATCTGAATCTGGAAGACGACCACCTGGCCCGCCATGACCCCGAACGCCTGGTGCGAGCAATCTTCCCTACCCACGATTTTATCTGAAAATCGGGCAATGCTCCAGTTCGACTAATGCAAACCGCGAGCAATCTGCTCTAATTCCTCACGCGGGAAGGCCCTCATCGTCTGTGTACGGACACTGCCCTGCGCGATAGTACCAAGAATGAGGCGAGCAGCAGTCTGATCATCGGGGGCCTCAGTAATCACGATATAATCATACTGTCCCATAACCAGATAGAACCCTATCAGTTTTCCTCCAGCATCTCTTGCCGCAGTGTCAAAAGCATGCAAACGTTCAGGAGCATTCTTGACTTCCTTGATACCTTGTTCAGTGAGATTGACCAGGCTAATATAGGTTGGCATGGGTCTGTGTTCCTCCCACTCAGTGGTGAGTACCCACTCAGAGGGTACCTACACCAGTAAAAAAGATGGAGTAAGTAGAGGGTATCTTACTTCATTGTACACCCAACCACAACCACGCACAAGCTGATCAATTAATGACTTATATTCTCCTAAAAAAGAGCCATCCTTCACAGGCACCGGCTAGCACCGCCAACAAAGAAAATAACATGGTATGTTGTTCGGCACTGCCGCTCAGCGTAAAGAGCCCACTATTCAGCAGCAGATAGACCAGCGCCGCCAGTATTACCCCGAAATATGGACGTGTGTACCATGTTATTAACACAAAATTGGGGAGACGTGTCGTATACTGCCGTCCCAAGGCCACAATACAACTCAGACAACCACCTATTAGACCATAGACCAGCACAAACCAGGGAATACCAAGAGGTGTAAAGTTGGTAGTGAAGAGACCACTGCCTACTCCTGATCCCTGGATTACTGCCAGGGAGAACACTGCTATTAATGTCAGCACCAGGTAGAGCGCAAAGAGAACCATACCAAAGTTTAGATGCGAAGTAGGAGGTATTAACTGCACAGTACTTGCAGGTAGCGGGGCAGGTTTCTCGCCCTTCAAGGCCGGGAGAGGTTCAGTATTCTGTTCAACTTTCGAGCCTGGAACCTCGTGTTGTATATGCACATCCTCATCTTCATGCGAAGCAGAAAGTGCCGTCAGTTCGGAGAGATATGCTTCTGGCAACTTCAACTTCCTGGCACTCTCTAATAGGCGTTGCATATAGCTAGCATCGACGACCTGCCGATCCCTCGGCAGTAGATGAAACTGGTTACGAGCAACGGCAGAGGCAATATAGGTAATACATCTTACATCACGCGCACGATACGCCTCATGCACAATAATACGTGTACGTTCGAACAGGCCATCAGGAGGAACAGCCGCGTGTATCTTGTCAAGCAGCGCAGGTTCTGTATCCAATTGCTCGACTAAACGGCGTGGAATGCGATACAAGACGCCCCATACTTCGGCTCCACGATTGCGGCTGGGCGAGATAGTCGCTGCCACAGGCCCATTATGAGAACTGATCACATCGAATATGATCTCATAGCCCTTCAAAACCGCTGGTCCATACAATAGAGCCTGACCATCCAATCGCTGGGGGCTATTCAAAACGGAAATATCCATCTCCAGTGCATATTCAAAAAGCCAGAAAAACTCGGAAGACTCTTCATTGGATGGTTCAGACCTGCCTTCTAGAGGTAGAGGAGTCACTTCAACGGCCTGAAGTGCGTCGCTCTCAGTCTCTCCAATCTCTTCTGGTAAAGGTGGTGCCGATGGAGCTTCCATCGGAAAAGCTGATAAGGCCTCACGCTCCAGAGGCTGCGCTTCTTCTGCTTGAGGTTGACCTTCATTGGACACACGTAGTCCAAAAGTATGAGGTCGAGGAGTGCTGCTTCGCACAATGGGTGCGCCCGGTGCCACAAATTCCTCTGCATTAAATAGTCCCTGTGCTCCTGATCTGTTCTCTTGTTGATTACGCTGCACTTGCTCGGTATCCATTGTTACCCCCTTCCATTTAACCCAACACTGTATAAATTACAGCCCTTCTATTATGTCAGGATAATGAGCTTCCACCATTTCACCAAATAGATAGGACTACTGGATACTATTGCAAGGACGATGCCACCTGCTTGATTTCTCTACGTCCCATCATGCCTTGCTCTGTAATAATCTTCGTCACCAGGCGGGCATGGGTGCAATCAAAGTAGTAATTGCGGGCTGTAACCCCCTCAATTGGCGAGTCTAAAACCTCCCCGGCCTCTTTCTCCTCCAGTTGCGTCATATCACCGGACCAGGTGCGCGGAGAAATTTTCAAGGTCTCACACAGGACGTAGAGCGGTATTTTATGCCCATGTGCTGCCCAGGCCAGCAAGGCCGTACCCGCTTTATTGATCACATCACTGTTTGCCATGACAGTATCTGCTCCCACGACGACCGCCCGGCACTGCGGGAGGAAGATGTCAGCCTGTGCATCGGTAATCAACGTGACTGCTATACCCTGCCTTGCCAATAGCTGTGCCACATTCCTTCCCTCGTAGCGCGGACGCCCCTCCAGTACAATAACGCGCTCGATCTGTGGCTTGCAAGCCGCCAGTACATCCAATACGGTTCCAGACATGCTATGCGTCATCAGCGTTCCCGTAAGGAATGGCCGGGCAAATTCGACAATACGTTCTGCCGCGTGATCATACTCCTCCAGCAAGCGGCTGGCCTCCTGTGCAGTGGCTGAAAGACCGCCGGGTGCGCTGAGAATGCGTCTGACAGCACCGGCAAGAGCTGCCATAGCAGGACGCGCCTGCGCCAGTTCCTGTGCAGAAGTGTGCAGGCGGCGCATAGACTCATCAGGAGATAGCGTTGTATCAATTGCCAGCTCATGCAAGATGAGGATCGCCTCACGTACAAGCCAGCGTGATCCATGTTCGCGATCATTGCAAACCTGTGCAATACGCTCTTCTATATGCTCCATGCTCATATCTCCATGCATAAATTGGCTCCTTTCATTAACCGCCAATTGGCCCTTGCACTCGCATCCATGAATTGGGTACACTCTATTGGTATGAGCCAATCAGGAGAACGATATGCGACAAATGCACACACACCAGCAACCAATGCCCTTATTCACCGCTTCCATATGCTCACTCATCCAGCTTGACCGCACGAGCAGCACTCCATTATACCAGCAGATTTGCGAAAAAATCCGGGATGCCGTTCTATCAGGGCAGCTTGCCGAGGGAACACGTTTACCAACAGAACGAGCGCTGGCAGCCGCGTTAGAGGTCAATCGCACGACCGTCATGAACGCTTACAACCAGCTGGCCAGTGATGGACTGGTTGAAGGCCATGTTGGGCGCGGTACGCTCGTGCGACGCAGCCAATTCAGCTATGCCGACGACAGTCTTGACACAGATGGACCTTCCTGGCTCTTAGGCTTGCCAACAACCGAGCGGGAAATAGTCGGACCCGATGCCCGCTTATTAAGTGAACTGGCATCGATTGGGGATGATATTATCTCCCTGGCGGCTGGTACACCTGCGAATAACCTGCTTCCCGCCGAATTGCTCACCTCCATCTTCGCCGATGGCCTGCTACGTTCGCGACAAAGTGCGCTGGGTTATTGCCCGGTGGAGGGCTTACTGAGCCTGCGCCAGGGTATCGCTGCCCGCATGCGCAAACGCGGCGTAATGGTGGATACCCAACATATCCTTATTCTCTCAGGCTCAACGCAGGGCATAGGCCTGGTTGGCCGCTTCCTGCTCAATCCAGGCGACGAAGTGATTGTAGAGGTGCCCACCTACCTGGGAGCCATTCAAACATTTCGCGCGCTCGGTGCCCGCGTAATAGGCGTCCCCACCGATAGCGATGGCATGCGTGTCGATCTGCTGGAAACCATACTGGCACGGCACCGGCCACGCTTGATTTATACGCTTCCCACCTTCCAGAATCCCACCGGTGTGGTGATGTCGCCCGAACGCCGCCGTCGTCTGCTGCTACTGGCCCGGCGTTACCAGACACCAATTCTGGAAGACGATCCCTACGGCGAGATTTTCTTTGAAGGCAAACAGCCACAGCCCCTGAAAGCTATCGACACGCACTCGCAAGTCATCTACCTGAGCACCTTCTCAAAAATACTCGCCCCAGGTCTACGGGTGGCATGGCTGGCCGCTCCTGAGCCGATGATCGAACGACTCTCGCTGCACAAACAAATCTTCGACCTGAACACAAACGCCATTGGGCAGTGGGCCGTGTCGGAGATTTTGCAACGCGACAGCTTGCTGGACGATCACCTGGCGATGCTGCGCCAGCGGTACCAGCACAAGCGCGACGTGATGCTGCAAGCAGTCCACACACACTTACTGGACAGTGTGCGTGTCAACTCGCCAGGAGGCGGCTTTCACCTCTGGTGCAGGCTCCAGGGAGAGATACGCTCACGCACCCTCTTACGCGAAGCAACAAGAGAGCATGTGGCCTTCGTCATCGGCGAACCATTCCATGTCGATGGAGGCGGTCAACAACAATTCCGCCTCAGCTTTGCCTCGCCCGAAGAAGAAAACATTGAGGAAGGTATCCGCAGAATCGGCAATGCGCTGAGGCATCTCGTTGCTCGCCGCCTGCAACGAGAAGAACATCCGCCAGTACACATCGAGCATATACCGATGGTGTAGACACTTCTGAAGAGTGCCATGATACAACAGGGCGAGCACAAGGCACATCGCCCCTACTATGGACCATCCGCTTGGGAGATGGCTTCGTCCATAGTCTTCCCATTACCCAAAAGGTGTGAAGCCGCTTGGGAAGGGAAACGGCACTTGATGACACATACAAAGGGCGGCAGATGTGGTTGGGCCTGGCATGGCGGAGGCAAGCGCCGCCACTCCTATACAGCACGACGGGCACGACGTGTATAGGAGTGGCGGCGCTTGCCTCCGCCATGCTCGCCTACCCCGCCTCGTCGGATGTCTGCACACCTTTTGGGTAATGGGAAGTCCATAGTAGGGGCGATGCCTTGTGCTCGCCCTGGCTCTGCCAGTAGCCTGATTTTGTATCATGGCTCTTGCCATCAATTGCCTGTTCCTGTTGGATCCAGGCCAATCAAAAAGATCTCAGGCAGACCATCAACCATACGAACAGTGAAATGCCAGGAATAGGTCACCTGCATGGTACCATCAGCACAAGAAACCTGCATCATGGGTATTGAAGCATCCCACGTTTGATTATCCCTTTGAGAAACTGTGAGCTTACCCTCCAGCCAACACTGATTGTTGAGGATATAGCTTGCGTTGTTTATGAAATCATCGTATGTCACCTGGTC
>WNFH01005309.1_pt1 | contig 13967 bp, 10 predicted proteins | sample 5400411 | NCBI WGS metagenome assembly WNFH01 (sample SAMN13153347, study PRJNA577476) | soil metagenome | isolation source: 200 cm saprolite under Douglas fir tree site 2 hole 3 | place: USA:California | collected 2015-04-18
CGTTTAGGAGGGGCGAAAGCAGCAGGGAGCCTGCACCAAAGTCCTGAAGAATTTGGGCGGCTAGCGCGGGGATGGATGGCAATTGTTTGCGGTTCGCGCGATCTCACAGGGCGGCGAGTGTAGCGGAGAAAGTGTAGCGGAGAAGAGGGTGGCGGGGGTTGGCGATAAGGTGGGGCGCGCTTCTGACACTCGGAGAAAAACGCTCACCACGGTCGGCGGCCGCTACATTGGGAAAGAAATGGCGAGGTGACTTCGCAAGGGCGCACAGCCAAGATTCGCTGTGCCACAAAAGAACGCCAGCCTGAAGGCCGCCGCTACGTAAGGATAGTGCGGTCCGGTCAACATATGTCTTGTAGTTTGGTTCCAGTGAGCGTGGTGAGTTTGAAATTGTGCCACGGTCCCTTCCGACAGGAGCCGGAATCTTCGATCCACTCCGCAGCCCTTCCAACCTCAGGGTAAACCGGCGCACAGAAGGCGTGCGCGGGAGAAAGCCGGGTCGCTGCGTTCGGAATGACGAGGGTGTTTTTGCGGCTCACGTGGGAGCTAAAGCTCCCACCTCCTAAAGAGAAAAGCAAAGACGCTCGCCACCCACCTGAGTTGGGACAAGCGGTCGGCGACCGCTACAAGATACGGGAGCGCTCGGTGCGCCGGCGATTCCAGGCATTTTAGGTTGTCCATTGAGGCGCAAAGGAGTAAAGTCCCAGCAAATCTGTTGAGGATCCTCCATGAACCCACTTCATTTGCGCTGGTGCGAGTTGATTCTTGCCGCGGTGGTGGGTCTGACCTGCCAACTCTTCGTGGTTGCCGCGGACGAGCCAACGCTGACCAAGGAGCAGATTAAGCAGTTCCTGCTCACCGCCAAGGTGGTGGACAGTCGGCCGGCCGCGAAAGGCATCACGCACACCTGGCGGCTTACGCTCTCCGACGGCGCTCTTACCCACGACGCCCATTTCCAACCTATTGATGAACACAAATCCGAGATGAAGCTTGCCAAGGGCACCGAACTGAACTTCGTGGACTCCTACAAGTACAATATCGCTGCTTATGGGCTGGCGGAGTTGATTGGCATGGACGACATGGTGCCGATGTATGTGGAACGCAAATGGAAAGGCAATGTAGGCTCGATGAGTTTGTGGTTGCCGTCGAAGATGGATGAGGCGGAGCGCCACAAACAGAAATTAACGCCGCCGGATGCGGACGCCTGGAACAATCAGATGTACAAGGTTCGGGTCTTCGATCAATTGGTCTCCGATTCCGACCCCAACCTGACCAACGTGCTCATCGGTGAGAATTGGAAGATTTGGAGGGCTGATTTCAGCCGCGCATTTCGCCTCAACAAGGAACTGAAAGAGCCTAAAGACTTGGTACGCTGCGACCGGCAATTGTTGGAGAAACTGAAGGCGCTGGACGCGAGCGCGCTAACAGAAAAAACCAAGAACTACCTGACCAAGGATGAAGTGAAAGCGGTGATGGCGCGACGGGACAAGATTGTGGCGCAGTTCCAGAAGATGATCGCGGAAAAAGGTGAGAACGAAGTGCTGTACTGAATTATTTAACCACTCAAGTAAACTGCACCGCAGCTATATGGGTGACGCACTGCGGCTGTCGCAAGCCGCCCGGTTCCCTTTGGTTCTGAAGCAGCGCCGCAATGGGTTTTGCGCCGACTGTTCCAGCTATTTTAGGTTGTCGATTGGGGCGTAAAGGAGTAGAGTCCCACCAACTCTGTGGAGGACCTTCCAATGAACCCACTTCATTTGCGCTGGCGCGAGTTGATTCTTGCCGTTGTGGTGTGTCTGACATGCCAACTCTTCGCGGTTGCTGGGGACGAGCCAACGCTTACGAAGGAGCAGATTAAGCAGTTCCTTCTCACCGCCAAGGTGGTGGACAGTAAGCAGACCGGGAAAGGCATCACCCACCCCTGGCGGCTTACACTCACCGACGGCACGGTTACCCACGACGCCTCTTTCCAAGCTATTGATGAACACAAAGCGGTGATGCAGCTTGCCATGGGCACGGAACTGAACTTCGTGGACTCCTACAAGTACAATATCGCTGCTTATGCGCTGGCGGAGTTGCTTGGCATGGACGACATGCTGCCGGTGTATGTGGAACGCAAATGGAAAGGCAATGTAGGGTCGCTGAGTTGGTGGTTGCCGGTGAAGATGGATGAGGTGGAGCGCCACAAGCAGAAGTTAACGGCGCCGGATGCGGACGCCTGGAACAATCAGATGTACAAGATTCGGGTGTTCGATCAATTGGTCTCCGATTCCGATCCCAACCTGACCAACGTGCTAATCGGTGAGAATTGGAAGATTTGGAGAATTGATTTCACGCGCGGATTTCGCTACAACAAGGATCTGAAAGACCCTAAAGACTTGGTACGATGCGACCGGCAATTGTTGGAGAAACTGAAGGCGCTGGACGCGAGCGCGCTAACAGAAAAAACCAAGAATTATCTCAGCAAGGATCAAGTGAAAGAAGTGATGGCGCGACGGGACAAGATTGTGGCGCAGTTCCAGAAGATGATCGCGGAAAAGGGCGAGAACGAAGTGCTGTACTGAATTTATCCAGCCACTGAAGAAAACTGCAGCGCTCAACTGGGCGAGTGGCTGTTTCGGCGATCCAGTTCTGGCAGGGCCACCAGTACGAGGGATGCGGCGGAGACGTTGGATTGGAAGGTCAAGTTTAAAAGCTTGCTCTTTTTGGGCCCCAGGGTCTAGTGTTCGTGCTACAAATCACGTCTTGCCGGTGATCCCGGTAATTAATAAGGAGAAAAACATGCTGAAGAAGCAACTCATTCTACTGTTCGCGTTGGTGCTTACTCTCCCGCTGGCGGCGGTGTTCGCGCATCAGGCTCCCGCCAAGGCGGCCAAGGCGAAGGTGGCGCGCTGGGAAGGTAGAGTTCTAAGGACCAATAAGGCGGACTCCAGTCTGACTGTTCGTAAGTCGGGTTCAAGTATAGAGAAGACCTGTGTGTACGACAGCTCGACGAAGTGGGTCAGCCAGTATCACGCCGACAAGAAGATCAACGACATTGACGCCAGCCAGGTTAAAGAAGAGGACTATGTGATTTGCAAGGGCACTGAGGAGAAGGCCGGCGTAGTTCACGCAACGCTAATTTCCAAGCGGCTCTCGCACTCGCAGTAGACGAGTTCGGAATTGTAACGCAAGTTGAAACGCCCCGATGTCATGTAAGCATCGGGGTGCAGCGAGTAACTCGGTCGCGGAGCCATCATGTTACGGCTCCGCGATTTTGTCTTTGCGTGAGGCCGATCGTCATGCGGCCACGTTTGCGGGTTCCACTAAGGGCATTTTCAGCGTGTTGACTTGTGCAACAGTGGCAGCCTAAGATGCACCGCAATAGAGGACGCCCCGCGCGCAATGTTTTCACTAAAATTCTGCTGCTTGCCCATAGGAGGCAGGAAAATGGTCCGCCCTCTGGTCAGTGTTTTTCCTCACCGCGCGTGTATTTCCGGCCTGCTGATCCTGGTGTCGGCGGTGGTAGCGTGGGCGGGGCCAGCAAAGGTTCCAGCGGAACCGCGGGAACCCGTCATCGCCATCGCCGATGTACACAATGCCTTTGACAACTTCGTTGCCATTCTGCTGCGCACCGGTCTTATAGACAAGCAAAACCATTGGGCAGGCGGTAAGACAACGTTCGTCCAGGTCGGGGATCTCCTGGATCGCGGCCCCAAGCCGCGCGAGGTCATGGACCTGATGATGGCGCTGGAAAAAGAAGCGCCACAAGCAGGCGGCCGGGTAGTAAGCCTGCTCGGTAACCACGAGGTGATGAATATCATGGGCGACCTGCGATACGTCGCTCCCGCGAACTATGCCAGTTTTGCCGACCGCAAATCCGAAGAGCGACAGAAGGCTGCGTATGAAGAGTATCTGAAATGGAGGGGTAGTCACGCATCCTTGATAGCCGAGCTTCCCCAACCCATGGAGTTGACGGAGGCGGAGTGGATGGCACGCCATCCGGCAGGTTTCGTTGAGCAGCGCGAGGCATTTGGTCCAAAGGGAGAATATGGAGAGTGGCTGCGAGGACATAACGCGGTGGCCGAAATTGACGGAGTCATCTTCTTGCACGGGGGAATTCATCCTGATCTGGCCAACGTGAAACTGGATGCGATGAATAAGCGGATCCACGAAGAAATCAAGGCTTTTGATGCCTCGAAACAGTATCTGCAGAATGAAAAGTTGATTCTACCGTTTTTTAATTTGCAGGAAATCAATAGCGTGCTTCACGCGGAAGTCGTCGCTGAGCTCAAGTCGCGTGTCCCCGCCACCGATGAACGACAGGCTAAGATCTTGGAGTTCTTGAGGCATGAAGATTGGTTCAGCGTGCGGGTTAATGGCCCGCTGTGGTTTCGCGGTTATGACCAGTGGAGCGACGAAGAGGGCGCACCGCAGGTGAGCAAGCTCTTGGAGCGTTACAAGGCGACACACCTTGTGGTAGGGCACACGGTGCAGAAGGGTGGTCGAATCCGGCCTCGCTTTGGCAATAAAGTGTTCCTGATCGACACCGGGATGCTCAGCAGCTACTACTACCCTGACGGCAAGGCGTCAGCGCTGGAAATCTGCGGCGACGGCAAATTCATCGCTGTGTATCTGGACCAGCAAGTAGCGCTACTCGATTCGCCCGGGCCTTCGCCGCAAGACCTAGGGACTGGGGAGCACGCAGGGATGGGGAATGGAGCAACAGTTTCGGAAAAGCCAGGGGTCTTACCGGCCGAGCGTATATGTTCCGGAACGACGGCGGCACCGCAATAAGACAGGAAGGTTACGAAAGAAGGTTCTACCGATGAAACGGTGGATCGAGCGCGCTCTGAACATTCAGCCGGGAGATCTGGGTCGCGGCCTGCTTCTGAGTTCGTGTCTCTTCCAGATCATGAGCAGTTACGTGATCGGGAAGGTGGCGCGCGATGCGTTGTTCTTAGCGCATTTCAAGGCTGTGCAGCTCACGTACGCGGACATCGGCAGCGGCGTACTCGTAGGGTTCGTGATGGTCGGCTACCTGCGTTTGGCGCGCCGGATCTCCCTGCGCACCTTGCTGATCGGGAGCCAGCTCTTCTTCGCGGCAAACTGCGGGGTGTTCTGGGCGCTGGCGAACTTCTACCATCCTGCGTGGGTGTATCCGGTCTTCTACATTTGGGTGGGCGTTTTCGGAGTGCTGGCGCCGACACAGGTGTGGACACTCGCGAACTACCTGCTGACCACGCGGGAGGCGAAGCGAATATTCGGGATGGTGGGGGGCGGCGCGATCTTGGGGTGGATTTTTGCCGGCTATATCTCGATGTCAGCGGCGCGTGCGTTTGGCACCGAGAGTCTTCTGCTGGGGATGGTTCCGTTTCTGCTGATTTCCTCCGTGCTCATGTACGTCGCATGGAGGACAGTCGACAAGCACACGGAATCGAAGAAAGCGCGGGTGGAAACGCCGGTAAACGAGCAGAAGGACGTTCAGAACAGCCTGCGGCTGGTATTGTCCTCGAAGTACCTGCGGGCCGTGGCGGCGGTCATCTGCATCTCCTCATTCGTCACCACGCTCACCGGATGGCAGTTCAAGGCCATTGCCAAGGAGTCCTTCGTAAACAAAAACAGTCTGGCAATTTTCTTCGGTGATTTTTATTTCTACGCCGGAATCCTGGGGTTAGGGTTCCAGCTACTGCTCACCACGCGCTTCCTGCGGCGCTTTGGAATTGGATTCATGTTGTTCGTCCTTCCCCTCACGGTGTTGTTGGGCTCGAGCGCCTTGCTGATGTGGGGAACCCTGGCCGCGGTGGTTTTCCTGAAGGGCAGCGATCAGGTATTGCGTTACTCACTCGATAAGTCCACAGTAGAAATGCTGTACTTACCGCTGGCGCAGCGGGTGAAGTTGCAGGCGAAATGGTTCATCGACACGGTCATTTGGCGGCTTGGAGACACTTTGGCGGGCGTGGTCGTGATGATTTTTGCGACCTACCTGCACTTCGCACCGCGGCAACTCAGCGTGATTGTCCTGCCGCTGATCGCGGGATGGCTGGCGGCGGTCTTCGTGGGGGGCCGGCAGTATCTTGCCGTGCTTCAGGATTCGATCGGCCAGCACCGCCTAAGTGCCGAGCAGGTGTCCACCCTGGCGCTAGACCGCTCCGCGTCGGAACTGCTGGCAAGCAAACTGCAGGTTTCCGACCCCAAGGAGATTCTGTATGCCCTCAGCTTCTATGAGGAGGAAACGGCCAAGACTCCGCATCCAGTGATCCGGAATCTCCTGCAACATCCCACCGGGGAGGTGCGCCAGAAGGCGCTTGCCATTCTCTCGGCATCGAAGGACAGATCCATCTTGCCGACGGCAGAAGCGATGCTCAAGGATCCGGAGATCGCCGTGCGCACGGAAGCGATGCTCTATTTGGTGCATCACGCGCATGTCGATCCACTGGTACTGCTTCAGGAATTGGGTGAATGTGAGGATTATTCGGTTCGCTCCGCAGTGGCCGCGTATTTGGCCCATCCGGGTGAAGCGCAGAACTTGGAGGCTTCAAGAAAGATTTTAGAGGAGATGGTTGCTGAAGAAGGAGAAACCGGGCAAAGAACGCGACGCGAAGCCGCGAGGCTTCTGGGCACGCTCCCAGACTCCTTTGATCCCCTGCTGCCGCGCTTGCTGGGAGATCCCTCAGGTCAGGTCGTGCAGGAAGCGATTCGCTCCGTGGGCCTGCTGCGAAAAGAGGCTATGGCTCCGGAATTGTTGAAGCAGATTCGCGACCCGCTGCTACATGAAAATGCAACAAAAGCGCTTGTGGCGTTTGGGGATTCGAGCGTTGCGCTATTGAATGCCCGCCTGGGAGATCCGAGCGTGCCGCTGGAGGAACGCAGCGAAATTCCAGCGGTCCTGACCGGCGTCGGAACGTCCGCGGCGGCGCAGGCGTTGTTGGAGAACGTGCTGGAAAGCGACGTCACCCTGCGGTTCAAGGTTATCTGCGCGTTGAACAAGCTCCACCGCGACCACCCGGAAATTCCGCTAGACCTTCAAATGCTGGAAACGGTGTTGGCGGCCGAAATCCTGGGGCACTACCGCACCTATCAGATCATGGAGGCCATCGCAGGTCCGGAAAACATCGAAGATCCGGTGGGAGTGGCGCTGGCCCATTCCCTTCAGCAGGAATTGGAGAGAATCTTCCGGCTGATGGGCCTGTTGTATCCCCAGGTGGATTTGCACACGGTTTACATTGGACTGCAATCCAAGGACAGAACCGTGCATGACAACGCGCTGGAGTTCCTGGAAAACTTTTTGAAGGCCGCGTTGCGTGCCACGCTTGTGCCGCTGCTAGATGGGAAAGTGACGCCGAAAGAGCGCGCAAAGCTGGCGGACCGGCTGGTGCACACGAAGTTAGAGAGCCGCGAGCAGGCGGTCAACGAACTCGTTTCCAATGACGACCCATGGCTGAAATCGTGCGGGGCGTTTGCCATTGGATCCTTCCGGATGAAATCCTTGGCCAAAGAACTGGAGCACTGTTTAAGCCACGCAGATCCGCTGTTGCGCGAAACGGCGCGCGCCGCGAAACTCCGCCTGGAGGCTCCCGCCGCGAAGACCTGATCGTTCGCGGCGTCGTGCAAAAGGCCTGGCCGTCCAGAGCGGCCGCCGATGCGTGCAAAAAGGCAAACACTGGTGCACCGCCGGACGAGGCGTCGAAACATCACATTTTCGAGAAAAGTTATCGTGGCAGCCGCAGGTCAACGCGCGTGGCGTGCAGCACGCCTTTATCGTCCACGTGGCCCAGCACAATCACAAACGAGCCTTCCTTGACCTCGTCCTGTTCTCCGGGCTTTCCAAGCTTGGTCCACTCCGTCGAGCTGTCGTAGGCGATCTTCCTTAGCTCTTTCGACGGGGCGGGGCCGCCACGGATGTCCATCTGCGACAGGTCTTTATAGATTCTGACGACGTGGCCCTGCCATTTCGCTTCTTTTTTCGCGGCCGGTGCTGCTTTATTTTCGGCCGCGGCCTGGTTGGCGGCGGCAGGCATAGCAACAAATACGGCACCCGCTAGTACCAGGGAAAGTAAAGTTAGGGAACCCTTCATTGAATCCTCCATAGACGCCGGGTATAGACCGACTACAAGGGGAAGGAACGCGTGGGGGAGAGAATAGTGCGGCAGTGAGGAAGTGTAAAGAAGAATCTCGCAGAACAGCGACCTTCGAAAAGCTGAAGGCCCTCAAAGCTGATGAACTGACGAAAAAAACAAGCATTATTTGACCAAGGAGGAAGTGAACGGCGTGATGGCCCGCCGCGACCAGATCGTGGCCACGTTCCAATCCCTTATCGCGGAAAAAGGCGAAAAAGAAATCCTGTACTAGCCCCGCCCTCCGCCGCGGTACTTCCGGATGTAGAGACCAGGCTTCCGTAGGCTTGGCAGCGGGATGGCCATTAGAAATCTAAATCGGGGGGTACCTCAATATCCGCTTTGACAGGTCGAACAGCTTTGGAGTAGCATCCTCGGCATTGAGCCATTTTGGCTTCTAGCAGTTTTTCTTTCTTCAATTGTCGAGCGTAGGGGCGCGGTGCACCCAGGTGCTGCGCGGTAGCGCGTTTAGGGGAGTGGTTCTTTTCAGCAGGGGCGTGTGGTTGGCAGAGGTTAGCTTCGCAGCAACCCGGCATGGTGAAGCCGGTTGGATGCTGATGAGCTGCTCTGAAAATCGATTAGGGGGGTGGGAGTATGAGGCGATTGTTGCTCGTAGTGCTGGTACTTTTGACATTGGGAGTGGCGGCAAATGCGCAGACGTTTCGCGGAGCTATTAATGGCACGGTGACAGACCCGTCGGGCAGCTCGGTGCCGAACGCGCAGGTGAAGGCGACGGAGAGCGCAACGGGAATTGATCATACGACCGTTACCACGAGTGACGGCGCGTTTGCGTTTCAGGACATTCCGCTGGGCCAGTACAAAGTCACAATTACAGCGACAGGCTTCCCGCCTTATTTGGTGGACAAGGTCGAAGTATCGGCTGGCACTATCTACACACTGAACGTCAAGCTCACGCTGCAGTCGACAACCACGACAGTAGAAGTTTCAGCTGCCGCGATTACGCTGGACACGACCACGGCGACTCAGAATATGACTATCACGTCCGACGTCGTCCAAGACATTCCTCTGAACGGCCGGGACTTCACCCAGTTGATCGCGGTCGCGCCCGGCTACGGAGGCTACTCGGTGGGTGGCTTCGGCTCCCTCAACGGGGCCCGCGCCAATCAGAATAACTGGCAAATCGACGGAGTGGACAACAACGACTTCTGGCATAACATCCCGGCGGTCAATCAGGGTGGTGTGTCGGGGATTGCCGGAGTGGTGCTGCCGATCGATTCGATTGACGAATTTTCGTCCCAAACGCAATCCGGCGCGGAATCCGGCCGCAATGCCTACAACCGCAACGAGTTTTACGGGGCGCCCTCGCCATTCTTGCCAACGGGCTCGAAAGCGCCCCCTCTTCGCAATGAGAACTACGGCTTCTCTGTGGGCGGACCTGTTGTCAAGAACAAACTGTTTTATTTCGCGAGCTATGAAAAGCAAGTGTACATCATCGGACTATCAGGTGTGGCCACCGAGCCTTCCGATGCTTGGATTGGGTTGGCCGCCGATCTGCTCAACAACCCCGGCAATAAGTACGGCTCGTACGCTCCGGTCACGCCGAGCTCACTGTCTTGCACGTCTCCTTCGGCGTCTGGATGTACTGGAGGTCTCATGGGCCCGAGCGGCTTTTGGCCCAGGAGTCTGATTGGCGGTCTGGCTGCGACCGATAACAATTTCTTCAGCCCTGTCGCTTCTACGGGGTATAGCTACAACGGTACTGCGAAGGTCGATTATCAGATTAACGACAAACACCATCTCTACGTGCGCTTCTTCGGTGGACAGGGCAGCCAAACGGCTCCCCTTGGCGGCAGCCCTGCGCTGGGCACGGCCAGCTCGAATTTGAAGGATTATTTCGAAGTAGCGCCGCTGCACGTTTTCAACGAATCCCTGGTGCTCAACTCCACCTTCTCAAGCCGGCTCACCAACCAGATTCTGGTGGGAGCCAATTACTTCAATCAGGTTTTCCACGACTTCAACAACAGCTTCGACACGAAAGCGATGGGGCTATTTCTGAGCCCAGGTGCGACCAATAATGGGCAGCCAATCCTTGGGGCTCCGAACATTCAGATTGGCAACTTTGAGCAGATTGGACTAACGCCCCCGGAAGGCCGGAGTGACCTGACCTGGCATATCACCGACATCGTGTCGTACAGCATGGGAGCGCACCAACTGCGGTTCGGCGGTGAGTTCCGGCGCGGCCGTGTGAATGAGTTTTATCATCGCCGCGGCACCGGCAAATTTGTGTTCGATGGTAGTCAGGGGCCGTGGAATGGAGCAACCGGATGTGGCGCTGCTTCACCTACGGCTGCTTGCGCTAGTTTGCTCGCCAATTCCACTTTTGCTACGAACGCTTTCTCCCTGGCCGACTACCTGACAGGCGATGTGTCTACGTCTTCGATCGCTGTGGGAAATCCCGAGCGCACCGTGCACGTAAACGCGTTCAACTTCTACTTCCAAGATTCCTGGCAGTGGACCAAGAAGCTCAGCATCAATTACGGGATGCGTTACGAATACTTTGGCCCGCTGCACAGTGACGACAAAGATCTGGCGGTATTTATTCCCAGCAAAGGCTTGGTCATCCAGGGAAATGGCATCGACAACATTTTCCCGCCAGATCGCAACAACTTTGCTCCGAGGTTGGGTTTCGCCTACCAGGCTAAAAACGATATGGTCGTTCGTGGGAGTCTCGGCGTTTTCTACGATCAGATCAACATCAACCCGTTCCTGGATTTCCGGCCGCCCGCCAACGCGGCGGACGGTTTGCAGGATAACCCGATTGGGCCGCACCCGGTCTCTAACTACTCTTTGTCGGGGTATAACTGGCAGGCGGTGCAGGCCGGAGGCGCCTCGATCTTCCGCGACGTCACCACGTGCACCACCCTCAATGCGGCCACAGACGCAAACTGCGGCAGCAGCATATTCGCCGCGTATTCCGTCAACCAGAATTTCCGAACTCCCTATTTTTACAACTATAGTCTCCAGGTGGAAAAGAGCCTGGGCCATGCCTCCGTCATCCAGGTCGGTTACGTAGGCAGCCAGGGTCGCAAGCTGAATATCATGCTCAATATAAACGGGAACGGTGAGTTCGCCACGCAGTTCCCGAATGCCGGCAACATCCTTCAAGAAAATAGTATTGGCACATCCAACTACAATGCTCTCCAGGCTACCTACAGACTTCGCACCTGGCATGGCCTAACCACGCAGCTCGGTTATACCTGGTCGCACTCGCTCGATGAGATCAGCCAGTACCGCGCCACAGTCGCAGACAGCTCTGACATAAAGGTGGACTATGGCAATAGCGATAATGATACGCGACATCTCTTCACCACAAGCATTAGTTACGATGTGCCGAAGGCGCCGTGGGCCCATGGGTGGTCCAGCTATCTGGTGAACGGATGGCAGGTCAGCAGCCTGTGGAATTTCCATACGGGCCAGCCGTGGAACATCACTCTACCGTTTCAGGATCTGATTGGGGATCCCTTCAAGAGTGACAGCAACTTCACGGTCAACCATTCCTTTACGAGAAATATCATCCAAGCTGGTCAGTCCACGGGGCCGGGCGTGCAGTGGGTCAATCCGGATGCCTTTGCATCGGCAGCAGCTGGCACCTTTGGCACCCTGTCCCGCAACAAATACTACGGCCCCGGTTACGGGGGCGTGGACCTATCCATCTTCAAAAACATCCCCATCCGGGAACGTCTCAAGGTCCAATTGCGAGCTGAGATGTTCAATCTATTCAACCGCGTCAATTTCGCGTCGGGCCCCGGCGCCGTCAACAGTGACGGCACGGTTCGCGACACCATTGGCGACTTCAACGGGGCACCGGGGATCGGCCCTGGGGAAGCTTTCAACCTACAGCTCGCCATAAAAGTCATTTTCTGACGAGTGGCCGTCAAATCTGTTTTGTGGTGCGCGAGGACTTCGGTCCTCGCGCATTTTTTTGCAGTATATCGACCTGCTGTGTGCTCCGCGGTCGGCCCTCCCTCCTAGACGATTGGACGGTTATTAGTTGTGCAAACAGGTCTTGCGGGGCGGTTTGCGCGCTCTGGTTGTCTGCTAGTCTGAAGGCACGCAAGCACTTATGGGCGGGGCTGCTTTGGAACACCCGCACCGCCCGTACGCGTGCAGGTCGGTATTTGGTTCCCAAGAGGCGCGCGAATGGATTGGCCGCGGCCGGTTTAGGCCGAAGAGGAGAATTAACGTGAAAAAGGCAACGATTTGCCTGTTGGTGACAGGAATTCTAGGGTTGGGGGCGGCGCCTGCGTTTGCGCAGACGGCTGGCGCAGCGGCGACAGTGTCGAGGGTGTCGCGCACGACGAAGGCGGTGAACTTCCGGCGGGCGGGCGGCTCGACGAAACTGGATTTTCAAGGGACGGAATTGCTGCAAGGGGCGTCGGGCGAAGCGAAGGTGGAGAGCAAGAGCAACCGGATTGAGATCGACGCGAAGTTTGAAAACTTGGAAGAGGCGACGAAGTTTGGACTGGAATACCTGACGTATGTACTGTGGGCGGTGTCGCCGCAGGGGCGCGCGGTGAACCTGGGCGAAGTGGCGCTGAATCACGGCAGCGGGCACGTGAAGGCGATCAGCGACATGCAGACGTTCGGGATGATTGTGACGGCGGAGCCGTATTTTGCGGTGACGCAGCCTGGGAACGTGGTGGTGCTGGAGAACGTGATAGTTGCTAGGGCGCGGGATTTACTCGTCGTCGAACACGAAGATTGAGAATGCGATTTTTGGGATTGATCGGAAGACCCCGCTGGAGCTGTTTGAGGCGCGCAATGCGGTGAGAATCGCGCGGATCGCGCTGGCGGACAAATACGCGGCGTCAATCATGAGCAAAGCGGAACAGCAGTTGAAGGGCGCGGAGGATGTTTACCGCTCCGGGCGCGACAAGAAATCGGTGGACGCGTCGGCTCGCGAAGTGGTGGAAACGGCGGAAGAAGCGCGCGTGATGGCCGTGAAGCAGAAGGCGGAGGAAGACGCGCAGGGCGCGATGGTGGCGGAAAAGAGAGCCGCACTGGAGCGCGAAGCGAAAGCACGGGCGGATGCAGAAGCCGAAGTGAAGCGGCGTCAGGAAGCGGACCAGGCTCGGGCTGCAGCGGAAGCGGCAAAGGCCGAAGCGGTGCGCATGAAGCAGGAAGCGGAGCAGGCATCGCAAGATGCAGTTCGGCAAAAGCAGGAAGCCGAGCAAGCTCGGGCGGCGGCTCTGCAGCAGCAGCAGGTGGCGCAGGCAGCGGCAGAGCAGGCGGCGCGGGACCGGGCCGCGGCGGTTTCGCAGCAGCGCGCTGCGGAGGCCGAAACGGAAAAAGTGCGGCAGTCCGCTGCGCAAGCGGAAGCCGAGAAGGCGCAACTTCGCGCGCAGTTGCTTTCGCAGCTCAATTCGATTTTGCAGACGCGAGATTCGGCGCGCGGGCTGATCGTGAACATGTCCGACGTGCTGTTCGACACTGGGAGCTACACCCTGAAACCGGGGGCGCGCGAGAAGCTGGCGAAGATTTCCGGCATCGTGCTGGCGCATCCGGGGCTGAATTTGCAAATTGAAGGACACACGGACAGCGTGGGAAGCGATGAAATGAACCAGCAGCTTTCCGAGCGGCGCGCGGATTCGGTGCGGGATTTTCTTGCGGAGCAGGGCGTGCCGGGGTCGGCGATTAGCGCGCGCGGATTCGGGAAGACGCAGCCAGTGGCGTCGAACGATACGGCGGAAGGGCGGCAGCGGAATCGGCGCGTGGAGCTGGTGGTGAATGGCGACGCGATTGGGGGCGGGAACGCTAACGCGGCGGTGACTTCGAACCAGTAGGCGAGAAGCAAGCGTCTGCGCCCTACAAAGCCTTCCTTTCGGTCTAAAAAGCCGGTATCTGCATAGCGAG
>WNFH01007462.1_pt1 | contig 13956 bp, 14 predicted proteins | sample 5400411 | NCBI WGS metagenome assembly WNFH01 (sample SAMN13153347, study PRJNA577476) | soil metagenome | isolation source: 200 cm saprolite under Douglas fir tree site 2 hole 3 | place: USA:California | collected 2015-04-18
CGGGCACGGCCGCCTTCGCGGTGCCGTCCCTGCGCTCTCTGCATGCGGCGGGCCACGACATCGTGCTCGTTATCACTCAGCCGGACCGGCCGGCTCATCGAGGGCTGAAGGTGACGCCGTCGCCGGTGAAGGTCGCGGCGCAAGAGCTTGGGCTGGGGGTGCTCCAGCCGGAGAAGATACGCGATCCGGCGGTCGTCGAGCGTCTCCGCGAGCTGCAGCCGGATGTGATGGTCGTGGTCGCTTACGGCCAGATCATCCCGCGCGACGTGCTCGCGATCTCTCCGCGGGGCGTCGTGAACGTGCACGCGTCCTTGCTGCCCCGCCACCGCGGTGCGGCCCCGATCGCCCACGCCATCCTCGCGGGTGACGGCGAGACAGGCGTCACCATCATGCGTATGGACGAGCACCTCGACCATGGTCCGATCCTCGCCATGCGCCGAACCAACATCGCGCCTCGCGAGGACGCGCCTGCTTTGACCGAGCGATTGGCGCAGATGGGCGCTGAGCTGCTGGTGGCGACGCTGGCTCACCTTGACGAAATCTCGGCTGTTGAGCAGGACCACGAGCGGGCCACGGTTGCGCCCCGGCTGCGACGCGAGGACGGCGAGCTCGTTTGGGCCGCCGGTGCGGACGAGATCGATAGGCGCGTGCGCGCCCTGCAGCCGTGGCCCGGGGTCACGCTGCCGACGAAGCGTGGCCGAGTCAAGGTGCTGAGCGGTCACGTCGAGGGAGATCGGTACGTGCCCGACGTGGTCCAGCTGCCGGGGAAGCGTCCGGCGCCGGCGAAGCAGGTGCTGGACGATGCCTGAAAAGGACGAAAAAGAGCGCGACATAGCGGTCAACCGCCGCGCTTACCACGACTACTTCATCGACGAGAAGCTGGAGGCGGGAATCATGCTCACCGGCACGGAGGTCAAGTCGATTCGCAACGGCCGGGCGAACCTGCGCGACGGGTTCGTACGTATCGACGGCAGTGAGGCGTGGCTCGAGAACGTGCACATCTCGCCTTACGCACAGGCCAACCTCATGAACCACGAGCCGCTGCGGCCGCGCAAGCTGCTGCTCCATCGCAAGGAGATCTCGAGCCTCATCGGCAAGGTGCGGCAGAAGGGGTACACGCTGATTCCTCTGCGCATGTACTTCTCGCGCAACCATGCGAAGGTCGAGGTCGGGTTGGCGCGAGGCAAGAAGCAGTACGACAAGCGAGAGGCGATCGCCGAGCGCGACGCCAAGCGCGAGATCGCCCGCGCCATGCGCCGCCGCTAACGGTGGAGGTCGGGAACTCGCCTCCCCACCGTGTGGGGAGGTCGGCCGGGCCGCGAAGCGGCCCCGCCGGGTGGGGAGACACAAGTTAGGACTGAGGCGGTAAGTCCTCGGCCAGCATGTCCATCAACAGGCTGTCGTGCCAGTCTCCCGACGGTCCGCGCTCGTACTTCCTCATGATTCCGACCGGCTTGAACCCGACCTTCTCGTAGGCCTTGATGGCGCGCGTGTTGTGTGCGGCGGGGTCGATCGTCAAGCGGTGGTGGCCGCGGACCGAGAGCAGGTATCGCGCCAGGGTCCTGATCGCATCGGGCCCCAGGCCCTGGCCCTGCCAATCGGAATGGATTGCGATGTCGATGCCGGCGTGCAGGTACATGGGATCCGTTTCCTCGACGGACTGGATGAAGCCGATGACATCGGAACCGGCCTCGATCATGAAACCGGTCTCGGAGGCGTCCGGCTCGATCGCGTCCCGGACGGCCCGGGAAGGATCGCCCCACCACCTGGCTACCTCGGGGTCGGTGAAGATCCTCGTGAGGACCGCATTGTCATCGGTTCGCACCGGCCGCAGCCGCACCCGTCCGCCGCTCAGAACTTCCGTTACAGCCGGCGGTTGGCTTTGTCCCACTCCGCCTGGCAGTTGACGCATCGGGTGGCGTCCGGCAGCGCCTCCATGCGCTCGGCGGCGATTTTTCCGGAGCAGTCCTCGCACACTCCATAACCGCCCTGCGCGATCCGTTCGCGCGCATGCTGTGCCTGGATCGCGTCCTGATCGAGGATGCGGTGGATCGTTTCGCTGGTCACGCGATCGGTCACGACCTGGGCGTCGTCCGGGCCCCGGAATCCCTTGCTCATATCCTCAGTATGCCCCTGGGTCTAGGGGTTTGGCGCGCCGCTCAAGCGGTCACTGATCAAGGCTGGCTCTCGAACCCCCTCGATGACAGCCGGTTTAGCCGCCAGGACCCATGTCTTGCTGCCGGTTCGCCCATTTTTGGGCTCTGGTCAGGCCTTCCGACCTCTGTTAGATTGGCGGCGCCGGCTCTGGCTTCGGGCCTCCACTGGAAGGCACGCTGACTCGCCAGAGAAGGAAGAAGGGAGGAGGTTGTTAGTGACTTCAATTCGCCCTGTCCGTCTACTGGTCGCGTCCGCGTTTGGGTTGGTGGGACTGCTCGCTGCGTCACCGGCCCTTGCAGGTGGCCTTCCGAGCGGTGAAACCATCCTTGGCCAGTCTGCAATCGAGCCCGCCTACGACGACACGAACGGCAACATCATCTACTTGCTGACGCCGGTCCGATCCCCGTTCCCGACTAATACGAGTTCGCATGCCGTAGCCCCGCTTTACCTGGTCGAGTACCCGCCCGGCTCCACGGTCGGCACGCTGAACTGCATGGGGGTTCCGGGCAACTGCCCTGACCACGACGCCCCAGTCGCCGGCGCGGCGACGAGCATCATGCCCAGCGTGTACGGCACCGACCCCACGGTCGTGCCCGGACATGACCACCTGGTTGCGACGCCTGCGAGCCATGGAGACTTCAACGTGGCGTGGGAGGTGATCGAAGTCCTGTTCACCAACAACCCCGCGGCGAACCACCACCTCACGACCCTCGCACAGATCCAGGCAGCGGAGGCGAGCGGTGATGCGATCGAGGTCGACCTCGGCTTCGCGTTCCACTGCAGCGTCGTCCCTGCCGCTGCTTACAACGCAGGTACGCCGATCTAGCCATTGCTCCGATACGTAACAGGCTCCGGCTTGATTCCGGAGCCTCTTCTTTTCTCGGGGCGCTTGCAGCTCAGGCGGCCAGGTTGATCCCGATCGCCCGCAGGCGCTTATTGAGCGAGTCGAACGCGAACTGCAGGATCTCGCTCTCGGTGTGTCCGAAATCGGTGATGTAGCGAGGATCGGGCGGGTCGAGTGTGTTTGAGATCAACGGCAGGCACTCGACCAGGGTCTTCTGGATGATCGGGGCGAATCGAGCCGCGTCCTCGCGCACCGCCTCCTGCAGCACCTTGATGCCGAAGTTGACATGCCGCGATTCGTCACGCGCCACGGCCGTGAAGCCGCGATAGAACCCGCGGTCCGTCGTGCCCAGCTCGCGCATCGATTCGAGCTCGAATCGCTGGCCGGTCAGGGCCAGCGTCGCCTCGATGACGATGTGATAGAGCGTGATGCCCTCGACGAAGGCGTCGAAGTCTCTCGGGTTGCTCGCGAGGCGCTGAGATGTCGCCGGCAGGCGGTCGTAGAAGAGTTCGTTGTACCCCTCGCTGGTGTCCGGCCGGATCTCGGCCAGGAGCTCACCCAGGTTCTTCGCCTCGGTGCCCACCACCTCGTGCCACCACCGGTCGAAGAAAACCGTGTGACGCGCCTCGTCCACCATCTGCGTGGAAAGGAAGATCTCGATCTCCGGTGACGGGGCCGCCCAGACGAAGGGCGCCAGCGTGGACGTGACCCGTTCCTCACCGTTGAAGAAGAGACGGTGCGACCACAGCGTCGCCTTTCGGTCCAGGTCGGTCGACTCCAGCCAGTCCTGCCGATCGAGCGTGAAGTCCAGGTCGGCCACCGCCCACTGTTGCGACTCCCAGCGGCGGTAGAGGTCCATGTAGCTGGGCATGTTCTCAATGCCGCGATCGATGAACGACAGCACGTCGTCGATCCGGATGTCCCCAAGCTCCTTGAGGTTCGCACGGGCGATTCGCTCCAGGTCCGGGTCCAGACGCTCGCGCTCCGCCTCAACCGCCATGGCGCGTCCATTAGATCAGAAGCTCGATCACCGAGCGTAATTCCCGACCTGCGGCACCGTTGTACGGGCATGCGAGCGATCCTGGCGGTCTGTCTGATGCTGGTGGCAGTCGCCTGCACCGGCCCATTCGCTCCTTCGGCGAAGGCAACGCCCCAAACACCCAAGCTGGCGTCGGGCGGCGTCGTCGAATATCCCGTCCCCAATCCCTCGCCGCCCGGTTCCGGTTGCGTCAACTGTGGCACCGCATCCCTTGGCGGCATTGCCGCAGGACCTGACGGAAACACTTGGTATTTCGACGTTGGACAAAACCTTGTCGGCCGCGTGACCCCGTCGGGGTCAATCACCCAGTTCGAGGTGCCAGGCACGGGGGCAGGCTCAGAAGCGATCACCGGAGCTCCCGACGGCAATATCTGGATGGTTGCGCGGGAACCCACCAACGGGCCGAATTGGATCCTGAAGGTCAGTCCGGCAGGAGTCATCACCAAGTATCCGCTGCCTAAGGAAGTTGGGCCCGAGGGCATCACGTGGGGACCGGATGGCAACGTCTGGTTCACGGAGTTCTGGGTGGGAAAGATCGTGCGGATGACCCCGAAGGGCGCGATGACCGAGTTTCCGGTCCCACTCAATCCGAGGGGAATCGTCACCGGACCGGACCACAACCTGTGGTTCGTGGTGGGTAACCTCCAACGCGAGTCGATAGCGCGGATGACGATCAAAGGTGTGGTCACCGAGTACCCGTTGGGTAGCGACTCGAACCATCAGCTGCAGCCTTACAACATCGTGAGCGGCCACGACGGCAACCTGTGGTTCAGTGAGATCGGCCATATAGGTCGCATCACGCCCGCGGGCGTGATCACCCACTTCCCACTGCCAGGACAGAACAGCGGCGCCACCGGCGTGGTCGGGGGGGCAGACGGCAATGTGTGGTTCTCAAACCCGGGCGCAAACACGGTTGGCCGGATCACCCCGACCGGAACGATCCGCCAGTATCCGTTGCCGAGACGGAACGCACAGCCGGCCGGCATCGCATCCGGTTCGGATGGACGTTTGTGGTTCACGGAAGCCGGCGTCAGCCGGATCGCCAGTATCGGAACCACGGTGCCTGAGGCGAGTTTCAGCTCCCGCGTTTTGTCTTTCGCCGGCGGATCGTCGACCCCGCGCGAGGTCACCGTTACCAACACCGGAGACGCCGACCTCGCCATTGCCGGCCTCGCGCTTGTCGGGCCTGATAAGTCTGCGTTCAAGGTAGCGCACGACGATTGCACTGGCCACCGGCTAGCCGTGCAGGCTTCGTGCCATATCGACGTGGCGTTCACTCCGGGCTCGGATGCTGGTATCCGGGCAGCACGGATCGCGATCAGTGACAACGCAACTGCCAGTCCGCAATCGGTATCCCTTGTGGCGCAACTCCCAGATTGCAAGTTGCCTGTCTTCATTTCGACCGACTCGACAGCGCAGGGAGGATTTCTGAGCCTGCATAACGGCGTTGTGACTCTCGATCCGAAAGGCGGCTTTGTCGTGGGAGCCTTGCTGTCGCACTCGCAGGCAAGTCCTGTCCTCTACGGCCAGCTGCCGGCGACATACGACGATGCAGCGGACCGCTGGGTGCCGGGAGGCAGGGTCTCTCCCGACGGATTGCGATACGCGTGGGTCGAATTCAATAGTCAAGCTTCGAATTTCCACGTGCATGTGACCGACATCGCAACAGGTCGAGACCGAGTGCTGAACCTGCCCACCGGTAACTGGTCGGTGCTCGCCTTCACCACCGCCGGGCTATATGTCGACCAGAGCTATCCGGAAGTAGGCGCTGCTCCTGGACTCTGGCTGGTCAATCCGGACTCTGGGGCACAGCAATTGCTGTTCAGCGACGCGAGCGTGCAGACGGTGTCAGGCCACATGGCATGGATCGCAACCCGCAACAATGCCGACACTTTGCCCGGGCCACCGGGCATAGGCGGGTCGAACAACGAAATCCAGGGTCGTGACCTGCTTACGTCGGTGACGACAACATGGCTGTATCGGCCGGGTTCCAACCTGTACATGGGTGGAGCGGCGAACGGATCCATCGTCGTGAGTGGTTATGACACGACCTCGTCTTATCTCTGGGTCTTGAGTGCCCCGGGCCAAGCCCAGCCGATCACCGTTCCCGGGACCAGCGACGCGGTGCCTTCCTCGAGCGGTTTGATCGCCGATGCGAACGGCTGGTGGATCGGAAGTCTCGACGGGGTGTACCTCTGGACCCCGCACACGGGCGCAATCCTGATCTCCGAACTGCTCGCCTCCCCGGCCGGCGCCTGCGCTTAGCTCGGGGCGCTGCCGGGTAGAATCAGAAGCGCAACCGAGTTCAGCTTCGTGGGGGCGTCCGGTCTCGACGGGGTAGTTGGGCTTCGGGATTGCGAGCCGAGAGCCGCGAGCGATACAGCGCAGCGTTTACAAACGCCAACAAGAACACCGCTTTCGCCCTCGCTGCGTAAGCAGTAGAGACGTGAGCCCCGGGACTTAGATCCCGGGTGCTGCCCCCGGTCAATCCGGCGGACTGGGGAGCGGTATCACAAAAGACCGGATTGCCGCCTCAGGGGCGCTGCGGCCCTGAGGCGGGACACTCACCGCAGCTGGCGAAAGCGGATCCCGTCGGGAGGAGCCGCCAAGCGAGAACCAAAATCCCGGACACGCTCGTAGATATCCCGGGGGACACTGCTTCGGACGCGGGTTCAACTCCCGCCGCCTCCACCAAGCCGAACTCGATTTTGAATATGAGGCAGGACTTCGACCCGGTCACGTTCAAAGAAACCACCCGCCTGCAATGGCAGAACGCAGCTGCGGCCTGGCATCGCTGGACGCCCACCCTTCAGGCCTGGCTTGGTCCCGTCACCGATGCCATGCTCGACCTGGCAATGCTCGAGCGCGGCGACCAGGTGCTCGACCTGGCTGCGGGCGCCGGCGAGCCCTCGCTCTCGGCAGCCCAAATGGTCGGCCCGTCGGGCCATGTCCTGGCCACCGACATCTCATCCAACATCCTCGAGTTCGCAAAGGAGACCGCACGGGAGCGGGGCTTGACCAACTTCGAGACCCGGGTCATGGATGGTGAGAACCCGGATCAGCCGGATGCGTCCTTCGCCGCCGTGCTCTCGAGGCTGGGGCTGATCTACTTCCCGGACCGCGCCGGTGCGCTCCGAGGTGCGCGGCGAGTGCTCCGCAGCGGTGGCCGCGTCGTCCTGGCAGGTTTCACGACGCCCGACCGCAACCGGTTCTTCTCGATCCCCATCTCTATCATCCGGCGCCGCGCGAGCCTGCCGCCGCCGGCACCCGGTCTGCCCGGCCCATTCAGCCTGGGAGCCCCGGGCGTGATGGAGGCCGCGTTGAAAGAGGCAGGCTTCGCAGACGTCCAGACGCGAACCCTCCAGCCGCTCCTAAAACTCAAATCGGCCGCCGAATGCGTGAACTTCGAGCGGGAGTCGTTCGGCGCTCTGCAGCAGATGCTGGCCGGCCTGCCGCCCACAGAGCAGGCAGCGGCGTGGGACGAGATCCAGAAGGAGCTGCAAGTTTTTGAGGCCGGCGGAGCCTTCGAAGCGCCCACCGAGCTCGTGGTGGGAGCCGGGACTAAGTAGTCACGGGTGTGAAAAAAGCACCTGGAACACCTTCAGGGCGATTAAGGCCGCACACACGATTCTTATGATCAGCCCGATCCATCCCCAGCGGCCGACGAACCAGTAGACGGCAGCAAACAGGAGGATGAAGATCAAGGCCCCGAGGTAGTAGCCGGTCGTGTAGTAGGCGTCCAGGATGATCATGTCCGCGGGAGCCTACTCTTCGGTCCCTGACCACGTCAACACTGCCAACCGACCCGCCTATCCTTCCGTCATGCACTTCGTGCTCGTGCACGGTGCCTACCACGGCGCCTGGTGCTGGGACCAGCTCCGCTCCGAGCTCGAGCGCGCTGGCCACTCCAGCACCGCGGTCGACCTGCCGTGCGACGATCCCGATGCCGGCGCGGAGCGATACGTGGACGAGATCCTCCACGCGATCCCAAAGCAAAGTGGAGAAGTCGTCATGGTCGGGCACTCGCTGGCCGGACTGCGGACATGGACACTGGCTTCCAGCCGTCCGAGCCGGCCATCGGACACGACGACGGGAGCGCCTCCTGGCCGGAACGTGGCGCGATCGAGGTGTTCTACCACGACTGCGTTCCAGAGGTTGCGCACGCCGCGGCGAGGCAGCTGCGGCCGCAGTACTGGAAGATCACCCAGGAGGTGACGCCGCTGCGGCAATGGCCGGCTGTGCCGGTCAGCTACATCCTCTGCACCGATGACCGCATGGTTTCGCGCGCCTACGGCCTACGCGCTGCCCGGCGCCAGCTGGGGACGGATCCGATCGAGATCCCAGGCGGGCACTCGCCGTTCCTGTCTCGACCTCGCGAATTGGCGCAGGCCCTGGTCCGCGCCGCATCGCGTTAAGCCGTGGCGACCGCCGTGCAAACCGGGTAACCTTCGGCCGGGTGGCGAACTTGAACCATTTGTGGCAGCGCTTCCTGCTGTCGAGCGCACTCGTGGTCGGCCTCTTCATCGGGGTGGCGGCGACGGTGTTCGGCTACAGCAACCTGGCTTCCGTCAACATCCACTGGTCCGTCTTGCACATCGACGGGGTGCCGCTGTGGACCGTGGCCGTGGTGCCGATTGCGCTGATCCTGATCGCCGGCACGCTCTATCACTGGATGGACGGCCTGCACCACTTCACCGAGCACATGCGACATCGTCGCCGCGTCCACGAGCTCGAGGCCGAGGTCGCCTCGTTGCGGACTCGCCTCGACCAGGTGCTGGAGATGCCGGACCACTCCGGCCTGCCGGCCGAGGGCGCGGCCCGAGCCTCGCTGCCCAAAGCCGAGGGGGAGACGCCCGCACCAACCGTGGTAGCAGCCGACCTCCCGGCCCTGCCGGAACCCCAGCAGAAAGGCAGCGAAAACAAGAGAAAACGAGCCGGCCTCCCGGTTACTCCTGAACCTCCCGGCGCACAGGCCAATGGCGCCGAGGCCGCCCCGCCGCCAGAACCGGCCGAGCCGCCGACGCCCCTCCCGGGAGCCTGACACCACCGGCATGCCCGAAGGCCGAAGAGCCGGGCGTCTTGTCGTCCCCAGGCGGGCCATGCCCGCCGACAAGATGCTGCTCGAGCGCAGCGCGATCGAGGAGCTCAGCCACCACGCCGACCCGTGGCGGGTCCTGCGCATCCTCTCCGAGTTCGTGGAAGGCTTCGATGCGCTGAACGAGGTCGGCCCCGCGGTGACGGTTTTCGGTTCGGCCCGCACCAAACCTGACGAACCCATCTACGCCACCGGCATGGCGCTGGGGGCGGCCCTCGCCCGCCGCGGGTTTGCCGTCATCACCGGCGGCGGGCCGGGGATGATGGAGGCCGTCAACAAGGGTTGCCACGAGGCGGGCGGCCTCTCGGTGGGCTGCAACATCGAGCTCCCGAACGAGCAGGAGCTCAACGCCTACGTCGACCTCGGCGTCGAGTTCCGGTACTTCTTCGTGCGCAAGAACATGTTCGTGAAATACGCGCGGGGCTTCGTCATCTTTCCCGGCGGGCTGGGGACGCTGGACGAGTTGTTCGAATCGCTCACGCTGGCGCAGACGGGGAAGATCGAGCACTTCCCGATCGTGCTCTACGGCACCGAGTACTGGAGCGGGCTGCTCGATTGGATGCGGAAGGTAGTGCTCGCCCGAGGCGCGATGTCCCCCGAGGACTTCGACCTGGTCTGCCTGACCGACGACCCGGAGGAGGCCGCCGAGATGGCGACCAGACCGCTCCCTGACTACGTCGAGGAACCAAGAAATGCGGAGCCGCCCCGAGCCGAGACCGGCGAGCCCAAGGTAGAAGCTCGATAGCCGCCATCGCACCGGTCACGCCCTCGTTGGAATTCTTCTTTCTCACCGATGGCGGCCAAACCGCGGATGTCGTGGCGCAGCGGGTTGCAACATTCCTCAACGGCGCCGACCGGACGCTCGAGCTCGCGATGTACGACTTGCGGCTTGCCGCAGCTCCCGGCGCTGTCGTCCTCGGCGCGTTTCAAGACGCGGTCAAGCGCGGGGTTCACGTGCGGTTGATGTTCAACCAGGATCATCCGGCGAACCTCCCCGTCCCACCACCTGCCGAAATCGATTGGGCCTTTGTCGACCAGCTGAAATCGTTCGGAGTCGACATCAAGCCGATCCCGGGCGTACCGGATCTCATGCATCACAAATACGTAGTGCGGGACGCGGGCACGCCTCAGGCAGCGGTGTTCACGGGTTCGACCAACTGGACCAACGATTCGTGGAATCGCGAAGAGAACGTGATCTTCACGATCGCGTCATCCGATGTCGCCGCCACCTTCGAACTGAACTTCGAAGAGCTCTGGCAGGATCCCGTGGTCGCGGCCTCCGGACGTGTGTCGGCTCCCTGGATGTCGCTCGCCGACTCGACTCGGGTGCGGCCCTATTTCTGTCCTGGTCGCAGCTTGAAGCTCGTTCACGCGATTGCGAGATCGATCGCCTCCGCCCAGACTCGGATTCGCGTCTGCTCTCCGGTGCTCACGTCCGGCCCCGTCCTCGGGACGCTCGCAGAAGTGCTCCACCGCGGGAAGGTCGATGTTTCCGGTGTGTACGATGCGACGGAGATGGACCAGGTCCAACGCCAGTGGGGAGAGCAGGAGACCTCGGCGTGGAAGATAAGCGCCTTCCACAGCATCATCGCGGCCGCGCGGTTCGGATCCAAGCGCTCGACGCCATACGCGATCGGCTCGGTGCACGACTTCATGCACGCCAAGATCGTGGTCGCCGACGACTACGTCTACGCGGGCAGCTTCAACCTCTCGCACAGCGGCGAGCAGAACGCGGAAAACGTGCTCCAGATCGAGAGCCACGCAGTGGCCGAGCTGTGCATCGCGTACATCGACCGGGTCGCCGCGAGGTACGGTGGCCGGCCCCTCCCCGGAGCGTAGACAAGTGTCCTGCGCCCGAGGTCCGACGCATATTTCGCGGCATCGGCGGCCGGAGCCAAGGAAGGGGTGGCGCCAGGAGGAGCGCATCTTCGATGCGTGACGACGCAGCGCAGGGCCCCCTGACGCCGGCTTCAGCGCCATCTCGGGGTCCCCGCGGAATCGCAAGATTCCGTGGGGTGAGTCGGCGCCCGGCCGCCTAGGACGCGAAGATGCAAGGAACTTCGGGTGCGGGACACTACCTGCCGAGTCCTCGGGTCCTGTGGGCGGGCACGGCCCTGGCGGCACTTCTCGTGGTGGGCGTTTTGCTGGCGCTGCCGCGCCTGCAGCCGCCCACCGGCACGCTCCTCGTGCTCGGCTCGGCGCGCACGGCCGACTCCATCGCGCCGATCACGGTCAGCCTGCACGGGGCCGCCGGATGGTCGGCACTCGGCTCGGTAGCCGGCTCGGTGCCGGCGGCTCCCGAACAGCGCGAGCTGCTCGCGGTGCCCGTCGCCGCGGGCAACTACAACGGCGTGCGCATCGGCGCCGACGAGCAGCCGGTCGCGATCTCCGTGGTCGCCGGCCAGGTGGAGCCGCTGCTGCTCGGAATCGAGTCGGGACATCTCATCATCGGCGCCGCTTACGCCGGGAACGACCAGGTCAATCTCGGGCTGGGCGAGCTGTCGGGCAAGTTCGTCGCCATGCCGACTTTCGACCTCATCGACCAGGCCGGGCTTCCGTTCAACAACGTGAACATCGCCGGCAGGGATGTGGTCATCGCCGCGTTTCACACCACCTGCCACCAGACCTGCCCGCTGTACACGGCGCTTTTCGCTCAGCTGCAGAAGCAGAAGCTGCCGCCGAAGGTGCTCCTGGCCGAGGTGACGACCGACCCGGCTACGGACACCCAGTCCGTGCTTGCGGACTACGCACGAACAATTGGAGCGTCGTGGACGTTCGCCACCGGGTCGGCCGATGCGTTGACCGCCTTCTGGAGATCGTTCGGTGTCGCCCTCGCAACCGGCGACAGCCACGTCTCCACCCTCGCGCTCCTCGACCGGCACGGGTACATCCGTCTCGTCTACCGCGGGGTGCCCGCCGTCGGCCACGACATCGCCCCGGCACTTGTCACCTCGCTCGGCGCTGAGGGTCTCCGCGAGCTGGTGTCCGGAGGCGACGGCTGGGGCACGCCGCAGGTGCTGCAGTCACTGCTCACGATCAGCGGCCCTGAGCAGCCTCCGGCAGCCGGCACCGGCAGTGCGCCGGCCTTCTCGCTCGCGGGCACGGACGGGCGCCAGGTGAGCCTCGCGGGACTGCGTGGACAGTCACTGGTGATCAATTTCTGGGCCGCGTATTGCGCGCCCTGCAGGGTCGAGATGCCGATGCTCCAGAGCCGTGTCGGCGCGCAGGCGGGGACCCAGCTCGTCCTCGTCAACGAGGGTGACTCCGCCCAGGCCGCGCGCGCCTTCTTGAGCTCGGTCGGCGTGCACCTGCCGGCGCTTCTCGACTCGGATCTCGCGGTCGGCCGCGCGTACGGCGCCATCGCCCTGCCGACGACCGTCTTCGTCCGCGCCGACGGGTCGATCGACGCACGCCAGATCGGCCAGCTCGACGAGCGCGTCCTGCAGGCAGAGCTGTCGCATTTGAGCGGTCAGTAGACTTCGCGAGGTGTCCGTCTTCCGCCGGCTGGCGTTGGTGACCGCCGTCTTCGCCTACCTACAGATCGCGCTCGGCGGCGTGGTGCGCGTGTCGGGCTCGGGCCTGGGTTGTCCCGACTGGCCGCTCTGCCACGGCCGCCCGTATCCGCCCGCGGACGTGCATGCGATCATCGAGTACTCCCACCGGGCTGTTGGCAGCGTGACCGGCATCCTGATCATCGCGACCGTCGTGCTGGCGTGGGTGGTGTTTCGCACCCGGGGACCGCTCGTTGCGTGGCTCGCGACGGCATCCCTGATCGGAGTGGTGGGGGAGGGCCTGCTTGGCGGCAAGGTGGTCGCGACCGACCTGCAGCCCTGGCTCGTGGTGGTGCACCTCGGCCTGGCGATGATGATCCTCGGCTTCCTCGTCGCGACCGCTGTGATGGCGGGGCCGCAATCTGAAGGCGTGCCTGATCGAACCTTCCGCCGATTGGGTGCTCCAACGCTTTCACGATGCTGCATCGGGGAGCAGTGCTTGTGATCAGCCTCCTGATCGTGTACGTGCTCGTCACAGCCATCCGGCGATCCGGGATGCGATCGGGAATGGGTGTGAGCGCTGTCGCGACCCTGACGATCCTCGTCCTTCAAATCGCGGTGGGGGGTGGGGCGGCGCTCACGGACAGCGCCTTCTTCAACGGACTCCACGTCGCCCTTGCGACCCTGGTGTGGTCGGGCGTTCTCACCTGCGCCCTGCTCGCGCTTCCGCGCGCCGACCGCAGCGCTAAGCTGACCCACCTGTCTGTGGAGAGGAGCTCGGCGTGAACGCGGTCAGTGTGCGGTCGAGGCCGGGCGCTCTCAGCGTGGCGCGCGACTACATCAGCCTGCTCAAGCTGCGCGTCGTCGTGCTGCTGGACGCGACGGCGGTCGGAGTGATGCTCCCGGCTGCACATGGCCACCCCGGGGTGATAGCCGTTGCTGCGGTGTTTATCGGCATCACGTGCGCGGCGGGCGGCGCCAATGCGATCAACATGTGGTTCGACCGCGACATCGACGCCGAGATGACCCGAACTCGCCGCCGGCCTCTGCCCGCTGGTCGCATCCCGCCTCGCTCTGACCGGAACGCTAATTTACGTGTTCGTCTACACGATCTGGCTGAAGCGATCGACGCCTCAGAACATCGTCATCGGGGGCGCCGCCGGCGCGGTGCCGCCCCTGGTCGGCTGGGCCGCCGCGACCGGACGGCTCGACCTGACCGCGCTGGCCCTGTTCGGGGTCGTCTTCTTCTGGACGCCGCCGCACTTCTGGGCGCTGGCGCAGATGATCAAGAACGACTACGCGCGAGCCAACGTTCCGATGCTGCCTGTGG
>WNFH01011949.1_pt1 | contig 13935 bp, 13 predicted proteins | sample 5400411 | NCBI WGS metagenome assembly WNFH01 (sample SAMN13153347, study PRJNA577476) | soil metagenome | isolation source: 200 cm saprolite under Douglas fir tree site 2 hole 3 | place: USA:California | collected 2015-04-18
TTCGAGCAGATGTGCGAGATGCGCGGGAAGCTGCTGCGCGAGGTTGGGTTCATAGATTGCCCGCAACGCCTGGCCCAAACGGTTCCGGATCTCGCGATGGCAAGCAAGGCCCTCCCGCATCGATAAAAACTCTCTGCGCATCGCGTGCTCGCCGGACCCTCGCGCATCGGATGTTCTTGCGCCTGCGCGTCTTTGCTCGATGCCTCGCAGCGGCTTCCGTCGTCTCCCCCTGCGCATCCGACGCACGGACGAACGTGGAGCCGCGACGCTTGGTTCCCCTGTTTCAGGGCCATGGCTTGCCGGTATAATGCGGCCGCATTCCCCGACGAGCCGCACGCCCGCGATGGGACGGCGAGCAGGAGCTTTCGATGCACGCGGAAACCGAGACCGAGGGCAAGCCGGAAACCTGGCAGAACGAAGTCTACGATCTGCTGCGCCGCAACCGGGTGACGCAATTCGCCTATGTGCCCGACGCCGGCCACAAGATCCTGATCGATCGTTCGCTGGCCGATCCCGAGGTCCACTCGGTCGCGCTGACGACGGAGGAGGAAGGCGTGGCGCTGCTGGCCGGCGCCGATCTCGGCGGCGAGCGCGGCGTGCTGCTGATGCAGAGCAGCGGCGTGGGCAATTGCGTCAACATGCTCTCGCTGATCAACGGCGGGCGGTTTCCGTTCCTCGCATTGGTGAGCATGCGCGGCGATTTCGGCGAGGGCAATCCGTGGCAATTCCCGATGGGGCAGGCGACCGTTCCCGTGCTCGAGGCGATGGGCATCAAATGCCTGCGCGCCGAGCATCCGGCCGAGGCGTTGGCGAGCGTCACGGCGGCGCTCACCATGGTGTTCCAGGCGCGCCGCGCGGTCGCCGTGCTGTTCACGCAGAAACTGCTCGGCGCCAAGCGCTTCTAGGGGAGAACGACATGGAAGGGCATCCCGCCGCGCGCGGTCCCGCGAACGCCGCCGCCCCCGCCGCCCCCGCCGCGCCGCGCTTCGTGCTCGACCGGCGCGAGGCGGTGCCGGCGCTGATCGGCCGCCACGAGGATTTTCTGATCGTCACCGGGCTTGCCGGCACGGCTCGCGACGTCGCCGCACTGACCCGCGACGGCGCGCACACCTACACGATGGCGGGCGCCATGGGCGGCGCCTGCATGATCGGGCTCGGGCTCGCGTTGGCGCGGCGCGACCGCCGCGTGCTGGTGGTCACCGGCGACGGCGAGCTGCTGATGAACGTCGGCGCGCTCGCCACCATCGCGGTGATGAACCCGCCCAATCTCGCGATCGTGTGCGTCGACAACGGTCATTACGGCGAGACCGGCTATCAGCAGAGCCATACCAGCCTCGGCGTCGATCTGGAAAAAATCGCGGCGGGCGCCGGCATCCAGCTCACCCGCACGATCGAGGCGGCCGACGATCTCGCCGCCGGCTCGCGCCTGATCCGCGAGGCCAATGCCGCCGCCTTCGTGCTGCTCCGCGTCAAGCCGACCGAGCCGCCGAGCTTCAGGCGCGTGATGGATCCGGCGCTGTGCCGCGACCGCTTCCGCGCCGCCCTGCTGGGCACCTGACGTGTAGGGCGCGAGGCTTCGGAAGCTAATCGGCGCGACGGTCTTGCGCATGATGCTCGGCCGCTGGGTTTGCGGTCGAGTCAACGAATGCCCGCGCGCAAAAAGCTCTGAATGAACTGGCGCTGGAACAGCAGAAACGCGATGAGCAGCGGCGCCGAGGTCATCAGCGTGGCGGCGCAGATGATCGACCAGTCGATGCCCTGGTCGGTCGACGCGAACACCTGGAGCCCGACGGTCAGCGGCCGCGACTCGACCGAATTGGTGACGATCAGCGGCCACAGAAAATTGTTCCAATGAAAGCTCACCGAGACGAGGCCGTAGGCGACGTAAATCGGCCGCGCCAGCGGCACATAGACCTTGGCGAGGATCTGCAAATCGTTCGCGCCTTCGATCCGGGCCGCGTCCTCCAGTTCCTTGGGCACCGTCTTGAAAGTTTGCCGCAGCAGAAAAATGCCGAACGCCGAGGCTACGTACGGCAGCGCGATCGCCGGGATCGAATCGAGAATGCCGAGCCGGCTCATGGTGCGGTAATTCTCGACGATCAGCACGTCGGGCATGATCATCAGTTGCGCGAGCACCAGCGCGAACACGACCTCGCGTCCGACGAAGCGGTAGCGCACGAACGCATAGGCCGCGAGCGTGCAGAGCAGGAACTGGCAGGCGAGGGTCATCGTGACCAGCACGAAGGTGTTGAGGAAATACCGGGCGAACGGCGCCGCCTCCCAGGCGCGGACGAAGTTCTCCAGCGTCCACGGCGCCGAAAGGGAAAATCGCGCGGAGAACTCCGGCGCGTGAAACGCCGCCCAGGCCGCATAGACGAGCGGCAGGATCCAGAGCACCGCGAGCAGCCACGCCCCGGCGGTCTCGGCGAGCCGTGCCGCGCCGCGCGGTTCGTAAGGTCCCGTGGCCGCGCTCATCGGTAGTGGATCCTGCGGTCGAGCAGGAAATATTGGCCGAGCGCCACGATCGCGAGCGCAAGCAGCATGACGATCGTCAGTGTCGCCGCGTAGGTGGTATCCCAGAAGCTGAACCCGACCTGATAGATGTAATACAGCAGCAACGTGCTGGCATTGTCGGGACCGCCGCGCGTCATCACCACGATATGGTCGACGGTGCGGAACGCATTGATGACGGCATTGACCAGCACGAACAGGGTCGTGGGCATCAGCAGCGGGAACTGGACGCGGCGAAAGAAGGTCCAGCGCGAGGTGCCCTCGAGCGCCGCCGCCTCGGCGAGCGTCGGCGGGATCTGCTGCAGCGCCGCGAGATAGAAAATCATGAAAAATCCCGCCTCCTTCCAGATCGCCACCACAGTGACGCAGGCGAGCACCGTGTCGGTCGAGCCCAGCCAGTTGCGCGCCGGCGCGCCGAACAGTCCGAGCACCTGCTCGAGCAGACCGTATTGCGGCGTGTAGAAGAACAGCCAGATGTTCGCCACCGCGATCATCGGCAGCACCGTCGGGGTGAAATAGGCCATGCGCAGCACGGTGCGGCCGGCGATGCGGTCGTTGACCCAGATCGCCATCAGCAAGGCGAGCGCGATCGAGGTCGGGATGGTGCCGAGCGCGTACCAGAGATTGTTGACGATCGCCTGGCGGAATACCGGGTCTTCGAGCATCTGCCGGTAATTGTCGATCCCGACGAATGCTTCGGCGCGGCGCCCCCGCGGCGTGGAGTGCAGGCTGTCGATGAAAGTCTCGAGCGCCGGCCAATGGGTGAACAGCGCGAGCAGCACCAAAGCCGGCAGCAACAACAGCCAGGCGTGGAGTTCGGCCGCGCGGTGTTTCATGCGCTTTCACTTAGCTCGGCACGTCATTCCGGGGCGCGCCGCAGGCGCGAGCCCGGAACCCATGAACACCGCCCGGTGAAACCTCGCGATATCTGTGATCATGGGTCCCGGGTTCCCTCGCTTCGCTCGGGCCCCGAGACGACACGCTCTGACAGTTGGTCACCGCGTCCCGCTCACGTCCGGTACGGCTTCAGGATGCGCTCGGCTTCCGTTTGCGCGTCGCCGAGCGCCTGTGCCGGCGTCTTGTTCACGGCGAGCGCCGCCTGCAGGCCGTCGTTGAGCGCCTTGGTCGCGCGCTGGTTCTCGTGGGTCGACAATTCGGCTACCGCATATTGCAGCTGGTCGCGGGCGACCGCGGCCGCCGCAAAGCCGCCGACATAGCTCTTCATGGCCGGAGTGTCCCAGGCATCCGGGCGCACCGCCACATAGCCGGTGTCGATGCCCCATTGCGCGGCCCGTTCCGGCGAACTGATCCACTGGATGAAGCGGAACGCGGCTTCCTGCTGCTCGCGCGCGCTCTTCTTGAAGACGTAGAAATTGCCGCCGCCGGTCGGGCTGCCGCGCCGCTTGCCGGCCGGCAGCATCGCCACTCCGAACGGGAATTTGGCATTGGCGCGCACGTTGGTGAGATTGCCGGTGGTGGTCCACATCATCGCGATCTTGCGCTCGAAGAAATCCTTCGGCGTCGTCCCCCATTCGATGGTGCCCGGCGCCATCACCTTGTGCTTGCGGGCGAGATCCACCCAATATTGCAGGGCCTCGACGACGGCCGGATTGGCGAAAAAGGTCTGGTCGCCCTGGCGGTTCATCAGCTCCTCGCCGTTCTCGATGGCGAGCGCCTGGAACAGCCAATACGGGAAGCCGCTCGAGGGAATCTGCAAGCCCCATTGCGTGACGTTGCCGGAGCCGTCGCGCTTGGTCAGCTTTTCGGCGAAAGACACCTGCTGGGCCCAATCCGCCGGCGGAAGCTCGGGATCGAGTCCGGCCTCGCGAAACGCCTCCTTGTTCCAGTAGAGAACGATGGTCGAGCGCTGGAACGGAATGCCCCAGGTCTTGCCCCCGGTCTGGCTGTTCGCCATGAACGCCGGGAAAAAGCTGTTGAGCCATTTCTTGTCGCTCTCGCCGCGGGCGAAATCGTCGAACGCAACGATGGCGTCCTCGTCGATCAGCGAGAACATGTCGGTCGACAGCAGCACCGAGGTGACCGGCGCGGTGCCGCTCTTGTGCGCGGTGAGCGCCTTGGCGAGGGATTCCTGATAGGTGCCGGCATAGATCGGCCTCACCTTCACGCGCGGATTTTCCTTTTCGAAATCCGCCGCGAAGCCGTCGATGATTTTCGTGATCGGGCCGCCGACCGCGACCGGATAGAAGAACGAGATCTCGGTCTCGGCTTGGGCAATGGCGGGCCGCGCGATCATGCCGCCGGCGATGGCGGCCGTTCCGAGCAGGAACCGGCGTCTATTCATGATTTCTCCTCCCCTCTTTGTTCGACGACTCACGAGATTTCTTCATATGATTCTTGGCGATTCGATGCGTCGCCCCGATGACAAATCGAACCAATGGGCGGCGCCCGCATCCCAGCCGAGATGCAGAAGATCCCCGGGCGCGGCCTGGAAGCGGCCGGCGACGCGGACCATGAAGGCTTCGTCCGCGATCCGGGTTTCCACCAGCGTATCGGCTCCGAGGTACTCGACGGCGACGACCCGGGCCGGCGTCCCATGGTCCCGAATTTGCACGTCTTCGGGGCGCACGCCAAGAGCGAGCCGCTCGACGGGTCCTGGGTTCGGCACGGCCGGGGCGAGCGCGCCGTTTGCCTGCGCGAGCGCGCGTGCGGGGATGACGTTCATGGGCGGCGTGCCGATGAAGCGCGCCGCAAAGATCGTCGCGGGCCGGGCGTAGAGTTCCGCGGGCGGCGCCGCCTGCTCGATCCGGCCGGCGCGCATGACGATCACCTGGTCGGCCAGCGTCATCGCTTCGACCTGGTCGTGGGTGACATAGACCATGGTGATGCCCAGCCGGCGCTGCAGCGCCCGGATCTCCCGGCGCATGTCGCCGCGCAGCTGCGCGTCGAGGTTGGACAGCGGCTCGTCCATCAAACAAACCGGCGTCTCGCTGACGATCGTGCGCCCGAGCGCGACGCGCTGCTGCTGGCCGCCGGAAAGCTGCGCCGGCTTGCGCTGGAGCAGCTTGTCGAGCCCGAGAATGCCGGCCGCGCGGGCCAACCGCGCGTCCCGCTCGGCCCGCGGCACCTTGCGCACCTTCAGCCCGAACAGGATGTTCTCGGCGACGGTGAGGTGCGGAAACAGCGCGTAGGATTGGAACACCATGGCCACCCCGCGCCGCGACGGCGGCAGCCGGGTGACGTCGCGGCCCGCGATGGTCACCGTTCCGGAATCCGGAGTTTCGAGCCCCGCGATGATGCGCAGCGTCGTCGACTTTCCGCATCCGGAAGGCCCGAGCAGCACGGCCAAACGGCCCGGCTCGGCCGTGAAGCTCACGCCTTCGACCGCCGGGTCGGCACCCCAGGCCTTGCGGATTTCCGTCAATCGGACTTCGGCGAATTTCCCCACCCCGGCATTCCCATGCTCGAGCGCTCGGCCGCCGCCATATAACGGGTGGAAGGTCCGCGCTGTCGAGGGGGCCCGTGGGTCGCGGTGGCTGGCTCGGTTGCGGCGCCCGGCCGACACCGAAGAACTACCGACCGTCTATCCACGCTGTTACATTCTGCCGTCACAATGGCCCGCCATACAACAACGGGATCGGGAGGGGATCATGCCTGGGCCGCGCGGAACATTGGTTCGATACTCGATCCGATTGGCGCGGGGCATGATCGCCTTGGCCTTGCTGGTCGGAATCATCCAAAGCGCCAGCGATGCCGCGGCCCAGGAACGCAAGATCATCATCTTCGTTTGGGACGGGCTGCGTCCGGATTCGATCAACCCGACCGATACGCCCAACCTCCATGCGCTTCGCGAAGCCGGCGTCGAGTTCACCGACAATCACTCGACCTATCCGACCTTCACCATGATGAACGCCGCAAGCTTCGCCACCGGCGGCTTCCCCGGCTCGACCGGCTATTACGGCAACACGGTGTGGCAGCCCGGCGCGCAAGGCCCCGATTCCGCCAACGCCAAGGTGGATTTCCAACAGCCGGTATTCACCGAGGATTATGCCGCCTTCCTCCAGGACTACAAGCGGGGTGGCCTGTTGCTCGATGAAAAGACCGCGCTGCCGCTGAGCTTTGCCAAGGAGCTGCAGGCGGCCGGCATTGCGCTGCCGGCCGCGATGGCGAAAGCCTTTGAGCACGAGCTTCCGTTGGCGCCGAACAACGGCAATCCCATCGAGTTCAAGGCGCCCAAGCGCTTGAAGGACGGCGTGACCTTCGATCCGACCGACAGTTCCGGCAGCCCGTACACGGCCGGCCTTCAGTACATGGCCGACGTCTACATCGATTACATCCTGCCGAAGAAATCTCCGCGGCTGAGCATGCTCTGGATCCGCGATCCCGATACTTCGCAACACGTCTACGGCGTCGGCAGTCCCAATGCGCGCGATGCCGTGCGTTCGACCGATGCCATGCTCGGCCAATTGCGGGCCCGGCTGAAACAGCTCGGCGAGGAGGCCTCGACCGACATCATCGTGGTGTCGGACCATGGCCACAGCAACGTGGCCGGATCGAGCCAGCTGTTTCCGCTGCGCGCAATCGCGGACGGGGCCATAGCAGCCGTCGATCCCGGCGGCTACTCGGTTTCCGGCCTCGTCCGCCTCGCCGATCTCATGCACCGTGCGGGTTTCACGGTCTTCGACGGGATCGGATGCACCCATCTGCCGGTGGCGCTCGGCATCAAGGCGGACGGCACGCCGGTCTATCCGGTCGAGACCGATCGCGACGGCAAGCTGTGCGGCAAGGAAGGCCAAAAATACAACATCGGCCCCTACAAGGTTCCGGCCAGCCTGCCGCCCAACGCGCTCGTCATCGCGGTCAACGGCGGCAGCGACTATATCTACGCGCCCGATCGCGATGCCGCCACCGTGCGCAAGGCCGTGGAGTTCCTGCAGACGCGCAGCGAAATCGGCGCCATTTTCGTCGACAGCCGCTACGGCGCGCTTCCCGGCACGCTGCCGCTCAACCTGATCCGGGTGGAGAACACGGCCGGCCGCAACCCCGACGTCATCGTCAGCTACGATTACGATGCATCCGCCGTCATCGGCGGCGCGAACGGGACCGAGTACTCGGGATCGCTGCTCAACAATTCGTATCGCGGCATGCACGGCAGCTTCAGTCCGCTCGACGTGCACAATACGCTGATCGCCTATGGGCCGGATTTTCGCGAAGGCCTCAAGGATCCGCTGCCCACCGGAAACGTCGACGTGGCGCCGACGGTCGCCGGCATTCTCGGTCTGAGCTTGCCGCGGGCGGACGGCCGGCCGCTGCTGGAGGCGCTCAGGAACGGGCCCGGCGCCGGGGATTATCAGGTCGTTTCGCGGACGCTGCGGCCGAACAGCGTTGCGACCGGCATCTCGGTCAAGCTGCCGACCGACCCGGGCGGTCGCGAAATCGATCCGGACAAGAAGGAGTACACGATCGAGCTCGAGACGAAGTCGCTGACCTACCAGGGCAGGACCTATACCTATTTCGATTCGGCCAAGGCGGTGCGGCAATGAGCCGGTGCGGCGCGCTGGTCGCAGGGTTGCTGTGCCTTCTTGGGGCCGCGCTGGTTCGGGCCGAGGACGCAAGCTCACAATGGGAAGCGGCTTTCCCGACCCGCGACGCACCGCAGCAGGTATATTTTCGCGCCGGCTATCGTGACGACGTCGGCCGCACGCACCGCCTCGAGGTCTGGCGCGAGGCGGACCTTCGCCTGCGGCGAAGGACCGATGAAGCCATCGACGTCTACGTGGAGAAATCCGGGTCAGGCGAGTACGAATACCGGCTGATCGATCATGATCGCAAGATCCTGATTCGCGCCGATCGCACCACCCTCTACCGAATCGGCGTGTTCTCGGATTGGATCGGGCTTGCGCACGTGCTCAAGGTTCCGCGCGGCGGGTACCGGGTCACGGAGGCGGCCCGGCAATCGCCGGCGTCGTTGCGGGGAGAATGCGTTTGGAAGCGGCTCGAACTGGTGATGCCGATCTCGAGCACGAGCGAGGTGTGTTGGTCGAGCGCATGGGGCTTGCCTCTCGAAATCGGCCACAACGGCGAAAACGAGGGCTGGAAGTCGCGCTTCTGGGTCCAGGAGGTCCGGTCATTTGCGCCCAAGCCGGAAATTTTCTCGGTTCCGCGCGAAGGTCTGGTCGAGATCGACGCCGGTCCGGACGCAGAGGTATCGGATTGATCCGAGCGACAGGGGCGAGAGCGGCGCCGGTGTGCGATTTCAAGAAAAATCCGGACCAGCCGGCTTCCCTTTTTCCCGCAATGATGCATGATCTTCCCGGGGAGCGGGTTCATGGGCGTCGCCGCAACATTGCTGAGCCGGGCGCTGGGTTTGACCGCCCTGGGTATCGTGATGCTCACCGCAATGGCGGGCGCCGATCCAGCCGCGGATTCCCGCCTTATTTTCGATCCTGGGGCTCTCGACCGCGGCCAGTTGGGCTCGGATCGGGATCCTGCTCAACGCGCGGGTGCCAGACCGGCCAAATCCCCGGCCCAAGCCAGCGAACAGATTTGGATACCCAACACCTTCAATCTGCCGGATTTCGGCGATCGCTCTCTCGTGGGTAGGGGGTTGGCGCAAGGGCTCTCCTCGCCCCACAACCAGGTGGCGCCCGCCGAAGCGAATCTGTTCGAGCAACGGGTCACCCCGGGGGGCGTGTCCATCGGACTGGAGACCGAAACCACCATCAAGCAACGCTCCCTCTCCGGCGATGGGGACAAAGACCCGGAGCGCGACACCATTCTCGATCCAAAACGCCAACGCGGTTTTCTGCCGTTCATCGGCCTGTCGGCCAAATCCAGCCTGCAATAGGCCGGTCGGAGCTGTCCGACTTTCCGTGGTTCCGATCGGGGGCGGATCGCAGATATCTTCCGCCGGCGTCGGGAGTCGGTCCCTTGAGCACGCGCATGCGGCGAGAGGTGATTCTGGAATTTGAAAAGCGTGCTTGAACTCCTAGTCAATCAGCCGAGCTTCCCCGCTCGCGCGCATTGCCGACCTGCCACATCTCATAGGCCGCGAGCGCGATCACCAAAAGCCCGACCACGACGAAATCCGTGGTCGCCGCCGGCCCGACCCCGCGCAGCACCCAGGGCGAGACGAGAAGCCAGGCTCCGAGCGCGACGTTGATCCATTCCTCCCAGACCTGAAACGCCGAAAGCGTCACTACTTCGGCGAGGATCAGCACGAAGCCGAGGATGACGGAATTCTGCATTGCGGCGGCCTGATCCTCGAACTGCAGGATCCAGGGCGAGAGCAGCAGCCAGAACCCGAGAAGCCAACTGGCCCAATCCTCCCACTGCCGGGGAGGCGTGAACGTGATGCTCGCCATGTGCTGCCTCGCGCTTGGTGGCCTGCAAGTGCGCCAGAATAGGCCGCCGCGTCGTGGACGCAAACGCACATCCGGGCGAAATCCACGTGCCGCGGTCGCCAGCCGTACGGCGGAACCCGCAACCTCGACCGACGTTGCTCCGGGTGCCTGGCGCGGGTTCGGGGACCGGGACGAGGCTTCACGAAGCGATGCTTTCAACTCGGGTGCGCAGAGCCGCAGTTGCGCGAAGCCTGGCAGGGGCGCTCTTGCTTGCCGGTTCGGCCCTCTGCCAGCCGGCCTACGCCCAGTATCGCGGCTTCGGGTTCCCGTTTTTCGGCAATCCCTGGTTCTCCGACCGACCCGCGCCCGAGCCGTGGGTGCCCCGTCACCGCCAGCCGCGGGAACGCGAGCCCGCGAATATCCCGGCCCCACCGCCCCCGCAGAAATCCGAGATTACCCCGGCGAAGACCGGGATCGTGATCGGCGATTCCATGGCCGAATGGCTCGCCTATGGGCTGGAGCAGGCCTATGCCGAATCCGCCGAAATAGGGGTCGTCCGCAAGGTGCGGTCATCGACCGGCTTGATCGATCCGTGCAAGGGCGAGCTGCGCAAATGGCTGGAGCAAAGCCTTGCCAACGAGAAACCGGCTTTCGTCGCCATCATGATCGGCGTGAACGACCGGCGCTCGATGCCGGCGTGCGGGCCGTCCGGCAAAAGCGACGGGGCAAAGGCGGGCCCTTACGCCTTTCGATCCAAGGAGTGGGCCGAGGCCTATGGCAAGGAGGTCGACGAGGCGATCGCACTGCTCAAGAGCAAGGGCGTTCCGGTGTTCTGGGTGGGGCTGCCGTCCGCCAAGAATATCCGCGCCGCGGACATCGGTTTCCTCAATGATCTCTTTCGCGAGCATGCGGACAAGGACGGGATCGGGTATATCGACGTTTGGGATGCTTTCGTCGATGAGGACGGGGATTTTGCCATGCGCGGACCCGACGTGAATGGACAGACGCGCCTGCTGCGTGCCGCCGACGGGCTGAATTTCACCAAGCCCGGCGCGCGCAAGCTTGCGCTTTATCTGGAGCGCGAGATTGGCCGGACGGTGCTGCATCCCGCGCCTGCCGAACCCCCGGTCGCCGCGCGAGGAACCATTCCCCCGCCGGGCAAGCCCGATGAACGGCCCGTTGCGGGGCCGGTGGTGCCGCTGACCGAGGTGCCGCCGTCCGTCAAAGGCGACGCGCTCCTGGGAGCGGCAAAGCCCGCGCAGGCTCCGTCCAACCCGCGCCTTCTCGGCGGCGAGCCGGCAGCGCCGGCCCGCGGCCGGGCCGACGATTTCAGCTGGCCCCGCGCCCAGCAAGCTCCCGGCGCGGCGCAGGAAAGCTCTGGCCGCGCCCAGGAAGGCTCGGGCCGTGCGCAGGAGGGCTCCGACGTGGCGCCCGGGTCCGGCAAGCCCAGGCCGCGGGGCGCGAGCCGCAAATCGGGAGAGAATGCGCGCTGAAGCCGGCCATGCGCCTGCCCGGTTGGACCTCCCCGCTACTCGCCCTGTGCCTCGCCGCCAGCGCGCCGAGTGCTTCCGGCGCGGGGGAGCAGAGTCCCGGACCGCCTTCCGACCCCGGACCGCGACCGGGCATCACCCAATCTGCGGCGCCGGATGCGAGCCGATCGTCGGAAAAATCCGAGACTGCCGCACCGAGCGAAGGCGCCGCCAGACCGCGAATGCCCGCTCCGGGCGAGCCGCCAAGCCGGGAATCGATCTGCTTGGCGGTGCAATCCGCGGCGGCCGCCAACGAGCTGCCGATCGAGTTCTTCACGCGCTTGATCTGGCAGGAGAGCAGGTTCGATCCGCGCGCGGTGAGCCGCAAGGGAGCCCAGGGCGTCGCTCAGTTCATGCCGAAGACTGCGATCTGGCGCGGCTTGGCGGACCCGTTCGATCCGATCCAGGCGTTGCCGCAATCGGCCGCCTTCCTGCGAGAGCTGCGAGCCCAATTCGGCAATCTCGGACTTGCCGCCGCCGCCTATAATGCCGGTCCCGGCCGCGTTCAGGCCTGGCTCGCCGGACATGCGAGCTTGCCGGGCGAGACCCGGGCCTACGTGATGGCGATCACCGGCCATTCGGCCGAAACTTGGCGCGCTGGCGAGCCACGGGAGGCGGCGCCGCTTCCCGCGTTGCCTTGCACGCAGGTTGCCAAGCTGTTCACCCCGTCCAGGCCGATTGCCCCGGCGCAGCCGAACCCGCCGGCCTGGGGTGTCCAGCTGGCCGGGAACTGGTCGGAAGCGCGCGCACTCGCGAGCTACGACTCGCTGAAGCAGCAATACCCTGCCATTCTCGGCGGCCGCCAACCCCTGCTGATCCACAGCAAGATCGCAGGTCGCGGGCCTGCGGTCTGGACTCGCATCCGGATCGGGGCCGACACTCGGGAGAGCGCCGAAAAACTGTGCTCGAATTTGAAATCGGCGGGCGGCAGCTGCATTGTGCTGCGGAATTGAAAGGCGAGTAAGCTTTCGTCGCGCACGGGGGGTAGGGAGACGGGGATGCGCAGGGCTGCAACGAGTCTCGGTGCGCTTGTCGTGTCCCTCACCGCAGCGATGGCCGCGACCACCGCCCAACAAAAGCATCCGGCGCCTCCCGCTGTGCACGCCCATGCGACCACGGCGCCGAGCGCCGCCGCTCGGCGATCCGTAGCTTCGCCTGGCCTCGCCAAAGCGCACAGCAGTAAGAATAAGGCTGCCCCGAAGCACGCGTCCGGTCGCGCCAAAGGGTCTCACGCGAAACAAGCCCGTTCGCGCACCGTCCAGGCGCATGTCCGACCCAAAGCCGATGATGCCGGGCACCCTCGCCCCGCGCTGCAGTTCCATGGGGGCGCGGCCGGATTGTTCGCCGGCTGGCCCTTTACGCGGCCGGGATCGCCAGGACGGTTCGGCGGCGATCACGCCAAGCATCAATATGGCGGATTCATCGGATGGTTCGGGCCGGTGTTCTGGCCCTACGCCTATGATGACATGTTCGCCTACGTGTTTTGGCCCCTCGACTCTTTCGACTATGGTGAAGCATTCTGGGCATTCGCGTATGACGATCTGTTCGAGGGGATTTTCTGGGCGGATGCCGAGCCCGAGCCCGAGCCCGGAAACGTCATCGCCACCGCCGAGGCGGATATTCCCAGTTTCGGGGACCGAAGTCGGGCAGGGGTGCTCGGGCTCGAAGGACAATCGCGCGAATTCGCGCAGATCTGCGGCGACCGAACGCCGGGCCTGAGCCAATGGCCGATTCTGCGGATTGCGCAGAGCGTTGGGCTCATGCGCGAGCAGCGCACCGCGCTCAAGGATCTCCAGACCGCCGCCGCCGAAGCCGCGCGCTCGCTCAAATCCGCTTGCCCCGTCGAAACGCCGAAAACACCCGCAGGGCGGCTCGATGCGATGCAGGAGCGCGTGCAGGCGATGTTGCGCGCGATCGATCTCGTTCGCCCCGCGCTCGAGAAATTTTACGCCGCGCTGAGCGATGCGCAAAAGGCGCGGTTCCACGCGACGGCATCGCAGACCTCCGGCGGGGACGAGGCGGTCGGCTCGGCAAGCGGAGAGAACGAGCTCGTCCCGCAGATCTGCACCGATCATCCCGGGGGCCTCTCGGTGCAAACGGTGGACCGGCTCGAGAACGTGGTGCGGCCGACGGCTGCCCAACGCGGCGCGCTCGACGAGCTCAGAACGGCGGCGGCGCGGGCGGCGCAAATTCTGCGCGACGCCTGCCCGGTCGGCACGCCCGGCAACCCGCCCGAACGGCTCGCCGCCATGCAACAGCGGCTCGGCGCGATGCTCGATGCTGCAAGCATGCTGCGTCCGGCGCTGCAAAACTTCTATGCCTCGCTGACGGACGTGCAGAAGGCGCGGTTCAATGCGATCGGCAAGCAGGCCGGCCGGGTCGCTAACTGAGGTCTTCGGAGGAACTGCGCGTTCCGACCCTTGGCTCGGGCGCGCCGGACAGCCAGCCATAAGCCAAGATCTCGCCGGCAGCTTCGCGGGTCGGCTGGGCGCACGGCGCAGTCCGGCGCGGCCCTCGACGCCGCCGCGTGAGTTCTGCTAGGGGTCGCGGCGGCCCTCGCTTGGCCGTGGGCCCCGGCCGAGGTCCAAGAGTCA
>WNFH01002051.1_pt1 | contig 13924 bp, 8 predicted proteins | sample 5400411 | NCBI WGS metagenome assembly WNFH01 (sample SAMN13153347, study PRJNA577476) | soil metagenome | isolation source: 200 cm saprolite under Douglas fir tree site 2 hole 3 | place: USA:California | collected 2015-04-18
CACGACGAGTCATGCCCGACCGCGAAATGAGCGCCCGGGCCGCGAGGTCGGTCATGCGCAGCTCGCCACCCGCGAGCGCCAGCTGAGCGAGCACGTCGAAATCGGCCAAGGCTAGGCCGGTCTTCTTTTCGAGATCCGTGTCGAGCTGGCGGAGGAGCGTGGCGTGTGCTCGCAGCAGTGACCGCCACGCCTCCAATCCGCGCCGGCCCGGCAGCTCCTTCGCCACGAGCCGGTCGAAGAGAGCAGTGACGCCCGGCTTCGATTTTACTTGCATCCGCAACCTTATACGCCACCCGGGGTATAAGATACTTGCAGTTGCAAGTTATGAGACGAGAACAACGCGGAAGGAAGCGTCAATGACCACCGAGCTCTACGCCGACCTGGATCGGTCAATCAGACGTCGGTTCGGGAGTCTGGGGGACGACGCCCGCGTGAAGCGCACCGCAGCCGCCCTCGAAGCAAACGGAATTAGCGTTCTTCGGGCCGCGGACGCCGCAGAAGCCAAACGGATCGTGCTGGGTCTCATCCCCGACGGATCCCAGGTGCATCATGGCGCCTCGCTATCCCTCGAGTGGTCGGGCATCGCCGAGGAGATCGAGAAGTCCGGTCGCTATGAGCCGCTCCGGCCGCGAATCTGGAGCATGGACCGCGCGACACAGGCCGACGAGATCCGACGCCTCACCTCCGCGCCCGACGTCATGCTCGGCAGCGTGCATGCGGTCACCGAGAGCGGATCGCTGCTCACGGCCTCGGCCAGTGGCAGCCAGCTCGGCCCATACGTCACCGGTGCGGGGCGACTCATCCTCGTCGTCGGGACGCAGAAGATCGTTTCCGACCTCGAGGAGGGTCTCCGTCGCATCAACGAGTACGTCTTCCCGCTCGAGGATGCCCGCGCCCAAGCGGCGTATGGCGTGCACAGCGGCGTCAACAAGGTCCTCATCATCAACCGCGAGCTGGTGCCCGGCCGCATCACCGTCGTCTTCGTTGACGAAGTCCTCGGCTTCTAGCGCAAGCCGCTGGAGGAATCCACCATGACCATTCAAGTCGAATCGACGCTGGGTGTCGGCATCATCGGGGTCAGCCCCGTCCGGGGCTGGGCCGCCACCGCCCACATCCCGGCGCTGCGCGCGCTGCCAAACTACGAGATCCGGGCTCTCAGCGGGCACAGCGCGGAATCCGCGCGCGCGGCAGGCGAAGTGTTCGGGGTCAGCGCCGTGTTCTCGGACCCCAAGCAACTGGTGAGCCAACCAGACATCGATGTGGTCGCTGTCACGGTGAAGGTCCCGCAGCATCGAGAGCTCGTCTCCGCCGCACTTGCCGCCGGCAAGGCCGTCTACTGCGAGTGGCCCCTTGGCCGCGACCTCGACGACGCGCGAGCGATGGCTGCACTCGCCGCCAAGCAGGGGGTGCGCACAGTCGTCGGGTTGCAGGCCCGCCAGGCCCCCGCGGTCGAGTTCGTTCAACAGCTGCTCCGCGACGGATACGTCGGTGAGGTCCTGTCAACGACCATGGTCGGGCTGTCGATCCCGGGCGACGTCGTCGGCCAGGCCAACGCTTACATGCTCGACAGGACAAACGGGGCCAACGTGCTCACGATCGCTGTCGGCCACAGCCTGGACCTCCTCAACTACGTACTGGGCGAGTTCACCGACCTGTCGGCCGTCTCGAGTCTCCGCAGGCCGCGAATCACCATCGAAGAGACCGGGGAGCAGATCGTGAAAACGGCGGCCGACCAAATCGCGGTGATCGGCACCCTGACGTCCGGGGCGACCGCCAGCGTCCATGTCCGTGAGGCAGTGGCCGGCGGTACCGGGTTCCTGTGGGAAATCAACGGAACCGACGGAACGCTCCGGATTACCGCTGACGCCGCATACCCCGAAATCTATCCCTTGACCGTCGCGGGAGCACACGGGCGGAGCGAGCCCGCCGAGCTTGCTGTCCCGGCGGCGCTGACGCAGAAGTGGCCCGCGCTCACTAGCCTAGAAGGATCGCCCGCCTACAACGTCGGGCGTGCCTACGCCGCGTTCGCGACTGACATCGAGAACGGGACTCACACCGTTCCGGACTTCGCTGACGCCCTCCGGCGCCACGAGGTGATCACGGCCATCGAGAGGTCCGCGGCATCGGGGGAACGCGTGAAGGCGTGGCCAGTGCGCCGAGCCGAGTAACAGTGGGAACAGTGCTCCCGACGGGGAGTCAACCGCTAAATCTTAGCCCGGTATCGGCTGGTCGGGCCGCCGGCATAGGCGGGCCGTCAAGGAGCCCCTTCCCGGGGTGGTTTTCCCGCCTTACTTCGCTTCCATGCGATCAGTGCCACGGTGACACCCACCGCCGCTACCGCGACGAAGATTGTCGTGAGAATCACCGGATCGAGGCCTGACGGCCCGGGTCCCCCAATCTGCATGGTCACCGATATCTGCACGATGGCCTGATTCCCCGATGTGTCCGTGGCGCGCGCATAGATGCCGTTCGCCCCCGCGTGAAGGGTCACACTCCCGGACCACGTGGTGGTCCCGGACGCCACGGTCCACGTCGTGCCGTCCGTGCTCAGTTCAATCGTTTGGACGGCGACATTGTCCGAGGCGGTCCCCGTCACGGTGACGGTCGTCGAGCTGAGGACCGAATTGTTCGCCGGAGAGGAGATCGTAATCGACGGCGAGGTAGAATCCGGAGTGGGCATCGGGGTCGCCGCGATCTCGTTGGAGCTCGGCCCTTCGCCGAGCCCGTTCACCGCGCTCACCTCATAGTAGTACGTGTTACCGTTTGTCACCGCAGCGTCGATGTACGAGAGGACGTCGCCCACGACCGTCAAGAGAGTCTTTCCTCCGGACGATGTCCCTCGGTTGATCGTGTAGTTGGTGATTGGAGAGTCTCCACTCGAATCGGGAGGCTGCCATGTTAGCACGACTCGACCGTCCCCCGCGGTTGCCACGAGGTTTCGGGGAGCTGAGGGACGTCTGGCCGGCGCAATTGTGGAGATCACGCTGACGCTGTTCGAGCCCGTGTTGGCCACGTAGACGTATCCGTTCCCGCCGTTGTACGCGACTCCCTCGGGACCGCGTCCGACCGGGAGCGACCCCAAAACCTTCGTCCCGTTGATCACGCCCAGGATGTTCGACCAGTAGCCGGCCACGTAGACGTACCCGTTGCCGGAATCATACGCGATGCCCCGAGGACCGCCTTCAACCGGAATCGTCACCACCAGCGTCGTCGCGGAAATGATACTGACGGTGCCTGAGTAGAAGTTCGCTACGTAGACATACCCGTGGCGACTGTCATACGCCATGGCGGTCGGATCGTTCCCGAGCAATGAGACCGTCGCCAGGACTGTTGTCCCCGAGATGACGCTGACCGAGCCCCCGTTAGCGACGTAGACGTACCCATTGCCGGAGTCGTACGCGATCGCGACGGGACCGCTTCCGAGCGAAATCGTCGCCACGACCGTCGTCCCGCGAATCACGCGGACGTCGCTCGCATAGAGGTCAGCGACGTACACGTAGTCGTCGCCGCTGTCGTACGTCAAGGCCAAGGGATAGGTGCCGACCGGGATCGTCGCCACCACCGTCGTGCCACTGATTACGCTAACGTTGTTCGAGCCACTGTTGGCGACGTAGACGTACCCGTTCGCGCTGTCGTATGCCAGGGCAACAGGATACGTTCCAACTTGTATCGTCGCCACGACCGCGGTGCCGTTGATTGCCGTCACCGTATTCGAGCCCAGATTCGCCACGTAGACGTACCCGTTGCCCGAGTCGTATGCGACGTCGAAGGGAGCGCTCCCGACCGGGATCGTCGCGACCAGTGTGCCACCGACGGAGTTCGCCGTGAACGAAATGGCGATGTTGCGGGAGGCCCCGTTCACCGTGACCGATCCCGAAGAAAGGACGACCGTGTAGCCGGGGACGCTCGCAACCGCATATGCGTACGTCCCGTTCGGTTCGTATGACGCAATCGTGGTTCCGACGGAGCGCTGCAGCGAGCCCTCCAGGGTGATGGACCACCACGTCCCGGGGAGTAGGCCCGTCTGCGTGAAGGTCACGAGGAAGCGCGGGGTGGGTCCGGCGGGTGTGGTAATCACGGTGACCGCATTCGATCCCGTGTCCGACACATAGACGTGGCTGTTCGCGCCGTCGTACGCGACGCCGGTCGGATAGCTCCCGACCGGAATCGTCGCCTCGACGGTCGTGCCATTGATCACACTGATGTTGTTCGAGTAGGAGTTCGCGACGTAGACGTATCCATTCCCCCCATCGTACGCGACGCCGTAGGGCCCCCACCCGACCGGGACGGTCGCGACGACGGTCGTGCCATTGATCACGCTGACCGAGTTCGAACTCTGACTCGTCACGTAGACGTATCCGTGTCCATCGTCGTACGCGACGCCATGGGGACTCCACCCGACCTGAACCGTCGCGACCAGCATTGTCCCGTCGATCACCGTAACGGTGTTCCGACCATAGTTCGCCACGTAGACGTAGCCGTGCCGGCTGTCGTACGCGACGGCAGCGGGATAATTGCCCACGGGGATCGTCGCGACGACGGTCGTGCCGTTGATCACGCTGACGTTGTTCGAGTAGTAGTTCGCGACGTAGACGTAGCCGTTGCCGCTGTCATAGGCGACGCCTGCAGGCTGACTCCCCACCGCGACGGTGGCCACCACGGTCGTCCCGTCAATCAACGTGACGTTATCCGAGCCCGCGTTCGTCACGTACACGTACCCGTTCCCGCTGTTGTACGCCACGGCCGAAGGATATCTCCCTACGGGCACCGAGGACACGACGGCCGTCCCTTCGATCACGCTGACGTTGTCCGAGCCCGCGTTCGCCACGTAGACGAACCCGTGGCCCGAGTCGTACGCGACGCCTCCGGGATATGCCCCAACGAGGATCGTTGCCGCCACGATGCCGCCCCCCGTCATCGCGGTGTAGGCGATTGGAACGTTCACGGATGCTCCGTTCACCACGACCATTCCCGAGGACGGGGAGGGATTGTAATAGGAGGCTTCCCCACTGACCCGGGCGACTGCGTAGGAGGACGTCCCGTCCGGTTCGGAGAAGGTAATCGTCGTCGTGGTGGAGCTGTTGGACAATCCGCCCATCGTGACGGACCACCGGGTCCCGCTCGGGAGCCCCGTCTCCGCGAAGGTCACGACGGAGAGCCGCGCGGCCGTACAAATGACGCTGACGGTACCCGCGTAGTATCTCGCCACGTAGACGCATCCATTGCTGCTGTCGTACGCAACGGCATCGGGGTATTCTCCGACCGGAATCCACGCCACCACGGTCGTCCCTGAGATTACGCTGACGTTGCCTCGGATGAAGTCCGCGTAGTTCGTGGCGTAGACGGACCTGCTTAGGGTGTCGTACGCCACGGCATAGGGACAGGTCCCGACCGGCACCGTTGCAACGACCGCTGTCCCATCGATGACGTTCACGGCATTCGAGTCGCAGTTTGCGACATAGACGTATCCGTTTCCACTATCATAGGCCACGCCGCGGGGATTCCCCCCGACCGAAATCGTTGCCACGACCGTTGTCCCGGATATCAGAGTGACGGTGCCGGCAGCATTCGTCACGTAGACGTAGCCGTTCATGTTGTCATATGCCACGCCAGTCCCACCCCACACGTCCGGAATCGTCGTCACGACCGTCGTGCCGGAGATCACCGTCACGTCGAGCGAGGTCGTCACGTACACGTACCCGTTCCCGCTGTCGTATCCGACGGCCCTCGGGTATGTACCTACCGGGATCGTAGCGATTACGGTCGTTTCGTCAATCACGCTCACGCTCCCCGATCCCCAGTTCGCGACGTAGACGTAGCCGTTCCCACTGTCATAGGCCACCCCAAAAGGACCACCCCCGACAGGAACCGTTGCCACGACCGTTGTCCCGGAGATCAGGCTCACGGTGCTCGAGACGTAGTTCGCCACGTAGACGTACCCGTTCCTGGCGTTGTAGCCGGCGCCGGTCGGGGCGTTCCCGACGGAGACCGTCGCGATGACAGTGCCGCCCTTCGTGTTCGGCCGGAAGGTGATCGTCACATTCGAAGGCGCCCCGCTGACCGCGACTGAGCCAAAGGAGGGGGAGGGATAGTAGTATGCGTCAGGTCCGGTCACCCTCGTCACGGAGTAGGAGTGCGTGCCGTTTGGTTCGGAAAACGTGATCGAGGCCGTCGAGGCGCTGCGCTGCAAACCATCGAGGGTGGCGGACCACGCTGTGCCCGATGCCAACCCATCCTCCGCGAAGGTCACGGGGAAGAGTTGCTTGGTCGTCGAGATCACGCTGATGTTGCCCGAGAGGAAGTTCGCCACGTAGACGTACCCGTTGCCGGCGTCGTAGGCCAAGCCTGCCGGATTGTACCCGACCGCAATGGTCCCCACAACGGTCGTCCCGTCGATCGCACTGACGTTGTTCGTACCGGGGTTCGCCACATACATGTAACCGTTGCCGCTGTCAAACTCAAAGCAACACGGGTTGGACCCGACCGGAATCGTTGCCACAACCGTGGTACCGCTGACGACGGTCACTGTGTTCGAGGCTTGGTTCCCCACGTACACGTACCCGTTCGCATCGTTGTAGCCCACCGCCGTGGGAGAGCCGCCAACTGGGACCGTCGCAACGACCGTCGTGCCGGAGATCACGCTGAGATTGTTCGAGGCATAGTTCGCCACGTAGACGTACCCGTTCCCGCTGTCATACGCCATGCCATAGGGAGAGCTCCCGACGGAGACCGTGGCGACAACCGTCGTCCCGGAGATCACGGTCACGTTGCCGGGACCGCAAGGATAACAGTTCGAGTTCGTCACGTAGATGTACCCATTTCCGCTGTCATACGCCAGGCGAGAGGGATTGTACCCGATCGGAATCGTCGCTACGACGATGGTCCCGGAGATCACGCTGAGGCTCCCGGGCCCGCAACCCGGATAACAATTCGTGGAGTTCGCGTTCGCCACGTAAATGTATCCGTTCCCGCTCGCAAACACCACGCTGATGGGACCGGCACCAACAGGAACCGTCGCTATCGCGGTCGTCCCGCTAATCACGCTCACGTTGTTCGACTGGGAGTTCGTCACGTAGAGGTACCCATTCCCGCTGTCGTACGCCATGCCTTCTGGCCCGTTCCCGACCGGAACGGTTCCTACGACAGCCGTCCCGTCGATCACGCTGACGTTGCCGGGCCTGACGCAGCCGGGCTCACAGCTCGTGAGGTTCGAGTTCGCGACGTAGACGTATCCGTTGCTGTTGTCGTACGTCAAGGCGGAGGGACCGTTCCCGACCGGAATCGTTGCTATTACGGTGCCACCGCCGGAATTTGGCGTAAGAGCCGAAGATATGAGATTTTTCGGAGATTGGCTCAACGCGGCCGGCGTTGTGTGCAGGAAGCCCACGGGACCTCCCCACGCGAACGACGGGAGGGCTGCCGCCGCAATGAGTACTGCAACTAATGGCGCCGCCAGGCGCTTCGTTGCCATGGACCCTCCACGTCCGTCCGAAAGGAAGAAGCGATGTTGGATGGATTCACCCGATGATGAACCTATCCGCTCTGCGGAGTGCGGCATCCGGCCACGGAGTCCAACTCTCCAACGAGGTACCGACGAGGCTATGGAGAGGCAGCTGGCTCCCCTTGCCCGGCCTGTGCGTTACTCGAGCGAGCGCGGGCGTTTCAATGAAGAGCATGCTCCCGACGGGATTTGAACCCGTGTCAGAAGCTCGAGAGGCTTCTATCCTTGGCCACTAGACTACGGGAGCGCGGAGACGCGCTAAGGGTAGGCCCGTCATAAACGTTGCGAGGTCCCGATCCACCCAGGCGGACGACCGAAGGTTTTTCCCGGAGGCGGAGCGTTGCAGCCGCGTGAAGGTCGCCCTCGCCCAGTTGGATCCGGCTGTCGGCGATAAGGCGAGGAACCTGAAGAAACTCGAGCGCGCCATCGTCGGGGCCAAGGCAGACCTCCTCCTCGCCGGCGAATTGTTCCTCACGGGATACATGGCCCGCGACGCGTTCGCGCAACTCGCGGAGCCGCTCGACGGCCCGTCGATCCGAGCCGTGCAGGCGATCGCCGCGGAGCACGGAACCCATGTCCTGTTCGGGATGCCGGAACGAGAAGCGGGGACGCAACGACTGTTCAACGCCGCCGTCCTCGTGGCCCCGGACGGTAAGGTCGCCGCGTATCGCAAAGTGTATCCCGCGAACTTCGGGCCGTTCGAGGAAGGGCTCTACTTCGCGCGTGGCGAGGACCTCACGATCGTCGATACGAAGATCGGCCGGATTGCCCTGCTGATCTGCTACGACTCGTTCTTCCCAGAACTCGCGAAGGCGTATGCGATTGAAGGCGCGCAGTTGCTCGCAGTCATCAGCGCCTCGCCCGCTACGTCGAAGCCGTTCTTCGACAAGATCCTCCCGGCTCGCGCGATCGAGAACGCGATGCCCCTCGTGTACGCGAACCTGGTCGGGACCGAATTGAATATCGTTTTCCAGGGCGGCACGCAAGCGATCGGACCTCGCGGCGAGAACCTCGGCCAGGCCGAGGACTTCGTCGAATCGACGATCACCGCCGACGTCGACTTGCGAGATGTCCCAACCGCCCGCGCGTTCAGGCCCACGCTCCGCGACACGAGGAAGGAGTTCTGGGAACCGGTTGCGCCGACCATCCCGGTGCGCCGGGCCTGAACCGAAACGATCCTGGCGGGTTAGGAACGATTTCGCGGTGGATTCGCGGGATTCGCGGCGGCCCATTCCGTGAGTACGGTTGGCAGGCTCTTCCGTATTTCGATCCCTTGCCTCGCACACCAGGCCACCAAACTGGGAAGGACCAGCGGCTCGACCACGAGGCGGTAGATGCACACGGCGCCGAAGACGGCGGGGAAGAGGCGTACGGCCCACAGACCGAGGAGGAAGAGGGCCGATTCGTACGAGTAGCCGGACGTGTGGAGCAGCGTGACGAAACCGGCCAAGATCGCCACCGCGCCGACCGGCCCGAGGGTCCGCTCGAACCACTCCGCGGGGCGCACGACTTCGCCGCGCACCGGATTGACGAGCCGCAGTTCGAGGCCGTCGAGCAGCCACGCGCCCGGGAGGAGCGAGGTCAACAGGCCGGCCAGGAGCAGGATCGGGAATGCGACGAGGCCCGCGACGAGGGCGGAGCTCAGTTGACGGGCGTCGGTCACCTGAACATAGACGAGCTCCGCCATGACGAGGACATCGATGGCGAAGGGGCCGATCGACATCAGAATCGTGTCTCGGAAGCGGATCGGCTCCACGGCGGGCAGACGCACATAGACGCCCTCCCTGCCGAAGAGCTTTCGATGGGCGGCGTAAGCCCCTCGGGCCAGCGCCCTCGAAAACGCCGGGACGAGCCACAGTGCGACAGGGACCAGAGCAATGGCGAGGAAATACGCGGGCGTCTCCCGGATCCCCACGCGGCGGCCTAAGAACGGCAAGAGCCCAAAGTGGAGGACGAGGGCCACCGCGAGGACCACGACGAATCCGAGAATGTGGGTGCGCGCGGCGTGGTCCACGGCCCGCCACCAAAGCCGGGACCCCATTTGGTCCTTGCGGGGAACCGCTACCTGGGCGCGGAGCGGCGAAGGTGGTCTTCGATCGTTCGAGCGAGAACCTCGCCCATCGCGCGATATCCCGCGACATCGGGATGAAGGCCATCCGGGGTGCCCTTCAACCGGTTCGAATCGGCGGGATCCGCGACGGCGGCATGGGTGTCACAGAACAGGATTCCCAGGACTTTCGTCAGGTTCTCGATCCATGCGTTGAGGGCGAGGATCTCCCCGGAGGCACGGGCGGTCGCGGAATTGTACGGAAGGACCGTGGCCGCTACCGGCACGACCCCGGCGTCCAGGACGTCCGCGTACATGGCAGCCAGGTGACGTTCGACGCTCTCGGCTCGCTGGCCGCCGAAGATGTCATTCACCCCCGCAAGGATGATCGCATAGGCCGGACGCGGCAGGAGCACATCTCGAGGAAGCCGGGCTCGAATCTCCTCTGCCGTCTCGCCATTGACCCCGCGGTTCAGGACGGTCCACTCGGGGTGAGATCGCATCATCCAGTGTGCGTATTGACTCTCCGGGTTCCCTTCACCTCGCGGGGGCACTTCGAGTGGAGAGCGGAAACCGGGGGTACCCGCGGTCGTGGAATCCCCGAGGCCGACGATCGTCAAGGACGGCTCTCGCATCGGGCGGCCATTGAGTCCCGGGTTAACATGTTAACCCCGGCGGCATCGAACAATCTTAAACCGGGTTCACGACCATTCAGGACTGGGGGCGGGAAATCCTCGAGCGACTGATGCAACGGGCCCTCAATGCCGATCGCGCCGCGTCGATCCGCCCCAATCCGGCGCGGTCCCTTTTCTGGGGCCTCTTCTGCTTCTCGGTCCTCATGCTCTTCGTCGCTTGGGCGGGGATCGGAGAACTCGTCATTCCTCCGACATCCGGGCCCGGTGTCCGCCTGGTTGACATGCCGGCTCCACTGCTGGCTCTGAATGCGGCCCTATGCGTCCTCCCTATCGCGGCTTTCCTCCTGATCTTGGCCGGGGTCTCGGGCATGATGCGCTTCATCCCGGCGGTCGGCCGGAGGCTGGTCTGGCGCGTCGGAAAGTACCACGTGACCGCGGTCAGGCTCGCGGCCTACATCGTCGTCGCCTATGTTCTGGTAATCCCCGTCCTCATCGTCGTGATTTTCCTCGCGTTTTCAGGGACCCCGCCGAGTGCCGCCATGGGGCTTGCCGCCGGACTCGTCGTCGGGGCGGTCCCCGTCGGGTTGGGATGGTACCTGATGCTGCTCGCAGGCTGGTCCCTCTCTGCCGTCTCACGGAGGATGGAACGGCGTGCGGTCATTCTCGCGGTCATCTGGGCCGGCGCCTTCGCGGCGCTCCTCATCGCCGCCCAGGTCTTCGCGACCATTGCGATGGGATCCGCCGCGCTGGCCTCGAACGCCGGGATCCCTCCCCGAGTCCCATGGGCCGACGCGGCTTCGGGCGTCGCGGGCTTCGCCGCGCTCGTCGTCCTCACACTTGTCGCACGCCGCGTGACCCGTCGCGCCGACCAGCCTGGCACCGCGCCGACGGCGGAGACGGCATGAAGAAACGCGCTCGGCCGGGCTTCCGGGATCCGGCCACAAAGAACACTTATGGCGGAACCGCTCGTTCCCGATAGCGTGGTTCGCCCGGTGAAACCGGGCCGCAAGAGAGACGGCCGCCTCGGCCCGCCCCAGGGCTATCCGAAGGATCCGGAAAAGTACGGCGACCCGGCGAACTGGAAGTACCCGGTGCACACGCCGTTCCACGCGCGCGCGGCGCGCCGGTATTTCAACGAGCCGCGGAACCGCGCGAAGTACACGCCGGAGGAGCAGGCGTACATCGACAAGAAGATCAACGAAGCGCTCGAGTGGTTCGGGGTCGCGGTCAAGATCAAGGGCGGCGAGATCGAGGACGAGGCGGGCACGATCCAAGCGGACGTGCCGATGAACAAGGACATCGACAAGATGACCTTCGATGAGCTCCTGCTGGTCTTCCTCGGAAGGAAGCGCCTCGCGTCGGCAAAGGCCATCGACCCGTCGGTGGTCTCGGTCGACAAGGAGACGGACACCCTCCTGGCGGGTCGAGTCAAAGAGTACTCCGTGCGGATCGACCGCCAGGAGAAACGAGTCGAGCACGATTGCGTCGACTTCAAGACCAACCGGGCGACCGGGCGGCTCCTGTGCAAGCACCTCGGGGCGTTCTTGATGCAAGTCGACCGCGGTAAGGCGACCCACCTGCTCCGCGACCTGTTGCGGGAACGAGACCACTGGACCTTCGAGTGACCTCGACGCGTCTACCGGGGACGTCGCTCAGAGACGGCTGAAGTCCGCCTCGCGGTCTTTCTTCCTCGCTTCCCGCTCCTCGGCCTTCGGGAGCGGCGCGTCGCATCCTGGGCACGAGCCTCCGGCATCGACGCAACCCTTGCACAGCCAGGCTCCACATGCGTGACGCTCGACGCCGGGCGCATGATGTGGTGTGCACTTCGCGGCCGGGGCGTCGTCCGGGATCTTGCCGACGACCTTCGGCGTGGGCTTCTTCGCCGCCGGTGCCGGCGCGTCATCCTCTTCGAGCGCGGTTTCTGACACCGCCTCGGGCTTCGCCTTCTTTCGCCTGATCTCCGGCGCAGCTCGCGTCGAGATCTTGTAGCCGCCGCCCTCGAAGATCTTGAGGGAGACTTCGAGCTTCTTCGCCTCGAACGGTCCGAGGTGGAGCTCTTTCGCGAGGTCGACGAGGTTCCACTCTTCCTTGGGCAGATCCATCGCCTGCCGGATCAGTTCGTCATTGTGCCATTCCGGCGTCGGCTTCAGGGGCGCCTCGCGGACCCAGTCGATGTAGCCCCATATCGTTCGGGCCTCTTCCAGGTCGACGTGGGGCAGGACCGCACTGACGTCGGTGAGGCGCAGCGTGTTGAGGTTCTTGGCATTCTCCACAGTCCGGAGGACGGCGGCCCCTACGGCTTCGTACTTGCGCAGGTCGTCCGCCTCGATCCGATCGGGGGCCAAGGGAGCGGGCTCGTTGACGTAGGCGATGACCTCGTCGAGGTCTTCGAGCGGGACGGAGCAATACCGGAAGATTTCGTCGCGCGTCGCCGGGCGGGCGAGGTGTTTCTCGAAGCGCACGACGTTTTCCGCGAAGCCTTCGATCTTCGCAATGTGGATCCGGTTTTCCGCGGTCTTCTTGCCGGATTGCGCGGGTTCGTACGCGGGATCGAGGGCGAGCGCCGCATCGAACGCGCGGAGCGCTTCGTCGAAGCGGTTCAGGTGCACGAGCGCTAAGCCTTTGCTGTTCCACGTGACCTTGTCGCGGGCGTCGAGGCGCAGCGCCTCATCGTACGACCCGACCGCGGCATCGAACTCGCCGGCCCGCTCTTCCGCGAATCCTCGCATGTACCACAGCGCTTTGTCGGCGGGCCTCGCGACCGTCGCGTGCGCGAGGGCGTCCGCGGCCGCCGGGAAATCCTCGCTCTTCACGTGGAGGAGACCTTTGCTCCGCCACGCGTCGCCGAGCTCCGGATCCGATTCGATGGCCGAATCGAACGCAGCGAACGCCTCCGTGTTCTGACCGAGCACTTCGTAGGCCTCGCCCTTCCAGGTCAGCACGCGCGCGTCCTTCGGCGTCGCCTTCAGCACGTGGTCGAAGCACGGGAGGGCGTCCGTGGGGTGTCCCGTCCGCAGGAGGCACAGCCCCTTCGTCCGGTACGCATCGTAATGGTTCGGATCTTTCGCGAAGACGACGGCGAGGAGGGACAGCGCGTCGTCGAAGTGGGATTCGTGCGCGAGGCACATCGCTTTGCCGCTGAGGAACTCGAGGTGGCTGGGTTCCAGGATCAATCCGTCCTCGAAGGCCTTGAGGGCTTCAGGGACCCGTCCGAGGTCGAACAAGATGCGCCCTTTCGCCGCGAGCGCCGCACGGTCCCCCGGATTCAGGTTCAGCGATTGATCGTACGCCGCGAGGGCCTCGTCCCGCCGTCCGAGACGCCCGAGGATCGCGCCTTTCGCGTTCCAGGTCCGACGGTCCATCGGGTCGACGCGGCCCGCCCGATCCAATGCGTCGATCGCCGCGTCCGCTTTCCCGAGGCCTTCGAGGGCGACGGCCATCTCCCGGAGCGCGTCTGTGTCCCGCGGATCAATCTCGATGAGCCGCTCGCCGACCTCGACGGCCGTCTTGAAGGAATTCTGGGTGTGCAGCAGGTCGCGCTTGATCCGAAGAAGGTCCGCGTGGTCAGGGGCGATCGAGCACGCTTTCGTGATTGCGGCCACGGCGTCCTTCGCGTCGCCCGCGGCCTTCGCGAGTCGCGCGCGCCGAGCCCACGCGTTCGCGTCCTTCGGCTCGGCGAGGCTCAGCCGGACGGATGCGGCGAACGCGTCCTTCGTCCGTCCCAGGGCTTCTAGGGCGGTG
>WNFH01002053.1_pt1 | contig 13923 bp, 11 predicted proteins | sample 5400411 | NCBI WGS metagenome assembly WNFH01 (sample SAMN13153347, study PRJNA577476) | soil metagenome | isolation source: 200 cm saprolite under Douglas fir tree site 2 hole 3 | place: USA:California | collected 2015-04-18
CCCGCACAAATCCCAAATCTAATCTTTACTTTCTGGAGACTCCATGTCCACAATTCACTCCTCGTCAACCGCCCCGAGGGCGAATGTCGCTCCGGCCTCAAATTAGCCCCACATTTGCTCTGCGGTAACTAATTTAGAATGAACACTTACAAAAGTGTATCAAAACAAATGACTTAAACTCCCTTTAGAATCAACACTTATGCAAAACATAGGGGAGGGGGGGCTGCAAGAGACGGTAGCGTCCAAATTTGGATCTCGCCCCTAAGTTGTCCGACGACACCCCTGGCGGACGAAAGCGAGTTATTCCCCGTCCCGCAGGATGCGCATGAGTTCCGCCGCCGCATGCGGCAGGCGCGCGCCGCGACGGGAGACAAGGTAGACGTGGCGGGGCAAACTTAGCTGCCGAACCTTCACTTCCTTCATCCAGCCATGCTCGATCTCCCATTGCGCGCACATACGCGGGACGATGGCTACGCCCATACCCATCTGCACAAAGCGCTTGATGCTTTCGATGGTGGGCATTTCGATGGGCATGTTGAGGGAGGTGCGATGCCTGGCGAAAAGTTCGATGACGCGGCGGCGGAACGGAGATTCGACGATGTGCCCGATGAACGTTTCGTTGCCGAGATCCTCGACATCCACCTCGCGGCGTTTGGCTAGCGGGTGCTTCAGCGGCACGACCAGCGTCAGCTCATCCTTCCGGATCTCCGTGGCTTGCAACTGCGCGTCGCGCGGGACGAAGGAGATGGCGCCAACATCGAGCCGGTAATTCAGCACTTCGTGGGGAATGTCGCGAGAGAACATGCGGTGCACGCGCACTTGCACGCCGGGGTGCATCTGGCGGAACTGCGAAAGCGCGGGGAGCAGCGCGTGGATAGAGCTTTCGTTCACGCCGAGGGAGAGCTCGCCGCGTTTCAGCCCTTCGAGCTCGCTAAGACCCTTCTTTACTTCATCGCGCAGGTTCAGCAGGCGTTCGGCGTAATCCTTTAGCAGCACGCCGGCGTCCGTCAGCCGCACGGGCCGGGAGCCGCGCACGAACAGCGGCTGGCCGAGGGAGTTTTCCAGTTTGCGGATACCTAGACTGATGGCCGGCTGCGTGCGATACAGGCGTTCGGCCGCGCGCGAGAAGCTGCCCTCTTTGGCCACCATCAGAAATACCTGCAATTCGCCGAGGTCCAAGCTGCCTCCCTGGGGATAAGTATAAGACAGTATTATCAAAAGTAGAATAAAGATAAATTTGACCAGCGGTCCCGGCTCTGTTTATCTATCCTAGGGAGACTCTATGGACTCCGTACGCATTTTTGACACTACGCTGCGCGACGGCGAGCAGTCGCCGGGCTTTTCCATGAATACCGCCGAGAAGATCCGCATGGCGCGGCAGTTGGCCAAGCTCGGTGTGGACGTGATCGAGGCGGGTTTCCCAATCGCATCGCGCGGAGACCTGGAAGCAGTCCGCCTGGTCGCGCAGGAAGTGCGCGACGTGCCGATTGCGGCCTTGGCGCGCGCCAAGAAAGAAGACGTCACCGCGGCGATCGAAGCGTTGGAGCCCGCCGCCGCTCCGCGGCTGCACATTTTCTTGGCTACTTCGGATTTGCACCTTCACGTGAAGCTGAATATGTCACGCGAGCAGGCGCTCGAAGCCATTGCCTCGATGATCCGTCTTGGCAGGCAGCATGTCGGGGAAGTGGAATTCTCCGCCGAAGACGCCGGCCGCACCGACATTCAGTTCTTGTGCCAGGTGTGCCGGGTAGCGATCGATGCCGGCGCCACGGTCCTGAACCTGCCAGACACCGTCGGTTACGCCATCCCGGAAGAATACGGCGCGATGTTCCGCCAGGTGCGCGAATACTTGGGCGATCCTCAAGGGGTCACGCTCAGCGCGCATTGCCATGATGACCTCGGCATGGCCGTGGCCAATTCGCTGGCCGCTGTGCGGGCCGGCGTTCGCCAGATCGAATGCACCATCAACGGCATCGGGGAACGCGCCGGCAACGCCGCACTGGAAGAAGTGGTGGTCGCTCTCGCCGTGCGCAAGGAAAGTTTCGGCGTCACCACGGGAATTCGCCTCGAGGAACTTTTTCCCACCAGCCGCATGCTTTCGGAAATCACCGGAGCAGCCGTGGCGCCCAATAAGGCTGTGGTGGGCGCAAACGCGTTTGCGCACGAAGCGGGCATTCACCAGGACGGCATCATCAAGAACCCGCTGACCTACGAAATCATTTCGCCGCAATCGGTGGGGGTTCCGGCACGGTCACTGGTGCTTGGAAAGCATTCGGGCCGCAACGCGCTGCGTTTAAGCCTGCGCGATCTGGGCTACGAGCCGAGCGACGCGGAACTCGCGGAGGTCTACCGCAGGGTCACTGCTCTCGCGGATCAGCAAAAAGATGTCCGGCAACGCGACTTGGTAGCCATCGCGCATCAGGTGATTCGGCGTGGGGCGGTGGCCATCGCGGCGGAAGCAGCATCGCCCGCGGGTTAAGCTTTCCGAAAGCCTCGGTCTTAACGCGGCCGTGTTGGCGAGTTCGCCGCAGTTTCTTCGCAAGCGGCGCGCCGTACTACGATTTTCTCAAACGGGGTTGTGCATGAAGAAGACCATTGTTTTTCTCGCCGGAGACGGCATCGGCCCGGAAGTCACTCGGGCCGCGGTTACCGTGCTTCGCGAAGCCGCGCACGAGTTCCATCATCAGTTCGAGTTTGCGGAATTTCCGATTGGCGGGGCCGCGATTGACGCTGCAGGCACGCCGCTACCCAACACTACGCTGGACGCCTGCCGCAAAGCCGACGCGGTTTTTCTCGGCGCCGTGGGCGGACCGAAGTGGGATTCGCTTCCGGTCGGCAAACGGCCGGAGAGCGGGCTGCTGGCATTGCGCCAGGATCTGGGTCTTTACGTCAATGTGCGCCCGGTGAAGCTGTTGGAACCACTGCGCGGAATTTCGCCGTTGAAGACCGAGCGGCTTGGCGATCTGGACCTTGAAATCGTGCGCGAGCTTGCCGGCGGCATGTATTTCGGTGAGCGCGGCAACGTCGTCGAAAATGGCGTGGAGCGTGCGTTCGATACGGAATCGTATTCGACCTCGGAGATCGAGCGCATTGCGACGTTTGCCTTTGCGCGCGCGGAGAGCCGCTCGCGGCGTATTTGCTCGGTGGACAAAGCCAACGTGCTGGCGAGTTCGCAACTTTGGCGCCGCACCGTCACGGCCATGAGCGCGGCGTATCCGGGAATCCGGCTCGAGCACATGTACGTCGATAACGCGGCCATGCAGCTTACGCTGCGGCCCTCGCAGTTTGACGTAATGCTTACGACCAATATGTTTGGCGATATCTTGAGCGACGCGGCCGCGGCATTGGCCGGATCGATCGGGGTGATTCCCTCGGCCAGCTTTGGCTCCAGCGCCCCGCTGTTCGAGCCCATTCACGGTTCGGCGCCGTCGCTGGCGGGCACGGACACGGCAAATCCCATTGGCTCAATTCTGAGCGTGACCATGATGCTGCGCGACGCATTCGGGCTGTCGCTGGAGGCCGATTGGGTCGAGCAATCGTTGCTGCGCGTCCTGAGCGGCGGCTACCGCACCCCCGATATCGCTGAAACTGGCGCGCGCACGGTAACCGGCTCGGCCTTCACGGAAATGCTCCGCGAAGAGATGCAGCGCACGCTCGAGCACGCCGAGCGCTACGGCTGGGGCGTCTAGCCACCCCGCGTGCCTTTTTTCCCAGTCACGTCTCGGTACCGCTTGCATCTTGCCAGACCTTCGCGCGCCTTGCGGGAACTCCCTGAGGGTGCTACTTTTTCACTTCCCATATAGGTGACCGCTCACCTACGTCGGGGATGATTGGCCCAGGTGTGGAGGCGGAGCTGTAAGGGCGCTCGCCTCGAGGTCGTTCATCTTTTCAGGTGCCCACATTACTTGTCCGGAACATTCGGGATAGCCGGGCTGCGTGTGCTTGCCCGATAATCGTTTGTTGGTATGACGGAAAGCCTAGCCAAATTGAAGGACCCTCGTGGACAGAGTGCGCCGCGAAGCGTGACCTATTGGCGCGTGGAAGGCTCGCTGCTCGAAGTGGGCGCCATGCGGCTGGTCGGCTTTTTCACCTGGAACGCGCAGAGCTTCTCAGAGCGCTGGGCGCGGCGTCTGGGCATGGCGGCAATGGCCCTCTCGCGACCCTTCGCTTATGCCGCGAGCCGCACCTTTGCCACCCGGCTTCTGCATACGCTGCTGCGCGGCGTTAGCCAGGACCGCCTCGACTTGCTGGGGGAAGAGTACTTTCACTACGTACTTAAGCCACAATTGCGCCGTGAGGCTGTCGAAAAACTTCTTGCGGTCCTGCGCAGCGGCGAAGAGGTTGTGCTGGTCAGTCAGCTCCTCGACAACGTGCTGCGCCCACTTGCCAATCATTTCGGCATCTCCTCATTTGTCTCCAATCGCTTGGAATTTCGCGACGGCTACGCCACGGGGCGGCTGCTTTCTCCGGTCGTGCGCCCGCGCGGGCCTCTGGCGTGGATTGCCAGCGGCTCGACGGACGGCCGCGTGCCCGGTGAGAAATTGCTTACGCGCCTTGGCTGGAAGGATTCCGATCTGGATGCAGCGACGCAGACTGCGGCGCGTCCTCCGGCGCCGGCCGGACGCGCGGTGGCCGCACTTGGCGATGTTCCCCGCATCGAGCGGCTCGCGGTTCGCGAAACGCTGGCGAATCGCCACATTTTGCTGGTGGGCGTCACCGGCTTCATTGGCAAAGTGTGGCTGGTCGATTTGCTCGAAAATGTTTCGAGCATCGCGAAAATCACGCTGCTCATCCGCCGCAATCGCACCACCTCCGCGCAACGCCGCTTTGAAAAAATCATCGAGGAGTCGCCGGCGTTTGACACGCTGCAGGAGCGGCACGGGCGACAGCTCGGCGCGTTCTTGAGGGGAAAAGTGGAAGTGGTGGAAGGCGACGTCAGCCTGCCCGGGCTCGGTCTGGACGAAGCGACGCAAGCACGGCTGGCGAAATCGCTGGACCTGATTGTCAACAGCGCGGGACTGACCGATTTCAATCCGGATCTGCGCGAAGCGCTGGCCTCCAACGTTGATTCCGCCGTCCATTTGCTTGCTTTTCTGCGTAAGTGCAATCATGCAGGCTTAATGCACCTTTCCACGTGTTACGTGGTTGGCATGCACGACGGCCGCGTGGGCGAGGCGCTGCAGGACAATTACACTCCCGCGCAGGATTCCAACTTCGATGCCCAACGCGAGGTGGAGTCGCTGCGTGAAATGATTGGGCGCATTGAAGCGCGTGCGGAAAGCCCGGAGCTGACCCGCGCGCTGCGCCGGCAGGCGCTGGGCCGTGCGGGAGATCCATCCGCGGTCCCCGCGGAGGAGCTGGACGGAGTGCTGAAACGCAATCGCGTGCGCTGGGCGCGCAATCGCTTGCTGCGGGTGGGCATGCGGCGCGCGCAGCATCTTGGCTGGCCAAACACCTACACGTATACAAAAAGTTTAGGTGAGTCGATTCTTTCGCGCCACGGACAGGATTTGCCGCTCGCTATCGTGCGGCCGTCGATCGTGGAAAGTTCGATGCGTTCTCCTTTCGTGGGATGGAATGAAGGCATCAACACCTCGGGACCGCTCTCTTATTTGCTGGGCACGAATTTCCGGCAGCTTCCCACGAATGAACGCAAGTGCCTGGACGTGATCCCCGTGGACATGGTCTGCCGGGGCATGACGCTGATCGCTGCCGCCATCGTGGCGCGGCGCAACGCGCGCGTGTATCAGCTGGCGACCTCGGCGATCAATCCCGTGAACATGGGGCGCAGCATCGAGCTTACCGGGCTGGCCCACCGCAAGCATTACCGTACGCAGCAGGGCATCGAGCACTGGCTGAAAGTGAAGTTCGAGACCATTCCGGTGTCCAAGCAGCGCTACGAGCGATTGTCGATTCCCATGCAGAAGGCGGTCGTCTCGCGCATCAACCGCATTGCGGTGATCCTACGCATGAAGAAGGCGCCGCTCGCCAGGCAGGAGCGCGACTTGTTGCGCGCTGAAAAGCTGATCGAGCTGTACGAGCCGTTCATCCTGCACAACGAGCATGTTTTCGAGTCTGAAAATGCGCGCCTGCTCTCCGCCGCACTTTCTCCAGAGGAACGCGTGCTTTTTGCGTTCGATCCGGAATCCATCGACTGGTGGGACTACTGGATCAATATCCACATCCCGGCGCTGCGCCGGTGGTGCTATCCGCTCATGGAAGGCCGCCCGCTGGAATCTCGCGCCCCTCGCAAGCTCGACTGGTCCGCGCAAGCCGCTTGCGCCTCCGCCAGTTCCCAAACCGCACCGCCGCCTGATCCTTTATGGCGATCTTCGTAACCGGTTCGACCGGATATCTCGGCAGCTACCTCGTCGCCGGGCTGCTGCGGGAGTATCGCGACTCCCTGAATCTGCTGGTGCGAGCAAACTCCCGGCAGGAGGCCCGCGAACGCCTCTGGCATTCCCTGCAGCTTCATTTCGATTTCCCGGAGTTCTTCGATCACATCGATTCACGGGTGCGCATCTTCCGCGGCGACCTTACCTCCCAGCGCTTCGGCCTGTCCGAGGATGACTATCACGCCCTGGTCGACAGCACCGATTCCATCATTCACTGCGCCGCTTCGTTGAACCGCAAGTCTGAAAGGCAGTGCCTCAATGTGAATCTGCGCGGCTCGCTCGAAGTAATCCAACTCGCGCGCCGCACGCAGGACCGCAACGGGCTGCGGCGGTATTCGCACGTTTCCACCGTGGCGGTTGCTGGTCATCGCCGAAACGAAGTGGTCGCCGAAGATTCGTCCATCGATTGGGGCCGCTCGGACTACGACCCCTACGCGCGCACCAAGAAATTTTGCGAGCACATGGTTGCGCAGCTTCTGCCCGATGTGCCGCGCACCATCTTTCGTCCAGCCATCGTCATGGGCGACAGCCGCCGCGCCGAAACCTCGCAGTTCGACATGGTGCAGGCTTTCGACCTGCTCGCGCGCTTGCCTGTTCTTCCGCTGCGTCCTCACGATAAGATCGACATTGTCCCCGCGGACTACGTCGGCAAAGCCATCGTGACCATTCATCAGAAGGAACAGGCCGCACACGGCATCTACCATCTTTCCGCCGGTACGGGCTCGCAGACCTATATGGAGCTGACCGACAGTCTCGCGGAAGCGGGCGGCTGGCGGCGACCTGTCTACGTGCCTTCGTTCGGTCGGCCGTTTTCTGCCACGGTGAATTGGCTGGCGAATCGCGGAGGCGCGGTCGGTCATGGCGCGTCGCTGATGAAAGTCTTTTGGCCTTATCTCGACTGGAACACGGTCTTCGATAACTCGCGCGTAGTCGCGGAGCTTGGTGAATCGCCCGCGAAGTTTTCCAGCTACGCGTATCCTCTGCTGAAATTCAGCCGCGAAAACAAGTTTCGCTATCCCGCAAAGCCGTGGCCTTCTGCCGACAGTGCCCCGGCACCGAAAACAGTTGCTGGGAGCGCTCGCGCATGACTGATTTTCTCCTCGTCGCGTGGGTCAGCGCGCTGATTGAAATCCGGCGCGTCGGCTGGATGTTTGGGCTCGGCCGCCGCTGGGAGCGCGGCGAAAAGCTGCGCCTGCTGTTCGCCGGATACAACGGCACGCGCAACACCGGCTCCGACGTTCGCGTGCAGGAAATGCTGCGCCAGGTGCGCCACGTTCTCGGCGCGGGCAATTGCGACTTCAGCGTGATGACCCAGGACTTCAATCGCAGCCGTGGCTATTTCGCGGGCACGCGCCAGGTCCATCTGCCCGATGTCTTTCCGCCGTTTTTGTTCCGCGAGGTGCGGCGGAATCACGGAGTCATCGCTTGCGAAGGCTCGATGTTCAAGAGCAAATTCGCAAACGCTTTGACCACCATGATGATCGGTTCGCTCGGCCTGGCTTCCGCCGAAAATAAATTATCACTCGCGTACGGCGGAGAAGCCGACCACATGGATCCTCTGATCCAAGACATGTGCGCCCGTTACGTGCACGACTCCCTGGTCATAACGCGCAACGTGGAGTCGCAGGACCTGTTGCGCAAACTCGGCATCTCCACCGAACTCGGGACTGACACCGCCTGGACCTTCGAGCCGCATCCCCCGGAATACGCGCGCAAGACGTTGCGCGAAGCGGGCTGGGACGAAAAAACACCTATCCTCGTGCTCTGCCCGATTCATCCTTTCGTTTGGCCGGTAAAGGCCTCCATCGCAAAATACGTCGCGCGGGCGACCACTGGAGCTTACAAAGAGAGCCAATATCGCACTGTTTATTTTCATCAGTCCGGCGCCGATGTGGACGCGAAATACCGCCGCTACGTCTCGGCCTTCGGCAAAGCCGCGGCGGCCTTCCGCGAACGCCATCGTGTCTTCCCGATTCTTGTAGCCATGGAGCGGCTTGATGCGCACGCTTGCCGATCGATGCAGGAGTTTTTGCCCGGCGCGCCGGTCTTTACTTCCGATGACTACGACATGTTCCAGCTCGTTTCCATCCTGCGCGCCGGTTCCTACATGGTTTCTTCGCGCTATCACGGCATCGTCACCTGCATGCCGAGCTTGGTTGCCTCCGCTGGCGTCACCATGGACGAGCGCATCCGCAACCTCATGCGCGAACGCGGCCACGAGCATCTTTTCCTCACCGTCGACGACGCCGACCTGGAACCTAAGCTTTTGCAAATGATGGAAGCGCTCGTGCGCGAAGCGGACTCCGTACGCGAAGGCATCGGCCGCACCGTCGTCCGCAATCTGAAAGTCATGGCGCGCATGGGCACCCTTCTCGAAGACACCGTCCGCCGCACTTATCCGGAGTTTCCGCTGCGCTCCGGCGTGCTTTCCTGGGAAGAGTATCTGCCGCCGCTTAACAAACCCTTGCGCGACCTGGCAGAGCGCTACGACACCAGCACGATCGCGCAGCATTCCGTGGCCGGATCCGCGTCGCGATGAGCAGCCTGGCTGTTCCGCCGCGCGCGGCTAACGATTCCAACCTCTGAAGCTCATGCCCAATTTCCTCGAAACTATTTTTGCTCAACTGCAGCATAGCGCCGGAAGCGTGGTTCTGCGCGAGATTCACGAGGAGCAGTTCGTCAGCATCACCGGCAGGGAATTTCTCGACCAGGTCCGCCGGGTGCGTGCCTACTTGCATACTGCAGGACTTCGCCCCGGCGATCGCTGCGCTCTCCTCGCGCCCAACTCGATTCGCTGGGCCGCTTTTGATTTGGCGTTGATGGCCGAAGGACTCATCGTGGTGCCGCTCTACTCCCGGCAGTCGCCCGCGGAACTCTCCGCCATGATGCGGGACTCCGAGCCCAAACTGCTTTTCGTGGCCGACGCGGCGCTCGGCGATGCCGCAATGCAAGCTTGGACCGGCGATTCCTCCAGTGCACCACGCCGCGTGCTCTTCGACGAAGTCTTGCAGCCGCCCGCGCCGGCTCAAACGATTCCCGACGCTCCTAATCCGCGCGGCGATTCCGACATCGTCACGATCATCTACACCTCCGGTACCTCCGGCGAACCCAAAGGCGTTTGCCTCACCATCGCTAACCTTACGCATATGCTTTCCTGCACCACGGAGCGCCTCGACCAGCTCATGGGCCAAACTCGCGAGCCCAACCGCGTCTTCCAGTACGCGCCCTTCAATTTCGCAGCCTCATGGATTCTCTTGCTCTCCTGCCTTTCGCGCGAGAGCGTTCTCACGCTGTCCACCGACCTCGCCAAGCTCCCCGACGAGATTCGCCTCTCGGCCCCGCACTATTTCCTTAACGTGCCCACGCTTCTCGAGCGTGTCCGCCGAAGCGTCGAAGACGCTCTCTTCAAGCGCGCCGCTCCGATCCGTTCCCTCTACGCCAGGGCCCGCGAAGCCTGGCAGCGCCAAAATTCAGGCCGCGCCCGCGCCTCCGACGCGCTCTGGCTCGTGCTCGGCCGCAAACTTATTTTCAGCAAGATCAAAGAGCGGTTCGGCCCTCACCTTCGCGCGCTAATCTGCGGCTCCGCTCCGCTCGCGCCCGAAACGCAGCAATTTTTCCTGATGATCGGCATCCCGGTCCTGCAAGCCTACGGACTCACGGAAACCACTGCCATCTGCACGCTGGACGACCCGCGCGTCCAGGTCGAGCCCGGCTACGTGGGCCAGGCGATTCGCGGCATCGAGATGAAAACCGCTGACAACGAAGAAATCGTCGTCCGCGGCCCGCACATTTTTGCGGGCTACTGGAATCGTCCGGAGGAAACCGCGCGCGTCCTCCGCGACGGTTGGTTTCACACCGGCGACCAGGGCGAGGTCAACGTTCGCGGAAACTGGCGCATCATCGGCCGCATCAAGAATCTAATCATCCTCAACTCCGGCCACAACATTCCGCCGGAGCCCATCGAAGACAAAATCGCGCAACATCTTCCCGCCGCGCAGCACGTCGTTGTCGTCGGCAACGGCCGCGGCTATCTTTGCGCGCTCGTCGTCGGCGCCGTCGAGCCGCAAGCCGTGCAGTCCGCGCTCGATGCCGTCAATCCCGGCCTTCCGCACTATCGCCAGGTGCGCAACTTCGCGGTCGTCCCCGAAACTTTCGCACCCGAAAACGGCATGCTCACCGCCAACGGCAAGCTCCGCCGCGACGCTATCAACGCGCGCTTCGCCTCCCAGATTAACTCCATGTACGATAGAAAGCCGCCATGAAGCGCTTCGAAGGAAAAACGCTGCGGTGGAACTGGCGCGACGGCATCGTCGAGCTAACGCTGGACCACGAGCCCGCCAACGAAATCGGCACCGCCATGCTTGCCGACCTGGAAAAATTCTCCGCCGCAATCCACGCTCTCGCCCCGGATACCGCTGCCTGCATCATCGCCAGCGCCCGCAAACAAGGTTTTTCCGCCGGCGCTGACCTCCGGGAACTTTACCGCGGCGCCGCACCGCTCTCGGACAAAGAGCGCCTAGCAGCCGTCCGCCAATTCGTCGAGCGCATCCACGCCGTACTCAACGCCATCGATGCCGCACCGTTCGTCACCATCGCTGCCGTTCACGGCGTCTGCTTCGGCGGCGGATTCGAGTTGGCGCTCGCCTGCGACATCATCATTGCCGACAAGATGGCGCGCTTCGCTTTTCCGGAGCTGCGCCTGGGCCTGATCCCAGGCTTTGGCGGCATCCCGCGCCTCAAGCGAGACCTCGGCAACGCCTTCCTGCGCGATCTGCTTCTCACCGGACGCAGCATCAACGCCGCGCGCGCGCAAGCCGTGGGCCTCGTTGCCCAGCTTGCCGCCGAAGGCGAAGCGCTCAAGATCGCCCGCTCCACCGCCGCGCAAATCACGAAGTTCGATGCCGTCACCCGCGCCGCCGCGAAAAAATTCATCAAGCCCATCCCCCACGACGAACTCCGCCGCGAAATCGACCTCTTCTGCGAACTCTTCGCCCGCCCAGCAGTAATGGCCGCCCTGAAAAAATTCGTAGAATCCACCGACGCCATGCCCTATCTCCCTTAAGCAAAATTCAAGGACCGAACCGTGATGCCAATCCTCAGCCTCGACCACGTGCAAATCGCTATCCCAATCGCCAGCGAAAGCCGCGCTCGCGCCTTCTATTCCGGCATCCTCGGCTTCACCGAAATCGCCAAGCTCCCGCAAATGGCCGAGCGCAAAAGCATCTGGTTTGTGGCTGGCGCCGTGAATCTCCATCTCGGCATCGAGCTAGACTTCACCCCCGCCAAGCGCGCCCATCCCGCGTTCCTGGTCCAAGGCCTTAACGCAATTCTTGCCGCCTGCGAGCGCGCCGGCCTCTCCGCCAAGCCCGACACTTCCTTCAACGGCTTCCGTCGCGTTCACGTCTTCGATCCCTTCGGCAATCGCCTCGAATTAATGGAACGCACTGCCGCGTAAAACTCTCTTGCACAAGTTGTTGAGGCGCGCTTTAGCGAGTCACAGCCCTAACCTTGCCCACTCAAAAACCTAGCCGTTCGGCGGATGTACTCCCCTATTGCTCTGCGGCATCTTCTTCATGGAGGCAACAAATGTCCGCCGAACTCATCGAACTTTCCAACGCCCTCGCGCAAGCCACCGAGCGCGCCGCGGCAAACGTCGTCGCCGTTCACGCCGAAGCCCGCGGCTCCGCCAGCGGCGTAGTATGGCGCCCCGGCGTCATCGTCACCGCCGAGCACGCTTTGCGCCGTGACGAAGAAATTCACGCGACACTGCCAGATGGACGCGTAGCGCCCGCAACGCTCGCGGGCCGCGATCCATCAACCGATCTCGCTGTCCTGAAATGTGTGGAAGCCTCCGCCGCCGCCCCCAATTTTGGCGACGTGACCTCGCTGAAGCCGGGCAGCCTCACTCTTGTCGTAGGTCGCACGCGCGCCAGCGGCCCAGTAGCCGCCCTCGGCGTTGTCAGCCTCGTCGCGCCCGAGCGCCGCACCTGGACTGGTGCCGCTCTCGCGCCCTACATCCGCCTCGACGTCGGTCTGCAACCCACCGCCATCGGCGGCGCCGTCGTAGACGCGCAAGGCAACACCGTCGGCATCGCCACGCCCCGCTTCGCTCGCTTCGGCGCCATCGCCATCCCCGCGCCCGCTGTCGACCGCGTCGTCGACACCTTGTTGAAAAAAGGCCACATACCGCAAGGTTATCTCGGCGTAGGCCTGCAGCCCGTCCGTCTGCCCGACGCTCTGCGCCAATCCCTGCAGCGCAGCGAAAAAACCGCCGTCATCGTTCTTGAAGTCGAGCCGGAAAGTCCCGCGCACAAAGCCGGCATCGTCATCGGAGATATTCTGATCGCGCTGGCAGGCCATCCTGTCGCGCGCCTCGAAGACGTCCACTCGCAACTCCACGGCGAAGCCATCGGCAAGCCACTCGCTCTCAAGTTTGTGCGAGGCGGCGCAGTGCAAGAAGTGAACATCGTCGTCGGCGAGCGTCCGCGCGGAGGCGAATAACATGGCCATCCACGGTTTCGGCGAGATCGCCGAGCAACTTCGCCGCTCCACCGTTCTTGTTCACGCGGGAGCGCGCGGCAACGGCTCCGGCGTGATCTGGTCCGCCGACGGCGCAATCATCACCAACGCACACGTCGCGCGCGCCTCGCAAATGCGCATCCAGCTCTGGGACGGCCGCGAATTCGACGCCGCGCTCGTCTCGCGAGACACCCGCCGCGATCTCGCCGAGCTCCGCATCAACGCCGCGAATCTTCCCGCCGCGACGCCCGCCGATTCATCGCAAGTGCGTCCCGGCGAGCTCGCCATCGCCATCGGCAATCCGCTCGGTTTCGTCGGCGCGCTCACCACCGGTGTAATCCACACAGTCGGCTTGCTGCGCCGTTTCGGCTCTGAACCCTGGGTGCAAGCCGATGTCCGCCTCGCCCCGGGGAATTCCGGCGGTCCGCTGGCGGACGCCTGCGGCCGCGTCATCGGCATCAACACTATGGTTGCCGGACGCCTAGCGCTCGCCGTGCCCAGCAACGCGGTCACCAATTTTCTCGCTGCTGACCCCATCGACGCCTGGCTCGGCGTGACCGTCGCCCCGGTGCGTGTCCCGCGCCCCGGCAGCCGCTCCAAAGCTTTCGGTCTCGTCTTGCTCGAAGTGGAACCGGACAGCCCCGCCGCAAACGCTTCTCTCTTGCCGGGTGACATTCTGCTCGGCACCGACGAAAAATCGTTTGCCTCGCTCGGCGATCTCGCCGGCTCTCTGCCAGGCTCTGGCCCGCGCCTGCTGCGCCTCGCGTTTCTGCGCGGAGATTACGAGCGCTTCCGCCGCGTCACCGTCCAACTCGGCGCCCAGCGCACCAGGAGCGCCGCTGCCGCGTGATTCGCGTCTTCCTCATCGCCGCTTCGCCGCTCGCCCGCGCCGCGCTGCAAAATCGTCTCAAGCCACACGGCGTGAAACTTGTCGGCAGCGCCGCGTCCATCGACGCAGTCGACGGCCAGCTTTCCGACACGCAGCCACAGGTCCTTCTAGTTGATGCCT
>WNFH01002054.1_pt1 | contig 13922 bp, 14 predicted proteins | sample 5400411 | NCBI WGS metagenome assembly WNFH01 (sample SAMN13153347, study PRJNA577476) | soil metagenome | isolation source: 200 cm saprolite under Douglas fir tree site 2 hole 3 | place: USA:California | collected 2015-04-18
CTCAAATTCTCTACGCCTTCCATCGCGAAGGCCGCCCCATCAAACGATCCGATGCAATCGATTTTATTCATGCCAGCTACCTGCCGCATGTCGATCTCTGGCGCGGCGACAAGGCTTTCAGTGATCTTCTCATCAAGCATAAAGTAAAATTCTCTGAGCGCGTCGTGTCCACGCTTGAGGAACTTCCTTTGCGCAACGAAACCGAGGCAGCGCACCTAGCTCGTACCGCCTGAGCTGCGCTCATCGGCGTCTGTGGCTGTCCGGATCTTTGCCAAGAGCCATAACGAGCGAAATCTTGCCGAATATGCAGGGCGCACTGAAGTTGATGAGCACCTTCTTCACTAGGCAACCTATCGCATTCGTTCAATATGCATTCGATTTGCTGTTAGGATCATAGCTTGACCTAAGCCGCTCAAATATCGTTCGAATCTCCGGACTTGGCGCGATACATAAAGTTCGATACGTATCCAAGAACCCCAGCCAGCCGCAAGCATTTGAAAATATTGCCAAATCTGTAATTTTTAACTCGCGCTCGGGCACCGTTTATGTTGCGCCTATTGCGCAAAATTCCTTCGTATTCTCAACGCCTCCCCTGCACTCCCCGCCAGTCGGCGCGACACGAGGCGCAACACATTGGCCGGGAATTCCGGCCCTCGGCGGCTGCGCGTATCCCTCCTGCCATCTAGTCAGATGAAACGGATTGGAAGGACTGATCCATCGCTTTGTATTCGAAGTTTTGACGCTGCGCCGTGGAACGGTCCGGGTCGATTTCGATCACGTGAACTCGACTCTCACCAACGGGCTCCACGGACCCCGCAGAGCCGCTGCAATAAACAACGTGCTTATCTCTGGCTATCTTCGACTGTTCATGGGTGTGACCGCATAAAGTGCAAAGCACTCCGAGACGCTCCGCCTCCTTGGTTACGTTCTGCCAATCCATCAGCTGAAGGGAGGTGGGACACTGAAAAGGGGCAAAATGAATGAGCCAAATGAGCGTTATGCGGTCGTGTGAACTCTTTAGGGCGATCGTGTCAGCGACCATTTTTTTCAATGTGTCAGGATACGCTCTGCCGCGGCCATGATAGAAAGCAACGTTTCCTGCATCGGTTACGGATCGCAGGCAAAAGTCCCCATAAACACAGCCGAGAACCTGCCCACCTGCCTTCGTGCGAGTCCACCAGCCGACACTCCCGGTTAGATTTGGCAAATGCTTTTCTAACATTAGATGGAAGTGAGGTGAGCCTGGCCAGCCAGAGTCATCTCGATACATGTCGTGATTTCCGGGAAGGAAGTAGATCCTACGTCCTGTTGCCGCCAGGCTTTGAGAAAAGCTATTAATGTACGGTCCCGATAAGGCCGCGTCCTCAATGTAAGACCTCGCGGGATTCAAATCTATCGGCTTACCTGTGGTCGCAAGATCACCTGACACAATGATTGCATCGATTATTCTTCTGCGATCATAACAAAAACGAGCGGCGGCGGCGGTAATAGCTGGATCGTAACTGGAGGGCGAAACCAGTGTTGACAGCCCAAGATCGCGAGCTTGATTTTGAAAGCTATCTATTTGCTCCCACAATCGACGCCGATGAAGCATTCGCAAATTGCGGCGCAGCGGATGCAAACAGAAGTGCAGATCGGACAAATGGATAAAGCGAAAGACCGCCACGCTACCCTTCTGTGCTCAGTTCGAAACCTGGATCCTCGAAAGTCTTAGGTTTCTGCATATAAAGAATAATACTGTCTCCCTCGAACTTCACTTTGCCCCATTCTTCGCTCTCCAAATTCCAGCCCGCCTTAAATGCAGTAGTAAGCTCGTGCTGGAGCAACGATAAGAACTCATCTGAACGATCGGGAACGAGAGGTAGGAACTCGCTAAGCACCAGCTGAAAGTTCAGATCGAATCTATTGCTTGCGGCGAGCGGTACGCTCGAAAGCTGGTCTTCGTATTTCCGCTGATGGGCATACAATGCAACAATGTAGCTAATGCGCCTAATTAAAGCTTCCGAGCGCTCTGAGGTCGATAGCTTTAAGATAGTCGCATCAACGTCTTTTCTATCGCCACTCTTGGCGAACTCGGCAACACCATCGATCCAGAGTGAAACAAGTCGGGAGGATGGAACAAAGACACTGGGAAAATCCAAAAGCTTCTGCGCAGGCCCGATGTCCGCATTGTCGTGTTCAAGCATCCTTTCGGCGACAAAACTGCCCCCTGGGATGTGTACCACAAAATCGACTGACCAATCGTCCCAAGGGTCGCGCGCCCGTCGCTTCGCCGGAAGAAAGGATGATGCCTCACCACCAACAAATGCGTTTATGACAACGGTCTCGATCCACTTGTTTGCAATCTGCAGCTCGGGGGGAACGACAGCGTCGTCTGCAAAGCGCGTCAGAGCGTTCCTAAAATGCTGATTCATGTTGGCTTCTTTGGCTCTAGATAATTGGATGATTTCAAAATTTGAATCTTTTCCTCGATCGAAGATACTGCCTCTTTCAAAAGCTTTAGAGCTTCTTCACTTATCTGAAAAACCAGCTCTCTTTGAGCCACAGCTGTTGCATCAGTCGTAATTCTCATCTGGACCGTTGCAATCAAATCAACCACCTGCTTAGGCTTCCCTTCGAAATTTGGTCGGATGTCTACAAACGTCGAGAAGCCTGTTGCATTGGGAAGAAAGCCGGTCCGCAAACGATTTAATTTCTTGAATCGCTTGTATGCGTCGCGCTTATCAAAAATTTCTTTTAGTCGGTTTGCGGCAATGCCTTTTGCTTCTCCCCAATTGGCGCCCTTATCCAGTTCATCGACGACGGATGAAAAGATAGAATCGAACGGCTGCCCTGCTTCCTCAAAGTGCTCAGCTTGACCAGTGAGAAAAGACAACGCTGCTAGTACGAATCCTAAATTGACCGCCAGCTTTGGGATCGAGCGCTCGATTTCCTCAAACTGCTCTTTTGTTGGACTGAAACCTCGCGGTCCAGAAACCAGTTCGAGGATCTTAGAAAACTCACTTTCAGAAAGAAGGCCAATAGGACGAACAGCCTCACCCAATGAATTGGGGGGAAGAATGGCCGGCATAGAAGAAGACATTCAAGCGACTCCGGACTGCAACCCACGCATATGGTGTGCGACTCGATCCGCAACAGCCCATAGGTGGCACCAAACTTGCGACCAACCACCACATATGGTGTTGATATAGCGAGTCTATCTTCCAGTAAAGTTCTTAACAACGACTTCCTGCGCGGAGGCCGGCGAAAACGCACCTCAAACCCGCAACTCTTCGCGACTGAACGTCGGCCCGTGCGCGGCCATCCAGAGCGCCGCGAAGCGTGTCGCCGTCGTTGTCGCCAGGGAGCGCGAGGATCCTTGACTGGTTCTCGAAGGTGATCCGGCGCTGCGCGTCGTTCGTCAGGGGTGGCGTGTCCTTTACCCTGCCATACGTCTTGCGAGAGCGCAGGACAAATTCATCAGAGAGGCGCTGCGCGGGGCTCACGATCAGAATTAGCGAATCCGGTTCGGTCGTGGCGACTGCGAGCGACTTGATGACGACCGCTTCTGTCTTGCCGTGCTGGCGCGGCACGACGGTAATTATCTGCGGCGCGTCGCTGCGCACGAAGTCCTCTTACCATGCGTCGAGCACGATATCGGCGTCGCGGGCGAGGAGCGCCGGATCGAGCATGCGGGCGATGTCGCGAGCCATTAACATGGCAGCGGTACCGGACAAGGTGGCAATGCGGACGGCTCGGGCGTGACGTCGATGACGATGTCGCGTGGTCGGAATTCCGATAGCGCTTCATTTTCGTGTTGACGTGGCACCGGCTCGGGCAGCGCCTTGCGCGGCTTGCTGGCTGCCTCAATCGTTTTGGCTGTATCACTCTCCATGCGGTGCAGCTCGGCTGCTACGGCGCGTGCTGCCTCGGGGAATGCGCGCAGCGTGGTGAATATCACTTGCCGAAGGGCGAGGTAATCCGGGCTAAGCATTAAATTGGTGTGCCGGACGTCGATCGTGTGCGTGAGCTGGCCAAGTAGCGGCTCCGCGCCTGCGGCACCACGGAGAGCAACCAGGCCCGCCAAGACGCTGGCGCCTACCAGCTTTGCCGCCATCTTGTTCTGCCTTGGCCGGGCTTGTTGTCGAGGTCCGCGGCGGCCTTGATTTTTGTAACGGCGGCAGCCGCCCTCGCCTCACTCCCCAACCGGCGGCGTGCCGTGGGTATGAAACGACTCGATCGTCTTCAGCCCCCACGCCTGGCCCTTCTTGCGCTCTTCCTCGGTCCAGACGATCGGCTTCCAGTCGGGGGCGAGAATGAGGCGGGCGCCGGCGTTGGCGACTTCGACGCGGTTGCCGCCGGGCTCGTAGACGTAGAGGAAAAACGTCTGCTGGATGGCATGCTTGTGCGGGCCGGTTTCGATATAGACGCCGTTCTCCAGGAAGATGTCGGCGGCGCGCAAAATCTCCTCGCGGCTGTCGAGCGCGTAGGTGACGTGATGGAAACGGCCCGGCGTATTGGAGTGATCGCGTGAATAGGCAAAGTCGTAGCTCTTGTTCGACATCGTCATCCACATCGCGGCTTCCGTGCCGTCGTTGAGCACGATCTGCTCGGTGAGCCGGCACCCCAGATATTTTTCAAAGAAGATGCGGTTGGCCTTGATGTCGACGGCGAGGCAATTGAGGTGATCGAGCCGGCGAACATTGACGCCGCGCGCGGGAAAGCGCTGCGCCTGATTCTTCAGTGCGGGTTTTTGGTCGGGCGGCGCCTCGTACCATTCGGTCTCGTAATAGAGCTCGACCACGTGGCCGTCCGGATCGCGGCAACGGAACGCCGGGCCCTGCCCTATGTCGCCATCGGTCCAGCCGATTTCAAACCCCGATCCCTTCAGCGCGGCGACGCGGCGTTCCAGCGCCTGCGGGCTGCGCGCCCGCAGCGCCATGTGCTCCATGCCTGACGTTTTCGAGGCGGTCAGCTTGAGCGAATAGCGCTCGTAATCGTCCCAGCCGCGCAAATAAACCGACGGGCCCTTGCGGCCGCTGATGGTCATGCCCATCACGTCGACGAAAAACTTTTCGCTTTCTTCGGGTTTTGGCGTCAGCAATTCCATGTGGCCAAGATGGGCGAGATCGAAGATCGGCTCGGGTTGCATTGTCTCTTTCCTTCGGCCTCTGGCGTTGTAGGGTGGGCAAAGCGCAGCGTGCCCACCCTGTCAAGCATCAAGGTGGGCACGGCGCGAAGAGCGCGCCTTTGCCCACCCTACAACTAAAGCGACCGCGTCAGGTCGTCGAACAATTCGTCGACCGCGAAGGCGCGGGAAATAAGCCCCTGCTCCGCAGTATATCGGATAATTAATTCGAGCGAGTGGCGCATGTCTTCGGCGCTGAATTGCGGCACGGCGGCCGGTGGCGCCAGCACCGCGCTCGCCTGCAGCAGCCGGAAAACTTCCCGCACCGCCTCGGGGTGGTCCTTGGACAGGTTAGCGCTGACCACAACCATATGGTTGATCGGCAGCACCTTGTGTTTTGCAAGCCATGATCGTGCTTCCGCGGCGGCATCGGCGAACAGCGGCTTCAGGCCCGGGCGTTCCACCTTCTCCCCGAGCACCGCATCGAGTTCGCCGTCGAGCAGCATCTGGATGATTTGTTTGCCCTGTGGCGCACGCTGGGTGGTATCGCGAAATTCGGCGACATGCGCGTCCTCGAATGTGACCCAATTTATCGCATTCAGGTCGACGCCATAATCATTGGCGAGAATGCCGCGCAGCCACGCGCCGGTCGTGGTGGTGAAGGAACGGATGCCGACACGCCTGCCCTCGAGATCGCGCGGCTGCAGATTTCCCAGTTCAGCCCGGTAGACGGCGTAGGCGTGCTGGAACCGCGCCAGCACCACGTTCGGCAGCAGCACCATCGGCTTGCCGAAGCTTTTTGCCATCAGATAGGTGACGATGGCCATCTCCGAGACATCAAAAGCCCCGTCGCGCACCATCGGCTTAAAACCCTTGTTGGTCGGCGAATACTCAGCGAAATCCAGCGTGACCAGATCCGACTTGATCAATCCATTCTTCAGCGCCGATGTGCCGGGATGGTCGCCAAGCAAGGTGCGTAAGCGCATCGTCATTTCAATCGGACAGGGGTTCATCGAGATAGACGAGGCCCGCCTTCTTCAGCGGCTCGCGCATATTGTACATGTCGAGCCCGAGCACGCCAGCGGCAAGCTGCTTGCGCTTGCCCTCTTCATGCCAGTTCCTCCAAACTTGTAAACCGAGAGCCGCAGACTTCCTATCAGATTTTAGCCACAGGGGCCGAGACCGAGGTCGCGCTCACCTGGCATTCGCCGGCGCATGGACATGCCACAGATCGGCGCGCCAGTGCAGCACGATGGCCATCATCAACGCCATCCCGGCCGCCGCGTAAAGGGTGCCGGCCGCGGCAAATCCGATCCCGTCGATCAGGCTGCCGGCCGCCAGGAGGCCGAGCGGCAGACCATAGATCACCATCATGCGCACACCCATCACCCGGCCGCGGAAATGTTCGCTCGAGCTCCGCATCAGGATCACCGCGATCGAAATCATGCAAAGGCTTTGCGAGAAGCCGGCCAGCATCAGGCACGCCATCGCAGCCGGCACGGTTTGCATTTGCGCAAACACCAACAGCATGGCGTACCACATGATCGCCGCGCCGATCAGCAGCCGCGCGACCCTGACGCCGCCGACCAGGCTCAAGGCGATCGAACCGGCCAGCGAGCCCACCGCGAAACTGGCCGACAGATAGCCGAGCCCGGTCTGGTTGGTGCCGTAAATCTCGCGCGCGACATAGGGCAGCAATCCGTTGGACAGGGGATACGCGGTCAGGTTGGCGAGGAACGCGATCCACATCGCCGCTCGCATCCGCGGCGTGGTCCAGACATAGGCCGCGCCCTCCCGGAGGTCGCGCATCGGCGAGCGGCACAGTACGCCATCCGCGGCTTCATCGATCGGGTGCGGTTTCGACGGCGCTACGACGCCGAGGGTCAGCAGCGTGCTGACGATATAAAGGCTCACGATCGCCACATAAGCCGGTCCCATGCCGAGCGCGGCGAACAGTCCGGCGCCGCTCAGCGCGCCTGCGATGCGCGCGGTGTCCATCGTGGTTCTGGAAATGCTGATCGCGCCGATCAATTGATGATGCGGCATGATGGTCGCGACCAGCGCCCCGCGCACACCGTGATCCGACGGCCGAACCAGGCCCATGACAGCCACGATAACAAGGACTGAGAGCGGACTCAAATGACCGGTCAACGCCAGGGTCAACAGCGTGGCCGCCAGCAGCGCATAAGTCGCGCGCATGATGGCGAGCAGGTCGCGGTGACCGATGCGATCGCCGATCACGCCAAACAACGGGGCAATCAGCGTGCCGACGTAACTGAGCGAGGCGAACACTGTCAGCAGCAGCACCGATCCGGTCTCGACCAGCACGTACCAGCCGAGAATCAGCGTCTCCATCTCGAAAGCCCACGAGGTGAGCAGGTCGGCGGGCCACTGGAAACGATAGTTCCTGATACGGAAGGGGGCGAGCGCGGAAGGCCGCGCGAAATCGCTCAAAATCCGACGCCGCGTTTCATCGCGTTCCACCCCTGCCCTGTTTCTTATTGGGACCAGATCTACAGCCTGGCGGCCGCCGGGGCCAGCCCTGCAGGCTGAAAAAACACGGCCAATCTTCCGCCGGCGTCGGCGATTCAAGCCGCGGACGCGGCCTCATCGCCGCGCGCGTGCAACAACCGTTGTATCTCGGCGCCGGAGATCGCCGGGCTGAACAGATACCCCTGCATCTCGGTACAACCAAGTTCACGCAGCAATTCCATTTGCGGTACCGTCTCTACGCCCTCGGCCGTCGTCGTCATGTTGCTCGCGGCAGCTATGTTCACGATGGCCTGGACAATCGAGGATGATGAAGCCGGGCTGGCGATGTCTTTGACAAAGCAGCGATCGATCTTGATCTTGTCGAAGGGAAAACGCTGCAGATAGCTCAGCGAGGAATAGCCGGTGCCAAAGTCGTCCAGCGCGATTCTTACCCCCAACTCTCGCAATTGGTGCAGCAGGGCGAGCGCCACTTCATCGTCACGGATCAGGATCGCCTCGGTAATCTCAAGTTCCAACCTGCACGGCGCAAGGCCCGAGGTTGCGAGTGCAGTGGCCACATTCAGCGCCAGGGTCTCGCTCTTGAACTGAATCGGCGAGACATTGACCGCGACCCGGATGTGATCCGGCCAGCTCGCGGCCTCGATGCACGCGGTGTTGAGTACCCAGTCACCGAGCTGGTTGATCAGACCGGTCTCTTCGGCGATCGGGATGAATTCCGCGGGCGATATCATGCCCCGCTTGGGGTGGCGCCAACGCAGCAGCGCTTCGCAGCTGCTGATCTTGTTGTCCTTGAGATTCACCAACGGCTGATAGTAGACCTCGAACCCGCCATCCATGATCGCCTGACGCAGCTCAAGTTCCAATATTCGCCGCGTCTTGACCCGGGCATCCATGCCTCTCTCAAAGAATCGATAGGTGCGGCGTCCGTCAGCTTTGGCCTCATACATGGCCATATCCGCGTTCTTCAGCAGTTGATCCAGATCCGCCGCGGACTCTTCCGCCAGAGCAATGCCGATGCTGGCGTCCGTGGTGATAAGATGGCCGGCGCAATCATAGGGTCTCCGGATCGCTTCATAAATTCTTCCGACCAGATGCGTCGTATCCGACGGATGTTTTATCGCGGTCTGAATGATGGCAAATTCGTCACCGCCGAGCCGGGCCGCGACATCGGTCTCTCCGAGACAGCCGCGCAGCCGACCAGCCACCGCTTTCAGGAGTTCATCGCCGACCGAATGGCCCAGAGCGTCATTGACGCTTTTGAACTCGTCGATATCGATGTACAGAACCGCCAACTGTTGGTCGGGCTGAACTTTCTCGAGGGCGCTTTCGAGTTGCTCTCGAAACAACACCCGGTTAGGCAGATCGGTAAGCGCGTCGTAATGCGCCAAATGGACGATCTTCTCGTCCGAGCGTTTGCGCTCCGTGACATCCTCGATCGTGGCCACCCACCCGCCCGCTTCCAGCGGTTGGTTGATAATCTGGATCGCCCTGCCGTCCGCGGTATCCACGATCTGACGAGTAATTTTGCCGAGCGCCACATTGCGTCTGATAGAGGCGCAAAATTCGCCGACATCCCCGCTAAAAGATCCTGTCTCTTTCCGATGCGAAATCAGCTCGTACATGGTGCAGCCCGGCTTGGCCACATCCGGGGACAACCCAAACATTTCAATGTAACGCTGGTTGCAAACGGTAACCCGTGACGAATTGTCGTAAAGAACAAGGCCTTGCGGGATATTATTCACGGCGACGCTGAGTTCGCGCCGTTCCACCGCCAGCCTTCGGTGGGACAATTGGTGCTTCAACCATAGACGAACGATCGAGATAGCAATGAAGGCGATCACGAGCGCGCAAACAACGGCTGCACCGACCAGCAATCTGGTTGGTTGCCCCCGATGCGCCAATGCCAACGATACCGACGCGATGATCGAGACTGAAAAAATGCCGCAAAAAGTCAGCCACCGGATTGCCCCGGCGTTTTCGGCGGTAATCGCCTCGCTGGATTCACGATTGCGCCGACCGACATCGCCGCGCGGGAATCCATGGTCGCTGTCAGGATCTACTTCGTTCATGCCTCCCCCCGATCGTGACAGCGTTACTCATCACAGATGGAAACGGCGTTACGAGTTGCAGTTAGCAAGCCCTTAATGGCGCCCCAACGATCTCGTCGCTTCAGGTTCTCGGCCGGAGGAGAAGCCGCCTGCGGTAATCGATCACCGCAGCCAGGCGCTGCCAGCCAGGCGCCCGTTGGAGGGATTGGCTGTGGAATAAGGCCAGCAGGCCTGACCCAAGGTTGGCGGCAAGTTGATTAGAATCAAATTGCCCGGGGACGAAAACCGGCTAAACATGCATTTCGAAGGGCTAGCTCGTTGGTTGGCGGATTTTGAGATGTGACCGACTTCACCAAGAAAACGCCTCACGACACGGCCGATCCGGGGACGGGCCGCGATGCCATCAGCGCGGTAAGGATGTCGGAAAGACTGACCGCGGAAGTCGATGCCTGGGCGGAAGCTCATGGCACGGTCCGGTCCATCGCAATTCGTCAAATTGTCGAGCCTGGCCTTGGCGCTACGCCATCCGCCGATGACTTTGATTCCACTGCGCGCGATCCCGTTGCGATTGAAGATTTGGCGGTCAAGCAGATCGACCAGCTGCTCGATCCATCCCTTTCCGTCGCGGAACGTGAACGTCGCATACGCAGGCTCACCGAAGGACCACCGGAATTTTCGGATCAGCGCATCGATCTACCGAAACCGAGAAAATAACCCGATCATGCCATATCATTACGCGATCAATGACGACGTGCTTTTCCACCCTCAGGAGCCACAGGGCCGCGACGTCCCCATGCCGCAAAGCGTTTATACCGTCACCGCCCGCATGCCGATCGAGGCGGACGGACGATTCCGCTACCGGATCAAGAGCAAGACTGAGAAACTCGAGCGCGTCGTTACCGAGGAGCAAATCAGCCAACTGGGCTGAGCGGCGGCGGCGGCGTTTGCAGGAACCCATAGCGCGCGGAGTCTCGTTTCGAGCGCTGAAGCAGAAGCCTTTTTTCATTTTTGAGGCCAGGGGTGATGGGTCCCTGCGTTCGCAGGGACGACCCGCTGAGAGCACGTGCGAAGGCCGCGACCGCAACCCTATTCGAACGGCGAATCCTGAATGGCCCTCAACCTCATTTGCTCCGCTTCGCTCAATTTTGCGGCTTCAGGCATCGGGCTTCGGGCAGACCGGCGCAGCACCGAGAAGCCGATTGCAAAGAAGCCGACGACCAATATCGTCAACGGCGCCCCCCACAGGATGGCCGTATGCCAGCTCATCCGCGGCCTCAGCAAGACGAATTCACCGTAGCGGGCAACCATGAAATCGACCACCTGGGTGTCGCTGTCGCCGGCCTTGAGCCGCTCGCGCACGAGCAGGCGCAGATCGCGCGCCAGCGGCGCCTCGGAATCGTCGATCGACTGGTTCTGGCACACCATGCAGCGCAGGTCGTGAGAGATCGCGCGGGCGCGCGTTTCCAGCGCCGGGTCGGGGAGAATCTCGTCCACCTGGACGGCATGCAGCGGCGTCGCGCCCACAAGCGCCAGCACGACCAAAATAATCCGAACGCTCCAGACCATTCGAAGTCCTTAACCCCTGCCCCAGCCGGCCGCGCCGCAACCACCGCGACTGAGAGAGAAAACTATTCTGCAGGCTGCGCCAAAATCCTCGCCGCCGGCTTCGGCGCACCAATCCGCAATCTGCGGTCCGACAACGACAGCGCGCCGCCCATCGCCATCACCATCGCGCCGAGCCAGATCATCAGCACCAGCGGCTTGTAATAGAGCCGCATCGCGATCGACCCGTCGGCATTGTTGTCGCCGAGCGACAGGTAAAGCTGGCTGGCACCGCGCGTCAGCAGCGCGGCCTCGGTGGTCGACATGCCATCGCGTGACGGAAAGGTGCGTTTCGATGGCTCCATGACGCCGATCACCGCGCCGGCCTTGCGCACGGTAAAGCGCGCGGCTGTCTCGCGATAGTTCGACCCATCCCGGCTCACCATGCCGTCGAAACTCAGATCGTAGCCGCTGATGGAAACCGTCTGCGTCGGTTTGAGCGCGACGATACGCTCGCTGCTCCAGTTGGTCTCGCAAACAATTCCGAGCAGCGTAATGCCGAGCGCAAAATGCGCCACCGCGGTCCCCCAGGCCGACCGGGGCAGTCCCGCCGCACGACGCCCGATGGTCTCAAGAGACATACTGCGCAGATCGATGCGTTCGGCAATGTCGGTGATGGCGCCAGCCATCACAAAAAGGGCAAGCCCTATTCCGAACGGCGCGAACACGGCCTTGGTGCCGGCGAACGCGAAGGTCGCCGCGAGGCCAACGGCCGCAACACCTCCCGCCGCGAGCAAACGCTGCGCGACCCCGTAAAGATCGCCGCGCTTCCATGCCAGCAGAGGCCCGAACGGCACCGCCATCAGCAGCGGCACGAACAGCGGCCCGAATGTAAGATTGAAGAACGGCGCGCCGACGGAAATCTTGTCCCCGGTAAGCGCCTCCAGTACCAACGGATAAAGTGTGCCGACGAACACCGTGGCGCAAGCGGTCGCGAGAAACAGGTTGTTGAACAGCAGCGCACTTTCGCGCGAGATCGGCGCAAAAAGGCCGCCCTGCTTGAGCAGCGGCGCGCGCCAGGCAAAAAGCGCGAGGCTGCCACCGATAAACAGCACAAGGATCAACAGGATGAAAACGCCGCGCGCTGGATCGCTCGAGAAAGTGTGGACCGACGTAAGCACTCCCGAGCGCACCAGGAAGGTGCCGATCAGCGACAGCGAGAAGGTGAGAATGGCCAGCAGAATGGTCCACACCTTCAGCGCATTCCGCTTTTCCATCACCACCGCCGAATGCAGCAATGCAGTGCCGGCGAGCCACGGCATCAGCGAGGCGTTCTCCACCGGATCCCAGAACCACCAGCCGCCCCAGCCGAGTTCGTAATAGGCCCAATAGGAGCCCATCGCGATGCCCAGCGTCAGGCACATCCAGGCGAGCAGCGTCCACGGCCGGACCCAGCGTGCCCACGCCGCATCGATGCGGCCATCGATCAGCGCCGCCACGGCAAAGGAGAATGCAATGGAGAAACCGACATAGCCGAGGTAGAGCATCGGAGGATGCACGGCGAGACCGAAATCCTGCAGGATCGGATTGAGATCGCGGCCCTCGACCGGCACCTCGGCCAGCCGTCGAAACGGATTCGAAGTGAAGAGGATAAAAAGGTAGAAGGCAGACGCGATCCAGGACTGCACCGCAAGCACGTTGGCCTTCAGGGTCGCCGGCAGATTGGTGCCGAACAACGCGACCAATGCGCCGAATATCGCAAGGATCAGCACCCACAGCAGCATGGAGCCCTCGTGGTTGCCCCAAACGCTGGTGAATTTGTAGACCAGCGGCATCTGCGAATGCGAATTCTCGTAGACATTGGCGACCGAGAAATCCGACGTGACATAGCAGATGGTGAGCGCGGCAAACGCCAGCGCAACGAAGGCAAATTGCGCCAGCGCGGTGGAGTCGGCGAGTTTCATCAGCGCAACATCGCCCTTGCGCGCACCGATCACCGGCGACGACGATTGGATCAGCGCCAATGCAAGCGCCAGTACCAGCGCGTAGTGACCAAGTTCGGCGATCATGTCGATGGCTCCGAGTTCACGTCCGGCGTCTCGCCGCTCACTTTGGACTTGCCTTGATGGGGACTGGGTTTGGTGCCGCGGTCTCCTGCCAGTGTCCCTGCTTCTTCAAGGTTTCGACCACCTCCCGCGGCATGTAATTCTCGTCATGCTTGGCGAGCACGGTATCCGCCATAAAGGTTCCCCCCGGCTCGATGTGTCCCTCGGCGACAACGCCCTGCCCTTCGCGAAACAGGTCGGGCACGATGCCGCGGTAGCTGACCGGAATGTCCTTGTTGCCATCGGTCACCTCAAAACGGAGCTGCAGATTGTCGCCGCGCTGCAGGCTGCCGACCTTCACCATGCCGCCGAGGCGGACGCGCGTGCCTGCCGCGGACTTTTTCTCGGCGATGTCGGTCGGCGAATTGAAAAACACGATCGACTCGCGCAGCGAGCTCAGCACCAGCGCCACCGCGAAGGCCAGCACGCCGAGACTTGAGCCAATCAAGATGAGGCGCCGCTGTTTCCGTGTCATGAGCCTTCCAGTCCCAGCTCTTTCGCCAATTCACCGATGCGGCGCAGATTGTCGCTGTTGCCGGCGAGTGCGCTGCGGGCATTCGCGGCGGCAGCGAGCGCCTTGTCACGCTCGCCGAGCACCGAATAGGCCTTGATCAGGCGAAGCCATCC
>WNFH01002056.1_pt1 | contig 13918 bp, 12 predicted proteins | sample 5400411 | NCBI WGS metagenome assembly WNFH01 (sample SAMN13153347, study PRJNA577476) | soil metagenome | isolation source: 200 cm saprolite under Douglas fir tree site 2 hole 3 | place: USA:California | collected 2015-04-18
GTGTACATATTTGCCGCGGTTAATCATTCTGGTCGGATCGATACTCCTCGTCTCTTGCGGTGGCGGTTCCGGCAATCCAGCTCCAACGACCGGCCCGGGCACGCCTACGTTGCCAACCCCCGCGGGCGCCGAAGGCTCCGTGCAAAACCCGGTCTTTGTTCCACTCAACACGCCGCGCAACAGTTCAACCGGCAGCGCTTTCAGCCCAAGTTACTACGCATTTGTCACAAACGCCCTCGGGACGTACGTCATTTCCCTGACGAACCCGACCGCAGACGTCAGCTGGAATTTGTATTCCGACAGCGGGTTTACCAACCAGCTGACCAGCTGCGACAACTACTTCTCCGTCACGGCCGAGTCGTGCGCCTCAAATCTTCAGGCGAGCACGACCTATTACCTTAAAGTCTCCGAGTTCTCCCTCGGTTCAGGGACATTCACCCTCACCGTAAGACAGATCGCGAGCGAAGGCACGACGGCAGTCCCGGTGGACCTCACTGTCGGCACGCCGTACACAGGCAGCGTGGGCCTGTCCGGGGTCAGCTACTACCGGTTCCTCACCAGCAGCGCGGCGGCGCACACGGTGACTATTGGCGGCTCCGTGGGCATGTTGTTCTCCGCTTCGACGACGATCAAAGTGTATGCGACGCCCTTTACGTCGGTGACACCGACCCTGCTCAAGACCTGCGGGCCGATGAGCAATCCGACCTGCACGGTCAACGGTCTTTCCAGCGGAACTTACTACTACGTCGAGGTCGATGGCAACGCGAGCAGCGGTGTTCAGTTCGACATCGCCGTCACTCAAGGAGTGAGCGAAGGCTCCGTGGCTCTTCCGGTCAACCTGGTTGTGGGGGATCCCGCCCACAACGGGGCGGCCGACGGAAGTGGCTCGAGCTATTACCGGTTCACCACCTCCGCAGCGGGCGAATATATCGTGACCCTGGGCGGCACCACCGGGGCTCTTGCTTACATCTATTCGGACGCCGCATTTACGACATCCGTCGGATTTTGCAGCCCGAACCAGTCATGCAGCCTCTTCGGACTGGATCCGATGAGGACCTATTACGTCAAGGTCGCGAATTCAACGGCCAGTACGATCACGTACCAGATCGCGGTGGCACAGGGTGTCACCGAAGGATCGGTCGCAAGCCCGTTTGCGCTCATCGTCGGCGCGGCGGCGCACAGTGCGACGATCGATGCCAGCGGCGTCGCGTACTACAAGTTCCAGACCACCGCGTTCAGCGGTTCCTACACCATCGGTCTCACGGGAACGCAGAAGAACCTGGGTTGGACCCTGTATTCCGACGCCGCCTTCAGCATGGCGGTTTCGAGTTGCAACACGATCACCACGGCGGGCGCGGGTGACGAAGTCTGTGTGACCACGAACCTGGACCCGAACAAGAATTACTACCTCAAGGTCAGCAACAATGAGTCGACGGGCGCCAGCGCCTATAACATCGCGGTCGCGGCGGGCGGCGGCAGCGAGGGATCGCTCAACTTCCCGCTCCAGATTTCCGGGCTGACGCACAACGGGATGGTGACCAGTGGGCAGGGAACCTCGTCAAGCTACTACAGTTTCACCACGGGTGCGAAAGCGCTGACCTATGTGATCAGCCTCTCGAACATGCAGACCGATCTTGGTTGGCAGCTTTTCTCCACCCCGGACTTCTCCAGTATCAACACTATTCTCTCGTGCAACTCCAATTCAGGCACCGCTACCGAGACGTGCTCGACACAAGACGCTCAGACGACGTCTGTCAGCGTTCCGGCATTGAAGGTGCTGAACGCGAACACGGCCTATTACCTCAGAGTGGACAACCCCACTGCGGCAACAAGCAGTTTCACGCTCACCCTTGCACCGCTCGATCCGGCGGCGGGGTGCGGCGCGGGCGCGACCGAGTGTTTCAGTTTTGAGAATGGGGTCGTTCCGGCAACTTTCGTGCAGACCTCCACCGCCAACGGCAACCAATGGAAGTGGGTGATCGACGGTACTAACCCCGCAGGCAGCGGAACGAAAAGCCTGCGCTCTGGAACACTCGGTTTCCCGAATTCCGCGTGCGTTGCGTATACGCCCCTAACGAAACCCAGCTCGGTGACCTTCAGCCTCCAGACCGATACTGTGAGCGAATTCTCCCTGACGGTCCTCGACGGGAGCACGAGTGCGAGCCTGGGCGCTTGGTATTGGGCCGGGGAGGCGGTACCGTGGCGCCGGGTGACCATGTCGACCGGTGCGCTCGCGGGAGCGACTCACACCTTCAAATGGTGTTTCAACAGGAACTCGTCGACCACATTTGGCACAGAGACGGTCCGGATCGACGATATCGAGTTCCGGTGATCCGCGAGCGGCGGTTCGACGGACCGGAAATAATTCGGGTCAGAAAAAACAAAGGGGTCTTGTCGATACGGCGAGAGCCATTGGGGTCGGGAGTCTTTTCCTCGTCGCTAGGGTCGCGTCGCTACGTTCGGGCCTGAGTATTCACGCGCGAACCCGCGCACAAAAAGGCGTCGCATCTTGTATCTTAACATTATCCATATTATCAAGAACGGCCGAAGACAATGTTGAAAGGCAAGATGCGGTGTGATCCATTTTGTGTGCGGCGCTTAGTAAAGCGTCGTAATCCGCTTTTGCCTGCGCCGATTTTTCTTTAGTCCAGGCATAAAACCCCTCGCCGGATTTAACTCCTAACTTTCCCGCGCGAACCCGCTCACCCACTGCTTTGCTGGTTTGCGGCACGGTGGTGCGCTAAAACGCGTCGGAAAGCCCAAGCCTAATACAGATTTTATTGCCTCGATTTTAGGTTAAGTTTACGATGCAGCCATGTTTATAAACCAACCCGATAAAATTTTAGGTATTTATTTGGTGTCTACTTTTAGTTGGGCTGCTTACATGCATCGACATTGTTTTAGCGCTATTCCTTTTGTGATTCTGATCGCGGCCTCTGCCCACTCGTTCGCTAGCACTCCTCCCCCGGGAACTCCGTTTAACGCGATAACCTGGAAGGCCACGTTGAAAACGAAGCCATCGACCGGGGTAAGAATGGGTTCGCTTCACGTGCGACTTGAGAAAACAACTCTTGATGATGTTCGCCATGCAGCATCGGCTGGTGATATTGCGCACCAAGGCGACGCGGGCGAAAGCATCTACTGGCTTTGTTATACAAACTCAGGCTCGACGCCTGTCGAGAGAATCTGGATCATTGCCCACGGCGAGATGGGAGGCTCAGAACATTTCGTTACCAGCATCAGCGCACAACTTCTGCCCAATGGAAACGCAACAACGGACTGCCCAGCCTTGCCCCTAAATCTGAAGCCTCTGTCACTTGATCACTATATCTGGCTTAACACCTCGGCAAGCGACGTGCTCACAAGACTCGGAACACCTTCGTATCAGAAGGGGCCTTGGCGGTCATTCGATTATCAAGGTAAGGTGCCGGGAAACTGCGAAGGTGGAGGTTTCGACTTGATGAGTGGGCTTTTACTGCGATTCGAGAAAGGACGTGTGACCTTCCTACATGTCGATCAGGTCACAAGTTGCTAATCGAATGGCGCGGCCCAACCCATCATTCTACCGAACGCTGCGCGATAAAGCTGCGCAGCGCCGGTGAATTCAGACGTTGGGCATCGCGAGACTGAGCTGGCCCGTGCCATTGGGGACGCTACCCTTTTTTGTTTTTTAGATCTGATGAATTGGGTAGCGTCCCCTTTATTACACGACGATCAGCAAGGTGGTGAATGCGCCGAGAGAAGAAAAGTGATAGTTCAAGATCTGACCCTAAGTACCCTTGCCTGATTGACAATTGGATTCCACTCCTTCCAGGCATCAAAATCAGTGAGGATGTTCCACACTTTTGTTGTTGGTGCAGCAATTTCTATTTCGGTTCGAAGTTCTCGCATAGTATTTCCTTCCATCCACAAAATGAGGCAAGACGCTAAAATGAGAATAAAGACAATCAAAATCAGCTTCTTCATAAAGCTACCTGCATCTTAAGTTATTTACTTACCTTAAACTTAAAATAATATTTTACCCACCACAGGCCGCCTTAAATGCCTTTTCAAAAATAATGACCCAACCGGAGCCGTATCCACCGCGCATCATCTCGGCGAGATCTCCAAAGGCTTCCCAATTGCTCTGTGTGAGTTGGACCCGCGTCCGCTCAGCCCCCAACGCCGTAAATTGGACTTCCACCAGGCTTGCATTTTCCGGCGGCATTCCCATGTGAAAGTTCATGCTAACCGACTCATGGGGGTTAAATGTCTTAAAGGTACCCCAAAAATGCTCGGTGTCGTCGTGACCGATTTCTACGATCTTGCCACCCAACTTAGCTTCCACATGTAATGACTTGGCTGGATGACCATCCTTCATGGACATGGAACGTTTGTCCAAGGGCCACCAGCTCCCCATGTCGTTTACAAACACCCTGAAGGCCTTTTCTTGACTACAGGGAACTTCGATTGTTTTAACAATCGGTTCGAGCATGTGATTTTCTCCTTTTGTTTTTTGGTTTCGTGCGCTTGGCGATCTCTGCGGCATAGGCTGAAAGGGCGTCCGACCAGAAGCTCTCCAAATACTGCCGAAGCTCATTTAGCCCCTCACGTTTGATTGAATAAAAACGTCGGTTGCCGTTAGGGGTCACGCTGACCAAGTTAGCTGACTCAAGCACTCTTAGGTGTTGAGAAACCGCAGGTCTACTCACAGGTTGGTCTTTTGCCAAATCACCAACGGTCTTAGGTTGACCCCGCAAGGCTTCAAATACGCTTCTCCGAGTAGGATCAGCCAATGCTACAAAAACTTCTTGGTAAGCCATAGCTTATGGTAAGTTTCGACTTACCAAATGTCAAGCGCTTCGTAACGGGAGTCTTTTCCTCGTCGCTAGGGTCGCGTCACTACGTTCGCGCCCCGAGAGCACGCGAGAGCGCGGAGTCAGGTCTTGCATGAACGTATAACCCGCATATATCTGCGTCAGTCCATCGGGCGAGACGTGGTTGTCTGACCCCGAAGGTTCCTGCGGCATGATGGTATGTTAAAACGCGTCGAAAAGCCCGATACAGATTTTATTGCCTTGATTTTAGGTTGAGTTTACGATGCAGTCATGTTTATAAACCAACCCGATAAAATTTTAGATATTTATTTGGTGTCGACTTTTAGTTGGGCGAAATGTGAGAGAACAGATGAAAGCAAGCTTCATAACTATATTTTTACTGTGTGCAGGACTAAACGGATTTCTTGTAGTCGCGAGTGCAGAAGAGCTGCCTAACAAAGACACGGAGATGCATAGAGTAAACGCAGGTAGCCCTGACGCAAACGGGTGGTACGAAGCCAAGTCAACATACGGCGGATTCTCGGTGCTAATTCCCGGGCATTTTAACGACTTCACAATACATAACGTGAAGCCAACTACGGGCGGAGTTGCCAAATCACATACCGTTGGAGGCCGAATGCTAGACACACTGGCGAAATTCAGCGCAACTTGTTTTCGGTACTCTGAAGGTGCTCCCGACGCTAAAAAGTTTCTTGCAGACGGAAAACGCATGAAGTATCACGGCTGTGCCGCTTCTGAGCACAGGGGTGGACGAGGACGTGACATGGGAACTGAAACTACGGGGGTGGCACGAACAATCGTATCCGCGACGACAGCATGTATTCTGATAGTTGAATATCCGATTAATTCAGAAAAACAGGTCACTGGACAAATACAACCGTTCTTAGACTCCCTTCGGTTTTCCAATGGTGAATGTAGTAAATAGAGGCCCAACACCTATGAGGCCCCTGCTCGTCAAGGGCAATAGGTTTTCAAAACGACGTCTCCGGAGGTGACCTCCTTCTTGGTAACTGCACCGGCCCGCGGTCGTCACGTTGCCTGACTTCGTTTCTCTTCTTGAGTGTTAGGCCGAAGCCTGCACTAAACACCTATCGAGGATCTGGCTGCGCTGTGGTCAGCGCGCTGCTAGAAATCCTTCTATGCCCTGAGCCGTCCGATTCAAGTCCTGAGGATGCATCGCCTCAAGGAGGCAGGCAAGGCTCCCAGTTCGAAAGAATCAAAAGGGTCAAATCTTGACAATTATCAATTTCACCATCTTTCCAACTAGAGTGTTATTTGATAATTGTCAAGATTTGACCCTTTTGTGGACTTTTGTGGACACTTAATTGCATCGTTCCACGAGAATGTGCGCTAAGAGGGCATGGATGGACTTCCCGATATTGTCGCCCAAGTAGTCGACGATCACCTGGCCCTACCGCCTGCGCCTCGCTTTAGCAGGCCTTGCACGCGGCACAATATTTGACTTGAGGCGTTCAATCAGCCAGCGCCCAGCCGGGCCAGGCGGCCGGTCTGTCCGGAACACTGCTGACATCGCCATGGCCATGAGGGCGTTGGGTATGTCCTCGATATCAATTTTCACCAACGATCCATTTGCCAAATCGGTTTCGATGACGTGCGCCGGCATGCCGCCCCAGCCCAGACCTGCGCGTAAGAAGGCGTGCTTCGCGCCGAGATCGGCGAGCCGCCAGGTATTCGCGGCAAAAACACCCAGCTCTTTTCCTTGCGACAGTTCGGAACGGTCCGTGAGGACGAGTTGCCTATGTTGCGCAAGGACACGCGCTGGAACCGGGCCTTTAAGTAACGCCAAAGGATGCGTGGGGGACGCGACAAAAAGCATTTTCACGACGAGCAGGCGCTCACGTGTGAGGAGCGGTGTAGGGGCGGTGGGCAGAGAGCCCATTACCCCAAGGGCGAAGCGACCCTCCATCACTGGCTGCAAAACGGCACCCAGTGCTTCGACATACAGCCTAAGTTGCGTCGCCGGGAATTTTGCTTGAAACGCCGCGACGGCGCTGGTGAGCCGTTCGAGCGGGAACATCACATCCACCACGACGCTCAGTTCGGGCTCAAGGCCATCTGATAGGCCCTTCGCGCGGGCCTTGAAAACATCCATCCCACTTACGACTGCGCGCGCTTCTGCAAGAAGCGCCGCACCCTGACGGGTCAAAACCGGTTGGCGGCTGGAGCGATCGAACAATTTGACGCCGAGCTGGGCCTCCAGATTCGCAAGCGTTTGACTGACGACGGATTGCGCTCTTCGCAACCGGCGTCCGCCCGCCGAGAAGCTTCCTTCATCGGCTGCCGCGATGAACATGCGAAGGTGATCCAGTGAAACGCCATCAAGCATCTATCGACCTGAACGATGGTTTGTATCGATAAATATAGGCTACCACGATGGTAAACGGTGCGATACCGTATTGCGAATCCGTCCAAACTCCAACGAGGAATCAGGAAAAATGTCCAGCACAAAACAGTCAAGCGTCAATCAACAACCTTTCAAAACGACAACGGAAGCCCGCGCTCGCCGCATCGTCTACCGTACGCGCGGACATGCGCATGGGCCCATCACGCGGCTCGTCAGTCCGTCCGACGTGGGCGAGTTCATCAAACCTTTTGTGTTTCTGGATTATTTCGACATCGATCCGAAGCACACGCCGGCGATCGGTTTTCATCCGCATTCCGGCATCGCGACGCTTACGCTTCTTCTCGAGGGGCAGATCTTCTATGAAGAGACCTCCGGCACGAACGGCATCATCGAGCCGGGAGGCGTCGAATGGATGCGTGCAGGCGGCGGCGTATGGCATACCGGAGGCGTAGTGGGAAGCGCGCGCGCCAAGGGCTATCAGTTATGGATCGCTCTTCCTCCAGAGATGGAAAATATCGAATCCGAAGCACAGTATCTCGGAGGCGAGCACTTCCAGTCGCACGGCCCGGCGCGCATTATCCTTGGCCGCCACGGCGAAGCCACCAGCAAAGTCTCCGCGCCAACGACCATCAACTACCTGGACGTCGCGCTGAAGAAGGGTGAGAAATGGCGTTACGAGCCGCCGGACAATCACACCGTTGCCTGGGTCGCCCTGCATGAAGGAAAGCTGGCTACGCCGGCGATCGTGGATAAGGGCGAGCTGGCGGTGTTCGAAGAGTCGAACAGTGCCCTCGAATTTGAAGCCCTTGAAGACACGGGCTTCATCCTGGGCTCGGCCGTCAAGCATCCCCACGACCTCGTGCTCGGCTCCTACTCCGTTCACACGCACAAGGATGCGCTCGACAGAGGCAAAGCAAAAATCATGGAAATCGGCAGTCGCCTCCAGGCGGAAGGCCGCCTTTAGGTGAGTATCGGCGGCTTCGAATTCAACTAAGGGAAATAGCCATGGCAAAACCCAAAATCGCAATCATCATCAGCACCACCCGCGCGACCCGCTTCGGCGAGAAGCCTGCGCGCTGGATCCACGGCATTGCCGCGGCTCGAACTGACATGAGCGCGGAGGTCATCGACTTGCGTGACTATCCGATGCCCTTTTTCGACGAGCCGGCGTCGAACGCCTGGGTGCCGTCGAAGAACGAGGTAGCCAAGCGCTGGCAGAAGAAAGTCTCCGAGTTCGACGGCTATATCTTCGTTACCGCGGAATACAATCGCGGCATCCCGGCGGTGCTCAAGAACGCTCTCGACTACGCGTATCCGGAGTGGAACCGCAAGGCTGCAGCCTACGTCGGGTACGGCAGCGTCGGGGCAGCCCGGTCTATCGAGCAGCTGAGACTCGTCTGCGTGGAGCTGCAAATGGCCCCGACGCGCGCCGGAGTGCATATCCAGGGCGCTGATTTCATGGCGGCGTTGCAGCAGGGCAAGGACATAAGGGAGCTTTCGTACCTCGAGAAGAACTCGAAGGACATGCTCGACGAACTTCACTGGTGGGCGAGCGCTCTCATGGTTGCGCGGGCGGGTTCCAAATGAAAAAGCCCCTCGCCGAATACAGGAGTGACCTTCGTAAACGGCGAAGCTCCCCTTGCGACGCCGACTGATCTGGGTGCGATAGCTACCGATGAAGTTGGGCGAGCCGCGTGGACTCCTGCTTAATCGGGCGATAAACGATCTCGTTCATATTGCCTTCCATGCGCGTCCATTCTCGCAAGACACGGGGTGGACGGGTCAACCCATCCCGTGTCCTTCCCGATTCCGAAAGCGCGTCCCATTCACGGATCAACTCGACGGCTTCCGACGCAGCGCCATGAGCTTGTCCTGTTGCGTCGCAGTCAGCAGGTTCTTGATGCGCACCAGGAGGGAGAGGTGGGCCCTCTTGATCTCCCGCTCGAGGCCCATGACCCGGTCCGCTTGCGCCAGCACGGCGGCTTCGTCCACGGGCCGCGCCTGCAGCAGCCGCGCCATCCGCTCGGACTCGGACTGCATGTCCCATTGCAGGTCCATGAAACGCGACTGCGCCTTCTGGATCGCGTCCTTGATGGCCGTGCGTTGACGCTTATCGATGCCGATGTCGGTGGCGTGCCGCATGATGAGCTCGGGCGCGAAGACGTTCTCGGCGATCGGATCAGGACCGGGCTGCTGTGCGTGGGTCCTCGGCACAAAGGCTATGAAGAGGGCGAGGAGGAGGATGGCTTTGCTCATGGCGTTTAGCTCCTTTCTTGCTGTGTTGGGGTATGCAGGGGAAGCGGGGGCGCGCCGGGATCGAGCGCTGGCACGGCGCGCCCGAAGGCGGGTAAAGTCGAAACGAAATCGTAGCCGGGCGTGCGGAGGAGGAATGCGGTGGGCTCGGTCCACCCGGCGAGGTACGCAGTTGGCCCCGTGCCGGGCGGTGCCACGGGCTCGGAGTGTTGCAGTACTTGGCCGATGACGAGGCCCAGCGCGACGAGGACGCTGGCGGCAAGAATGACAGGAACGAGCGAAGTTCTCCCTCTCCCTTGGGAGAGGGTCCAGGCGAGGGTAAGAAGCCGGTGGAATTTGGTGACCTGCTTCTCCTCCTCGCGGCGCTGCAACGCGAAGGCCTCGCGCAGGTCGCGATCTTCATCCTGACTATTCATGCGGACCTCGTGAAGAGAAGGTGGCGCAGCCGCGCCTTTCCCCGGTGGTAGTGGGTGCGCGCGCTCCCGACGGAGATGCCGAGGATCGCAGCCGCTTCCTCGATGGTGAGGTCCTGGTAGAAGACCAGATGCAGCAACTCGCGCTGTCGCGCGGACAGCTTCAGCAGCGCGGCGCGAAGCCGCTCGCTCACCTCCATAGCGTCGGCGAGGGCCTCGGGAGCCGGCGCGGGCGCCTGCTCGGGTTGCAGCAGCAGCAAGCGCACAGGCAGGAGGTCGAGAAGCCATTGCCGGCGGCGCCGCTCCGACGCCGTGCGGCGGATCACCGCAAAGAGCCATGTCTTGGCGCTCGATCGTCCGTCGAACCGGGCGCGCCCGTCGAGAACCTTCAGATAAACCGTCTGCAGCACGTCCTCGGCCTCCGCGCGATTCCAGCGGCAGCACCCGAGAGCCCAGCCGAAGCACGCAGGGTGGAGCGCCTCCAGGTCTCGCTCCAGAAGGTGCGCGCCATCCTGGCGTGGAATCTCGATAGGACCTCCATTCAGTTCCACGGCCATCGCAGGACGCGGTGGACGATCTGATCGACACCCGGATCCGGCGACGAGACTGTGAAAGTATTCTCGACGCGAGACAAGACACTCCACTGCGACAGCAAAGTTTGAGCGCGTGCGTATTCTCTACCCCACTTCATGACAACTTCGCTGGCTCAAATGTACTCAGCATCCCACCACTCTCGGATGTGTGGGAATACTTTCACAGTCTCGACCCTTCCTCCAGCCATGCCGCGTGCACACGCCGGCCGCGTCCACATCGATCGCCCATCCCCAGTTGTATCGGGTGTGCGATGCAGATGCGGAGCTCGAAAGCGGTTGGGATGACGACCATTGCGCCGCACTGCAAAGCGGCACAAGGACAAGGGCTGCCAGCAGCAACGCTTCGCGTACACCTTTTACGGGAACCTCCTCTCTCGATTCGAATTGATGGTAGTCCCTTGGTGGTGCGCGACGGGGTGGATATATGACAGGCTATCGCGCCTTGAACGCGATGCAGCAGGTAGGAATACCGGAATCGTCGCCGGGAGCGAATAGGGAAATTAAACGCCCCTTTTCGCCAACCATCAATCTATCGCTGAGCCCGCGAGTAGTCAATCGCAATCAATCGCACCAGTTTTTAGTGAAAATTGCGGTTTTGCGGGGAGTCTTCGGGCCATGCATCGGCCCGAGGTGGCTGATTTCGAGACAGTTTGGACGCTTGCGCGAGTGCGGGCCGAGCGGGAGGGTCGGCCCCGTTGCAAAACCGGTCAAGGTTTAGGGATTGAAACAAATGGGGTCGCTGTCATATATCCACCCCGTCGCGCACCACCAAGGGACTATCATCAATTCGAATCGAGAGAGGTATTTTTCTATGAAAATCAAGACGACGAAACGCCTCATAACGTTGATTTTTCTCGCCGCTGCGGCAGCCTTATTCGATCTCAGCGCCGCGGCAGGCGGCTGCACGCAGATCGTGCCGGATTTCCGATACCGCTGCGCCGGCAATCCGATCGACGCAAACTATAACGTGGTTTACGTCGACAGGCGCGATGATAGCGTGAAGGGTGCAAATGCCAGCGATCCAAATTTTCCGGCGGACGTGATTCTGAGCGGCTCGATGGCGAGCGACTATCAATGGGGCACGCAAGTGGCTAGTGCCTCGCCCGGCCTGAATGCGCTGCTCACGGCCCGCGCGAAACCGAACTGCCCGGCCTATGACCCGGAAAACCCGGAAAACGGAAAAACTTGCAGCTACGGCCGCACCACGCTTTGGCTCGACACCTGGGAACCCACTACAGGAACTTGGCTGCATACGAATCTGAATTACTTTTACGGTTATAATTCCGAGGCCCACGGCTGGTCCACCTGGCTGCATCCGAGTCGGGGCCTATTCAACGTATTGGTGAGACCGATCGAGGTTCCCGCCCTAACAAGCCAGACAGAAAACAATCCGCAAATCTATTCCGTAGATTTCACGAGCGGTTCGATCGAAGTCGCGGAATTCGCGCCGAATCAGTTGAATGACCCCAATTGCCTGACCGGGCGTGTTTCGGCCATGCCGAACCTCGAGCAAAACTCTTGTTTTGACGGCCAGAGGATTTCGTTCGTCCGCCGCTGTTACCAAGGAGAGTCGGTCAATGCGTGGTGGAACAACACCCGCTATGACGGGACAGGCGGAATGTGCCCGGGGATTCCGGGCGGTTCCGCCCTGGTGCCCGTCTTGCGTACTCATGTCGTGGAGCTCGATGCAATGTGCACGCCGAAAAAGTCCTGGGGTAGCATTTTGGCCAGGGGAATCGCCCCTGTCCGGGAGCCGCCCGTGGATCCAATTTACCGGCAGATGGGAGTCGGTCCGGAGTGGGGCGATATGCTGGCGGCAATCAGTCCGGATGGCAATTATATCGCCGTGGCCACGAATAAAGGGCCGTCGAACACCGCAGACAGCTGCGCCGGTTTCCAGTATGTACTCCAAGACGTCAACAATCCCGTGAGCGGCACATCGGCGCGTCGAACGCACTGGTGCCAGCTAGAGAAGAACGTATGGAACGGCCAAATCACTTGCGCTACGCCGATGGTGGAGCTGAATCCGGGTGGTTTCGATCCGCCGGCAGCGACCCCGCTACCGACCTTTCTGCCACTACCGGCCGGTTACAGCCTCTTATTCACGCGCAACTGGGCGCAGTACCATGACGGGCCTTATATCGGGATCACGCGGAGTTTTTTCCAAGCGTCGCCACCGCAATTTGACATCATGTACTTTAACACGCCTGATGGGAACAATATGCAAGGGGTGCAGGCGATTTATCATTAGCGCGGTATCTATAGGACTCCTCCCAATTTGCAAGGACCGAAATGAGTGATGGCATGAAGTAAGATTGCACGCAAATGGGGTCGCATCTTGTATCTTAACATTGTGGATACTAATTTATTAATTACGCTGGATTAGCGGTTCGCGGCATGGTGGTGTGTTGAAACGCGTCGAAAAGCCCGATATGGATTTTATTGCCCTGATTTTAGGTTAGGTTTACGATGCAGCTATGTTTATAAACTAACCTGATAAAATTTTAGATATTTATTTGGTGTCTATTTCTAGTTAGGTGGCCCACCGCTGGGCCGTCCCACTGACCAAGCAGCGAGGAATGTAGTGTCGAAACTCCGCGTCCAAAGCTTCGCGATTTCCATCGACGGCTACGGTGCTGGGCCGAACCAAGATCTCCAGAATCCGCTCGGCGTCAGGGGCCCTGAGCTGATGGAGTGGTTCTTCCACACACGCGTATGGCGCAGGATGCACGGCCATGACGATGGAGAGACGGGAGTCGACAACGGAATTGCGGAGCAAGGCTTTGCCGGAATCGGTGCCTGGATTCTTGGGCGCAACATGTTCGGTCCTGTCCGAGGCCCGTGGCCGGACGACAGCTGGAAGGGCTGGTGGGGCGACGAGCCGCCGTATCACACGCCCGTCTTCGTGCTGACGCATCACCCGCGGGCGCCGCTTAGGATGGCGGGAGGTACGGAGTTTCGCTTTGTCACCGAAGGCATTCACGCCGCTTTGGAGCAGGCGACCGCTGCAGCGGGCGGCCGCGACGTCCGCCTCGGTGGCGGCGTATCCACGATTCGGCAGTATCTGCGCGCCGCCCTGATTGACGAGCTGCATCTTGCCATCCGACCTGTCTTACTTGGTTCCGGGGAGCATCTCTTAAACGACATCGATACGCGTGCCTTGGGCTACGAATGCGCGAAGTACGTCGCGGGCGAACGTGCGACCCACGTCTTTCTGCGCAAGCGTGCGTGACCCGTCCGGTTCTCTCAGTGGGCCACCTAACCCCTCAATGCAGCGGACGGGCCGCAAGCGCTTCGCCTACTCGAGCGCTGTGCGGCCGGGCCCGCCGCTGATTTCCGACGTGTGTGCCGGGCATGGCACAGAACTATCGGGGTGAAAGTCCCCGAGCCAGGTAAAGGAGGAGCCGAAGGCTAGGAGAAGGGCAAGGGCGTCATCGCGAGGTGGGGTCTGAAGGAAGCCCAATCCAAAAGCGCGGG
>WNFH01004433.1_pt1 | contig 13914 bp, 12 predicted proteins | sample 5400411 | NCBI WGS metagenome assembly WNFH01 (sample SAMN13153347, study PRJNA577476) | soil metagenome | isolation source: 200 cm saprolite under Douglas fir tree site 2 hole 3 | place: USA:California | collected 2015-04-18
CGTCACACCCAGAACACGATAGCTGGGTCGCCGGGGCGCTGGAGCATCGCAGGACTACTGATGACGGCGCTTCTTTTGTTGGGGGTCAACGCGCAACGCTCGTGGCGCGCGCTTCGCCGGCGGTGCCTGGCGGCCCGTCCCGAGAAATCTCCGCGCCTGGCGGCGACTATCTGGTATGAACGGATGACGCGCACAGTGGCGCGCCTCGGTTGGCGCAAATCACCGACACAAACTCCAAAGGAGTTCGTGGTCTCGATTGAAGACGCCACCGTGCGCGAAGGGGTCGCACGATTTACGCGGCACTATGAACATGCCCGCTTCGGAGATTCCACGGAAGATGCCCGCCGCTTGCCGGGGCTGTACACGGAGATTTCGAGCGGCGCGAAGCGCTGAGCGGCCGGAATCGCGGTGACGGCCTCTTTGCGAAAGTCGGCCCTCATTTCAGACTTCTATGCAGCGGCTAAAGCTGCTACTCTACCCATAAAGCGAAAGCCCCCAGTACCAGTCGGATCGCTTTAGACCGCTCAGGGAAGTTGCAGTTCGAGTGAGTAGATTTCTCGGTTGCCCACATCGCGCATGATGAGGGGCGAGTCATCTGGCCCCAGCCCGTACCATAGGAATCCGAAGTACCCCGCTGCACGAGGAATGTCTTTCAAGTTCACGATGAGTTCGGTTTTGCGGTCAGCAACCCTGACCCGGAAAATTTTCTGGCCATTGTCCGTCTGGTCCTCGTAATAAACGTATTTTCCATCGCGCGACCAGTTCGGATAGTCAAGCACCCTTCCGCTCGCCAAATCGGACCATTGCCCGGAGCTCGGCTGGAACAGCATCAGCTTATGCTGGTCTGCGCTGAAGGCAGCAAGGTAGCGCCCGTCGGGCGACCAGCGCGGAGCAAACATTCCCGCCGAACCGGGCACCGTGGAGACCTGGTGCGTTCTCAAGTCCACCTGAAGGATGGCGAAGTCTGCCGTGTTTCCCGAGCCTGTCGCCGGGTGGGAAAACACCAGCGAATTGCCATCCGCAGACCAGGTGGGATCGTCTTCGGTTCTTTTGTCTTCGGGCAACAACTCTTGAGGATTTCCTCCGTCGGCTGAAACCAAGAAGACTTCTAGTGCCGCGCCCGGTATGCCACCTGGAAATGCGATTCGCTTCCCGTTAGGCGACCAGCGCGGCATGGCGGCGATCATGGGGGGATAGCTCAGTTGCAGCCGCTGGCTGCCATCCAGTTTGCTGCGCCACAACGTGCCCTCCGGGTGGGTTACATAGGTTATCCACTGGCCGTCCCGTGAAACATCCACTTGCCCGGCTGAAATGCCCGAGAGATAGGGCACGAACTGCCCCGACTTGCCGTCATAGCGCTCGAGTCGGGCGCGCGGCTGTTCGCCAATCGCAAATACTCGGTTCCCGTCCTGGCTGGGCACGGGAGAATAGAAACCCAAGGGTCCCGTGGTCACCTTCACCGGCGTGCGGCTGATCTTGTGAAAGAGGCTGGCTCCTTCGGGGATGGCCCAAATGTCCGGCCTGCCATCGCGCGTGGACTGAAAAAGAAAATACCTGCTATCCGGGGTCCAGTTACCGCTGCTCTCGTCCGGGGACGGATTCCAACCCGGCAACAGGGGATGGAGGTTGGTCCCGTCGCTGGTCACCTCCCACAAGGAATTGAACCCTTGTTGGGGGTCATAGATCACAAAGCGTAGGCTTCGACCGTCGGGCGAGAACCGCGGCCCGCCGGGAATTCCCGCCGTGGCTACCAGTTTGCGAGTTCCGCTTCCATCCCACTTGGCGAGAAACATGTCGTTGCCGCTGGAGTAAGCGAGCTGTTGTCCGTCAGCGGACCAGGCCGCATTGTGCACGTTCACCTCAACTACCCGGCGGGGCGAACCGGCCGGTAAAGGTAGAATCCAAAGAGAACCCTCTTCCCAGGACAATGCGTTCTCTGTGCCGGAATAAATTTTCATCAAGAGCTCCGACCGGGCTGGAGCGACGTCCAGAACTCCGGCGTTTGGAAACGGCGTGGGAATCTGCACGACTTCCCCGCCAGCCGCGGATACCTGGCTCAAGATTGCATGACCGTTAACGAATTCCGAAAAATAGAGGCGCGGACCGTCGGTGACCACTTGGTCCTTATGCAGGTTGTCATTGGTGATCTGTGTCGTGGAAAGCACTCGCGGCGGCGGCAACGGGGAACGCAGCCAGAATCCTGTCACGAACAAGAGAACCACAATCGCAGCGGCGACAATGATGGGCTGGCGGTATCGCCTCCTTGTCCTCGGCTGCTCCGCACCTGAAACGGCGACGGCTGCGGACTTGCTCGACTCCGTGTCCCGCTTCAGTCGCTTCAGATCGGTCCGCAGGTCGGACGCGTGCTGGTAGCGAATGTCGCGGTCCTTCTCCAGAGCTTTATGGATAATACGCTCCAGTTCCTCCGGAATCTCCGGATTCAGCCGCACGGGCGGAGTGGGTGGGCGATTCAAGATGCCGTCGAAGATCACACCCGAGGTGTCGCCGCGAAACGGCAGCAAACCCGTCGCCATCTCATAGAGCACCACTCCGAAGGAGAAGAGATCAGTGCGCGCGTCCAGTTCTTTCCCCCGCACCTGCTCGGGCGACATGTAAGCCACCGTGCCCAGGGCGGTGCCAGGACTAGTCAGGTGTTCGATCGTAAGGGTCGGGGTTGAGAGCCCAGCGGCTGCAGAGGAACTGCGCAGATCGAGTGCTTTCGTCAGTCCGAAATCGAGAATCTTGGCCGGCCCGCGCTCGGTAATAAAGATGTTGGCCGGCTTGATATCGCGATGGACGATGCCTTTGGCGTGGGCTGCGTCCAGCGCGTCGGCGATCTGGATGCCGTATTCGAGCCCTTGTTCGGCGGGGAGCGGCTTGCTAGAAATCAGGTGCTTGAGCGTGTGCCCTTCCAGCAACTCCATGGCAATGAAGGGTTGTCCCGCATATTCGTCGATTTCATAGATGGTGCAGATATTGGGATGATTGAGAGCCGACGCGGCCCGTGCCTCGCGCTGAAAACGTTCCAGGGCCTGCGAGTCCCTGGCCAGTTCTCCGGGAAGGAACTTCAGCGCGACGTGGCGTCCGAGCCTGGTGTCTTCGGCTTCGTACACCACGCCCATCCCGCCTCCCCCGAGTTTGTGCAGGATTCGGTAGTGCGAGACTGTCTGCCCGATCACCCTAGCCCTCGGGCCGAGATGTTAGGAGGTTGGCACCGGCAAGTCAAACTAGATCGCGCCGCACTATTCCATTCCGCTCAGAAGCGCCAGACGACACCGCCACCCGCGAAGAGGTTATGCTGGCGGCTCTTCCCGGTGTTCACGTTCAGCTGCGGCACAGCGGAGTCAAAATCCCTTATTTCCCCGCGCAGGCGGAGGGACTTGGAAATCTTCACGTCCAAGCCGCCGCCAATCTGGAACACTCCAGTCGTGGTCCCGGTCTTGCCGGGATTCTTTCCCCCAAACTCCAGGTGGGAACTCTCGCTGAAGTGACCCAAGCCTCCTCCCAGACTTATCCACGGCGAAATCCCGCTGCTGGCAAACACGTTCGCGCGGACGGATGGTGTTACAAAGTAGGAGTTGTAGTCGCCGGGTATGAGGTTCACGCTAAAGTGCACATCTTCATCGGGGTTGACGACGAACGGAACTTCGAACGTAAGCGCAGCAAAGTCTCCGCCTAGTATCCGCCGGCCGTAGTTCACTTCAAAGGTCAGGCCGTTCCCGGAGTGCAGGGTAGTATCGAACGTGCTTATACCCTTTACTCCCTGATCGCTGATGAAGGTGCGTCCGATAATTCCCGCCAGCTCATTCTTCTGTTGAGCAGCGGCACTCGCCCCCAGGATCGTCACCGCCACCAGGACTGCGATCCCGAACTGTTTCCGCGCCATCTCTCCTCCCTTGCGAAGCGGCTTGAACGATGGTGCGACTAGGTTAGCACGCCGCCTGTAACCTGGCTCGCGGGAATGATGCCTCGTCTGGCGCAGCCTCACGCAAGACCCCTACTATACAAGTTGAGGACGCGACTGAAGCCGCGGAGCGGGCGCCCGCCGCGCCCGCCAAGGTCGGCTTTGTCAGCCTGGGATGCCCGAAGAACCTTGTGGATAGCGAGGTCATGATGGGCATGCTGGCGCAGGCAGGGGCCGAACTGATATCACGTGCGGAAGATGCCGACGTCATTGTTGTCAACACCTGCTCGTTCATCGAGGCGGCTCAGCAGGAGTCCGTGAACACCATTCTGGAGATGGCGCGGCACAAAACAGATGGCCGCGTCCGCAAACTGGTGGTTGCGGGTTGTCTGGTCGAACGCTTTCGCGACGAGATTCGCAAAAACATTCCAGAAGTCGATGCTGTGGTCGGCACGGGGGAGCTGGAGAATATTTTGGCAGCTTCGGGAGTTGCTCCGGCTCCGTCTACCAATTCCCCGTTCAACATCCTTCGCACGCGGGCTGAGGCCGACGCTCGTGCCGCTCAGGGGCGCTTCTCACGCGAAAATTGGGACGGCGCCATCGCCGATCTGCCCAACTATCTTTATGACGACGTCACGCCACGTGTTCTTGCCACGCCGCGCTACACCGCCTACATCAAGATTGCTGAGGGCTGTGATCATCCTTGCAGCTTTTGCATCATTCCCCAGTTGCGCGGCAAGTTCCGGTCCCGGCGCTTTGAGTCAGTGGTCGCCGAAGCTGAGCGCCTGGCCCGCTCCGGCGTGCGCGAAGTTACGTTGATTGGCCAGGACACCACTTGCTATGGCGAGGAGTTCGGCCTTAAGGATGGCCTTGCACTGCTACTGGAAAAGCTGGCTCACATTGAAGGGTTGCGCTGGATTCGCTTCCTCTACGCTTATCCCAACAAGATCACCGGACGTCTGCTCGAAACCATCGCCGCGCACGACAAGCTTTGCTCCTACATCGATGTGCCGCTGCAGCATGCGTCCCCAACCGTCCTCAAGCGCATGAAGCGGGGGGGAGGCACGGATATTTTTCTGCGTTCGATTGAGAAGATGCGCCGCACCATTCCTGGCGTCACGCTGCGCACGTCTTTCATTGTCGGCTTTCCGGGAGAGACTGAGAAAGAGTTCGAGGAACTGTGCGAGTTTGTCGGCGAGGCGGAATTCGACTGGATGGGCGCCTTCGGCTACTCCGACCAGGAAGGCGCAGGGGCTTACGCGATGGAAAAGAAGCTCCCGGCCCGCGAGATCGAGCGCCGCCGCAAGCACTTGATGCAAATCCAGCGCGGAATCAGCAATAGAAAAAAGAAGGCCCTAGTGGGCAAACAGGCTGACCTTCTGCTAGAAGGAACGTCCGAAGAGAGCGAACTCTTGCTCGAAGGACGCACCGCAATGCACGCTCCGGAAATCGACGGCAAGGTGTTTGTGAACGACGTTCCGGACGGACTTGAGCCGCAGCCCGGCGAATTCTACCGTTGCCAGATTACGGAGGCCTACGATTACGATGTGGTGGCGAAGATCCTTGGTTCAGCAGTTTCCTAAATCAACTCTTGCGCACTTGCCGCCTAGTTTCATCATGTGAAGCGTCATGAACGAAGAAACCATGCGTCTGTTGCTGCGTGTGACGGCTCGAATCTCCGGCTTGCTGTTCTTGGTGGCGTTTGCAGGCCATGGCTTGCGAGCGGTGTGGCCATCGGATCTCGCGCCTGATGGGCAGGCGACGGTCGTCCCAGCCCGTCAGCGCGGTCGCTGAAGCCAGCCGCTGAAATTACGTCGGCAATCCGAAATCTTGAATCTACAATACGTTATGTCTATGGCTCGCAAGCGCGCCCTCCATCTGCGTTGCCCCACCTGCAAGAAGGCGGTAAAGAGGAACGGCCCCGAGTACCCTTTTTGCAGCGAGCGCTGCCGCCTGATCGATCTGGGAAAATGGGCCAGCGGAACCTATGTGATCTCGTCTCCGGTGACCGACATTAGCGACGCAATCGAAGTAGGCAATTCTCTGGATTCCGAAAAGAAATCCTGACTGTGGGGCAAGATGCCCCACCACAGCCGGCGAGGACGCCGGAGCCACAAGAACGAGGCCGCCCAAAGTAATGGCCAGTGACACCAAAAATGCTCTCGACCGTAGCGCCGGCGTCCCGCCGGCTGTGGCGGGGGCGTCCCGCCCCCGCTTCGGCGAGGTGAAAATTCGCGATCGTGGTCACGTACCTCACTGGGAAAAAGAAAGTGGCACCTACTTCATCACCTTTAGATTAGCCGATTCACTGCCCAAGTCGGTTCTTGAACGGATTGCATCCGAACGCGAGAGTATTATTCATACGGCCAATCAGCTCAACCGCAATTTGTCACCTGACGAACGCAAGAAGATTCAGCAACTCTCAACCAAGGTCGTCGAGCAATATCTCGACACCGGAGCGGGTTCCTGCCACCTCCTCAATTCTGTCATTGCCGCACTAGTTGCGGATTCACTGCATCACTTCGACAACCAGCGCTACCGTCTTTTCTCGTGGTGCGTCATGCCGAACCATGTGCATGTCGTTATCCATCTCTTTCAAGGCCAGAACCTGGCATGTGTGGTTCATTCCTGGAAGTCCTTTACCGCGCAACAGGCCAACCGCATTCTCCAGATCCGTGGCGCATTCTGGCAGAAGGAATACTACGACCACCTCATGAGAGACCAAGGCGAATTCGAACGTGCGGTCCAATATGTCGCACATAACCGTGTAAGGGCTGGCTTGCAAAATTGGCCTTGGGTTTGGGTGTGTGGGCGAGACGCCCACACGACAGCCGGCGGGGACGCCGGCGCTACAAAGGAGCCGTCCCAGCCATGACGACAAGCTTTAGCTCCGAGGATTCCGTCCCATTAGCGCCTCGCCCCCCTGCGCCGCACTGGGCGACGGTGATCGCCACCTTCTTCGGCACCGGACGCCTGCGCCCCGGGCCAGGGAGTTGGGGTTCGGCGGCAACCGTCCTTCTGTGGTGGATTCTGACGCGCTGGATCCCGCCCAATTGGCAGCCGTGGGCGGCATTCTTGCTGGCTGGGCTGGCGGTTCTGGCCGGGATTCCCGCGGCCAGCCGGGTCGCGCGAGCTACTGCCCTCAAAGATCCTCAATTTGTGGTGATCGACGAAGTTGCCGGCCAGCTCATCACTCTGATCGCTGTCCCCGTATCGTGGAAATCTCTGTTGCCGGGCTTTATACTCTTTCGAGGGTTCGATATCGTAAAGCCGCCGCCGCTAAGCCGCCTCGAACACCTCCCCGAAGGAGTAGGCATCGTGGCTGACGATGTGGGGGCCGGTCTTTACGCCCTGGCGGTGATGCAGATGCTGCTGCATTTTGGCCTGTTGCCACGATAGTGGATGGCCGTGCGCACACCTCAAGGAAGCTGGAGTTCATGGGAATTTCCGACCGTCTGCTGGGCAAGAAGAACGTGAACGGCAATCCGCGGATTGAAGCCGTGCATCCGGGCGCTGCCCTGCCCGGGGGTGAAGTGCGGATCACTGGCAAGAGCCTGCGTCCGCTGGATTTGCGGCGTCCCCGCGTGCGGTTCGGGGAAGTCGAGGGCGCGGTCGTCATCAGCTCCGACGAATTCCTTGTGGCCCGCGTACCGCCCGGCGCTTCCTCCGGTCCGGTCGTGGTCTCGACCAACAGTCATGCCAGCAACCCGCATCAGATCAAGGTCGCGGTACCCATCGCCGAGAACCTGCACCCGGTAACCAATCCCGCTCTCGACGCCGAGGGCAACATCTACGTCACCTTCTCCGGATCTCGAGGACAGAAGGTTCCGGTAGCCGTCTTTAAGATCGATACCAACTACAATGTAAAACCGTTTCTTGCGGAGATGATGAACGCCACGGCGATTGCCTTCGACCGTGCCGGCCAGATGTACGTTTCTTCGCGCTTCGATGGCACGGTGTACAAAGTCGCGCCAAATGGGACCATGTCTTCCTATGCCGAGGGCATGGGCGTCGCCACTGGTATCGCCTTCGATCGCGTGGAAAACCTCTACGTCGGCGACCGCAGCGGCACAATTTTTAAAATCGCGCCCGACCGCCAGATTTTCGTCTTCGCTACCCTTGAGGCCAGCGTCTCCGCCTACCACCTTGCGTTTGGCCCTCACGGAGATCTCTTGGTGACCGGGCCAACCACCTCCAGCTTCGATTGCGTGTACAAGGTCGATCCGCATGGCACCGTCTCAACGTTTTACCGAGGCCTGGGACGGCCCCAGGGGCTGGCGTTCGACGTGGAAGGCAACCTCTACGTGGCGGCTTCGCTCTCCGGCAAGCGCGGCATCGTCAAGATCACCCCCGACGGCAAAGCCTCGCTGGAAGTTGCCGGTCCGGGTCTGGTGGGCCTGGCTTTTGCCCCGGGCCGCTCCGCCGTTCTGGCCACGACCAACGCCGTGCATCATCTCTCGTGGAACATTCAGGGGCTATCACTGCTGCCGGAGTCCGCTTGAGAAATGCGCCACTATTTTTTTGATCTTCAGTTCCGGCTCTCGGGCGATAGACGAATACGTATTAGACGAAATCAGGCGCTGGAAATACACGCCCTCCCCGTGCGGAATTGTTGACTCCCGATGTCGTCGTCAACATTGATTGGGGGACAAACTAACTCCGCCCGATCTCATTTACACTTTAAGCCGTGAATGCCGAGATCATCGCCATCGGCTCGGAACTGCTGACTCCTTTCCGCCAAGACACTAACTCGCTTTACCTCACGGAAAAGCTCAACCAGCTCGGGGTGGAAGTGATCTTCAAGACGATTGTGGGGGACAGCCGCGAGCATCTCTCTTACGCCGCATGTCAGGCCTTATCCCGCGCAGACATCGTTATCTTCATGGGAGGCCTGGGCCCCACCGAGGACGATCTCACGCGCGAAGCAGTGGCCGACGCGCTGCAACTTGAACTGCGTCGCGATCCCGAGATCCTTGCCAGCCTGGAGCAGCGCTTCGCGGCACGCAAAATGAAGATGTCGCCCAACAACGCCAAGCAGGCGGACGTCATCACCGGCGCCGTGGTTCTGCCGAATGCAAACGGCACCGCGCCCGGGCAATGGATCAGTGGCAAGTACGAAGGCCAGGAAAAGATCCTCATGCTGCTGCCTGGGCCACCGCATGAGCTGAGAACAGTTCTTGATCAGCAGTGCATGGAGCGCCTGCGCGCCAAGCTGCCGCCACAATTCATCGCCAGCCGCGTCTTGAAAGTCGCCGGGATGGGCGAGTCGCAGTGTGATGCACGGATCGCCCCCATTTACAAGCCCTACAAGGACGTGCACACCACAATCCTCGCGGGAGCAGGGGAAATCCAAATTCATCTGAGTACCCGCGCTGCATCTATGGAGGTCGCACAGCAACGGGTCGATCAACTTGTCGAGAAGATTGAAGAGGAGCTTGACGACTTTGTTTTTTCTGACAACGGCGATTCGCTGGAGCAAATCGTCGGCTACTACCTGCAGATGCGTAATGCCACGCTGGCGGTCGCTGAGTCCTGTACCGGGGGAATGCTGGCCGAGCGAATCACTTCCGTCAGCGGCAGTTCACGATATTTTGTGGGCGGCGCTGTCGTTTATTCCAATGAGCTGAAGACTGCGTTCGCCGATGTTCCTGCCAATCTGATCAAGAAACACGGAGCGGTAAGTCGCGAGGTGGCTGCGGCCCTAGCCGAAGGAATTCGCAAGCGCTGCGGCGCGACTTTCGGCATCGGCATCACAGGTGTGGCTGGACCGACCGGCGGCACCGCGGAAAAACCAGTTGGACTCGTCTTCCACGCCCTGGCCGGCGATCGCGGAACTGAAGTAGTGGAGCGCAACTTTCCCGGGGACCGCAAGCGCATCCGCTGGTTCGCTTCGCAGCAGGCGCTGGACATGGTGAGAAGGAAATTGATGTAGCAGTCCTCAGTCTTCAGTCGTCGGTTGTCAGCCTTCCTGCTCCGACACCGCCTGTTGGTGCGAAGTTCCTGACGACTGAAGACCGACGACTCACGACTGTCATGCGAATTTTCGTTGCCCTCGACATCGATGATGCCATCCGCGAGCGCATTCAACGCTTTCTGGAAGGCGTACGCGGCTTCGCGCCTGATGCTCGCTGGGTACGTTCCGAGTCGCTGCACATCACCCTGAAGTTCGTTGGTGAGAAGCCAGCCGAGGCGGTGGAAGAAATCAAACTCGTTCTCCCTGCCATTAAGGCTGGGGCGGTGGAAATCACTTTTCGTGGGTACGGATTCTTTCCGACTCCCAAAGCTGCCCGCGTCTTCTGGGTTGGCATAGAGTCAGTCCCCCAGCTCCCCGCTCTGGCCACGGCCGTGGACACAGCTACGGCCGCGCTTGGCATTCCGAAAGAAGAACATGCTTTCAGCCCGCATCTCACGCTCGCCCGCGGCGGCGCAGGTTCCGGCGCGCCCCGCTGGCGCAAAGGGGACGGCCCGAATAAGAGCTTCCAGCGCCTGCAGGAGAAATTGGCCGCCATGCCTGCTCCCGAGTTTGGTACCATGACGGCCCGCGAGTTCTTTTTATACGAGGGTCAGCTTTCGCGTGGTGGCTCGCGGTACACGAAGATCGCGCGCTTCGCGCTGCAGTAGGTGGCAAGGCACGGCGACTGTAGCGCCGGCGGCCCGCCGCCGTGCTAGTACGAGAGAAAGTGGGGGCAAGATGCCCCCGTCACAGCCGGCGGGACGCCGGCGCTACAAAATCAATGACGTTCTTGGTCACCGCCGCCTTCAGCTACCTGCTGGGATCCATCCCCTTCGGGTACATCCTGGTGCGCATTTTCCGCGGCCAGGATATCCGGCAGAGCGGCAGCGGCAACATCGGCGCCACCAACGTCGCGCGCTCGTCGCCAGCACTGGGCGTACTCACGCTGGTGCTCGACACTCTGAAGGGGCTTGCCGCGGTGGCCATCACCCGTGCGCTGTTCCCCGGCCACAACATCCTCGCCGGCGTGGCCGCGCTTTTCGCCATCCTGGGTCATGTGTTCCCCGTTTGGTTGAAGTTCCGTGGTGGCAAGGGTGTGGCCACCGGTCTGGGCTCGTTCGTCATGCTCGCACCCAAAGTTCTCCTGGTGATGGTCGGGATTTTTGCGGCAATGGTGCTTCTGTTTCGCTATGTCTCCCTAGCCTCGATCGTCGCTGTCGCGTTATTCCCTCTTCTGGCATGGCTTCTGAACGGTTACGGGGAAACGCCCTCCATGCTCGCATTCATGACGGCCGCTTCCGTCTTAATCATCGCCAAGCATCACCAGAACATCCGCCGGCTGCTCGCCGGCACCGAGCCCCGCTTCCAATTGAGGCGCGGATGAGCCAGATCGCTATCATTGGCGCGGGCGCATGGGGAACCGGCCTCTCCATCGCGCTGGGACGCAAGGGTAGCCATCGCATCCGGTTATGGGCTCACGAACAGGAAGTCCGCGACTCGATCACCGCCCGTCACGTGAACGAACTGTTTCTTCCCGGCGAATCCATTCCCGAGTGCGTCTCGGCCACAGGCAACCTGGAAGACGCTTTGGGTGAAGCCGAGATCGTGGTCAGCGTGATGCCATCGCAACACTGCCGGCGCCTGTTCCAGCACATGCGCCCCTACCTGAAGCCGAACATGCTGATCGTGAGTGCCACGAAAGGTCTGGAAGAAACCACTCTTCTGCGCATGACAGAAGTGATCACGCGGGTCGTCGCATCGGGCGGCGGTTTTCAACCCCGCATCGGCGCGCTGAGCGGACCATCCTTTGCCAAGGAAGTCGCGCGCGGCGATCCTACCGCCATCACCATCGCATCGCTGGATGCGGAACTGGCGGAAACTGTCCAGCTCGAATTCAGTGATCCCCGTTTCCGCGTTTACACCAACGATGATGTCACCGGCGTGGAACTGGGGGGCGCGCTCAAGAACATCATTGCCATCGCGGCCGGCGTGTGCGACGGGCTCGGGCTCGGCCACAATTCCATCGCTGCGCTCATCACGCGTGGCCTGGCTGAGATCACGCGTCTGGTCGTGGCCTGCGGTGGTCGGCAAGAAACCATGGCCGGGCTCGCTGGCTTGGGGGATCTCGTCCTCACCTGCACGGGTGGACTTTCCCGCAACCGCAGCGTCGGCGTGGAACTTGGCCGCGGCCGCAAGCTCACGGAGATCATCGCCGGCATGCACGGCATGGTGGCTGAAGGCGTCTTCACCACCCATGCCGCGGTGGGCCTCGCTAGCGCTCGCGGGATCGAGATGCCCATCACGGAGCAGATGTACGCCATCCTGCACCAGGGCAAGGCGCCGCGCGACGCCATTCACGATTTGATGACCCGCAGCGCCAAGAGCGAAGCTCTTAGCTTCTAGCCATTGGCTCTTAGCCTTCAGTTCTCAGCTTTGGAACTACGTGCTTATCTGAGCAGACATGAGCCGCCGTGCATGCGACCCCCCATCTAGCATTTGTCTCCGTTGTGAGCTAAGAGCTAAAAGCCAACAGCTTAAGAGCTTCTTTTCTTGCCAAACTCGCCTCCAAGGCCCTATTTATCAGGTACTTTCGTAACTCCTGCAGCCTGTGATCTACACCGTCTCTCCATCCATTCAAAGTAAAATTTCTGAGGAATTTATCGACTCTGGCCGTGTGCAAACACGGGTCACGGGCCACTTTGTCCTTGAGATTGCCCATCCCATCGCGAGTCCCCATCCTGTATGTCATCCTGAGTGTGCTCATCCTCATCAGTGTGGTTCCGATGTACTTCTACTCGGCGCAAGTGGAGTCCATCAACCGCGACCGCCTGATCACCAACGAGCGGTTGCTGCAGAATACAGTCACGCGCTCACTGGCTGATGACATCTCGCAGCACCAGGAATCGCTGCGCATGATGCTGTCCAATTTGTCTTCCGCCTTGCAAGTAGCCAGCGGCGGCGACATCACCTCCGAGCACGTGGAAGCACCCGAACTGCGCGCTTTGCTGGAGAATTTTGTCTCCTCCTCTGAAGATCTTGCCTACGCCACGCTGCTGAACTCGGAAGCCAAGGGCGTCTCGGCCGGGCGCATTGCGCCCGACGCCTTTCTGCAGCGCGAACTGGAGCGCGCTTTCGCGGCCGCCCGCGAGGGTCGTGTTTATAACGGCCAAGTGTTGGTGGTGGGCGGCGGCAAGTCCGCCCGCACGATCATGCTGGTCAGCACTCCGGTGATGTATGGCGGGCGCTTCCTGGGCATGATCGGCTCGGTGGTGGACTTGCAGTTCCTGATCCGCCGGTTACATGAAGTGAACCGCGGCGGTCTCACCCCCTACGTAGTGGACAGCCAGGGACGCCTCGTCGCGGGCGCCACCGCCGACTACGCCACCGGTCAGGACATGACCAACCTGGAGATTGTCCGCAACTTTGTCGAGCAGGGCGGCAAGGCGCAGTTCGTCGCCGCCACCAGGGAATTCAGCATCACCGAGGGCAAGACCCACATCAAGATGCTCGGCACCTACAGCCCTGTAAGCAGCCTGGATTGGGCCGTGGTAGTGCAGAAGCGGCGCAACGAGGCGTACCAGGGCGTGTACGAGATGCAGCGTACTGCCCGGCTGCTGGCCTTGCTGGCTGTCCTGCTCAGCATCGGAATCAGCATTTTCGCCGCCCGCCGCATCACCAATCCGCTGGAGGTCCTCACCGATTCCAGCCGCGCCATCGCCCGTGGAGATTTTTCCCAGCGTGTAAAACTGAAGAGTCGTACCGAAATTGGGGAACTGGCGGCAACTTTCAACACCATGTCCGAGGAGCTCGAGCAGTTCGTGCTCGATCTCAAGCGCGCCGCCACTGAAAACCGCGACTTATTCATGGGCTCCATTCAGATGCTGGCTGGGGCGGTCGATGAAAAGGACCCCTACACACGCGGCCACTCCGACCGCGTCACGCGCTATTCAGTGATGATCGCCCGTGAAATGGGCCAGCCCGAGGAGTTCCTGGAGATTGTGCGCGTCTCCGCCCAACTGCACGACGTGGGCAAGATCGGGATCGAGGACCGCATTCT
>WNFH01002142.1_pt1 | contig 13911 bp, 10 predicted proteins | sample 5400411 | NCBI WGS metagenome assembly WNFH01 (sample SAMN13153347, study PRJNA577476) | soil metagenome | isolation source: 200 cm saprolite under Douglas fir tree site 2 hole 3 | place: USA:California | collected 2015-04-18
ACGGCCTCGCCGCGGGGGCGCCGCCGCACGGCGGGTTCGCGATCGGGTTCGATCGCGTCGTGATGGCCCTCGCCGGGGCGGAGAGCATGCGCGACGTGATCGCGTTCCCGAAGACCACGGCGGCGCGCGCCCTGTTTGAAGGTGCCCCGGCGCCGGCCAACCCGGCCGACCTGGCGGCGCTGCACATCGAGGTCAAGCGATGAGCGACGACATCACCCATCGCCTCTCGACCGAGGGCGTGGATCCCTTGGCGCTGGCGGGCGTGAACGACGGCAACCTGCTCGAGCTGGCGAAGCGCCTCGGCGTGCGCGTCTCGTTGCGGGGCGACACCCTCATGCTGCAGGGGTCGCTGCCGGCGGTCGAGCGCGCCGCGCAGGTGGCGCAGACGCTGGTGGCTGGGCCCGCATCGGCGAACCGCTCGACGTGGGCGACGTCGACCGCGCCGTGGCGGACGACGCGCCGGGCGCCCCCGGCGCGCCCGGCGGCCCGGCGGGCGGGGACTACAAGATCATCCTCCCCGGCCTGCGGCGCGTGATTCAGGCGAAGACCCCGGGGCAGCGCGCCTACCTGGAGGCGGTCGCCCAGCACGACATCGTGATCGGCATCGGGCCGGCGGGGACGGGGAAGACCTACCTGGCCGTGGCCGCGGCGGTGGACGCGCTGGCGCGCAAGCGCGTGCGCCGGATCGTCCTGGCCCGGCCCGCCGTCGAGGCAGGGGAGCGTCTGGGGTTCTTGCCGGGCGATGTGCACGAGAAAGTCGATCCGTACCTGCGGCCGCTGTACGACGCGCTCGAGGACATGATGCCGCGCGATCGCGTGCAGCGGGCGATCGAGAACCGCACGATCGAGATCGCGCCGCTCGCCTACATGCGCGGCCGCACCCTCGCGGACGCGTTCGTGATCCTGGACGAGGCCCAGAACGCGACGGGGATGCAGATGAAGATGTTCCTCACGCGCCTGGGGGTGAACTCGCGCGCCGTGATCACCGGCGACAAGACCCAGATCGACCTCGCCAACCGCGAGGACTCGGGGTTGTTGCAAGTGGAGCGCATTCTGCCCGGGATCGCCGGGATCGGCTTCTGCTACTTGGCGGACACCGACGTCGTGCGCCACCGTCTGGTGCGCGACATCATCCGTGCCTACGCCGAGGACGCCCAGGGCTGACATGAGGCTCCCCACCGTCGTGCAGCTGCGCTATCACGGCAGCCGCTGGGCTTGGGTTGTGGGGCTGGCGATCCTCGCCGACCTCGCCTTCCCCTCGAGCGCGACCGTGGCGCCGCAGCTCCCGGCGGGGGCGGTGGCGGACCGCGACGTGATCGCGCCCTTCACCTTCCCCGTGAACAAGTCCGACGAGGACCTCGCGCGCGAGGCGGAAGAGCTCGCGGCGACGGTGAAGCCGATCTATCAGTTCCAGGACCGCGCGGTCGACAGTGCCAAGACCGCCATGCACGCGCTGGTCTCGAGTCTCGAGGGGGCGGCCGATGCGGGCGGGGCGGTCGCGATCCAGCAGGCGGCCAAGGTGCGGGGCGTCCCGCTGGCCCCGGCCGAGGCCGCCTACTTGGGTAAGGGGGGCAGGCGCCACCGCCTCGAGCTGGCGCTGGGCGAGCTGTTCGATCGCACGCTCGCGCTGGGCGTCACCGGTCCGGGAGTGCTGCAGGTCGAGCAGGCGCCGGAGCTCATCGTGCGGCGGCGCTCGGGCGAGCAATCCGTGGCGCGCGACCAGGTCCTGTCCTACGCGCAGTATCTCCAGCGGGCGCGCGCCATCCACCCGGACAAGGGGTCGAGCGTCGGCGACGCGCTCTACGTCCGGCTCGCCGGCCATTTCTTCCGACCCACCCTCATCCCCAACACGCTCGAGACCGAGCGGCGCCGCGACGAGCTGCGGCGCAGCGTCGATCCCAGTAAGTACATCGTCCGTGCCGGCGACCGCATTGTCGGGGCCCACGAGGTGGTGACCAACGAGGCACACGAGAAGCTCGTGGCGCTGCACAGCGACCTAGTGCGCCGGGGCGCCGCGACCAGCCGTTCCGCGGGCGGCGTGTTCGGGCCGGTGCTGCGCGACGGGCTGATCTTCGCGATTTTCTGGGTGCTGCTCGTATTCTATCGGCGCGAGACCTATCGCGACCGCCGCCAGGTGACGCTGATCGGCAGCCTGTTCGCGCTGGTGCTGGTTCAGGCGGCCGCCACCGCGCGGCTCGTGCCCCAACACGCCGAGATCATCATCCTGCCGTTCATGGCGATGACGCTCACGGTGCTGTTCAACGGGCGCGTCTCCATGATCGCCGCCATGATCCTGGCCATCGTGATCGGCCAGCAACCGGTGTTTCACGATCAGCCCGCGCTCTTCCTGTGCGTCATGGGCGGGGTCACCGCGGCGCTCTCGGTCCGCGGGCTCCGGCGCCGCAGCAACTTCTACGGGCCCGTGCTGATCATCGCACTCGGCTACCTCGCGGCCGCCCTCGCGCTCGGGCTTGCGGGCAGTTGGAGCGTGGGTGAGATCGGCGCGCGCGGCGTGTGGGGTGCGGTGAACGGCCTCGTCTCGGCGGGCCTCACCTTCTTCCTGCTGCCGGTGGCCGAGGCGCTGACCGGGATCACGACCGACCTGACGCTGCTCGAGCTGTCCGATCCGAGCCGACCCCTGTTGCGGCGGCTGTCGCTCGAGGCGCCGGGGACCTACGCGCACTCGGTCGCGATGGCGAACCTGGTCGAGGCGGCGGCGAACCGGATCGGGGCCAACGGGCTGCTCGGCCGGGTGGGGTGCTACTACCACGACATCGGCAAGATCAATAACCCGCAGTACTTCGTCGAGAACCAGACGCGCGGCAACAACCCGCACGACCGGCTTAAGCCGTACCAATCGGCGCAGATCATCAAGGCGCACGTCACCGACGGCATCGCCTTGGCCGACGAGGCGGGGCTTCCCGAGCCCGTGGCGGCGTTCATCCCCGAGCATCACGGCACGACCGAGATCACGTATTTCCTCGACCGCGCGAAGAAGAGCGGCGACGGCGGCTCGGCCGTGGCGGCCGACTTCAGCTATCCCGGACCCAAGCCCCACTCGGCCGAAACGGCGATCAGCATGCTCGCCGACTCGGTGGAGGCCGCTCTGCGCGTCCTCGAGGACCTGACGCCCCAGAAGATCGCCGAGGTGATCAATCACATCGCGCGCACCAAGCTGAACGCCGGGCAGTTGGACGAGGCGCCGATGACGCTGCAGCAGATCGATCAGGTGAAGCAGGAGTTCTTGCGGATCATCTCGGGGATGTACCACGCCCGCATCGACTATCCGGAGTCCAGTGGCGGTATCACGGCGACCTGGCAGCCCGCAGTCAAGGCTTGAGCGCGCGGCCCGGCGCGTCTTGGCCTGGGAGGGTGCGCGCGGCGCGCGGGTCGAGCTCACGCTGCTCGATGCCGCCGCCATGCGCCGGCTGCACCGCCGCGTCACCGGTCGGCACGCGCTGACCGACGTCCTCTCGTTCGCCCTGCCGCAGCCCGACGGCACGCTCCTGGGCGACGTCTACATCTGCCCCGCCGCTGCCACGCGCTGGGTCGACAACGGGCACCGTCAGCCGCGGAGCGCCGCGCGGGTCGGCCCGGCGAGCCGGCCGGGCCAGGTGGCGGAGGAGCTGGTGCGCCTCGCGGTGCACGGCACGCTGCATGTGCTGGGTTATGACCATCCGGAGGGGCCCGGGCGCATGCGCTCCGCGATGTGGCGGCGGCAGGAGCGCTACGTCCGCCGCCTCCTCGCGCGGGGGCGGTGATGCTGGTGGGTGCGGCGGTCACCGTCGTCGGCGCGCTCGTCGCTGCCGCCGCGGCCTTGTGGGCGGGGCTCCTCGCGCTCGGCGAGGAAGCGGCGGTGGGCGAGGTGCTCCACACGCTCGGGGACGCGCCACCGGCCACGGTGGGCGGCCGGGTGCCCCTGCATCGCGCCCTGCACGTCGCGCGGCTCGCGTTGCTCGTGCTCGCCGCCGTGGCGGCCGGAGACGCGCTGGGCTGGTGGACCCGGCCCTGGGCCGCGGCCCTCGGTGCCTGGGGCGTGGCGGTGGGATTCCTGTTCGTCGTGGGCGACGCGCTGCCGCGCAGCGTGGCCCACATCGCGCCCGAGCTCGCGAGCGCCGCCCTCCCGCTCGCGCGCCGGACCCTCGTCCCCTTCGGCCTGCTGCTCTGGGTGCTCGCGTGGCTCGACCGCGGTTTGCATCGCCTCGTCGCCACGCCGCGCCCGCTCCAGCCCACCCTGGGCGTCGCGCAGCGCGACATGTTGCTCGGCGTCTTCACGCTCGCCGATACGCGGGTCGACGAGGTGATGACCCCGCGCCTCGACATGATCGCGGTCGATCTCGCCGCGGCGACCGAGGAGGTGGTGGACGCGTTCCGCCAGAGCGAGCACTCCCGCCTCCCCGTCTACGACGGCACCCCGGACAACATCGTGGGCGTGGTGTTTGCGAAGGATCTCGTTCCAGTCGCCCTCGGCATGGAGGGCGCGGTGAACGCAGCGGGGGCAGCGGGGCCAGCGGGCGCTGGGGGGGCGGGGGACGCCGCCGTTCCGACGCGCTGGCAGCCCCTCGTGCGACCCGCCTCCTACGTGCCCGAGACCAAGACGCTCGACAGCCAGCTGCGCGATTTCCAGCGTGGGCCGGCGCATCTCGCGATCGTGGTGGACGAGTTCGGCGGCACGTCGGGCTTGATCACGCTCGAGGACATCCTCGAGGAAATCGTGGGCGAGATTCATGACGAACACGACGTCGGTGAGCCGGCGGCGATCCGTCAAGAGGGCGATCGCTACTGGGTGGACGGCCGCGTCACGCTGGACGATCTGTCCCAGGTGCTCGGCCGCGCGTTCGAGCATCCCGAGGTCTCGACGGTGGGTGGCCTGGTGTATTCCGTGCTCGGGCGTGTGCCCCGCGCCGGCGACGAGCTCACGCTCGATGGCTACCGGGTGGTCGTGGAGCGCGTCGAGCGGCGCCGGGTGACCCGCGTCGTGGTGCAGAGGCAGCCGTGACACTCGCGATCTTGTTGTTCGTGGGCGGCCTACTGTTCGCGGCGCTGTCGGCGGCGGTGGGGGTGGCGGCCGCGGCGGTGAGCCAGCTCGAGTTGACCCGCTGGGTGTCCTACAAGCTGCGGGGCGCGAGCGGGGTGGCGAGTGTGCTCGAGAATCCCGGCCGGGTGCTCGCGACCGCGAACGCGCTCACGACCATCGGCACGGTGGCGGCAGCCGCGGTGATCCCGGCGCTACTCGCCCGCACCACGCCGACGACGCTCGGGGTCGTCACCGTCGCCCTGGGCGTGCCGCTGCTCGTGAGCGCGGCATACCTAGTCCCGCGCGTCTTGGGTCGGCGCTGGGCGGAGCCGATCGTGGCGCACGCCGTGCCGCGGCTCGAGCGATGGGGCCGGGTGCTGGCGCCGTTGGTCGCCTGGCGGGAGCCCTCGCGCCGCACCACGCTCGCCGCCGTGCTGACGAGTGCCGACACCAACGCGCTCGCCTCGGCCGACGAGATCGCCGTGGTCTCCGGGGTGCTCGCGTTCGCCGACCGCCCGGTGAAGGAGCTGATGACGCCGCGCACCGCCATCGTCGCGATCCCCGAAGGCCTGCTCGCCGGGGAGGTGGCCCACGTGTGTATGCAATCCGGCTACAGCCGCTATCCCGTGCACCGTGGCTCGCTCGACGAGGTGGTGGGCGTCGCCCATGCGTTCGACTTGTTGCGGCTCGCACCGGACGCGCCCGTCCCCGTGCGCCCGACGCTGCTCGTGCCCGGCACGACGCGGGCCGCTGACCTGGTGCTCGAGATGCAGCGTGGCCGCGGCCACTTGGCCGTGGTGCTCGACGAGTTCGGGGGCACGGCGGGGCTCGTGACGCTGGAGGATCTGTTGCGCGATCTCGTGGCGGAGATCTTCGAGCCGGCGGGGGGGGTGGCCGTGCCGGGCGAAGCACCGCCCAAGATCCTCGAGCTGGAGGGCAACGCTCCGGCGGACCGGCTCGGGGAGGCGCTCGGGGCGCCGCCCCAGCCGCGCGGGGTCCAGACGGTCGGTGGGCTCCTGGTGCAGGCCCTCGGGCGCATTCCGCGCCCGGGCGAGCGATTCACGCTGCACGGACTCGAATTCGACATCCTCGCCGCCACCGCCACGCGGGTCGAGCGCGTCGCGGTGCGACCCGGCCCGGTGCGCGCCATTCCGCTCGATCGCCCCGAGGAGCGGACGTGAAGCCGGGCCCCGCGGCTAGTTACTTTACATGAGCGTGGAGCAGATCCTCGAGGGACTCGGCCGGCGCGAGCCGGCGGCGCTGGCGCGCGCGATCACTCTGGTCGAGAACCAGCGCGACGGGTTCGAGCGAGTGCTGTCGCATGCGCACGCGCTCATCGGCCAGCGCGGCCGGGCCCGGCGCGTCGGCCTCACCGGTCCCCCGGGCGCCGGGAAGAGCACGCTCACCGAGCGGTTGATCCAGCACTACCGCGCCGAGGGGCGCTCGGTCGGCGTGGTGGCGGTCGACCCGACGAGCCCGTTCACCGGCGGCGCCCTGTTGGGCGACCGGATCCGGATGGAGTCGGCGCGCCTCGATCCCCAGGTGTTCATCCGCTCCATGGCGACGCGCGGCGCGCACGGGGGCCTCGCGACCACGACCGAGGAAGTCGCCGATCTGCTCGAGGCGTTCGGCTTCGAGCGCATTCTGGTCGAGACTGTCGGGGTCGGCCAGACGGAGCTCGACATCGCCGGCAGTGCCGAGACGACCGTGCTCGTGCTCGTGCCCGAGTCGGGCGACGGGATCCAGACCTTGAAAGCCGGCGTGATGGAGATCGCGGACATCTACGTCGTGAACAAGAGTGACCGGCCCGGGGCCGACAAGCTCCGCCAGGAAGTCGAGGTCATGCTCGGCATCCGGCGTGGCAACGCGTTTCGGCACGTGACGCCGCATCACCGTCCCGACGGCACGGCGCCGCGCGTCCCCGACCGGGCCGCGCGCGCGCCGGCCGCGGGGTGGGAGGCGCCGGTGCTCGGCACCGTGGCCGTGACGGGGGAGGGCGTGGCCGCGCTCGCCGCCGCGCTCGAGCGTCATGCCGCCTATCTCGAGACGAGCGGTACGCTGGTCGCACGGCGGCGCGCGCGGCTCGCGGCGCGCACCCGCGCCGTCCTCGAGCGCGGGGTGCAGCGCTGGCTCGCCGAGGCCACCCGCGCCGAGGAGCTCCTGGCCCAGCGGCTCGACGAGGTGGCGGACGGCCGCAAGAGTCCCTACGACGTCGCGGCCGAGATCCTCGATCAAGTGAAGGCAGCGGCGGTGCGATGAGCGGCAACGACCAGAAGCCCGTCTACACGCCGGCCGACCTCGCCGGGTTCGATCCCGCGCGGCGCCTGGGGGCGCCGGGGCACTACCCGTTCACCCGCGGCATCCACCCGACCATGTATCGGGGCCGGCCGTGGACGATGCGGCAGTTCGCCGGGTTCGGCAGTGCCGAGGACACGAACCGCCGCTATCACTTTCTGCTCGAGCACGGCCAGACCGGCCTCTCGGTCGCGTTCGATTTCCCCACGCTGATGGGCTACGACTCCGATCACCCGCGCGCCGAGGGCGAGGTGGGCAAGTGCGGCGTCGCCATCAGCTCGCTCGCCGACATGGAGGATCTGTTCCGCGGGATCCCGCTCGACCAGGTCTCGACGTCGATGACGATCAACGGGCCGGCGGCGATGCTGTTCTGCTTCTATGTGGCGGCCGCCGAGCGCCAGGGCGTATCGAGCGATCGGCTGCGGGGCACCGTGCAGAACGACATCCTCAAGGAGTACATGGCCCAGCACGCCTGGGTGTATCCTGTCGAGCCGGCCTTGAAGATCATCGTGGACATGTTCGAGTGGTGCGCCACGCACGCGCCGCTCTGGAACACGATCTCGATCTCGGGCTATCACATCCGCGAGGCGGGCGCCACGGCGGCCCAGGAGCTCGCCTTCACGCTCGCGAACGGCTTCACCTACGTGGAGCGCGGCGTGGCGCGCGGATTGGACGTGGATGCGTTCGCGCCGCGCCTCTCCTTCTTCTGGGACATCCACAACAACTTCTTCGAGGAAATCGCCAAGCTGCGCGCGGCGCGGCGCATCTGGGCGCGGCACATGCGCGAGCGCTTCCATGCCAAGAGCCCGCGTTCCTGGATGATGCGGTTTCACGCGCAGACGGCCGGCGTCACGCTCACCGCGCAGCAGCCGATGAACAACGTGGTCCGCGTCGCCTACCAGGCCCTCGCCGCGGTGCTCGGGGGCACGCAATCCCTGCATACCAACTCGCTCGATGAGACGCTCGCGCTGCCGACCGAGGAGGCGGTGCGCCTCGCGCTGCGGACGCAGCAGATCATCGCGCACGAAACCGGCGTGCCGGAGGTGATCGATCCGCTGGGCGGCTCCTACTATCTGGAAACCCTCACCGACCAGCTCGAGCGCGAGGCCGAGGCCCTGTTTGCCGAGATCCAGTCGGTCGGCGGGGTGGTGAAGGGGATCGAGGGCGGCTGGTTCCAGCGCCAGATCGCGCGCGCGGCGGAGGCATTCCAGCGCGACGTCGAGGCGGGCGGCAAGGTCATCGTCGGCGTGAACGAGTTCACCAACGCCGACGATCATCCGGTCGAGATCCTCAAGGTCTCGAACGATGCCGAGGGCAGCCAGCGGCGCCGCCTCGCCCGGTTGCGGGCCGAGCGCGACGGCGCCGTGGTGCGCGAGCGCCTCGGGGCGTTGCGCCGCGCCGCGCTGGAGGACCGTAACGTGATCGGACCGATGCTCGACTGCGCGCGCGCGTACTGCACGCTGTATGAGATCCGCCATGCGCTCGAGAGCGTCTACGGCGCCTACCGCGAGCCGGTGTTCTTCTAGCCCGTGAGCGCCCTCCCGATTGCCGCCTCGGAGAGCGCGGTGCGCGCCGCCGTCGACCGCCTCGCGCGGCTCGAGCCGGGCGCCCACCTCGTGGTCTCCTGCTATCTGAAGCTCGAGCCGCGCGACAAGACCCGCGCCAAGTACTTGATCAAGATGAAGAATCGGGTACGCGACGCGCTCGCCGCGCTGGCGCGCGAGGGCCTCGAGCGCGCCGTGCGGGAGGCCGGGGCGGCCGACCTGCAGCGCGTGCAGCGCTATTTCGAGGAGCCGAGCCGGCTCCCCGCGGCCCGCGGGATCGCGCTGTTCGCCTGCGGCCCGCTCGACGTGTTCGACGTGCTGCAGCTGCCGCACGTGCACCGCTCGCGCCTCGCCGTGGCGCCCGTGCCACTGGTACGTGAGTTGCTCGCGCTGGAGGAGGAGTTCGGGACGATTCTCGTGGCCGCCTGCGACCGCACGGGCGCGCGGCTGTTCGCCGTGACGGCCTATGACATCGTGGAGCTGTCGAGCCTCACGGCGCTCGCGACCCGGCCTGGGAAGTTCCACGGGGAGCGGCAGGCGAAGAAGGGGAGCGTGCTGGCGGGCGGGTTCGGCGAGCACAACTATCACATGCGGATCCGCGAGGAGAAGCAGCGGCATTACGCACAGGTGGCGGACCACATCTTCCAGATTCACACCCAGCGTCCGCTCGCCGGGCTCGTGCTCGCGGGGATCGGCGTGGACGGCGGGGCCGTGCTGCCGCACCTCCACACGTACCTCCACGACCTGGTGCTCGGGGTCGTGCGCTTGAACCCCAAGCGCGTCACGGCGGCCGAGGTCCGCGAGGCCACGCTGGCCTTGCGCGAAGAGCGCGAGCGCGCCTGGGAGCGCGCCCATGCCGCGGCGGTAAAGGACGGCGTCGGCACCGGCTGGGCGGTGAACGGGATCGAGCCCACGCTCAAGGCGCTCGCCCGGGGCCAGGTCCGCACCCTGCTCGCCGACGGCAACAACGACGATCCCCGGCTCGACGAGGCGATCGAAGAGGCGCTGCGGCAGCGTGCGCAGGTGGACGTGCTGTACGACGACAAGGCTCGCCGCGCCGTGGACGGGCTGGCGGCACTGCTCCGGTTCCGCCGCTGATGGCCGGCGCGAAACGCCCCATCCGGGTGCTCGTCGCGAAGCCCGGATTGGACGGCCACGACCGGGGCGCAAAGGTCGTGGCGGCGGCGCTACGCGACGCGGGGATGGAAGTCATCTACACCGGGCTCCATCAGACACCCGAGATGATCGCGCAGGCGGCGATTCAGGAGGATGTCGCTGTCGTGGGCCTGTCGATCCTGTCGGGCGCCCACCTGACGCTCTTTCCCCGCGTGAAGCAGCTCCTCGCGGCCGCGGGACGCGACGACGTCCTCGTCACGGGCGGCGGCATCATTCCACCCGAGGACATGGCGGCGCTCGAGCGCCAGGGGATCGGCAAGCTGTTCGGACCGGGGACACCGACCACCGAGCTCGTGAAGTACATCGAGGACTGGGCCGCGGCGCATGCCTCCGCCTGATCCGGTCGGCCGCGCCCGCGTCGGCGCCCGCCCACGCCGTTGAGCCGTCTCAAGACGCTCGGCGCGGAGTACCGCGAGCTCCAGGCGCGCCTCGAGCAGGGCGGCGGGCCCGACAAGGTGCGCCGCCAGCACGAGCAGGGGAAGTTGACGGCGCGCGAGCGCGTCACAGCGCTCCTCGACCAGGGGGCCGAGTGGCTCGAGGTCGGGCTGCTCGTCGCCTACGATCAGTACGACGGTCAGGCGCCCGCGGCAGGCGTCGTCACCGGGCTCGGCCGGATCGCGGGTCGCCCGGTGGTGGTGGTGGCGAACGACGCGACGGTGAAAGCGGGCTCCTGGTGGCCCGAGACCATCCGCAAGATGCTGCGCGCCCAGGAGATCGCGATGCGCCAGCGGATCCCGATCATCTACCTCGTCGACTCCGCGGGCGTGAACCTGCCCTACCAGGGCGGGGTTTTTCCGGGACAATTCGGCGCCGCGCGGATCTTCTACTACAACTCGATCATGCGCCACTACCTCGGCGTGCCGCAGATCGCCGCCGTCATGGGGCCCTGCATCGCCGGCGGCGCGTACTTACCCGCGCTCTCGGACGTGATCTTCATGGTGGAGGGCACGTCGTTCATGGGCCTCGGCGGCCCGAATCTCGTCAAAGGCGCGACCGGGCAGGCGGTGGACGCCGAAGCGCTGGGCGGGGCCCGCACCCATACCGCGGTGAGCGCGGTGGCACACTACCGCGCCCCTGATGACACTGCCTGCCTGGCGCAGATGCGCGAGTACGTAGCGCGGCTGCCGCGCACGCTCCGCCCGCCGGCGCCCGGCGGCAAACCGAAGCGCAACCCGAAGGACCTGTACGAGCTCTTGCCCGCCGACCACCGCATGAGCTACGACGTGCGCGCCGTGCTCGACTGCGTCCTCGACGACGGGGCGGTCGCGGAGTTCCAGCCTGACGTCGCGCCGGAGATGATCTGCGGGCACGGCGCCATCGCCGGCCGCCCCGTGGCGCTGATCGCCAATTCGCGTGGCGTGATCAAGGGGAAGCCGGGCGCGGCGCCCAAGATCGGCGGCATCATCTACACGGCCAGCGCCGAGAAGGTGGCGTACTTCATCGAGAACGCGAACCGCGAGCGGCTGCCGCTCTTGTTCGTGCAAGACGTGTCCGGGTTCATGGTGGGCACCGAAGCGGAGCACTCGGGGATCATCCGCGCGGGTGCCCGGTTCGTGGAAGCGATGGCGACCGCCACCGTCCCGAAGCTCGTCCTCACCGTGAACCACGCGTCCGGGGCGGGTTATTACGCCATGGCGGGGCAGGGGTTCGATCCCGACTTCATCCTGTCCTGGCCGACCGGGCGGATGGGGGTGATGGAAGGCGAGTCCGCCGTCCAGGCGGTGTTCGGGAGCGGTGTGGCCAAGCCCGAAAACGCGGCCGCCGTGGAGGCGATGCGCGGCGACTACGACCACCAGCTCGACGCCCGGTTCGCGGGCGCCCGCGGCTTCGTGGATGCGATCCTCCTGCCCGAAGACACGCGCGCCACCCTGGCCTTCCTGCTCGAGGTGACGAGCGAATTCCCCGGGCCCCATCTCGGCCCCTTTACCTTGCCCAGCACCCCATGACCCTCGATCGCAATCTCGTCGTCCTGAGCCTGCTCGCGACCGCCTGCGGCGGTACGGCCGCGCGTCCCGCCACGGCGCCGGTCCCCGACCGCCGGCGCCCGAGCGTCGCGGCCGCGCCCGCCGCGGCCGATGGGAGCGCCGCACCGGCCCCCACCCCGGTGGTGCCGCCCCCGGTCGCCTTCATGGCGGGCCTCATGCCGCTGCGGAGCACGGGCGTGGACCAGTTCCGGGCCAAACACCCCACCTACGACGGCCGGGGGGTCCTGATCGCGATCCTCGATACCGGGGTCGATCCCGGCGTCGACGGACTCATCACGACCAGCACCGGCGCGCCCAAGGTCATCGAGCTGCGCGACTTTTCGGCTGAGGGCCGCGTGGCGCTCACCCCCGTCACCCCCGCTGGCGACGGCACGGTCGCCGTCGCCGGCCACACGCTCGCGGGGGCGGGTCGCATCGGCCGGCTCACGACGGCGACCACCTGGTACGCCGGGGCGTTGCGCGAGCTGCCGCTCGGCAAGCTGCCCAGCGCCGACTTGAACGGCAACGGCACGAACACCGACGTTTTCCCGGTGATCGTCGTCAAGGCGACCGACGGCTGGGTGGCGTTTATCGACTCGAATCTGAATGGCTCGTTCGAGGACGAGATGCCGCTGCACGATTATCGCGAGGGGCGGGAGACCATCGCCCTGGGGTCGAAGCCGATCACGCTCGCCGCCAATTTCAGCGAGGTGAACGGGGCGCCCGTGCTCGACTTCTATTTCGATACCGGCGGGCACGGCACGCACGTCGCCGGCATTGCGGCGGGGCACAGCCTGTTCAACGTCGCGGGGTTCGACGGCGTGGCGCCCGGCGCCCAGCTGTTGGGCCTGAAGATCGCGAACGCGGCGCGGGGTGGGGTCTCGGTGACGGGCAGCATGCAGCGCGCCATGAGCTACGCCGCGCGTTACGCCGAGCGGCACAACCTTCCGCTCGTGCTGAACCTGAGCTTCGGCGTCGGGAACGAGATCGAAGGCGGCGCGGTGATCGATTCGCTCGTGAACGCGTTTCTCGTGGCCCATCCCAACGTGGTCTTCCTCATCAGCGCCGGGAACGACGGGCCCGGCCTCTCGACCATGGGGTTTCCCGCGTCGGCGGACCTGGCGCTCGCGGTGGGTGCGTCCTATCCGAGCGTGTTCGCGCGTCCGGCCCAGCCGGGCACGCCGCCGCCGCCCGACGTGATGGGCTGGTGGAGCTCGCGCGGCGGCGAGCTCGCGAAGCCCGACCTGGTCGCGCCCGGCGTCGCCTTCTCGACCGTCCCGCGCTGGAACACCGGGGACGAGATCAAGGGTGGCACGAGCATGGCGGCGCCCCACGCCGCCGGACTCGCGGCCTGCCTCCTGTCCGCCATGGCGCAGGAGGGCCGCCGGGTGAGCGCGGCCGAGGTGGCGCAGGCGCTGCGCGCGTCGGCGGTCGGGTTCCGGGGGGAGACGGTCCTCGATCAGGGGGCCGGTGTCCCACACCTGGAAGCGGCCTACCGCTGGCTCTTGGGCGGTCACCAGGGGTCGGCTTACGAGGTGCGCACGCCGGGCGGCGTCTCGGGCGCCCTCCGCCGCGCGGGGCTCGCCGGGCCCGGAGACACGCTGCAGGTGTTCCACGTGCGCCACGTCGCCGGCCTGCGGGCCGCGGAATTCCTCCTGCGCTCGAGCGCCCGCTGGCTGACGGTGCCGCCCGCAGTGACCGCGGGCGCGCGCGAAACCGAGATCCCCGTGCGCTACGAGGGCGCCGCCTTCGCGGCACCGGGCGTGTACATCGGCACGGTCACCGCCTGGAACGCGAGCGACACGCTCGCCGGTGCGCTGTTCACGCTCCCGAACACGGTCGTCGTGCCGTACGATCTCGCCGCGCAGCCGCTCGCCGACCCGCGTCGCGCGATCGCTCCCGCGCGCGTGCAGCG
>WNFH01002060.1_pt1 | contig 13906 bp, 12 predicted proteins | sample 5400411 | NCBI WGS metagenome assembly WNFH01 (sample SAMN13153347, study PRJNA577476) | soil metagenome | isolation source: 200 cm saprolite under Douglas fir tree site 2 hole 3 | place: USA:California | collected 2015-04-18
GTCTGCGGTTCCCGCAGCTTGCCGGCAGGGACGCGATCTCATTGAGCTCGACTCCTTCGCCGCGACTGACGGCTGAAGTCCGAGGTTGGAGACCCGACGACCGGCGCCCGAACGCGTCTAACAAGTTATTACCCGCGGAACCGTGAGTTGGTTAAACTTGTCTACCTCTCTTATGAAAACTTTCTTGCGCGGCCTGGCCTTGGGCCTGGTGTTGCCGCTCTGCTGTATTTCCTGGCGTACTCCGATGGTCTGGGGCGCAGGTCGTAACCCGGCCCGGACCTCCGACAACAAGGCTGACGAGAAAAAGACAGGCGACGTTCTGCTCTCTACCATGCAGCGCGAGCTGCGGCGTGCCACTGCCGACCTGGGACACCTGGATCCGGCGCCCTACTTTGTCAGTTATTCGGTGTATGACCAGGAGGGAACTGTCGTGGTGGGCGGCCTAGGCAGCCTGCTGAATTCCACCGAATTCCGCCGCCGCACTGGCGAGGTCACCATGCGGGTGGGTAGCGCCGCGCTCGACAATACTCACCAGGAAAATCGCTATTCGGGGATGAATTCCGGGCTGATCCCTTTGCAGGATGATCCCGCCGCTGCGGCGCGGGTGTTGTGGCAGCTCACTCACGAGGAATACCGCCAGGCGGCCCAGAGCTACATGAACGTCAAGACGGCCGCCGCCGTCCGTACCAAGGAAGAAGATACTTCTCCCGACTTCGCCGACGAAAAGCCGCAGACGCACCTGGATTACGCCATGCCGACGTTCCACCTCGACCGGAAGGATTGGGAGGACCGGGTACGCCGCTATTCCGGCTATTTCCGAAAGTATCCCGAGATTTACTCATCCGCAGTGATGGTGCTGGGGGAGAAAACGCAGGTGCGCTTTGTCTCAAGCGACGGCGGTCAGCTGGCTACTCCAGGCACGATCGTACGATTGATGATCGAAGCTGAGACCCGCGCCGACGATGGAATGGAACTGCTGCGGGTGGAAACTTTTCAGGCGGCTACACCCGACCGCCTTCCCAGTGAGGCGGAAATTGCCGGCAAGATTGAAAAGATGGCGTCCGACCTGAAGGCCTTGCGGGCAGCTCCCCTAGCGGAACCCTTCGATGGCCCGGCTCTACTGTCCGGCAGAGCGGCTGCGGTCTTCTTTCATGAAGTGCTCGGCCACCGCCTGGAAGGTCACCGGCAGCGCGGCGAGCAGGAAGGGCAGACCTTCACCAAGAAGGTCAACCAGCAAGTGCTGCCCCAGTTTCTCAGCGTGATTGATGACCCCACGCGGCACAGCTTGAACGGATTGGACCTGGGCGGCTGGTATCAATTCGATGACGAGGGCATGCCCGCCGAACGGGTTGAGGTGATCAAGGACGGCATTCTCAAGAATTTTCTGATGTCACGCATGCCAGTGAGGGGCTTCGATCAGTCGAACGGACACGGCCGGGCGCAAGCCGGGTTGATGGCAACGGGCAGGCAAGGCAATCTGATCGTCAGCTCCTCGCACATGGTGAAGGATTCGGAGCTGCGCCAGCAGCTGATCGACGAAGTCAAAAAGCAGGGTAAGCCCTACGGTCTCTACTTTGAGGACATCGAAGGCGGATTCACGCTCACCACGCGCTCGCTGCCGCAGTCGTTCCAGGTCCTGCCCGTGCTGGTGTGGAAGGTTTATCCCGATGGCCGTGCGGATGAGCTGGTGCGCGGCGTGGATATTGTAGGCACGCCACTGGCGGCGCTGAACCGGATTGAGGTCACCGGCGAGAAGACTGAAGTCTTCAATGGCGTCTGCGGAGCGGAGTCGGGCAGCGTGCCGGTCTCAGCCGCCGCGCCTGCGATGCTGTTCTCTGAGTTGGAAGTTCAGAAGCGGGCGCATTCAAGAAACCGTCCGCCTATCCTGCCCCCGCCGGCGTGGGACGGCGCCGACGCGAAGACATCCACCAAGAGCGGGGGCGGGCAATGATGCGCTCCGCTTACAAGCTGGCGCCGCTGCTCGCATGGCTGCTTATGGGGGCGGGCATTCTCAACGCCCAAATCGCGAACGGAAAGTCGGCAGCAAGCGAAGATCCCGTGTTGCGCGCCATGCTGGCGGAGTTGCAGCGCTCGAAGACCCAGCTCAAGCTCGAGGATACGCAATCACCGTACTACGTCGACTACCGGCTAATGGACGTTGACCAATTCGTGGCCGAGGCTGCCTTCGGCGCTCTGCGTACGTCCATGCGAACCCGCATCCGCATGTTGCGCATTGTCGTACGCGTGGGAGACTACAAACACGACAGTTATTTCGGTCCGGGACAGGGCGTGGTTGATGTCGGTCCGCTGGATGACGATGAAGCCAGCCTGCGGCACCAGCTCTGGCTGGGAACAGACCGCGCATACAAGGCGGCGGCCGAGGCCTTCACCGCCAAACAGGCGGAACTCAAGAAATACACCGTGGACCAGCCCGTGGACGACTTCGCCCACGCATCCCCGGTCCAGTTCACCGGGCCACTGGTTCACCTCGATCTTGATCCTCAACCCTGGCTCACAACCTTGGAAGAAGCGTCTGCACTCTACAAGACCGACCCTGCAGTGCAGTCGCTGAACGCTTCACTACGGTTCATCGCCACCAACCGGTATTTCGTGAGCTCCGAAGGGACAGTGGTGCGCAGTGGCGACAGCTTCTACCAGGTTTACGTTGGTGGCTACACTCAGGCCGCGGATGGCATGCGACTCGATCGCTCGCACGGATACCAGGTGCGCCTGCCGAACGAGTTACCAACCAAGGAAGAGGTGTTGTCGCGCACCCGACAGCTGTTGACGACTTTGAAGCAGCTACGCGAGGCGCCGGTCAGCGAAGAGGAATATCGCGGCCCGGTGTTGTTTTCCGCAGACGCCGCCTCCGGCATCATGTCCGAATTGGTGGGCCCGAACGTGCTGGGCCGGCGTCCGATGCTCGGTCAGAATGCGCGCACCATCGGAGACTGGGCTAACAACTACAAGAGCCGGGTGCTGCCCGACCTCCTCTCCGTCGTGGACGATCCGACGGTCACAGCTTATGAGGGGCACCGTTTGCTGGGCAGTTACATGGTGGATGACGAAGGCATCAAACCCAGCCGGGTTTCGGTGATCGAGAAAGGTCAGCTGGTAAATTACCTGCTAGATCGCGAGCCCATCCGCGATTTCCCCAACTCCAACGGCCACGGCAGGGCGGCAGTGACCGGACCACCCCTGCCGAGTCTGGGAAATCTGATTGTCCAGGCCGCCGATCCCATCAGCAGCGATGAGCTCAAGAAGAAGTTGATTGAAATCTGCAAGCAGCGGAATTTGCCCTACGGCTATTTCGTGGAGACCTTGGGCCCGCGCCTTACCCCGCGCCTGCTGTACCGTATCTCAACCCAGGATGGTCACGAAGAACTGGTGCGTGGGGCAGTTTTCGGTGACCTCGACACACGAGCTCTGCGCAACAACATCGTCGCGGCAGGCAAAGAGGTAGATTCGGAAGATCAGCTCGATCCCATAGCGCAGAGCGTGGTGAGTCCTGGGTTGCTGTTCGATGAACTGGAAGTGAAGCGCGGCGACATTGCAAAACAGAAGCTGCCGGATTATCCGCCGCCAGACGGAGCGCCGTGACAATGATGTGAGGTGGTGTGGGGCGGACACTCTTGTCCGCCGCTTTTGACTTGAACTGTGGGTATTCTAAAAACCAACCCAACCTCTCTGTAGCCAGGCAGCAACCGAACCTCCCACAAAGGATCAACTTCAAAGGCGGCGGACAAGAGTGTCCGCCCCACACCACCCACGAATGGCCGCAGCGTTTGTGGCTGCAATCGCTCGCCATCAGATGGATTCCGACTTCGGCGACGGAAAACCTCGATTGTAAAAATGGCAACCCGCCAGAAACAGGGCAGCGGCAGCATAGCTGATGGCGAATTCCGGAGCGACAAAGAAGCCCAACTTGTTCACGATTCCCGCAGCACTCAAATCGTAAGCGTGGATCACTCCAAAAGAAGAGAGCACGGCTCCTGTCAGCAACCATCCCGCCGCGTGAAGGAAGCGCCTATCGAGCATGTACGCGAGGGCCGCTGCCCATACCATCGAAACAAGGAGCGCTCCCTGGCTGAGCGCAATCAGGCCATAGATCGCGAGTTCCTCCCCAAATTTCGGCGCGGCTTGAAGCAGACTCGATCCACCTTTCCGCAGCGCTAAATCGACGAGTTGCAATCCCCACGAGGCCAGCATCGGAAGCAAGCCAAATGCGACCGCGATGCAGTGTGATTTAGGGACTTCTTGAAACGCCTGCACCACCATCACCAGGCCAAACCACACGATCACGATGGCAACCACTTCGAGCGGCACAAAATGAAGAATCGGAGAGATCAATCTGTCACACAGATCAATAGCGTGACCACTCCATTGAGGATGGAATATCCCACGCGCGCCCCATACGCTTTGTGGGCCATGTGCCCAAAATAAAGCGTGGTTGGAAATGGACTGCCGAACGCCGCCGCGACCAGCGTCGCCAGTCCATTCACCAGCAGCGATGGACGGGTCGCGTAGTCGTCTCCCGCCACCTTGACGCTCTCCAGAATCTGCAGCGAGACAATCGTATCGAGTGCGCTCATCGGCAGAATGATGGAAAGATATCCCCAGCCTTCGCCGTGACGCAGGAATTCGAAAATATTGACCGGCTTCGGCAGGTGAATTCCCAGAGGTACCAATGCTGGAGGCGCCGGCAGATGATAGAGGTGGAGCGCCTTCAGAAGTGCGACAAGAATTACGCCGGCGAGTATGCAGAGCAGACCGCCAGGCATGCGGAACGGCAAACGAATTCGTGATCCATAAACAGCTAGAATAATCACCGTCGGCAAAAGGGCCAGTTCGGGCGTCTGAAAAATCCGCAGAATGAAGCCCAAACTCAGAAACGCAATCGCGATGCCGGCCAGCGGGCACAACAGCGCGGCTCGTGGGGTGTGTCGTCTCAACCAGTCCGTGCAGAATGCCCCCGCCGTTTGCACGATGCCGCTCAAAAAGCATGCAAACACGCCCAGATGCCAGGCCAGTTGCGAGTCGCCAGTCCTCTGGTAGACGGGCAGCATGATCAGGAACACATAGGCAAAGATGGTCGGAGTATTGACGCCGAAGGGAATCGCGGTCACGTCAGTTCGGTTGGTTCTCAGCGCCAGACGGTGCGCTTGCCATGCGTAGAAAAGATTTCCGCCAAGAATCGACAGCGCCACAGCCGGCAGGATGCGGCTGGCCACGAGTTCCATGGGAAAGCCGCAGAGAGGCGCCAGTCCGGCGATAAGCAGCAAATCGGGGAAGCCGCTAAAGAACAGCCCGAAGAAACCGTCCAAATCGCCAGGGACGAACCATCGCCCCGGCTCGGGTGAAACAGAAGTTGCGAGGCTGCCATCGGCGCTCACGCAGTACCGTATTTCAATCCGATTTTTGTGAGCCATTTCCGGTAGGCGATGGCAGTGCGATCCGAACGCAAATGCAATTCGGACTGCAAATCCGGTGGCAGCAATTCCGGACGCTGGGACTCCACGATAGGAATATCCTGACCGCTTACGGCGTCCTGGTAGCTGCGCAGCTGGTCGTCGGTTGTATCGGACGCGTAATTGAGCGCCATCAACATCCAGGAAATACTTTCATGCTCATCCACCGGCGTTACGCAATTGAGGATGGAGAATTTCTGGGTCTTATGAGTTTTCTGAAAGTATGCAGTCAATGGCCGCAGTACCCGATATGTGTACTTCACTTCTGCGGATTGTCCGGTGCCGTCCGGGTCCGGCTGCCAGACTCCGATATCCCGGGCCACAATGCCATCCGCCGTCGTCTCAACCTCGTAGTCGCCAACTTCCGTATGGCTGGGATCACCGAGGAACCCCGCATGCACAAAGGGAAAATGCCCCACGTCCAAAAAATTCTCGATTATGCGTGGCCCCTGGGCTTTGAAAAGATAAGGACCTGCATCTACTTTTCTAAATGAAGCGTCATCCCATTCGGGGAAATCGGACACTTCTCGCACCGGTGTGCCGAGACATACCCAAACCAAACCATATTTTTCAGTAACCTGGTACACAGTGGCCTGCGCGCGCGTTGGCGGAAGCTGCGAAGGATGCGCGGGGATTTTCACGCATCGGCCCGAGGCATCGTAATTCCACCCATGGTAAGGGCAAACCAGGCACTCATCCTGGATGCGGCCGCCGGAAAGCTTCGCGCCACGATGGACGCACAGATCCCGCCACACGGACAGGCTGGTATTCGTGTTGCTGCGCCAGAGCACAATATCTTGTCCGAGGAGTCGCGCCGCCAGGACTTTTCCTGCCCCCGCGTCCGAAGAGCGGGCGACCACGTGCCAATCGTTTATCAGAACCGGATCATCGATCATGCCGATTGGCGCCCTGCGTTGGCTGCTTCCTCTCTGGGAAATGTCCTGGAGAATATCACGGGCGAATCTCTCAATCGGGGATAACATGTTGGAAACGGCCTGCTAAGATTCTTGGTTCTAGATTGAGGTAATCTTTTGGTACGAATGCGAAACCTAAGCTTACTTCTACTCCTAGCTTTGATCTCTGAAGGGCTCGTTGCCCAGAAACAAGATGCCGCTGTCCCATCCGACTACGAACGTCGGGAGCCGCGAGCGGCGCCAGCTTCTCTTCCGCCAGCGCGAATTCAGGAACTGACGGCGATTCGCGATGCCGGATTGAGCGACGACTACGCCTACCGGCAAGTTGCGCACCTCACCGAGAATATCGGACCACGTCCAGTAGGCTCGCCGCAGGCGCAAGCCGCGATCGAGTATGTTGCCGCCGAACTGCGCAAGCTTGGCCTGGACGTTCATCTGGAACCGGTGCAAGCGCGCCACTGGATATGCGGAGCGGAAACCGCCGAACTGGTGGAGTATCCCGAACAAGCCCCCGGGACCACGCAGAAGATTGTGCTCACCGCTTTGGGCGGAAGTCATCCCACGCCGCCGCAGGGAATCACGGCGGAAGTTGTCGTGGCGAATAGCTTTGCTGATCTTGATCGCCTGGGGCGGGAAAATGTGGCCGGCAAGATTGTCGTGTTCAACGTTGCCTTCGATAAGCAGAAGGCGGCGGGCGGCTTTGCGGGCGAGGCTTACGATGAGGCAGTGGCCTATCGAGCTTTGGGGGCGAAGAAGGCCGCCGCGTTAGGAGCTGCGGCGTCGCTCGTGAGGTCAGTGGGCGGGGCCGACTATCGCCTGCCGCACACAGGAGGCAGCAGGTCGGCCGACATTCCGGCGGGAGCGGTGAGTAGCGAAGACGCCGACCTGATCGCGCATCTCGCCGTTCAAGGCAAAGTCCGCATGCACCTGATATTGACCTCGCAGACCGCGGAAGAAGTGAACACCTACAACGTGGTGGCCGACCTGAAAGGCTCCGAACATCCGGAACAGATCGTGATCGTCTCCGGGCATCTCGATTCCTGGGATCTGGGAACCGGAGCCATCGACGATGCCGCTGGCGTGGCCGTCGCCATGGAGACCGCTCAGCTAATCCAGCAGCTCCACCTGCATCCCAAGCGCACGCTGCGAGTGATCGCCTGGATCGACGAAGAAAACCTTGGTCGCGGCCACGTGGCCTACGCCCAGGCGCATGCGGCGGAAATCAGTAATCATGTGGCCGCGCTCGAAAGCGACCTGGGAGCCTCTCATCCCATGGGATTCCGGGCCAAGATTACTCCGGAAGCCGCGACGCGGTTGCAACCGGTGCAGGATGTTCTCCAGGCTTTCGGGGCCAACCTGATTGAACTGAGTAGCGATAGTCCCGAAGCCGATCTCGAGCCTCTGGCGAAGCAAGGGGTGCCGGCGTTCGGCCTGCTACAGGATGCCCGCATCTACTTCAACTATCATCACACCGCTGCTGACACCCTGGACAAGATCGTTCCTTGGGAACTGCGGGAGAACGCGACTGCCCTGGCGGTGATGGGCTACGCGCTTGCGACAATGCCTGACCCATTGCCCCGGTAAACACCCGCCTATGTCTCCAAACTGGTTCATCCGCCAGGAGCGTCCATAAGAATCCTCTGGACCAGTTGACGCATCTCAATTTGAGCGCATATCATTTTCGTTCGGCCAAGAATCGGCGCACCAAGGACGCGGCCTACTGGCCGCGAAGTTATTATCATGGGTCATTGTCATCATGGATAAAAAGAAACTGGAGTACTTCAAGAAGCGACTGGAATCCCGACAGATAGAACTGCGTCGCATGGTGACCCGTACGGAACAGGACGGCCGCACCGTGGACGAGGGCTCAGCTCAGGATATCGCAGACCGTGCCGCGAGCTCTTACACCAAGGAATTCCTCTTTCATCAGAGCAACAACGACCGCCAACTGCTGCAGATGGTGGAGGGCGCGCTGGAGCGGCTCCGCGAGGGCGAGTTTGGGGAGTGCATCGCCTGCGGCAAGGAGATCAACGCCAAGCGCCTGGAAGCCGTGCCTTGGACGCGGCATTGCATCGAATGCCAGGAGAAGCTGGAACAGGGAATCCTGGAAGAGACTTCGCGGTAGATTGCATAATTCCGCCTTGCTCCGAGGCCGCCGGCCCGCCGGCGGCTTTCGCACGTGTATAACGTGAGTGCGCATTTTCAGACTTGCGCTGGCCGGTCAATTTGAACTCTCGATCTTTGACGCTGCCAATATTTGCCGTTAGACTCAGGACAGTCATCCCTGAGACCCAGATTCAAAGCCAAGGCATCAGAGCCAAGACAAATCAGAAGGGAAGTTCGTGCGCGCAGAAACTCGTCATCAACTCAAGCAGGACCGGTTCAGTAAGGCCACCTTCGGCGCCGCTGAGGCCACCGTCCACTGGACCGTGGAACACAAGTCAAAGCTCATCCTGGGAGGTGTCGTTCTGGTCGTGCTGTTGGCAGCCGCTTTTGGCGGCTGGTTCTACCTGAATCAGCAGGACCAGAAAGCCAGCATTCAGCTGAACCAGGCAGTGCGCACACTGGACACCTCGATTCGTCCCGCGGGCGCTCCTGCAGAGCCTGACCAACCCAGCTTTGCCTCCGCCAAGGAGCGAGCCACCCAGGCCCATAAACAGTTCCAAGGCATTGTGGACAGCTATCCCCATACCCGGACGGCGGAATTTGCCCGCTATTTCCTGGGTCTCACATCTTCACAATTAGGCGACAATGCCGCAGCCGAACGAGATCTCAAGGACGTTGCTTCCTCTCACAACGAAGATCTTGCCGCCCTGTCGAAAATGGCTCTCGCCACGGTCTATCGCAATACCAACCGCACCAAGGACGCGATCGACCTCTACAACTCGCTGATCGCTAAGCCGACTCGAAGCGTAGGCAAAGCCACGGCGCAAATGGAACTGGCCGAAACCTACAAGTCCTCCCAACAGCCGGCCGAAGCCAAACGCATATACGAGCAGATGCAAAAAGAAAATCCTGCCAGTGAAGTAGCTCAATTCGCGACCCAGAAGCTGCAGGAATTGAAGTAGCGGGTGGCCTATTCTTCCGAACCCCGACCTGGATCCGCACCCTGACCTGGATCCGCCGCTGCGGACGTGCCCCGGAGGGGGTTCTGAACGTTCCCAAAGGTCACCCTGTTCTCGAGGCAGCCAGCCGAACCTCGTTTCAGCTGTTGGCCGAGGAACCGGGCCGGGAAATCGTCTTGGGAACGCTGGTCATGGCACCTCCCGGCGGTCAACAGTCGACTATCACGCCGCAGGATTTCAGAATCCTGCGAGCACCCGGATTGGCCCTGGCGGCAATAAACTTCCGCGTGAACGACGCTGGAAATGGCGCGTTCCTGGTCAGCACCGAGACCCGCGTGTATGCTACTGATGCTTCGACGCGACGTAAATTTGCCGGCTACTAGCGGATCATTTACCCCGGAAGCGCCCTGATCCGGCGCATGTGGCTGCGGGGGCGGCGTGCGGAGTGCGCGCTCTAGAGAAAACTGCGGAGCTGCTCCGCCGGACAGCTGAGGAGAGCTGTCCCTACCTGGCTTGTGGTCGTTAGCTTGAACAACGAAATATTGTAGCCGAAGGATTGAGATTTCAGGTCGTGGAACTCCGGGACTCTTTCTTGTAGATCCCGCGCCAGGCCGATGTCCCATCCTGCTTGAAATATCCAGACTGTCTGGCCCGGTTTCAAATTGTAGGTGCTCACCATGTCGTTCCAGCGGCGCGCGAAAATGTCGGCTGTCAAAATGCTCGTGTCTGAGTTGGTCGAGATCACGCGATAGCCGCCGCAGGAATACTTCTTGAAGCTGGAACCAGAGAACACGCCGGGACCAGCGTCGGGGCAGAGATAGAACCTGAGCAAAAAATTCGTCTGGAAGTCGACGAAGATCATGTCCGCCGGTGAGACCTGCTGCCTGACGGCATCGATCGCATGTGTCATGTTGACCCGGCTCTGGTCTTCACGGTGCATGTAGGGGCGATGTGGCGCGCCAAACACCTGGCAGACGGCAATGGCCAGAATGGCGCCACTCAAGGCATGAGCCAGTCTTTGGCGACAAAGCTTCGCTATTGCATAGCTGACGCCGGCTACCGCGAAAGGCACAAGAAAGGCCGAGTGCCGAGTTCCCCCGTACGGGTATAGGTCCACTATCGCGGCCACGCAGTTGATCACGAATGGGAGCACCAGAAAAACTCCCAATTCGCGAGGTGATGGGCCTCGTTGGTCCTTCATTCCTTGACTCTGGATTCTATCTCCGCTCAACAGAAGGGCAACCGCGGCGACAAACAGCACGCCTGCGATATCGCCGACCGCAAGCTGTGAGAACGTGTATTGAAGGACTCCGAAGCTTCTTGCGAATGCGAACGGAAGCAGGTGGCCATGTCCTGGGTGAAAATAGGAGTTGGCCAGCACTACCTGCATATGTTGCGCGTCTGCGCTGTCCTTGAGACTCGCGATGTGCGTCCGGTAAAGGAAGACGAAGAGTCCCAGCGCTCCGGCTTGCCCCGCAATCCAGATGGCTACAACGCCTCGCGACAGCCCGGCACTGAATAGTCGCCATAGCGAATAAACTCCCACGGCCCCGGCAAAGAGAATCGCCGAGAAATGAGTAAGCATGCCGAGGTAGAGCAAGACGAAAAAGGCCAACATCTGGCCCACGGAATTTTCCGCCAGAGCCAGGTCAAGAACGTATGCCGCAGCGATCAGGAAACAGAGAAGGAGCGGATACTGACGAACCTCGGATGAAAGCTCGACGAAGGGTGGAAGAAAGCTCACCAGAACCAAGCCCACCCAGCCGGCCACAGGGCCCAAAAGCCGCGTCAGCCAGTTGAAGAATATCCAGCAGAAGATCGTGCCCGCAATCACCGACGGCAGCCGCAGAACCAGTTCTGATGTTCCCACCTTCCTCCACACGTTCAGGAACAGAATCAGCAGAGGAGGATGCGCCAGGTTGAGGCTTGCCCGGTAGGCCTCAGCCAGTGAGGGCTTGTTTGCGGCCAGGAAGTGCATGGCCTCGTCGAGGTTCAGAAAAGTGCCGGAGGCTTTCCACAGCCGGAAGAAAAATGCCAGCAACAGAACGGACCCGATGGCGAGACCGGAATGAGGTTTGAGATCATGCAGCCTGTTGGCTGGCGCGGGGTTCTCGCTCATGGCTAGTTCAGTTCCAGGCTGGCATCGCCCATGATACGCGGATGGTTTCAGTGTGCGGCAGGTCCAACGGCTCTGAGTATTTAAAATCAAAGTCAAAGGTGGCGGACGAGCGTGCCCTGAGCGAAGTCGAAGGGAGCGTCCGCCCATACAAGGCAACGGTAGTGGGTCAGTCTGATTTCCACAGGGTATCGCATCGGGGCTGAATCCGTGGCATCATGGAACCATGCCTGGTCGAGCAAGCAAAAACGGTGCTCCGACAGATGAAGAGGCGCGACGGTACTCTCCGGGAAAGTGCATCGGCTGCGATATGAAAGTTGTCAGCGGCGATCCCGACCCCAAGCACGTCAGCACATCTTATGTTGAGCGTTCTAATTTGACACTAAGGATGGGGATGCGCCGATTCACTCGCCTGACAAATGCTTTCTCAAAAAAAGTGGACAATCATCGGCACATGGTTGCGTTGTTTTTTCTCTACTACAACTTCTGCCGCGTACACTCCACGTTACGGGTCACTCCTGCGATGGAAGCCGAAATCTCGGATCACGTCTGGACTATCGAAGAACTGTGCGCTCTACTGCCTGAGATGGCACACGCCACAAAGCGCATTGACAAGGGGCTTATCCTGAAAGCACTTTGGGAAGAGGCAAGTTAAGAATGGCAGGGGATGAAACACACGCAGGTGTTATCGAGAGCATCAGCAGCAATCTCGGGGCTTTTTTCAGACATCTCTTCCCAGGAGTAGTAATCGTTGGCGCGACCTGTGTAGCCTATCCGTCCTGGTTCCTTGGGAAGTTTGATGCGCGGTCATGGCAGCATATTGTGGTGCTCGGGGTGATCGCACTTACGGTCGGCAATGTCTTGTTCGTCTTTAATCGCTACGCATTACACCAGGTTGCGGACTACTTGCTGTACAAAGGCGGCACCGATGGGCCGCGGCCTGCTCCAAACTCCGACTACTTCACAGATTTGGGCAAATACGTGGCGGAAGCAGTCTGCGCTCAGAATATTCCAAAGGAAGCGCGGCAACACATCGCCTTTCGAGCATCTTCGGTGCTGCTTCTTTACATCGTCGCAGAGATGAGTGCAATTTTCTATTTTTGGCATGAGTCATCTTCCTGGTTTGCTCGGCATCCGCGATGGACGATCACTTGCAGAGTGTTAGCCGGCATCGCTGCTGCTGGGCAGAACGTAATAACCCGCCACATTGATTTCCATGTTGTCGACTTGAGGCGCAGGAAGTAGTCCCTGTGGAAATCAGACTGACCCACTACCAAGGCAACCCCTTCCTTGACACCATTTTCTATGCCCTTTATCCTTAAAATTCTGCTTCCCGGAGAACTTGCTCTTCAGAGTGTGCTTCCGCGGTCTTCGCGGTACGGGGTGGGCGGCGCGGGGGGTGCCTGATGTTCATCGAAATCCAAGAACTGGAACAGCATCCCATTGATTTCCAGGAAGAAATTGGTTCCGGTGTGCTTGATCTGGGAGAGGATCTGCAGCAAGTGGAAGCGCTGCGTACCGCTGGGCGCGCTCAGCTGGTCGAAGAGCAGCACGGCAAGCATCAGATAGTAAAGGACATACGCATTGCAGGCAGTCTGGACACTCGAGTCCAGTTGGCCTGCGCCCGCTGCCTGGAACCAGTTGTACAGGATGTAACCCACAAGTTTGATCTGTTGTACCGTCCCCAGGGAGCGGATGCAGGGCGGGAAGAGCTTTCTGTGACCTCGGCCGAGGCTGAAGTCAGTTATTATCAAGGTGAGGGCCTGCTGCTGGAGGATGTCTTGCTGGAGCAGGTTTTGCTGGCGCTTCCCTTGAAGGCGATCTGTCGCGACGATTGCCGGGGTCTCTGCCCGCACTGTGGCAAGAACCTGAATGTGGAGCAGTGTGACTGCGCCGAGCCGGTGGAAGATCCGCGGTGGCTGGCGCTGAAAGATATTCGCGACAAACTGAATCACTGATCTTGAAGAACTAAGATCTTCTAGATACCAAGCTCGAAAGAAAACCAGAGGAATCCATGCCAAATCCGAAACGGCGACACTCCAAAGCGCGCACCAGCACTCGTCGCGCCCACGATGCACTGAAAAGCCATTCGCTTTCCGAGTGCCCCAACTGTCATGAGCGCAAGATGCCGCACCGCGCCTGTCCCAAGTGCGGTTACTATAAGGGCCGTGAAGTTCTGGACGTCAAAGAAGCCAGCTAGCTCGAACTCTCCATGCCAAGCGTCATAGCCTTGGACGCGATGGGCTCGGACCGGGCGCCGAAACCTGAAATCGAAGGTGCGATTCAGGCCGCACGGCAACACGGCGTCCGCACCCTGCTCGTCGGTAGTGAACCCGAGTTGCT
>WNFH01002061.1_pt1 | contig 13903 bp, 10 predicted proteins | sample 5400411 | NCBI WGS metagenome assembly WNFH01 (sample SAMN13153347, study PRJNA577476) | soil metagenome | isolation source: 200 cm saprolite under Douglas fir tree site 2 hole 3 | place: USA:California | collected 2015-04-18
AAGGCGGACATCGCGCGGCACCTCGATGCCTTCGAAGACGTCGCGGAGAGCATGAAGCGCGGTCGAGCCGAGATGTCGCTCGTCGAAGCGGTCTGAGGGCCAGAGGAGATTGGTGATCCAGACGCCGCGTCGCAAGTACGGTCGCATGATCAAGCCTCTCCCCGTGATGAAGCCGGAGAAGTGCCGGTTCTGCAAGGCCGGCAGGCCATGCCCGATTCACAAGCAAGAAAATACGGCTTCTCCGCGATGACGAGACACTCCGCCCCTCATCGCCGTTCCATCAGGATGGACCAAGCAAGAGGCCGGAAGTCCTCGCGGTCCAACGTGAACCGGAACTCGCGGACTTCGAGGATTTTGAACAGCGGCTCCAACTCGGACCGAAACTCCTCCTCGCTCACAACGGGCGGACCGTTGGCCAACGGTTCCTTCGCGTTCCCCGCGAGGGTCAGCCACCGCGAGCCCGGCCGGGTGACGCGCTTGAGCATCTTCAAGAAACCCGAGAGATTCCGCGCGCGAATGCCGTGGTAGACCCCTCGGTCGAACACGACATCGAACGGTCCCCCGAGGTCCATTCGCGTCACGTCGCCGAGGCGAAAGTCGATGTCGACCCCTGCCCGCTGCGCCTTGTCCTTCGCACGACGGACTGCGAGATCAACGAGATCGACCGCCGTCACTTGATACCCGCGACGCGCCAATTCGATCGCGTTCGTGCCGGTCCCGCATCCGATCTCGAGGATCGTGTTGCCGGGCAACAAACCGGCGTCGAGGACACGGACCAGTTCCGCGCTCGGGCGCCCCGAATCCCAAGGCGTGTCGCCTGTCGCATACGATTTCTCGAACTCTCGACCGGCCAATCGGACTCCCCCGTCAACCTCGAGATGCCCATAGAAGAACGGATATTAAGGTCAAGCCTTTCGAAGCCGCGCGGTCTCCGCGAAGACTATATCGACTCGCGTCGGATGGCGTCCACGCATGACGAAAGGCCCTCCGCGTGTCGAGCTAGAAGCGCGGACCAAGGTTTCCCGTGCGTATGCGGACCGGGCACGTCGCTCCCTGCCCGGTGGCGTCACGGCGGGCGTGAAATATTTCGATCCGTACCCGATCGCGATGAAGAAGGCGAAGGGCTGCCGCCTTTGGGATCTCGACGGGAACGAGTACATCGACTACTGCCTCTCCTTCGGTCCGCTCGTCTTGGGCCACGGCCACCCGCGCGTGATGAAGGCGATCCGGGACAGCCTGCAGTCTGCGGGGACCACGATGTTCGGCACGCCCCACGAACTCGAAGCGACGTACGCGGAACGCCTTCTCCGGATCTTCCGGCCGGACGGCCGGATGCGTTTCACGATGTCCGGGACCGAGGCGACGCTTCATGCCGTCCGACTGGCGAGGGCCTACCGCAAGCGCCCGATGATCGGGAAGTTCGAAGGTCATTTCCATGGAGGGGTCGACGAATTCCTCGTGAGCCACACGCCCTCGAGGGATGAGACCAGGCAGGGCCTCGTGCCGATCTCCGGATCTCGCGGGACGCCCGAACACATCCTGAAGAACACGCTCGTCCTCCCCTTCAACGATCTCGACGAGACCGCCGCACGGATCCGGAGCCACGCGGACCGTCTGGCGTGTGTCATCCTCGAACCCGTCGAGAGATCGTACATCGCGCCCGACCGGGAGTTCCTCAAGGGATTGCGGGAGATCACCGCAGAACACGACATCCCTCTCATCTTCGATGAGGTGATGAGTGGTTTTCGTGTCGCGTTCGGCGGGGCCCAACACGCGTATCATGTGACTCCGGACCTCACATGTCTCGGCAAGATCATCGGGGGTGGCCTTCCGTGTGGCGCGTTCCTCGGACGTTCCGACATCCTCGACCTTGCCGACCCGGTTCGCGGGGATTTCTTCCAGAGCAGCACGTTCGCCGGCTATCCGATCGCGATGGCAGCCGGGATGGCAACGCTGGATGAGCTCGAGAAACCCGCGGCCTTCGATGGTCTCCTGAAGACGACGCGGACGGTGGCCTCCGGGTTCGAGCGGCAGCTCAAGGACCATGGCGTGCCTGCGGTGGTGCCCGAGGTAGGCAGCGTTTTCTCGATCCTGTTCATGAATCGCACACCGCGCAGCTATCGGGACTCGCTCGAAGCGGACGAAGCAAAGCGAAGCGTCCTCGACACCTCGCTGCTCGCCCAGGGGATTTTCGTGAAACCGGGGAAGCCGTTCTATCTTTCAACGGCCCACGACAACACTGCAATCCGCGAGACGCTCGACGCGTTCGAAGAGAGCCTACTCGGGCCCGCGTGATCAGCGCAGCGGCGTGAGGCCCATGATCGCTCGCGCCTCCTCCGGCGTCGCAACCTCCCGCTGGAGGTCTTCCGCGATGTGCCGAGCACGACCGACCAACTCCTCGTTTCGAGCGAGCACCCCTTTCTTCAGGTAGAGGTTGTCCTCGAGGCCCACCCGGACGTGGCCTCCCAAGACGACGGCCATCGTCGTCATCGGCAGTTGCATCCGAGACATCCCCGCGACGACGTAGGTCGCGGTCGGCGGGAGTTGGTTGCGCATGTGCAGTAGGTTTTCCGGGGTGGCTGGGACGCCGCCGTCGACGCCCATGACGAGTTGGAAGTGCGCCGGCTCCTTCACGAGGCCTGCGTCGATCAACCGCTTGCCTTGCTGGACGAAGCCCACGTCGAAGGCTTCGAGTTCCGGCTTGATGTTCTGATCGAGCATCGCCTTGGCGAGGAATTGGACGGTCTCGGGCGTGTTCACGTACACGACGGACGGCTTGCGCCCAGCGAAGTTGAGCGTCCCCGTCGTAAGCGAGCCCATCTCCGGACTCGTCCGCAAGGGCGTCGCGCGATCTTCGTCTGTCTGGCCCGCGATTCCGCTCGTCGACGTCATGACGACGAGCTTCGTCCGCTTGCGGATCTTCTCGACCGTCTCCCGGAAAATGTCGAGCCGAGACGTGGGACGCTCGTCCGCGTCGCGGCAGTGGACGTGGATGATCGCCGCGCCCTCCTGCTCACACCGGTACGCGGTATCGGCGATCTCGTCCGGCGTCACCGGCACATGGGGCGTGTCCTTCTTTCGCGGCACGGAGCCCGTCGGCGCGACCGTGATGATGAGCTTGTCCATGCCTTCCGTCGGAGCCGCTACGCGTCGATTCGTAGTAAAGGGTTGTGGCCGCTCGAATGCGCGCCACTATGGGTGGACGTCCCGAGCTTACGCGAACAGGTGGCACGAAACCTTCACGTCGGGTGCAATAGCCTTGAGGTCGGGCTCCGTGAATTCGTGGAGCGACACCCGGATCCCGCCGTCCGCCCGCTCGATCGACCGGATCGCCTTGAGTCCCCGGAATTCCTCTCCCTTGGTCTCGATGAGTCGCCGGATCGTCGCCTCGGCGTCCGGAGGCGCGGAGGGCAGCGTGAAGGCGCCCGGGTTGTCCGCCCGGAGGCCCGCGAAGAGTCCTTCCTCCGGAGTCCCGACGGAGAGGTCCTTCAGCTCCGTCACGACCTCGTCCGCGATCCAGCCGCATCGTTCGAAGGCGACCGGGCATCGAGGATGGAACCGGCATCCGGGCGGGATGTCCGAAGGATCCGGGCGCTCGCCCTTCAGGATGATGCGCTGGCGCCGACGGTCCGGGTCCGGGACGGGCACGACCGACACCAGGGCTTTCGTGTAGGGATGGCGCGGATTCTTGATGAGCTCCCGCGTTGGCCCTTCTTCGACGATCTTCCCCAGATACATGACCCCGATGCGGTCCGCGAGGACCCAGGCGAGCGAGAGATCGTGGGTGATGAACAGGTATGTGAGCCCTTTCTTCTCGCGCAACTCGAGGAGGAGCTCGAGGATCTCCGTGCGAATCGAGACGTCGAGCATGGAGACGGGTTCGTCGGCGACCAGGAACTCCGGATCCAGGACGAGCGCACCCGCGATCGACACGCGCTGTCGTTGTCCTCCGGAGAGCTCATGGGGATACCGGAACAGGAAGTCCCTCGGCGGCCGCAAGCCCGCATCGGCGAGCGCCTGCTCGACCCGGGCTTCCGTCTCGGCGCGGTTGCGGCCCAGGCCGTTCACGATCAGCGGTTCCGCGACGATGTCGTACACGGAATGCTTCGGATTCAGCGACTCATACGGATCCTGGAAGATGATCTGGAGCTTCTGCCGCAAGCCGCGGATCTGGATCCCCTCGAGTCCTTCCTCCCGCAGGCGGTGCCAAATGAGGATGCGGCCGACGAAGACGGCCACCCCGATGGCGAGGAGATTGCCGCCCAACATCGCGAGGGTCTGATCCCCCCACGCCCGGGATTGATAGAGTCCGCCGGCGTCCACGTATCCCGAGAACGCGAGGCCGAGGTAGGTGCTCAGGTTGAACGCGAGGACCGCCAGGCCTCCGAGGACCAGCGTGATCCGCGGCGTCGGCCGCGTCGGCGGCATGCTCCCGAAGTACGCGACGAGCAGCGCGACGACGAGTCCATAGCCGATGTAGCTCCAGCCGTCGGCGAAGGGGAGATGGAACACGGACGCCGTGACGAAGGCCGGGACCGCGGTCGCGATGAGTGTTCCGACCCCGAGCAGGATTCCTAAGAGGACGAAATGCGGGATAGTCCAGGATCGTTGCTCTTTCCATGAGAGCGAGTGCTGACGGCGGATCGTCTCTAGGTCCGCGGAGCCTTTGCCCGCCTTCGCCGCTTCATATTCGTCCAGGACGTTCTTCGGCACGCCGACGAAGACGTCTCCCCCGGTCGGCGGGACGAGCTGCAGGATCCCCTTGCCGGTCGTCGTCTTGCCGCAGCCGCTCTCCCCGACAAGGCAGAAGATCTCGCCCCGCCCGACATCGAGATCGACGCCATCGACCGCGCGGACGTACTCCGGCGTGGCTTTGCGCAGCGCCTCGAAGAATCCCCGCCGCTTCTCGAACCAGACGCGGAAGTCCCTCAGGACGAGATACGGCTCGCGGGCCATCTCACGTCGCCTCCTTCGGCGGCGGGGTCGTGGTGTTCAGGTGGCACGCGGCGAAGTGGTCCGCTCCGACCGGGTCGAGGCCGGGTTCCTGGTCGACGCACAGCTGCCACGCATACCGGCATCGAGGATGGAAACGGCACCCGAGCGGCGGATTGATCAACGAGGGCAGTAGGCCCGGGATGTACGCCGGCAGCGTCTGCGGACCTTCGATGTCCGGGAAGGCGCCGATTAGGTCCTTCGTGTACGGATGCTTCGCGTTCTTGTACACGTCCCGGACGCTCCCGCGCTCCACGATTTTCCCGGCGTACATGATCGCCATCGAGTCGCACGTCTCCGCCATCACGCTGAGGTCGTGTGAGATCAGGATCATCGAGAGGTCGAGTTCCCGCTTCAGGCGCTCGAGGAGTTCGAGGATCTGCGCCTGGATCATGACGTCGAGCGCGGTGACCGGCTCATCCGCGATCACGATCCGCGGGTTGCAGGCGAGCGCCATGGCGATCATCACGCGTTGCCGCATGCCGCCGGAGAATTCGTGCGGATATTCCTGGGCGCGCTCGCGGTGGATCCCGACGAGTTCGAGGAGCTCGCCGACGCGCTTCATCGCGGCTTCCTTGTCCACCTTGTCGTGGATCACGATCGGCTCGGCGATCTGGTCACCGATCCGCTTCACCGGGTTCAGGGCGTTCATCGCTCCCTGGAAGATGATCGAGATGTGCTTCCACCGGATCGCCCGGAGCTGGCCCTCCGTGACCTTCGCGAGGTCGTATCCGACGTAATCGATCGTCCCGTCGACGATCTTGCCGTTCGACGGAAGGAGGCGCATGATGGACAAGGCGGCCGTCGTCTTGCCGCAGCCGCTCTCCCCGGCGAGGCCGAGGCTCTCGCCTTCCCCCAAGGTGAAGTCGACGCCGTCGACCGCCCGGACGGTCCCCTCTTGCGTTTGGAAGTGGGTCTTGAGGCCCTTCACGGTCAGGAGCGGCATCCTACCGCTCCGCGCGATGGTTCGGCCGACGTCGGGAACCCGTTCTTCGGAGCGTGAATCGAGGACGCCGGGAAGCGCCTTAACGTTTTCTCAGGGCCGCGTCGCATCCGAGCGCATCGTATAAGGGGCATGGGGCTTTCGCGGTCGACGAAACCCGTGTCGACTCCGGATCTGCGGACGCGCGTGCGTCGCTTCTACGTGTACCAAGGCGCGTCTTCGTTCGCGATCTGGATCCCGTTCTGGGCGCTCTGGATCCGCGGCCACCTCGCCTCCGATTTCGAGTTCACCCTCGTCGACGTCGCGTTCTGGGTCGGCCTCCTCGTGTTCCAGCTGCCCGTCGGCATCGTCGCGGACCGCACGCCGCGGCGGAGGACGATCGTCCTAAGCGAGCTGTTCCGATCCGCGGGCATCCTGGGCTATGGAATCAGCGCGACGTTCTGGGGGTACGTTGCCGCGAACGTCGTGTGGTCCCTCGGGGCAGCGTTCTCGATCGGGACCTCCGCGTATCTGTACGAGACGTTGCTCGAGGCGGGTCACGAATCGGAGTTCCCGCGGTACATCGGCCGCGTCACGATGATCCAGCTCCTATCAAATGCCGCGGGGGCTTTCGTCGGAGGCGTGTTCGTCGGCGTGGTCGGCGACCTCCGGCTCACGCTCCTGGTCGGCGCCCTGCTGAACCTCGGAGCGGTCGCCGTCGCGGTCACCTTCCGCGAGCCGAAGGTCGATCGCACGCCCGAGTCCACGTACGTGGAGCAACTCGTCCAGGGCCTCCGCGTCGTGCGTCGACGCGAGGGCGTCGCCCTGTTGATCGGCGTCGAGCTCTTCCTCGGCGTCACGCTGTATGTGATGGCCGTGTTCCGGCCGCTCTATCTTCAGGCGCTCGGTCTCTCCGAGTCCGCAATCGCGATTTCGATCAGCGGCTTCCTCCTCGTCGCGGCGATCTGGTCCGCGTTCGCCGGGACGATCACGCGAATCCTCGGAGAATTCGGGACGCTCGCGCTCCTGGTCCTGATGGCTTCGGCCGCGTTCTTCGGCATGTATGGTGCCGGGCAGTTCGCCGGAGCGGCGTTGTTCCAGGTGCCGATCTACGTCGTCTGGAGCCTGCAGCCCGCCCTCACCACCGCGTTCCTGAACCGCCGACTGGAGCCGGGCCAGCGAGCGACCGTCCTATCGATGGGCGCGTTCGCGTACACGCTTGGGCTGGTCGTCGTCGAGCCGCTCGCGGGTGCGCTCACCACGACGACCGGATTGCTGAACCTCGGCCTCTTCCTCGGGATCGTGACGTTCTTCCCGTGCGCCTACATCCTCGCGCGCTGGCGCACGACCGTCGCGGCGTGGCCCGCCGTGACCCCGTTGCCGTCGCGGCTCATCGCCGGACACCGCGTCTCCCGGTTCCACCGCCTCCTCGAGCGCATGAGTCGACTCAGGCCGTGACGGGCTCGGCGGCCATCGCCTGCGGCGTCACGAGGTGGCACGCCACCGTGTTGCCCGGCTCGATCTCGATGAGCGGAGGCTCCGACCATTCGTGCAGCGTGATGTGGACCGCATCGGTCATCTCCCGGACCTCGGCGATCCCTTTCAGGGCGAGCCGCGAATTCTGGTTATCGGACACCACTCGACGGAGCGTCGCGGCGGCCGTTCCCGGAGCCGTGCCCGGAGCCATCGCGAGCACGACCGTCGCCGAATCGAGCGGTTGGATTCCAGCGAATCCGGGCAAGACTCCCCCTGCCGAGAGCGACGTGAGTTCCTCCGCGATCTCGGCCGCACTCCATCCGCACTTCTCGAATGCAAGTGGGCAACGCGGGTGGAAGCGGCATCCGCTCGGGATGTTCACGGCGTCCGGCCGCTCCCCCTTGAGGATTGTCCGCTTCGCGAGGTGCCTTGGATCCGGACTCGGGACGACGGAGATGAGGGCCTGGGTGTACGGATGCTTCGGATGCGAGATCACCTGGTCGGCGGTCCCTTCCTCGACGATCTTCCCGAGGTACATGACCGCAATGCGGTCGGCCAGGATCCACGCGAGGCTCAGGTCGTGCGTGATGAACAGGTACGTCAATCCGCGTTTCTCCCGAAGGTCCGTCATGAGCTGAAGGATCTCGGTCCGGATGGAAACATCGAGCATCGAGACCGGTTCGTCCGCCACGATGAAGTCGGGCTCGAGGGCCAAGGCCGCCGCGATGGATACGCGTTGCCGCTGACCGCCGCTCAGCTCGTGCGGGAAGCGGAAGACGAACTCCTGCGCCGGCCTCAGTCCGGCATCCTCGAGGGAGCGCGTCACGAGCGCCGCGATCTCCTCCGGGTCGTGAGCGATTTTGTTCACGATGAGGGGCTCCGAGACGATCTCGTAGACGGACTGTTTCGGGTTCAACGACTCGTACGGATCCTGGAAGATCAGGTGCAGGCGTCGGCGAAGGGTCCTCATCTTGATGCCGAGGAGTCCCTCCGTCTCCCGTCGACGGCCGAGGAGGATCTTCGCCGCGCCGCCGGCCGCGACCGGGGCGAAGATCACGCCGAGCAACATCGCGAAGGAGGCCGCTCCCCATACTGCTGTCCAGATCCCAAACGGATCGGACGGTGCGTTCTGCAGGCTCGAGGGCCATCCTAACGCCGCGACGATCGGGACGAGGTTGAATGCAAGGATTGCAAGGAGCGCGAGGATGGCCGGCGTGCGGGTGGATGGCCGTGTCGGAGGCAGCGAGCCGATGACTCCGATGAGCAAACCGCACAACAGGCTCGCCCCGAGGATGAAGCCGTTGTCCACGAGCGCGCCCGGGATCACGGCCGCGGCGAATACCGGGAGGCCGAGTCCGAGGATGAACGCCGCCGTGACGGCCCCGAGCCAGATGAGGAGCTGCCGGTTGTCCCACGGGAGCTGCTCCTTCCAGGAGAAGGAGTACTTCCGTCGGAGCGCGTCGATCCGAGCGGCTGCGTCCGGGCCACCGGCCGAACGCAACTCCTCGTACCTTCGATACTCTTCCGTCGGGATCTCGAAGAAGACGTCGCCTTCGGTCGCGTCCACGAGGCGGAGGAGCGCTTTGCCGGTCGTCGTCTTGCCACAACCGCTCTCACCGACCAGGCAGAAGACCTCGCCCCGCTTGACGTCGAACGAGACGCCGTCCACCGCCCGGACCCACAGGGAGGAGCGACCCGTCAGTTCCCGGAGGAGGCCGCGCCGGAGGGGGAACCACACCTTGAGATCGCGGACCCGGATCAGCGGGCTTCCACCGTCATCGCCCGTGGCGTCACCTCCGGGACCTCGGGATACAGGAAACACGCCGCCCGCCGCCCCGGGGTGACCTCCGCGAGGGCCGGCTCCGCGGTCGTACATCGGTCGAACGCGAACTTGCATCGCGGATGGAAGACGCAGCCGGCTGGGGGATTGATGAGGCTCGGCACGTCACCGGGAATCGAGGTCGGCATCGTGCGCTGACCCCGGATGTCGGGGAAGGCCGCGACGAGTCCCTGGGTGTACGGATGCTTCGGATCCGTGAAGACGTCGACGGTCTTGCCGACCTCCATCATCTTCCCCCCGTACATGATGGCGACCTTGTCGCACGTCTCCGCCATCACGCTGAGGTCATGGGAAATCAGGATCATGGAGAGATGGAGCTCTTTCCGCAGCCGCTCGAGGAGTTCGAGGATCTGGGCCTGGATCATGACATCCAGGGCCGTAACCGGCTCGTCGGCGATCACGAGCTTCGGATCGCAAGCGAGGGCCATCGCGATCATCACGCGTTGGCGCATGCCGCCGGAGAACTCGTGGGGGAAGTCCCGACGCCGCTCCCGGTTGATCCCGACGAGCTCGAGGAGTTCGCCGACGCGCTTCATCGCCTCGTCTTCGTCGACCTTCTCGTGGAGGATGATCGGTTCGGCAATCTGCCGCCCGATGTTGCGCACCGGGTTGAGCGAGTTCATCGCGCCCTGGAAGATGATCGAAATGTCCTTCCACCGGATCCGCTGGATCGATAGCTCCGACAGCTTGACGAGATTCCGGCCGTTGAATCGGATTTCGCCGCTCACGATCCTTCCGTTGTACGGGAGCAGGCGCATGACCGCGAGCGCCGTCGTCGTCTTGCCGCAACCGCTTTCGCCGGCGAGACCGAGCGCCTCCCCTTCCCCGAGGTCGAACGAGACGCCTTGGACCGCGCGGACGGTCCCGGCCTGGGTCGTGTATTCGATGAAGAGGTCCTTGACTTCCAGGCGGCCCAGCCTACCGCCTCCGGAGACGCGGGTTCAGGATCTCATCGAGGGCGTATCCGAACAAGTAGAAGCCGAACACGAGGAAGACGATGCACAGACCCGGGATGATGAGCCACCACGCGTTGTAGAGGACCGCGTCGTTCTCGATCGCCTCCGCGATGATGCGTCCCCAGCTCACGGTGTCGGGGGGCCGGAGGCCGAGGAACGCGAGGACGCTCTCCGACAGGATCGAGACGGCGATCGTGAGGATCGTGTTCGCGAAGATCAGGGGGAACGCGTTCGGAAAGATGTGTCGGACCAGGATCCGCGAGCTCGGGGTGCCGATCATCTTCGCCCGCTCGACGAACATCCGTTCCTTGATTGAGAGGACCTGGGTCCGGATCACGCGGGCCGTCACGGACCAGCCCGTGAGCCCGATGACGAGGATGACGCCGGTCAGGTCGACCACGCCGACCTTCGCGGCGACGACGATCATCAGAACGAGCCACGGGATCGAGAGGACGACATCGTTGAAGCGCATGAGGACCTCGTCGATCCATCCGCCGACGTACCCGGAAATCAACCCGATGCCGGTCCCGACGACCGTGGCGACGACCGCCGAGGCGATGCCGACGATGAAGGAGATCTGGGTGCCCCAGACCACCTGAGAATAGATGTCGTTGCTGAAGTAGTTCGTCCCGAGGGGATGGGCCGAACACGGCGGCTGAAGGTACGTCGCGGGGACCTGGAGGCGACTGCACGTGGTGTCTCCGACGGACTGCATCGGGCCGTAGGGCGCGATCCACGGAGCGGCAACGGCCAGCGTGGTGAAGAAGAGCAGGATGATGAGACCGGCCATCGCGTTTCGGCTGTGGTAGATTCGGGTCCAGACTTGGTTGGCCCGTCGCCAGGCCACGGTCAACGTGGCCCGGAAGGGCGAGAGCGTCGGTCGTTTTGTGACGACTTCCGTAGCGCCCAACCGCAGCCTCCGTTACGTGATCTTGATTCGCGGGTCGAGCCACAACAGGAGGAAGTCGGAAAACAGATTCGCGAGCACGATCGCGACCCCGCCGATCACGATGATGAATTGCAGGGTCGGGAAATCGAGATGTTCAATCGCGGAGATTGTCCGCCAACCGATCCCCTTGTAGTTGAACACCCACTCGACCTGGTACGCCCCTCCGAAAATGAACGCGATGTCGAGCGCGATCAAGGAGAGCATCGGCGGGAGGCCGTTGGGGAAGATGTGTCGTCGCAGGACTTGTCGATCGCTCAGCCCTTTCGCCTTCGCGGTGAGGACGAAATCCTCCGTCATCACGTCGATGAGGGAGCTGCGCATCACGAGGGAGATGCCCGCGAGCGTGCCAAGGCTCAGGGTGAGCGCCGGCAGGAATAGATGGATGAGGACATTCGAGACATGGAGCCAGTCCCAGGCCCAGACCTGCGGGAATCCGGTGTTCGGATCGTCCCAATATCCTTGCGTCGGCAACACGGGCCACCAAGTGAATGTCCCGGAGAGGATCGAGTTCTTCTGGAAACCGAGTTGCAGCATGATGCCGAGCCAGAAGATCGGCATCCCGTACAGGAAGATCCCGCCTCCGGTCGAGAGGAGGTCGAACGGCTTCCCCCGCCGGACCGCGGCGTAGGATCCCACGGTCATCCCGATGAGCGTCGTGAAGATCGTCGAGGTGCCGACCAGGAGAAGCGTCCACGTGAGGTCATGCAGGAGGAGGTCCGCGACCGGCTGCTTCCAGTAATAGGAAATCCCCCAGTTGAGCGTGAACGCGTTCTTCAGGTAGATCGCGAACTGCGCCTCTTGCGATTGGTCCAACCCAAAGATCCGGATGTTGTCCGCCAAGTACCCAGCATACTGCGGATTATGGGGAGCGAGGTTCGCTTCCGCGTTCCCCGGCATGAGCCGGATGAGGACGTAGTTGAGGCAGAGGATCCCCAGAATCGTGATCACTGCGTTGACCGAACGCCGGACCATGATTTTCAGGATCTTCCGCATTTGGACTCATCCCGTGCTCCGGTCCCGGATGGACCCCGCCTGCGGATCATGGGGGAGGCGGTGGCGGGGGCGGACTTTGCGGTGGCTCCTCTCGTTCCCGTTCGGCCTCCTTGGATGCTCGCCGTCGTTGCACGAGTACAACCGCGGCCGCGACCACGATGATCGCCGCGATCCCGAGCGGAATCCCGTAGTTGATCAAAGGATTCACCGTGGTGCCCCCTCCCCCACCGCCGCCACCTCCGCCACCGGCCTGCGGGTACCGGATCGTGACGTTCGTGTACGCCGTGATGGAGTGCGGCAGGTTCCCTCCGGTCTGGTTGTCCGTCACGGTCGCGGTAACGGCGAATCGACCGGCCGCCGTGTACACGTGGGTCGTCGTGATCGTTCGCTCCGTCGACGAGGCGGGCGTCGTGCTCGTCCCCGTCCTTCCGTCGCCGAACGCCCAACTCACGAACAGGTTGTCGCCGTCCTGGTCCGCCACCGCGAGCGAGAACGTCGTGGTCGAATTCGCGAGCCCGAACGTCCCGTTGCTCAGGGTCGCGCTGAATGTCCCCACCTGCGGTGGTGTGTTCTGTCCGGGGACGTACTGGGAGATTGTGACCGTCGTGCTCGAGCACGCCGGCCACTCGGAGTCGGTCGCTCGCACCTTTGCTGTATACGTGCCGACTTGGGCATACACGTGCTGCACCGAGGCGGCGGTCGTGTTCGCGAACGAGCCGTCCCCGAAGTCCCACGAGTACCCAGAGATATCGTTCTCCGGGTCCGTCGCCGTGACGGCGAGGGTCGTTGGGATTGTGTTGAAGTACGAGACCGCGGGGAATCCGGTGATCTCTGGGGGGCCGTTGTCGAGCGGAGCGACCTGGAACCAGAGATTCGGCAAGTCGCTGTCCGGCGTCAGCCCGACGGACTGGGTCCAGTCGCCGTAGTTCGTCCAGCCGGCCGAGTACCCTGGCGGGCGGCCGTTCGTGGCCGCGTAGAGGTCCAACCGGTAGTAGGGCAGGATGTACGATCGGTAATCGTAGACCATCTTCTGGAGCGTGTCCGTCATCGTCCGGCGCGCGGAGGGATCCAACGTGGTGAGTGATTGCGCGTAGAGCGCGTCGAACGTGGCGTTGCTGTAGAAGTTGTCGCTCGTCGGCCCAATCGCACCCGTCGTCTCGACCTCCATCACGTCGAGCGCGGGGTCCGAAGCGGGCGTGAAGATCCAGTCCCAGAACCAGATGTCGTAGTCCGCGGTGAACCAGGCGCCGCTGAGTTGGCTGACGCTTTCGAGGGAGTACCCGGGATTGCCGCGCGCATTCAGGGTCTGGATTCCGGTCTGACCCAACCACGCGGTGATGTTGAGGGCGGCCACCTGCCACTGGGGCGCCGTGTTCAGGGTGAAGAACCGGAACGAGAGGGGCCAATACACCGTGTTGTTCGTCGCGCCTTTCAGGTAAAGCGGCGTCGCGGCCGGGTTGAGCGCCCCGGTTGAATCGTACTTCCAGCCGGCGGCGTTCAGCATCGCTCGCGCGGCGACCGGGTCGAAATGGTACTCGTCGGCCGCAGGAACGTCGTAGTGCCACGGGTTGCTGTCCGGCACCAAGGTGTCGGCGACATTCCCGAGGCCCAAGAGGGCGTACTTCACGAGGGCCGTCTTGTTGATGCTCATCGCGATGGCCGTCCGGACCGTGTAGTTCAGGAGGAGCGGGTTGTTCGCCCCGTTCCGGAACTGGGAATAGGCCGCCCGGATCGCGGGCGTCATCACGTTGATGGAGATCTCACCGACGAACCCG
>WNFH01003170.1_pt1 | contig 13897 bp, 8 predicted proteins | sample 5400411 | NCBI WGS metagenome assembly WNFH01 (sample SAMN13153347, study PRJNA577476) | soil metagenome | isolation source: 200 cm saprolite under Douglas fir tree site 2 hole 3 | place: USA:California | collected 2015-04-18
GACCGTGCCACAGTTGACGCAACGAATGCTGCTCTCGCCCGTACCTTCGACACGACTGGCGGGCCACGGCGTACCGCATCCTGGGCATTTCTTATCAACGAAAGGGTCGTCGCCAAAGGCGGCACTGTTCGTCACCATTGTGCCGGAGGAGGTTGCCAGCGAGAGGACGCGCATCGACTCGATGGTGATAGCCAGGGCATCACCGACTTTCGCCCCCTCTACGGCCACCGGGCGCGTTACTTCGTGTCCACCACGAAACTCCGGCGTAATCATCGGTCCCCAGCAGCCGGGCGGCACAACACAACGGATGTGTCCACCATCCCTGATCGTCGCTGCGAAACCCAGGCTTGGGCCAACTAGCCCGCCCGTATACTCGTCTACAAAGACATCGTCCTTAATGTCGCTGTCCATTGTCTGCATGAGAATGAACTCCTTTCGCTACATGAACGGAACACACCTGAAGGGTTATTACTTCCTGGGACGCTGCACATAGACACTACGCAATAGAACGGCTCTCTACAAGGATCGGAGGAAATAAATAAAGGTTGCCTTACGAGAAAGGATTTGGAACTGTGTTATGCTGAGTACGTGTACATCATACATTGAGGAATTTATGAATGTCAATGGCTCACCTTCTCAGCCTCCTCAACGTGCTCCCTCTACCCTCGCCCATCCTTCATTTTCAATATGATGCCAATCAGGCAGGTTAGCGCGATGATAGTCAGGCCAAGCGCGGCCCACGAAAGCAGAAGACGCTGCGTGGCATCTGCCTGGCTATAAATCGAGTAAAGCGTGCTGTGATAGGCGTAATCATTGCCGAAGAGCTTGCCGCTGTCGATCTTGTCGCTGTGCAAACCCAGCGAAGAGCCGAGGGCGACCACCGTCCAGCGCGTCGGGAACAGCGTAGCAGCTACCAGTGTAATCCAATCCTTCAAAGGGATCACAGATCCGGCAAAGATCACCTGGAGGATGATCACGGGCGCGAGCAGGCTGTTAGCAGTGTCGTCATTGGGAGAGACGGCGGAAATTGTCAGGCCAAGCAGAACGCCAGCCACCGCCGCGAGAGAGAGCGAGATATAGATTTCGAGCAGTACCGGCAGGAAGATGCCCTGGTGGAACGGCTCAAAGGCATTGACGATAAAAAGGATCGAGGCACTTTGTAGCAGTGCCAGAATGCCCAGGACAACGACCTTGGAGGCCATGTACGAGATGAGGCCCAGATTTACCGCTCGCTCCCGTTGATAAATCGCTGTTTCTTTGACGATCTCTCGCGTACCATTGATACAGCCAAACAACACAGCAAAGAGGGCCACCAGGAAGACGATGCGCTGCACATCCGCGCTCTGGGCAGGCGTAATGAAATCCTGCAAAGCCTGAGAGACACCTCCCCGTTGCTGCGCGTACTGTATGCCATGCTGATCTTGCTCCAGGAAACGTACCACCTGATCGCAATTGACAAGATACGAGCGGTCGGCAAGGCCGGGAATTGGCAGTGGGCCGGAAGAAGTGAGAATTTGCGTGCGGCACTGCACTATGTTATTGGGGTCAAACATGCCGGGGCCAATGCCGAAGCGCACCAGAAGCATGAGCAGGAAAGCGACCAGGGGGGCCTGAAGCAACAGCACCAACAGATTAGGCACGTTATTTTTATACAATTCCAGGTTGCGCATGGTGAGCAGCATGAACTGCTTCCAGGGATTGCCCCGCTTCGGACGCCGCTGCGCCATGGTCTTTATGTATCCGCGCCCGTCGGAGGTACTCTTGCTATCGGATCGCCTGGAATCGCCGACGGGTGTTGAGCCCTTTAACGCCTGCGCGACGTATTCCTGGTAATCCGGCGAGGTCTTAAAGCGCAGCTCGGCCTCTTCGGGGATGTCAGCATGCTCGTCGGTTGGCTCTAACACACTGTAGATTTCGGCGAAGTCGCTCTTGCCAAAGAAGTTTCTGGCTTTGTCAGGAGGGCCAAAGTAGGCAAGCCGTCCCCCTTGCGCCAGGAAGCAAACATAATCGCACATATTGATATTGTTGGTGGCGTGCGTTACCAGGATGATGGTATGCCCTTTATCGGCCAGCTTGCGCAAGAGGAACATCATCTTGCGATCCAGGCCAGGGTCTAGACCCGAAGTTGGTTCGTCCAGGAAGAAGAGGCTGGGATTGGAGAGCAGTTCAAGGGCAATCGAAACACGTTTGCGCTGGCCGCCGGAGAGCTTCTTGATGAGTAGGTCTCGCCGCGCAGTCAGTTCCACGTCTTCCAGCACTTCGTCGATGCGCTGCCAGATCTGCCCTTCGGTGAAGTCCCCAGGCAGGCGCATCTTCGCGGCATAGTAGAGCGCGCGCTCGACGGTGAGGTCACGATGCACAATGTCGTCTTGCGGGACGTATCCGATCTGTCCGCTGAAGGCCGACAGGGTGCGGTAGTAGTCTACGCCGTTGTAGAGTACTTTCCCTTCCATAGCAGGTCGCAGGCCGCTCAGGGCGTTGATGAGCATCGACTTGCCCGCTCCTGAGCCACCCACGACGGCGACAAATTTGCGCGGCGGAATGGAGAGCGAGATATTGTTGAGTAGCGTAACGTGATTGTTGCCGTATCTTTTAAGGTTGAATGCATCAATGCGAATGTAGTTACTTTCATCGAACTGGGTCAGCTGCGTGCCTTCGTAAATAAGTCGGAATGGGCCGATGTGGATCTCATCACCCATCTTGAGCAGATGATTGGTAACCAGTTGAGCATTGACGTAGACATGGTTGGTGCTCCCCAGATCGTGAATACGATAGGAGCCGCCCTCGCGAACCAGGCGTGCATGACGCGCGGATATCTGCGGGTGCGCCAGCACAACGGTATTATCTGCATTGCGTCCGATGGTGATTTCAGAAGCGCCGAGTTTGATCGGACGCACCGGTGGCAGATCTTCTTGTGCTTCTCCTCTCCCATCGCTGTAGGCGAGCGTCACGAACGAACCGTTCTCCTCGCCAATACGGAAAATGTCGCCATGCTCCAGCGTCTTGCGGAACGTTTCATCACCCCTGATCTTGCGTCCTTGATAGAGCAGGCCGTTCAGCGTGGACTCGCGTTCAGGGTGCGGGTGGATGAGGACGAACTGGTTGCCCTGGCGTACAATCTGGACGTGATGGCTAGAGACGGTGCGCTCGCTGATAATGATATCGGACGTGGCATCGCGCCCGATATTGATAATGGGTTTATCGAGAGCAAACGTTTTCCTGTTACTCGAGCTGTTGCTACTCACTTCGAGTGATGGTATACCGATTGCCGAGAGGGGAGCGATCGCTGTTTGGTCGGGTCTCTGAGTCAGAGCCGCGAAGCGAACTGTTGGCTGCGCCACAGGCTGCTGAGTCGCCACGAATGAAGGAGGCAAGGCAGATGATTGTTCTAACCCCACTCCGCCCTCCCTGATGAGCGTATCATCGGGCGAAGCGCGTTCCGTGAAAAGGAGGCTGATTCCTTGTCCCAATTCTATGACCGTCGCGTCCTGGATAGGTACACGCTCTACCTGTTGTTGGTTAACGGCAACACTTTCCGCCTGGGGATGCTTCTCAATGCTCCAGGTGCCCTGACTCCAAATGAGGCGCGCGTGGTAGCTGGCAATGGACGGATCATCTCCAATGGCGATATCGTTACTTTCATCCCGTCCTATGGTGATGATCGATTTGCGAAGCGGGAAACTTTTACCTATAAGGGGGCCAGTGAGGAATCTGACCGAACCGCCATGCGGTGGGATTTGCGAGCTGTCTTTCATGCATTTGCTCCCTCTCTCGATCCTGAGAAGCCGCCCTTTCAGCTAGTGTGTACTAGTATATGACAGGGTGCTACCTATTTGTAGCTACTACCAGGAATCCTGGGCGTCCAACTTTTCTGCCAGGTAGGCCCAATCGGCTGGGAAACGGAAGCCTTGCTGGTTTGGCGGCTGGGGGCTCTGGGTTTCTATCCAACGCACCGGTGCCGCCCCCTTGTTGAAGAAGCCATGCGTACCTCCTACACCCGTCCAGACATAGTCGCCCGCTTTCACGTGATACGTTTTGCCGTCAAGGATGGCTTCAGCCTCGCCGCTCAGCAGGAAATACGTTTCCTCGAAGGGGTGGTCGTGGATATTGCCCTCACCCCCTGGCTGGAACTCCACCATAAAGAGGGTCAGGTGTTGCGCCCCAAGCATATGATCCACCAGCATTTTCAAGGAGATGCCAAATATGCTGCTCCCCGCCACCCGGCGGTATCCCTCCATTTGCAACTGGCTGGGCGGCGGCATCTGCGCGTCGTCAAAGTGACCAAGATAGCGCGTCATCGGGTCCCGGAAATCGGGCGGATTGCCTTTCACCAGGGCCGTTTCCCTTTTGAAGAAGAAGGTGTCACGTTCCTGGCCGGGTGCCTTTGGTTGTGGTGAGAGCATCTCTAACCAGCGCACTGCCTGGTCGCCAACGTTGCGCAAGGCATGCGGCACACCGGCCTGGATGATGCCGTAATCACCCGGGCCAAGCTGATAGTCGTGCCCATCGATGCTCTCTAGCACCTGCCCCTCCAGCATAAAGAATGCCTCCTCATAGAAGTGAACGTGTGGGTTCAGTGTGCCATGCGCATCGAGTTTACACAGGCCCAGCCCCGTATGCACTGCGCCCGCAATGGTATGGTCAACTAACGCTACCCGCGAATACCCCTGGCTGTGTTTCTCGTAAGCAGGAGGTACCTGGAAAGATGCTTGATCATAGTTGTATGCTACATGATGCATTGGAAGCCCCTTTCAGACCAGCGGAGGTGCTTACTGCCTGTTCAACCCGGACATCTGGGCCAGTACCTCGAACATGACAGCAAAATCTTCACTGGCCATACCCATGGCGCGAGCAGCGGTAAGCAGTTCGTTTGAGAGGGCGACCGATGGCAGTGGCACCCCCGATGTTCTTCCCAGTTCTAAGGCCAGCAGCAAATCTTTCTGCATCATGTTCACATCGAACCATACCTCGTCGGGCTTTTCGAGGATGAACGGGGCCCGATGCCAGGTGGCAGGCGAAGCCAGGGCACTATTGCGCCAGGTCTCGATGGCCGTCTCTCGGGGAATACCATTCTTCTCAGCTAACAGTATTCCCTCGCAAAAGCCCAGAAATTGCACAGGCAAACTGAGGTTGATGGCGATTTTCATCAGGATGGCCTGGCCGTTTCCACCAACATAGTTCACCTTCTTGGTAATATCCTGCAAGATGGGCTTGACCCTCTCAAAGATGGCCTGCTCACCTCCGACGATCATGGATACTGTTCCCTCTTCCACGTGAATCACATTGCCGGATACTGGCGCATCGAGCATGTGCGCTCCCGTTGCCAGCACCTGTGCCGAGATCTCGCGCGAGATGCTGGCACTAATCGTACTCATATCGATATAGACTTTGCCTGCTGCAAAGCCCGCTAAAAGACCATCGTCGCCGTTGAGAACCTCGTGCAAAGCGGCGGTATTTGTCACCATGCTAAACGTCACATCAGCCCTTTCGGCAACCTGGCGCGGGGACTCTCCCCACAGCATTCCCGCGTCCAGCAACCACTGGGCCTTTGAGCGGGTGCGGTTGTAACCGGTAACTGTGTGTCCCGCATCCAGGAGCCGCTTGGCGACGCGACCCCCCATTTTACCAAGTCCTACGAAACCGAGTTGAGCCATACATCTTCTCCTCTATTCCTTCCGTAAACTAAATGTACCATATCACAAGAAAGCAGCTATGTGCTCAGAGCTTAGTGTTTGATCTCAGGGCCGGAGAAGGTGACGAATTCTGGGCTCGCGATACGGCGCAAGGTCTCCCCTTCCTCAGCCCAAACGCGGTATGCTGCCTCGGCAACTTGTTCTGCACACCCTTCGGGAATAGACACCACGCCGTTTATGTCTCCGTGCAGCAGATCACCCAGACACACGCGCATTCCAGAGATCGTCACCTCATCGCCAACGCTCACGCAGACGGGATTGCCGTGTGAGACGACCAGTCCCGCGCAGAAGTACTGGAAGTTGCCAAGCGCACGGACTTCTTTGACATCGCGCAAGCCTCCGTCTGTGAGGATACCAACAGCCCCCAGCCGCTTCATCGTCGTAGACATAATCTCACCGGCATGACAGGAATGCATGCGGTCTGTGCCAACATCCTGCATGACCACTATCGCTGGCTTAGGGGCGTTCGTCAGCAATTCGTATAGCTTCTGGAAGCCAATTCCCTGGCGTCCCTCGGTCGTGCTATCTACCGTGCAGGTGACAGCATAGCCGACAGTAGGAGGCAATTCTGGAAAGATGCAGTGGATGTCGTAGCCGACGTACCCTGCAACACGCGGTCGCACCTTGAAGGTCTCGATAGCATTAGAGATTGTTGGACTATCAATGCGGCGTAATGCGCTGATCTGTTCGTAGCTGAGCCTGGCAACCATGACATGTTCTCCTTATTTCACTGTTTAGGTACGAGCATGTTTGGATAGTCTGTCTCTTTACTCAAGCCAGTAGTATCCTCTTCAACTGTATCATAACAGAGTCATCCAGCTTTCAACAGGATGTACAGGAATTGTGATAGACTTTACTAGAGAATACCCAATCACGCTCCCCGCTTGCCGGGAAAGCTCGTGCTCACAGTATCATGTATACTTAGAAATGGATAGCGCGTTATGGCAAATCACAATGCTTCCGTGAAACCTCACACCTCTAACCGCAAATCTACCATTGATCCCAGCTTGCTCCAGTCGCTTGAGTGGCGCTGTATCGGCCCATATCGCGGCGGGCGAGTTGTGGCCGTAGCAGGCGATCCGGCCCATGCGCAGGTCTTCTATTTTGGCTCGACGGGCGGCGGCGTCTGGAAAACGACAGATGGCGGCATCATCTGGGAGAATGTGTCCGATGGATACTTCAAGCGGGCTTCTGTTGGGGCGCTTGCTGTCTCACCATCCGACCCGAATGTGATCTATGTTGGCATGGGCGAGACCACCATCCGTGGCAACGTCTCCCACGGGGACGGTGTGTATCGCTCAACCGATGGAGGTAAGACCTGGGCACATCTCGGCCTGGCAGACACCAGAAATATTGCCAAAGTGCGCATCCACCCCCACAATCCTGATCTGGCATATGTGGCCGCGCTTGGCCATGTGCATGGGCCGAATGCAGAACGCGGCGTATTTCGCACAACGGATGGCGGTAAAAGCTGGGAGCGCATCCTGTTCCGCAGCGAAAAAACTGGGGCGATTGATCTTTCTATGGATCCCAACAATCCTCGCATTCTCTATGCCGCCTGCTGGGAGGCGCAGCGCAAACCCTATACGCTGGTCAGCGGCGGCGAGGAGTGCGGCCTCTTCAAATCAACGGATGGCGGCGACACCTGGAAAGAGATTACGCGCAATGCTGGACTGCCGGCGGGCATGCTTGGCAAAATCGGTGTGGCTGTTTCTCCCGCGCAATCCGATCGTGTCTGGGCCATCATCGATGCCGAGGACGGGGCTATCTTCCGTTCGGACGACGGTGGTGAACACTGGCAGCGGCTGTCTGAAGATCGCAATATACGCGCCCGTCCCTGGTACTATATGCACATCATCGCCGATCCACAGGATGCCGAAACGATCTGGGCACTGAATGTGCAGGCGTGGAAATCCATCGATGGTGGGCGTACTTTCGCTGAGGTGCAGATACCGCATGGAGATCACCACGACCTGTGGATCGACCCGCTCGATCCGCAGCGCATGATCGAGGGCCAGGATGGCGGCGCGTGCGTCTCATTCAATGGCGGCGCAAGCTGGTCCTCGATCTATAACCAGCCCACAGCCGAGTTTTACCATGTGATTACCGATAACCAGTTCCCCTACCGCGTCTATGGTGCGCAGCAGGATAACTCCACCATCTGTGTGCCGAGCCGCTCGCACGTGGCCGGCATTGTCAACGCCGAGACTTACGAGGTGGGCGGCGGCGAAAGCGGCTATATCGCCGTTCGTCCAGATGACCCCAATATCGTCTATGCCGGCAACTACCAGGGATATCTGACCCGCTACGACCACCGCACGTACCAGGAACGCAACATCGCCGTCTGGCCCGAACCCTCGACCGGCTGGGGCGCGAAGGACCAGAAATATCGCTTCCAGTGGACATCACCCACCCTGCTTTCCCCACATGATCCCAACGTCCTGTATACCGCGGGCAATCACGTTTTCCGCTCGACCGACGAAGGCAGCAGTTGGAAAGTTATCAGCCCCGATCTGACGCGCAACGATATTACGAAGCAAGAAGCATCCGGTGGACCGCCGACCAGGGACAATACGGGTGCAGAATACTATTGCACCGTCTTCGCCTTTGCCGAGTCGCCCATTACGCCCGGCCTGTTCTGGGCTGGCTCCGATGATGGACTGGTTCACATCTCGCGCGATGGCGGCACATCCTGGCAGAACGTTACTCCAGCAAATTTGCCAGAGTGGGCCTTAATCAGCATTATCGAGCCATCCCCGCATGACCCCGCCGTCGCCTATGTCGCCGCAACGCGCTACAAGTGGGACGACTTCCAGCCCTATTTGTACAAAACCAGCGACTACGGAGCGACCTGGACGAAGATCACTACTGGCATCGCCGAGCACGACTTCACGCGCGTCATCCGCGAAGACCCGGCTCGTCGAGGATTGCTTTACGCCGGGACTGAGACAGGTATGCATATCTCGTTCGATGACGGCGCGCACTGGCAATCTCTGCAGTTGAACCTGCCCGCCGTGCCAATTCACGATCTTGTGATCAAGGACCGTGATCTTGTGGGTGCAACGCATGGGCGCTCGTTCTGGATACTGGACGACATCACACCGCTTCAGCAGGCTGACGAAGAGGTACAACAGCTTCCATATCTCTTCAAGCCGCGAACCACTTTTCGCTTCAGGGTTAATTATGGCTACACCCGCGCCGCACTTTCCGGTAATTTTTATCGCGATTCAGACAATACACAGATTGTCTCACGGCGCGAGGAGCGTCCCGGAAACATAACGGTGGAGCGACCCCTGAATGCCGGGCTGAATCCGCCAAATGGGGTAATCGTCTACTATGCGTTTGCGAGCAAACCGGAGGGCGAGGTCAAACTGAGCTTCCTCGATGCGCAGGGCAACGAAATCAAGACTTTCGCTAGCGAGGCGGTACACAAACCGGCAGCCGATCCCACCGACGAGGAAGAAGAGCAAGAGAAAAAGGAGCCCAACGTTGCTAAAGAGGCCGGGCTGAATCGCTTTATCTGGAATATGCGCTACCCCGACCCCAGGACAGTTGAAGGCTATGTTGCTTCCGAGGGGGTGATGTCTGGTCCCATTGTGTCACCTGGTACCTACCAGGTGAGACTGACGGTTGGAGATCAAGCACTGGTCGAGACGTTTGAGGTGAGACAAGACCCGCGAGTCAGCGCGACGCGCGAGGATCTGGAGGTGCAGCTTGCACTGCATCTCAAGATTCGCGACAAGCTTTCAGAGACGCACGATGCCATCAATACCCTCAGGAACGTGCGCCAGCAAATCGACGATTGGCAAAAGCGTACACAGGAACAGCCTATCAACGAGGCATTGACTCGCGTTGGCAAGTCCGCCAAAGAGAGGTTGAAAGCCATCGAAGACGAACTGATCCAATCGAAGGCGAAGACGCGCCAGGACACGCTCAATCACCCGGCCAGGCTCAACGGTAAGCTAGCCGGCCTGGCTGGAGTCGTTGCCAGTGCTCAGGCCGCGCCCACGAAACAAGCGTATGAGCTCTTTGATGACCTCTGCCAGCGCATTGATGCCCAGTTAAAACAATTGCAAGCAGTACTGGACTCCGACGTAGCAACCTTCAATGCGCTGCTGCGCGAGCACAATGTACCAGGGGTTATCCCTATAGCCACGCTACCTGGCAAGAATAATAGCAAGCGGTAGACATACCATGATCAAACACGCAAAACCTCCTGCCAGTGATGAAGGCATCAATATCACCTGGCGTAAAATCATTGTCTGCGTTTTACTCACCCTCGTAGGCTTCAATTTACGCTCGGTCATCCTGGGAGTGCCTCCCGTTCTACCGCTCATCCAACATGATTTAGGGCTCAACTATACCGAAACGGGTTTTCTCACCGCCTTACCCGTGCTGGTACTGGCATGCGCGGCCTGGCCTTCAGGGCTCGTTGCCGAACGCATCGGCTCGCGAGCTTGCGTATCAATCGGCCTGGCTCTGCTTGGCGGCGGTGCGCTTCTACGTACACTTTGGCCAATTGCATCATTGCTCTTTCTCTTCACCCTGCTCATGAGCCTGGGTATCGCACTGGCACAAACAGCCGTTCCCGTGCTGGCACGCCGCTGGTTTCCAGCACATATCGGTTTTGTCGCTGCACTCTTCAGTGATGGATTGATTATCGGCGAAGCAGTAGCCGCGGGCATAACTGTTCCTGTTATGGTACAGTTTTGGGGAAGAGATGCCTGGACAGCGACGTTCATACTCTGGGGCGTTCCAGTCATAGTACTGCTTGTGTTCTGGGTCTGGCTTGCTCCTCCCGCACCGGTGCGCATGGCAGGAGAGGCGAGCATGGCAGAGGCGAGTTCTGCCACTACTATACACGTGGCAAGGGAGAAGAGCTCAACTGTTGAGCACAGGCACATGGCAGAGGCAAGCACTGCCACTACTATACACGAGGACACGGAAAAGAGCTCACCTGCTGAGCACGGGCGGGTCAATGCTCTGCACTTGGGTATTTTGCTCGGCGCGGGAAGTCTCGTCTATTTCGGTATGAACGGCTGGATCGCTCCCTATAATCAGGCTATACATCACGCAGAACTGACGCCTGGAGCACTGGCTATACTGAACGTGGCACAATTGCCGAGCAGCCTCGGCGTTACGCTCTTTGCACAGCAGCTAGCAGGGCGTCGCTGGCCTTTCGTTGCCGTCGGCGCTGTCTGTGCTGTGGCAATCGCGGGCTGGGTCTTTACCCCCGTCCCACTGGAGCTGTTGTGGGCTGCACTGCTCGGTGGAAGTTCAGCTCTGGTCTTCACGCTTGGCATTGCTCTCCCGCCATTACTGGCAAGACCCGGAGAAGTAGCGCGCCTCACCGGCATTACCATCTCACTCACGTATGCCGTAGCCTTTGTAGGGCCACTTATCGGTGGTCAGCTCTGGGACCTCTTCCACCTTCCCGCCATAGCATTTCTGCCCGTAGCCCTCGCCAGCATTTTGCTCATCGTCCTTGGCACGCTTCTTCCTTCACCATCTGCTTTCGGCTTAACCCGCAAAAGTTGACTATACTTATGGTGGTCCCAAAAAGCTCTGCCCTAAATCTCCGAAAAACTTGACAAAGTCTCTATTACACCGTATGGTTATATCAACATCCTCCCGACCAATCCCTGGGTCTTACTGAGGAGAGTAAAAATTTTCATCTTCCTGTGTAACGTTTCATGGTATATCCAGTTAGTTGCCGTAATGTTTTCATGGCATAGCCAGTTAGTTTCAGGAGGAATTAGTCATGATGCTCAATTCCGGTTCCACCAGGTGGAAAGTATTTACTTCGTTACCAGTCGTTCTTATCATTCTTACAGTCATTCTGGCAGCGTGTGGGGGGGGAAGCACAACAACCAACCCGTCAAAGTACAACGGCAATATCAGCGTAGGCGTAGACTCGGACATTATCAGATCGCCAGGTCATGCTGAATATCTATGATACATTGGTAAGGGTCGATGAGCATAATGCCATTCTGCCAGACCTGGCTACCTCCTGGTCATACACTTCTTCTGACAATACCAAACTGGTGTTCACGCTGCGCACGGATGTAAAATTCCAGGATGGCACGCCATTTAATGCTGATGCCGTGGTGTTCAATATTAATCGGATATTAACTGCTCCCACATCGGCGCGCTACAGTGAACTGGTTACCGTACAATCTGTGCAGGCCATAGACGCTTCGCACGTGCAATTCAATCTCAAGAAGCCATTTGCACCGCTGCTGGCAAACTTGACTGATCGCGCAGGCATGATGCTGTCTCCAGCAGCCGTGCAAAAGATCGGGGCTGCAAACCTGGGCAATGGACCGGCCAATGCTGGCAGCGGGCCCTTCATGTTTTCTGAATGGGTAAAAGGCGACCACCTCACCATCAAGCGTAACCCTCACTACTGGATGAAAGATAGCCAGGGGAACGCACTGCCCTATTTGCAATCCATTCGTTATCGCCCCATCACCAACGAGAGCGTGATGTTCTCAAACCTTGAGACTGGCAACATCAATGCTGCCGAAGTTCTAGGGCCCAACGATGTTCCGGCGGCGAAATCGAATTCCAGCCTGACCTATAAACAACTGTCCGCTCTCAGTTTCTTCGGGGTCATGCTCAACACAAAAGTCGCGCCATTCACGAATGTTCATGTACGCAGAGCAATCGAGTGGGGTGTTAACCGTGATGAGGTCGTCAATAGCGTGCTCAAAGGTGTCGGTGTCGTCGCACAAGGTCCCATCTCGCCTAGCAGCTGGGCATATAGCAGCAGCATTGCGCCCTACAGCTACAACATCAACAATGCCAAATCTGAACTTACTCAAGCAGGCGTGAGTAGTGTCTCCTTTACACTTCTCATTCCAAGCGGATCTCCGCTCAATGCGCAGGAAGCACAGTTCATCCAATCGGAACTGCAACCTGCCGGTATCACCGCCAATATCAAGCAGGAAACGTTTGCCACCCTGCTCAGTGATACGAATTCGTTTAACTTCCAGGCGGCTCTGCTGGGATGGAGCGGGCGACCCGATCCTGATGGGAATATGTACTCGTGGTTCCATACCGGGGGCGGCTTTAACAACATGCAGTATTCAAACCGGCAGGTGGATTCACTGCTTGAGGCCGCGCGTTCCTCCAGTGATCAAGCGCAGCGGGCTTCAGATTACCAGCAAGCGGAGACATTGATCTTGCAGGATGCGTCGTATGTCTTTGTCAACCATGGCGTAAGCATTCAGGCCACGACGAATAACATCAAGAACTTCCCGTTGTTGCCAACCGGTATCCTGGAATTCACCAACGTGTACATTGGTTCATAAGCAGTGAGAAGCGGGCGCAATGAATGGTGCCCCTACAACACGAATGCGGCCACCTGCGGTGGCTCACCAGTTTGTTGAGTGCGAAGCTGTTGCCACCTTTGGTGGCAACAGCTTCGCACTCAACAAAATACCCTACCTGCTGCCGGAGGCAGTGAGAAGACAAGAAGGAAGGGAGAACTATCATGGCTCGCTATATTTTACAACGTCTCTTCTTCATCATTCCAGTGGCACTACTCGTATGCTTCCTCACCTTCCTGGTCATTCATCTTGTCCCTGGTGACCCGGCTCGTGTTCTGCTGGGACAAGAAGCGACACCGGAGACGGTTGCCGCTTTACGCCAGCAATTGGGCCTGGATCAACCACTACCTGCACAATTTGGGCTGTGGTTCTGGCAACTCTTGCATGGTAACCTGGGGCAGTCTATCCAGCTTCAACAACCAGTGCTGGATGCCATTGTGCAAAGGCTTCCAGTCACCGCGGAGTTAGGCATAAGCGCCTTGCTCTTTTCTCTGGTTATTGCCTTTCCGCTCGGTATTTATTCTGCAACGCACCGCAATACATGGGTCGATTGGCTTGTGAACGTATTGACGCTGACGAGCACAGCCGTTCCTGGTTTTGTGCTGGGTCTGGTACTTCTGCTCATCTTCGCCGTCGATATACGGATTTTCCCTCCGGGTGGATATACTCCATTCAGCGAAGATCCCGCTGGCAATATTCGCGATCTTATCCTGCCGATGATTACCCTTGGTGTTGGCACGGTTGCCGTAAACATGCGCCAGACTCGTGCGAATATGATCGAAGTGCTCAGTCAAGACTACATACGCACCGCAAGGGCCAAAGGCTTGCATGAGAGAAGAGTGCTGTATCTTCATGCATTGCGCAATGCCATTA
>WNFH01002063.1_pt1 | contig 13895 bp, 9 predicted proteins | sample 5400411 | NCBI WGS metagenome assembly WNFH01 (sample SAMN13153347, study PRJNA577476) | soil metagenome | isolation source: 200 cm saprolite under Douglas fir tree site 2 hole 3 | place: USA:California | collected 2015-04-18
GGCCTGGAGGTGCACCCGGTCTTTACCGCCCACCCAACCGAGGCTCGGCGCAGAGCGGTGGTGGCCGCGATCCGAAGGGTGGGCGATCAGCTCGATAGGATCGACGATCCGAGAGCCTCGGAGACCGAGCGGCGCGAGTCGATGCGAAGGCTCACCGAGGAGATCGACTCGCTCTGGCGAACCGGGCAGCTGCGCACATCGCAGGTCACACCCCTGGACGAGGTCCGTTCCACGATGGCGGTCTTCGACGAAACCCTGTTCCGCGTCGTGCCCGAGATCTATCGCGCGCTGGACTGGGCGCTCGGTCCCGCCGACACCGGCATGCGCCCTCCACTCGCGCCCGCATTCCTCCGCTTTGGCAGCTGGGTCGGAGGCGATCGAGACGGCAACGACGCGGTCACGGCGAAGGTGACCTACGACGCGATGCTCATCCAGGCCGAGCATGCGCTGCTCGCGCTGGAAGCCGCGACCACCCGCATCGGGCGCTCGTTGACGGCCGATGCTGCCACCACGCCGCCACGGACGGATCTTCGTCGGCGCATCGGCGCCCTTCGAGCGGCGGATCCGCAGGGCTGGGCCGAGCTCGAGAAGCGCTCGCCTTCCGAGCATCATCGCCAGTTCCTCCTCCACGTCGCCGACCGCCTTCGGGCCACTCGCATTCGCGCGCAGTCGGCAAGCGAAGCCGAGGCCGGCGTCGTGTATCCGTGCGCCGCGGACCTCGTGGCAGACCTGCGCCTGGTCCAGGGCTCTCTGGCCGCCGCCGGCGCTCCGCGACAGGCGTATGGCGAGCTGCAGCACCTCATCTGGCAGGCGCAGACGTTTGGCTTCCACCTTGCCGAGCTCGAGGTGCGCCAGCACAGCCGGGTTCACGCAGATGCCCTTGCCGCAGTCCAGGCCAAGGGCACGCTGTCGCCGCAAGCAAGAGAGGTGCTGGACACGCTGGGCACGATCGCGCTGGTGCAAGAGCGATTCGGGCTTGATGCGTGCCGGCGCTATGTCGTGAGCTTCACGCGCAGTGTCGATGACATCGCGACGGTTTATGAGCTGGCCGAGCACGCCACGGGCGGTATACCGCCCGTGCTGGACGTCATTCCGCTGTTCGAGACGGTCGACGACCTCAATGCGGCGCCGGCCGTGATGGAGGAGATGCTGAAACTGGCGCCGGTGAAACGCCGCCTCGCCGCCACTGGCGGCGGCCTGGAGGTGATGCTCGGCTATTCGGATTCGACCAAGGAGGTCGGGCCGCTGTCGGCCACCCTGGCGCTGTACCAGGCTCAGTCGGAGCTAACGGCCTGGGCCAAGCGCCGCAACATTCGCCTCACGATGTTCCACGGGCGTGGCGGAGCGCTCGGGCGCGGTGGAGGCCCGGCCAATCGCGCGGTCCGCGCTCAGGCTCCAGGGTCGGTGGCGGGTCGGTTCAAGGTCACCGAGCAGGGCGAGGTCATCTTCGCGCGCTACGGAAACGCGGCCATCGCGCGGCGCCACCTCGAGCAGGTGGCTTCGGCCGTGCTCGAGGCTTCGACGGCCCGGGCTCGCTCGGAACCGGTCCGCCGCTTTGAGCGTCTCGCGGCGGACATGGACGCAGCGGCCCGGGGCGCGTATCGCGCCCTCGTCGAGTCCAGAGGCTTCGCGGAATGGTTCGAGCAGGTCAGCCCGATCGAAGAGCTGAGCCGGATGCGCATCGCATCCAGGCCCACCCGTCGCGGCGGTGGCAAGGACCTCGAGGATCTCCGGGCTATCCCCTGGGTGTTCGCGTGGTCGCAAATGCGCCTCAACCTGCCGGGTTGGTATGGCCTGGGCAGTGGTCTGGCGGCCGCGCGGCTCGAAGACCTTCGCCGAGCCTACGCGTCATGGCCGCTGTTCAACGTCCTTCTGGACAACGCTGAGATGAGCCTGGCCAAGACCGACCGGCGCATAGCCTCGCGGTACCTCGCCCTCGGCGACCGGCCGAACCTCGCGGCACGCGTCCTCTACGAATATGACCTCACCAAGAGGAACGTCCTCGCGGTCACCGGCCACGCCAGGCTGCTCGAGAAGCATCGCGTCCTGTCCTGGGCGGTCGAGCTGCGAAACCCTTACGTCGACGCTCTCTCGCACCTGCAGCTGCGGGCCCTGCGCGCGCTCCGCGCGCCAGCAAGCTCCGCGCCGCAGCGAGCCCGAGCCGAGCGCCTGTTCCTGCTCACCGTTAACGGGGTCGCAGCCGGCCTGCAAAATACCGGCTGATACACGTCGCGTTAGAAGTCGAGGCGGCCATCGAAGTGCTTGGCGGCGTCCGGACGGGTCAGCTCGTAGATGGCGATGCGATGGCCCCCAGGCAGGGTGAACGAGCAGCACGGTCCCGTCGGGATCTCCAATGTCGATTTCTTTTTCCAGCCACGTTTCTTCAGCTCGCGCATTGCGTCGTCGAGGTCGCCCACGCGGTAGATGAAGATCGGGCGGTCGCCTTCCAGGTGATCGGTCAGGAGGATGTGGGGCGGCCCGTCGGTGAGCTCGACCTTCGCCACCCGCGTGCCCATGCTTTCGATGCTGAAAGGCAGCCGGCCCCCGAGCACCTCGGTGAAGTAGCGCGCGTCGGCGGCGACGTTGCCGCTGGGTGTGTAGAGATAGTCGAGCTGCACGAATGGTGATGCCTCGGCTCGAGGTTTAGGCCTGGTGGCCATCCCCGCCCAGGTTAGACCCCTTCCTACTGAAGGGCGAGCGCGGGCCGGGATGCTTCCTCGTCGAGTGATCTCAGGAGAGCGCTGACCACTACGGGATCGAGATGCGGTCCGGCAGCGTCTTCCAGAACGCGACGCGCCTCCCGCTCGTTTTGAGCCCGCCGGTACGGGCGGTCGGACGTGAGCACGTCGTACATGTCAGCCACGGCGACCACGCGAGCCTCGATCGGAATCGCATCGCCCGCCAACCCGTGCGGATAGCCCGTGCCGTCCATCCGCTCATGGTGGTAGAGCACCGCGAGTAGCGCGCGCTCCACGTGGCCGGCCCACTGAAGGATCTTCAAGCCGACCTCGGGATGAGTCTTCATGAGCTTCCACTCGGAGTCGTCGAGCGGATCGTGCTTGTGGAGGATGGAGCCCGGGATCCCGAGCTTGCCGATGTCGTGCAGAAGACCGGACCGGGCGAGGACTCGCTGCTCTGCCGCAGTCATGCCCAGCTGCCGTCCGATCCGGACGCACAGATGGCCGACCCGGCCGTTGTGAGCGCGGATCTCACGGTCGGAGATGCGCACGATCCGCGCGCGTCCAGACCTGTTCTCGAATGCCCCCGACAGCGGGCCCGGGATCACGATTGCCAACCCGTTACCCCCTCTGGCTACTACTGGCTATTCAGACCAACAACGAAGCAGTCGAGAGGGTTGGTCGCTTAATCGGGGCTCAAAAGGCAGGCCACCACCAAGCTGCACGCGGTCTGGACCGGGATCCCAAGCGAGATGGCCTCGACGCCAGACCCTTCGAACTTGGCCGATGCGACCGCCACCACGCGGCCTCGGGCGTCCACGACCGGGCCGCCGCTGTTGCCGGGGCTGATGGGGGCGGAGAACTGGACGTAATCGCTCCCCTCGAGGCTCCGGAATCCTGAGATCACGCCCGCGGAGACGGTGCCGCCCAGCCCGAGGGGCGAGCCGATCACCATGACGGCCTGGGCCAGGACGGGCCGGCCGGGCGCCGTCCGCAGGACCGGCAGGATCTGGGCGACGTGGATGACCGCGAGATCGTCGTTGGGATCCACCCGAGCGATCGTGCCTTTGAGGCTCCGATCGCCCTGCCGGACGTCGACCGTGACCGTGCCCGCGTTCCACGCCTCCGCGATGACGTGGAAGTTCGTCACCAGCTCCGAACCGGCCTGCCCGGCGCGGGCGACCCAGCCGGACCCTAGGCCGTAGCTCGTCTCGATGGTGAAGACGGAGGGCTCGACCTTCCGCGCTATCGCGGTCCAGTCGGGCTGGGCGTCGACCTTGGCCTGGAGTGCTTGGACCTCGTTGCTCAGTCCATCGATGGAACGCTGTTGCGAGCTCATCGTTTGCAGGGCCAGTCCGAGACCCACCACCGGCACCGCGACCAGCACCAGCACAGCGGCGGCGACGTTGCGCAGCCGCCGGCGGCCGGGCGCGGCCGGCCGGATCCGGACTTCGGACCGGATGCCGGCCAGCGCTCCGCGATCCCCCGCGATCGTTCCCATTTCCGGCTACGTGAGCGGCGCCGCGATCGCCGACTCGGCCTTGGCGAAGGCGAGCATCGCCGCGTCGACCTTCTTGAAACCTTCCTTGATCTTGGTGTCGTCGTTGGTGTCCATGCCGGTGATCAGCTCCTGGTCGGCCGCCATGGCGGCGCTGAGCGAGTCGCCGAGCAAGGTGTCAGCGTTGGCGAGCGCCGCCGGAACCACGGCACTCGAGCGCGCCGCCTGGAAAGCCTTCATGTCGGTCAGCATGTCCTGCGCTGAGGTACGGCAGGTTAGGTAGGAGTTGCAAGCGGTCACGTACTCGTAGTCGGTGGTGACCTTCCCGCTGTTGAGCACGTACAGCTTCACGTAGGCGTCGGTGGCCTGACGCGCGGCGAACTGCTTTTGCGTGTCGGTCAGCGTGGCCTGCGTCGACGTGAGCTGGTGTCTGGCGGTATCTCGCTGCCCGATGGTCGTGTAGAGAAAACCACCCAGCGTCCCCGCCACGATGAGGCCGATGACGACAATCCCCGTCGGGACGATCCAGCGGGGACGCCTGCGCGGCGTCGCCGGCGCCTCAGCCGGAGCAACCGCGATCTGTGCTCCCCAAGGTGGTGCTTGCGGTGGTTGGGGCAGCTGATATATGGGCTGGACGGCGACCATTGGCGCCGGCTCCGCCACGGCAACCGTGGTCCCGACCTCCCCATCGCCCCCGACAGGCGGGATACCGAAGGATCCATTTTCCGGGTTGACAGACATCGTCTCGATCTCCTGCTTACGCGTGGCCTGCAATTGGCCCACCGTAGGCAGCGTGCGGCGAGGTGTCGTCAGCGGATGTACTGAGCTTTAGCGACCTAGTGGTGTGTCTGGGAATGAGCTCGCCAAGGCGCGGCCCAGACCGCCGACGCCCGGCGGAAATGGGCCGATGAATTGGCGTGCGTATTTCCCGGACTCACCACTAAAGCGGCGCCTGGGCGATCCTGGCCCTGGCCGCGGCGCCCGGCAATGCGATGAAGCTCACCAACCAGCCGACGACACCGGTCACGGGCACGGCACCCGTCCAGACCGTGAGCTCCCACCAGACGCCTGTGGTCGCCCCCAGGACAACGAGGTAGGCGACGGTCAGGAGGGCGGGCACGCCGAACATGAAGGCGTGGAAGGCGTACGGCCGAGCCGGCGATGGGCGCAGGACGTACAAAAGGAGATCGCCGGCGACGCCGGCCAACAGCGCCACCATGACCAGTTCGATGTGGTTGGCGACCGGGCTGACTAGCAGTGCGTTGATGGTGAGGATCGCCGTCACGGTGCCGATCGGCAGCTCGAACCTGCGCAGAAGGATCACCAGCAGTCCGGCCACAATCGCGGCGTACAGGATGAGACCGATCATCCCGAGCTCCTCCTCCATCCACATCGGACCGCGGGGATCCGCCACTGTGCCGGCCGCCCACCGATCGATTAATGGCTGGTCGAACTGTAAAAAGAAGGTGAGCATCGAAAGCGTGAGTGCGCCCGAGATGATTGCCGGCCACGTTGCCCGCTTCCCTCCGCGGCGTGTGGCCGCACGCAGTGGACCGCTCACGATAAGCCCGCCAGTGAGCATCAGGAACAGGTGCGGCGGGCTGAACAGGAGGCCCATGCTGACTTCGAAGCCGAAACGGCTGTGCCACAGGAAGTCGAAGCCGCCGCCGATACCAAAGAGGACTGTCCCGAGCAGCGAGACCCCGTAGCCGTCAGGCAGGAGCTCGTCCCACGTTCCGTAGCGCCGGTAGTTGCGGATGACGTTGAGGCCGAGAAAGATCCCGATCGCGGCCATGCCCGAGTAGAGCACGTAGTGGTAGGGATTTAGGAAGTTGGTTTCGGGACGAGCGAGGTTGTGATGGTGCCACGAGTCCAGGTATGCGCCGGCCATCAACCAGACACACAGCACCACAAACGTCCACGTGAAACGGGCGCTGGCCACTCCAGGCTGCCGCGTCTGGCGCGGCGGTGTCGAGGTTTTGATCGCCATCACGATTCTCCTTCATGCTCCTCACTAACTGCGCTCGGCCAGGTTTCGTTTCGCAGCTCCGCCCGAAGGCGCTGAAGATCAGATTGCACAGCGGGGTCCAGGTCGAGGACGACCGGGTCGCGCGGCCGTGGCTGGCTCGTACGCGATGCCTCGGACAGGCTCGCGTCCAGCAGCCGGTCGGCGGCTTCGATTCGCGAAAGCACATGAGACCGTGGGGCTTTCGACGCGATCAGCTGCGACAGGTTGTCGAGCTCTCGCAGGAGGACCTGGCGACGCCGCAGAGCCAGGCCCGCCAGATGGTCCTGGCCATTGGCCAGGGCCGAGGCCGCTCGATCCCACAGCGCCGGCAGCTTGTGGCGGACCGACGCCAGCCTGAGCTCCACCCGACCCGGCGCGCGATCGGCTTTCAAATCGACTGAATGCTAGGCGCGGCGTGGCGGCGGGTCATCAGTAAGGCCACGGAGACTTAAGATTCGCGCGGGCACGCCGTGTTCGAAAGGGAAGGGGTACTGGCGGCCATCGCTCTTGTTCTCGAAGGCGCGCGCGCCGGGCAGGGGCAGGCTTTGTTCGTGATCGGCGAAGCCGGGCTCGGCAAAACGAGTGTGCTGGAACGGGCCCGCGAGCAGGCTGCCGGGTTCACGGTTGGGGTGGGTCGCGGACAGGCCATGGAAGCCACGCTCCACTTCGGGATCGTCAGCGAAGCCTTGCGAGGAGTCGGAGCCGGGACCCCGCTCGACGTCCCCCGGACCGCGGCTTCGGCCGGGCTCGACGCGCGAGCCGCCTACTTCTATGCCACGATGCGCCACCTCGAGTCGATCAAGCAGCCGGCGCTGATCCTGCTCGACGACCTTCATTGGGCGGACCCCGACTCGCTGGCGCTGGTCTCCTTTCTCAGCCACCGGCTCAACTCTGTGCCCGTCGCCCTGGTGGCGACGCTCCGGCCCTGGCCGCGGGCCGCCCTCGACCTCGCCCGTCACCTCGCTCAGCAGGGACAGGCCCAGCTGGAGCAGCTGATGCCGCTGAGCCCGCCTGCCGCAACCGCGCTTCTCACCGAGCGGATGGGGGCTGACCTTCCGGAAGAAACCATCGACCGGGCCTGGGCGGCGAGCGGCGGCAACCCGCTATTTCTGGAGGAGATCGCGCGTCATCTGCGAGGCGGTCGCAGCCTCGAGGAGCTCGATGAGCGCGGGAACGAGGCCACGATCCTGCTGTCGCGAATCGCCGGCCCCGGCGCCGACCTTCGATATGCACATGCCGCAAGCGTATTCGGCATCGAGTTCCGGCCCCTGCTTGCGGCACGGGTGGCCGGCCTCGATGAACGGGAGGCGACAGAGGCGCTGGGGGTTCTGGTCGACACCGGGCTGGTCCGGCCCGGCCTGGCAGGCTGGGCGCAGTTCACCCACCCGCTCTTTCAGCAGGCGCTGTACGAGGATATGGCCCCACCGGTGCGAGAGCGCTGGCACGCATCCGCCTTCCGCCACCTGCTCGCTCACGGCGCCGAGCCCGCTGAGGCCGCCGAGCATGCGGTCAGCGGGCAGCTGCTTGGCGATGCGGAGGCCATCGCCGTGCTGCAGCGCGCGGGACGCGCGGCGATGGCAGACGGCGCGGTTGCGACCGCACGCCACCGCCTGCAATCCGCGGTCACGCTCGCCGGCGAGAGCCCTTCCCCACATCTCTTGATCGGGCTGGCCGAGACGCTGCTGTCCACGGGTGAGCCGGCCAAGGCGGTCGCCATCTACAACCGGATACTGGAGAGCTCCGCGCTGGATGGCGACACACAGGCCAACATCCACCGCATGCTCGGTCGCGCCCTTTTCGCGAGCGGCGACGCGCGAGCCGCTGAGGGGCAGTTCGCGGCCGCGACCGAGCTAGGGCTCGCCGCTCAGGACCCGACCCCCGCCATTGAGGCGCTCCTCGACCATTCCACCGCCTCGTGGATCGCAGGCGGAATCGCACGCGCGGTCGAGTACGCGACCCGTGCGAGGGAGCTCGCGCTGGGTGCAGACCCGGACGTGAGACGGCGAGCCGACTCGACCTGGGCATTGGTCACCTTCATCTCGGGGTCGGCCGAGGGCTTGCCGGCGGCCGCCGCCGCGGCCGCAGAAGCGGAGCTCAACCCGCTGCTGGAAACTGTCGATCCCACCTGGAGTTGGGGACCGCTCGGCAATTACATGTTCATGTCGGAGTTCGCGGAAGCGTACGACGAGGCCCGTCGCGTCCTCGACATCGCCTATCACGCGGCCGAGCAGCTGGGCGCGCCCATGGCGATCGGACTCCTCGACACAGTGCGTGCAAATGCCCTGATCCGGCATGGCCGGTTGGGCGAGGCAATGGTCCATGCGGAGCATGCGTTGACGATGGTGGATCTCGTCCCATCCCTTGCCGGCTACGCCTGGATCGCGAACGCCGCCACCGTCCTCGAGATGGGACGCATCGACGAGGCGGCCGCATGGTGCGACCGATTGGACAAACTTCCGCAGGCGTTGATCCTGCGGCTGTGGGTTCAGCGGATGCGGGGCATCATCGCGGGCCGCCGCGGCCAGCAACAGCAGGCGAGCGACCTCTTCCTGGTCGCGGAGACGATCGCGAACCAGGCCGGGCTGTTGGAGCCCTGCGTGGTGCCATGGTCGCGCGACGCCATCACCGCACATGTGGCCTGCGGGCGTCTCGACGACGCCGCGCGGGTCGTGGCCTGGCTCGAGGCGAGAGGCACGGACCTGCCGTGCCGGTGGCCGCGTGCCACAGCTGTGTTCGGCCGCGCCCAACTGGCAGAGAAGGCGGGCAAGAACGACGCTGCCGAGGCCCTGTACCGCGACGCGCTGGAGATTTACTCGCAGATCAAACAGCCGCTCTCGGAAATCCGCACCATGATCTATTTCGGGCGTTTTCTTCGCCAGGTCGGTAAGTCCGTCGAGGCGCGGCCGTATCTGAACCGAGCGGTTGACGTCGCGACAGAGGCGGGCGCCATGTGGCTGGCCCAGCAGGCCATGGATGAGCTGCACGCGGCGGGCGGCCGCCAGCGCAAGCACCTGGGCCCTGACGACCTCACGCCCCAAGAGCGCCGGATCGCGAAACTCGCCGTCGACGGACTCAAGGTCCGGCAGATCGCCGAGTCGCTGTCACTGTCGCCACGCACGGTGGAGACGCACCTGCAGAAGGTCTACCAAAAGCTCAACGTCTCCTCGCAGATCGAGCTGATGAAGGTCGGCATCCCGGCACAGAGTGGCGGCTAGCCCTCAACACAACCGCCGCAAGCGGCGACCAGGGCCCGGTTGAACACCTCGGGCCGCTTGACGCAAACGAAGTGATCGCCCCCGACCTCATGAACAACCGGGTTGGCGAGAATGCGGCACAGCTCGCGCTGGACATCCGGAGACACGACCTGGTCTTGCGTTGTGAGCACCACAGCACTGGGGCGCGCCATACCGCCCAGCCACTCGCTGGAATCGAATGCGATCGCCTCGGTCGCCGCCTGGAGGATCGCGCGGGTGTCGTGCTTCGCGACCTGGTCCATGACCCATCGGCCCTGGCCGCCATCGGCTGATCGAGGAGCGAGCACCGCCATCATCGCCGCTCGGCGCACGGGTGCCGGCGCGAATTGCGCGGCGCGGGTGAGCAGGCGGATTGCCGCGCCGCCTCCCGCGGATGCGAAGTTGTGGGCGGTCGCGCACAGGACCAGCCCGCGCACCATTTCGGGATGGCGGCGCGCGAACAGCTGAGCCACCAATCCGCCGAGCGAGTAACCGACCACGATCACGCGACCGAGCTCGAGAAGCTCGACGACGGCCGCCAGGTCGTCCGCGCACTGGGCGCCGTCGAACTTGCGTGTGGGAATGCCGTCGCCGTGCCCTCGCAGGTCGGGGGCGACGACGCGGAAATGGGCGGCGAGCTCCGGCACGGCCAGCGACCAGTTGAGGTCCGCGCTCGCGAGCAGGCCGTGCACCAGAAGTACGGTGGGCGCTTCTGCTGGCCCAATTGCCTCGCGCAGGAAGATCGTGCCGCGGCCATGCAGGTCGAGCCGCCGACCGGCCGGCATCTCCGCCGCGAAATGCAATTCCGCGAGGTCGAGGCGTTCGAGGCCCGTGCGCTTGACGTTTTGCCGGCGACGAGTGGTTGGTCGACTGTTCCAGAACATCTGGCTCCTCCTTCCGGCCCGGTTGGGCTCGGTGAGGGGGAGCGTCGAAACAGACCTCTCCCGCTGAGGTCCGAATCAGGTACGCAAAGAGTTGGAGCACGAACGCGAGACTGGTCCAGCGCCATGCGTGGACAGGTCTTAGCCCCACGAAATCAGAGGTTTCACCGTGATTTCGCAAGGACCCCTAACGCGGGTATCAGCCGGTGGTCGCTTGCTCCTCGAGCTCCTTCAGGCGGTCGACGAGACGCCGGACGCCATAGGAGCGGCGGTTGAAATAGGCGGCGCGGCTAAGGCCCACGCGCCGCTCGACGGCGTAGTGACCGCCGATTCGTCGGACGTAATAGAGACTCAGAATCTCGCCCGCCTGTGCATCTACTTGCGAGGGGGACGCGCGCAGTGTTGAGATCGCGTCTTCCAAGACCTGCCGCAGCGATGCAGCATTGTGCGATGACAGACAACGCAGATACACGAGCGGGCTCTCCGCGAGGTCTCTGAGGTTGTTGAAGACCTTGAGAGCGTGCTCGAGGCGCTCAATCGTGATGTCGGGTGCAGAGGGACTCGACTCCTGGTCGGGCGGCGGCCATAACACGGCCGCGGCCTTCGCCACCTCGCGGTTGGGAAACGTGAAATAGCTCACCAGCCAGCCCACCAGCCCGCAGGTGAGGATGGTGCCGTAGACCACGTCCTGTCCCCAGTACGTGCCGCCTTCCCAAACAGCAACGTAAGCGAGATAGACGGCCGGCAGAAGGCCGCCCGTCAACGCTGCAAAGACGCGGAGCTGGGTCAGCCGGTCCGACCGGGGCTGGGCCCAGTAGATCAGCAGATCGCTGAGCACGCCCACCACAGCGGCCACAGCGACGTACTGAAAGCGCGAGAACTGGGTGCCCACCAGGAAAGCGGTGGCCACCAGCATTACGGTGATGCTCCCGCGTGGTAGCCGGATCTGGCGGAGCAGAAGGAGGATGGTGGCGGTAACGATCGCGGCCTGCATCATCAAAGCCAAAGCGCCGAGCTCCTGGCCGACCACTTCGTAGGACCGAGGGAGCCCGCGGAGATCGAATGCCCACTGGTCCACATATGGGTGGTCCCACTGAGAAAAGAAGGTGATCGTGGCGAGGAGGAGCGTTGCCGAGATCAAAGCCGTGGGTCCGGCGACCAGCTCGCCGCGGCCGACCGCGGCTCGAAGGGGACCGGTCACGATCAACCCGGCGGCGGCGATTTGAATCAGGTTCGAGGGTCTAAAAATCGCCGCGAGGCCGGGAATCTCCGGACCGTAGACGTCCTGCCACCAGATTCCGCTGAGGATCCCCACGGCGAAGATGGCACAGCCAAGGGCCGAGAGCAGGTAACCGTCGGGAAGGATCGAGTCAGGTCGTCGTTCCCGAAGCCAACGGGCGAGCGCCGTGCCCGTCAGGAACACTGTCACCAAAAGCCAGGCCCCTTGCGAGGGGGCGTGTGCCCAAGCCTGCGGCTTGAGGTGCCGGTCTATCCACGCGTCGTAGTAGCCGGCTGCAACCAGAAGGGTCGCGAGTACAGAGAAAGCCCAATCGAAGCGTGACCCGGGCCATGTCGACGGGTCGAGGCCGGCAAAACGGCGCGTGGCGGCCACAGTGGGACACAGGATGCAATGCGAATCGCAGCATCGCAAGCACCGGATGTGCTCCTACGGGTCGGCTCGGTACGTCGGGTTCACGGGACCATGGCCTTTTCCCAGCTCGAGCGAGTGCTCGATGGCGCCGTTGATGAAGGCTTTGGCCGCGCGCACAGCCTCAAGCGGCGCCTGGCCTTTGGCCAGACCCGCCGTGATGGCGGCCGAGAAAACGCAACCGCTGCCGTGGGTGTTCTTAGTCTGGACCCGACGGCCGGACAGCTCGACGAGGTCTTTGCCGTCCCAGTAGACGTCGATCGCCTCTGTTTCGGCCGCGTTCGCGGGGGTTTCGTCCGAGTGGCCGCCCTTGACGACCGCTGCCCGCAGGCCGAGCGCGACGAGGTCGCGCGCCGCCTGGCGCCGATCGTCGAGCGTGGGCAGGGTCCGCCCCAGCAGCACCTCCGCCTCGGGGATGTTGGGCGTCACGACCGCCGCCAGCGGGAGCAGATACCTGTACAGAGACGCGATGGCGTCGCTGTGCAGCAGCCGCGCGCCGCCTTTGGCGACCATGACCGGGTCGACCACGAGGTTTACGATCCCGTGCTCCCTGATCGCCGCTGCGACCGCCTCGATTATCTCCGCGCTCGCGAGCATGCCCGTCTTGGCCGCCTGCACTCCGATGTCCTCGACGACGGCGTCGATCTGGGCACGGATGACGCGAATTGGCACCTCGTGAATCTCAGAGACCGTGACCGTGTTCTGGGCCGTGACGGCGGTGATCGCCGACGTCCCGTGCACGCCGAAGGCGGCAAAGGTCTTGAGGTCGGCCTGGATGCCCGCTCCTCCGCCGGAGTCGGAGCCGGCGATCGTCAGCGCGACTGGGACTTTCAAGCGTGCGCCCTATACCCCAGGAACTCCGAGGCTTCGCCGTGAGCTCGCGGGGACCCCATGTAGAGGCGCGCGCCCGGCGTCATGCCGGCCTCACGCGGCGAGTGCCCCAGTAGACGGCGGCGGCGACCGCGATGCTCACCAGCCCACTGGTGTCGGCTCCATGGAGGCTGGTGATGAGGCCGTCGTTGAAGAAGTGCGGCGAAGAGATCAGGTTGCCGAAGAGGTTGTCGTAGTTGACGAAGAGCAGGCTGGCCGCCGTGCCGGCCAGCCACGCGATGATGGCAAGCCGCGGCCGCGCTTTACCCTCAAAGACGAAGAAGCTGAGGAGCACGACCGCGGCCCATGCCGGCGCCCAGAGGTAGGTGAGGATGAGAAAATCCTCGTAGGCGATGTGTAGGTCGCTGACCAGCACCGCGTATGCGGCCAGGGCCGTGCCGAGGATGCCGCAGCCCAGCGCGGTCTGCCACCGAGGCAAACGGATGCCCATGGCCAGCGTCACCAGTCCCGCGGTGTAGACGTCGAGGTAGTTGGCCCAGATCTCACCCACGACGACAAACACGAAGAACGGGATCGCGACCCAGCCTGGGGCGTGCGCGCTGATCACGGCCAGGACGCCGCCTGGGCCGGCGGCAAGCCCGGAGTCGATGGTCGGCAGCAGGAGCCCGAAGAGACCGAGCAGGATCATCGGCAACGCCACACCGGCGAGAGGCCAGAACGTGACGGATCGGGTCGGGCTGGATGGCGGCAGGTAACGCGAGTAGTCGCTTGCGAACGGGTACCAGGACGCAACCAGAGCGAAGCAGGTCATGAAACCGAGCACGAACGCGCCCGGGTAGTCGGCGCCGGAAACGGATGGGCCCTGTCCCCAGTGGAACTGAGGCGCCAGCAGAACGAACAGGACCGCCGCCAGCCCGGCGAAAATGACCGCGCCGTAGGTCTCCAGGACTTTGATCGTTCCGTGGCCGTAGACGGCGACGCCGACGCTGATGGCGGCGATCAGGATCACCAGCGCGAATGTGATCACTCGGTTGCCCCCGCCAAAGAGCTGCGCGCCGGCGTTGGCGGCGATGACGCAGTCGACCGCAAACCAGCCCACGGCGAGGAACAGGGTGAGC
>WNFH01008467.1_pt1 | contig 13895 bp, 10 predicted proteins | sample 5400411 | NCBI WGS metagenome assembly WNFH01 (sample SAMN13153347, study PRJNA577476) | soil metagenome | isolation source: 200 cm saprolite under Douglas fir tree site 2 hole 3 | place: USA:California | collected 2015-04-18
CCGCGCTTCCCTGAAGATCCTCCTCCCCACCGTCGGCTGTGTCTTCCCGACGTTGTGGCTGATCATCCTCGGGCCGGCGCTGCTGGTCGTCCTCAGCCTCGGCGGGAAACACTAAGCAAGAAAGCCGACAGTGGAGCCTTAGGCCGGATTTACTCCGGCCGTCTCCAAGCGCGCCACCTTCCGGGCGCCACCCAGCGTGGCCGAGGAGAGGGGTGGGTCCGCGGGGGGGACGACTGTCCCCCCCGCGATTCAAACAAGAAACGGGTTCGTCCGCCGCTCCTCTCCGATCGTCGTCGCGGGCCCGTGACCGCTGTAGACCACTGTCCCATCGGGCAGAGGCAGAAGCCTGGTCCGGATCCCCTCGAGCAGGGCGCCGCCGTCGGAGTTGCTGAAATCGGAGCGGCCGATGGAGCCCGCGAACAGCGCGTCGCCCGTGAAGACCGCCTCTCCGATCCGGAGCGACACCCCGCCCGGGCTGTGGCCGGGGGTGTGGATGACCTCGAACTCGAGCGAGCCGGCCTTGAAGGGTTGGCCCTCCGCCAGGCTCGTGACGTTGTCGATCGGAGCGGGATCTATCGGGAACTCGCGGCGCAGCGGCTTGCCCTCGACGAGGACGCCACGCTCTGCGTCGTGGACCGCGACCGGCACGGGACCGAGCTCCCGCAGCAGGTCCGGCAGTCCCGCGATGTGGTCGACGTCGGTGTGAGTCAGGAGGATCGCCCTCACCTTCGCGCCGCGCTCACGAACCAACTCAACCATCAGGTCAGGCTCGAAGTTGGCGTCGACCACCACGGCATCGCGCGTGTCCTCATCCTCCACCAGGTACGAGTTGGTGCCGAACCTGGCGTCGGCTGTCGACGTGACGCTGACTCTCAGGTTGAGTCCGTCACGACGCTTCGCGCGCGACGGTGTGCACGTCCTTGACCCCCTCGAGCTTTTCCATCAAGCGCGAGAGCTGAGCGAGGGAATCGATCTCTACGGTCGCCGACACGACCGCCGTCTTGTCGTCGTACACATGCACCTCGAGAGCCGACATGTTGACCCGGTTCTCGGCCACGACGGTGGCGATGTCGCGCAGCAGGCCCTGCCGGTCCCAGGCCTCGATCTTGATGGCGACCGGGTAGATGTGCGTGGCCTCGGAGTCCCAATCGACGCCCACGACCCGCCCTTTGTCCTGGGCGTTGATTGCGTTGATGCAGTCCGCACGGTGCACAGTCACGCCGCGGCCGCGCGTCGTGTAGCCGACGATCGCGTCCCCCGGCACCGGCTGGCAGCAGGGCGCGATCTTGGTCAGGATCCCCTTCTCCCCGTGCACCAGCACGCGAGGCGTGGGCTGCACGTTCGGGATGAGCGGGATGGAGCGCAGGTCGCCGCCAACGCCGTCCGCGCTGATCGACATGCGCATCACCACCGCGTGCGGCGAGAGGTCCCCGTAGCCGATGGCAGCCAGGAAGTCGTCCACCGCCGTGAACCGATGCATGCTCGCGATCTCCTCGAGCTTCGCGTCGGGCAGGTCGGCGAGGCTCACCCGATGCATGCGGTGGAGCTCCTTGTCGAGAAGGTCGCGGCCCTTGGCCACGTTTTCCTCCCGGCGCTGGCTCTTGAACCACTTGCGGATGCGCTCCTTGGCCGACGCGCTCTTGACGAAGTTGAGCCAGTCGCGACTCGGTCCGTGCGGCCCCTTCGACGTCAGGATCTCGACGATCTCTCCGTTTTTCAGCTCGTAGTCGAGCGGCACCATGCGACCGTTGACCTTGGCGCCGATGCAGTGGTGTCCGACCTCGGTGTGGATCCGATATGCGAAGTCGACCGGGGTCGAATCGGCGGGCAGGTTGAGCACGTCGCCCTTGGGCGTGAACACGTAGACCTCGTCCTGGAACAGGTCGACCTTGACAGTGTCGAGGAATGACTCGGAGTCGCCGATCTCGTTCTGCCATTCGAGCAGGCTGCGGAGCCATGACAGCTTCTGGTCGAAGCTGGCGTCCTTGCCGCCCTCCTTGTAGGTCCAGTGCGCCGCGACCCCAAACTCCGCGACGCGGTGCATCTCATGGGTGCGGATCTGGATCTCGATCGGCTCGCCCGTGTGGGTGATCACGGTCGTGTGCAGCGACTGGTATCCGTTCGACTTGGGCATGGCGATGTAATCCTTGAACCGGCCCGGAACTGGTTTCCATAGCGAATGGACCACGCCGAGCACGCCGTAGCAATCGCGCACCGTATCCACCTGCACGCGAATCGCCGACAGGTCGTAGATCTCCGAAAAGTCCTTCTTCTCGCGGGTCATCTTCTGCCACACCGAGTAGATGTGCTTCGGGCGGCCGGTGATCTCCGCGGTGATGCCTACGTTGTCGAGCTCGCGCGCGAGGATCTCGCGCAGGTCTGAAACCAGCGTCTCGCGATCATTGCGTTTGCGCGCGATTCGCTTGACGACGTCGTCGTACGCCTCGGGCTCCAGGTTGCGAAACGCCAGGTCCTCGAGCTCCCACTTGAGCTGGCCGATGCCGAGCCGGTGCGCAAGCGGAGCATAGATGTCGAGCGTCTCGCGCGAGATCTTGCGACGCTTGACCTCGGGCAGCGGGTCGAGCGTGCGCATGTTGTGGAGGCGATCCGCCAGCTTGATGAGGACGACCCGCAGGTCTTCCGCCATCGCCACCATCATCTTGCGGATGTTCTCCGCCTGCTGCTGCTGGTCGGTGCGGATCGAGATGCGTCCGAGCTTGGTGACGCCCTCGACCAGGCGGGCGACCTCCGGGCCGAACTCAGTCTCGACCTCCTCGGCTGTGAGCGCGGTGTCCTCCACCGTGTCGTGGAGCAGCGCCGCGGCAAGGGTCTGCGCGTCGAGCTGCAGGTCGGCGAGGATGGCCGCCACCTCCAACGGGTGGTTGACGTAGTCCTCGCCGGACAGCCGGCGCTGACCGCGGTGGGCGGTGGCGGCGCGGTCGTATGCCTTCCGGACCAGGTCGCGGTCCTTCGGCTCGAGATGGTCGGCGATGCGGAGCAGCTCGGAAACCGTCACTGAATAGAGAGTTTAGGAGTCCTCTTTCCTAGACTTACCCACGCTTGATGGCTTCAATACGTGGGACGTTTGCCGTTCGGGTCGGGCTTTCGGCGGCCACCGCGGTCCTGATCCTGGCCGGCGCCTCGCTGAACGTGAGCGGCCGGACCGGTCAGGCCGCCCTCATCGCCGCCGTCGCGGGGCTGCTGGCGCTGGGCGCCGGGGCCATCAACGTCAACTGGAAGATCTCCGCCCCCTTGGGCGCGGGCGCGCTGCTGGCCTCGATCGCCGCCGCCCATTTCGACCTCCGCGACAGGCAGCTGCCGCTCGAGCTTCTCGGTCTGCTCCTACTGGGTCTCGGCGGTTTCGTGGGGGGCATTGCATACAGGAACTTCACCGGCGCGCTGCACCGGCAGCTGGATGAGATGGATGCCCTCGTCGCCCAGCTGGAGGCAAAGCACCGCGTCTTCCTCGCCGCGACGTCCGACGCCCAGGGCATCGGCGAGCCTGGCGACATCGGCGCGCTCACATCGAGCGTCGCCGGCCAGATCGGCGCTGCCTTTGCGAGCTGTTACCTGGCTTCGCCTGACGGCAAGCAGTTCGTGCCGCAACCGCCGGGCTTCGGACTCGGCCGCCTGCGCCCGCAGCCCGTCAACCGGACCGGCGGCGCCGCGGGCGGGCTGCTGGCGGCGATCGAAATGGGCAAGGAGTTCGTCGGGGACGACAAGGCGGGGCTCACGGAGGTCGTGAACTACGTCCCGGACGACCTCCACGTCGAGAGCCTGCTCGCTGTACCCATGCGGATCGGTGACCACATCGGCGGCTTCATGCTGCTTGGGAACAAACCGGGCGGCTTCACGGACGACGACATCCGCCTCGCCACCACCTTGATGCTGAGGTCCGGCGCGCAGCTGGCCAGCGCTCACGCCGTCGCCCTCTCCCAGAAAGAGTCTGCCCGCTACTCGCTCATGAACGAGCTGGTCAAAGAGGCCTCTGGCAAGACGATGCCGCAGGTGCTCGACCTGGTCCTGGCCAAGGGCGTCCAGCTCATCCGCTACGACGCGGGCCGCGTCGCGCTCTTCCAGGCCGACGACACCTATGTATTCGCGGGCGAGCCCTCTGCCGCTTCACCAATCGATGGCCCGATGGCCAAGGTCCGAGCCGGCGAGACCGTCCTCCGCAGCCTGGTCACGGCCGACGAGGGCATCTTCAGCGGGCTGCAACCAACCGCCGAACGCGGCACCGTCAACGAAGCGCTGATCCCGATCCGCGCGCAGCACGGCGTGCTCGGCGCGATCTGCCTCGGCCGCAACGGGACCACCGGATTCAGCCAGGGCGACGTCGCCGCCCTGGACGAGCTGGGCTCGATCGCCGGCGTGGCGGTCGAGAACTCGCGCATCCTGCAGGCGGTCACCGGGCAGGCCTCCAAGCTGGACACGGCGCTTGACGCCCTTGGTGAGGTCTCACAGGCCCTGACCACGGTGACCCAGGGCCCTCGCGTCCTGGAGCAGAAGACCCTGGAGACGGCGGTGCGCGTCACCGGCGGGAGCGCTGGGCTGCTCACCCGCAGCACCGCCGAAGGCAACCAGGCGGTGATCATGTCGCTCGGCTTTCCCGCTGAGGTCAACGAGCTCGAGTTCCAGAACGGGCAGGGCATCGTCGGCGCGGTGATGCTGGGCGGCAGCGCCACGGCCGTACCCGACATCTCCGTAAACGCCGACCTGCGCTCGCCGCCGGACCTGGTGTCATACGGGCTGCAGGCCGCGATCTGCGTCCCGATGCTCGAGGACGGACGCCTCTGGGGCACGCTCTCCGTGTTCGATCTCACGGCCCGCGAGTGGACGACCAACGACCATCGCGTGCTTGCGACGCTGGGCAACCAGGGCGTTGTCGCGGTCAGGAATGCCGAGCTGTACGACAACAACCAGCGCAGCATCTGGGAGCTGAAGAACCTGCAGGAGGCGCTGCAGGCGGCGACCTCCACGCTCGACATCAACCAGGTGCTCCAGCAAGTGCTGGCCGGCGCGGCGAAGGCTTCATCGGCGCAGATCGGCTGCCTCGCCCTGGAAGAGTCGGGCCGCCTGATCCTCAAAGGCGGGTTCGGCACGGATTCGCAGACCGCCGAGAAGCTGGCGCTCGGGCTGGGCGGGGACATCTGTCGCGACGTCATGGCGTCCGGCAAGCCGTACATGCAGGCGATGGAGAGCGACAGCGCAAAGGACAGCCCGCTCAATCCGCGCGCGGTCCTGTGCGTCCCGATCACGCTGCGTGGCAAGCCGACCGGCGTGGTCTTCCTCGCCCATTACCAGCTCGGCCACGCGTTCACGCCTGATCACCGCAACCTGGTCACGGAGCTGGCGGCGCAGGCGGCCGTCGCCATCGACAACGCCCGGCTCTTCAAGGATCGTGAAGAGGTCATCCTCGCGTCGCTCGAAGCGCTGGCCAACGCGGTCGACGCCCGCGACCCCTGGACGGCCGGCCACTCCGAGCGAGTGGCGCAGTACTCGAGGGTGATCGCCCGGCAGATGAAGTACTCACCCAAGGACCAGACCGCGTGGGTGCGCCTCGAACGCGGATGCCGGGTGCACGACATCGGCAAGATCGGGGTTCCCGATGCCGTCCTTCAGAAAGCCGGCGTGCTCACGGACGAGGAGTTCGCCAAGATGCGCGAGCACCCGGTGGTGGGCTTCAACATCCTCAGCGGTTTGAAGATGTTGACCGACGAGCTGGTCATCGTCCGCTCGCACCACGAGAGATATGACGGCAAGGGCTATCCCGACCGCTTGAAGGGCGACGAGCTGCCGATCTTCGCCTGGATCGTCAGCGCAGCCGATGCCATCGACGCGATGACGTCGGACCGGCCCTATCGAAAGGGGATGTCACTCGACGTGGCCATCGGGCAGGTACGCGACGGCGCGGGCAGCCATTTCCACCCGGACGTGGCGGAGGCGGTGATGGACGCCGCAGACAAAGGTGAACTGAAGGTCATCCCGCAAGAAGAGTCGCTGTATCACGACGCGCCGGCGATCGGCGCCTTCGAAAACCCTACTCAGTAACCAAGACAACGGTGGAGCTCTAGGCCGGATTTACTCCGGCCGTCACCCAGACACGCCACCTTCCAGGCGCCACCCAGCGTGGCCGAGGAGAGGGGTGGGTCCGCGGCGGGGGACATCTGTCCCCCCCGCGATTTTCAGTAGGCTTTCGCGAGCGCCACGCGGTGTTTGGCCGGCTTGCCGCACACCAGACATTTCCCTGATGGTTTTTCGTCGGGGTCGAACGTGCGGATGGTCACGCCGCCCGCCTCGGCCTTGATCCTCGCCTCACACTCGGCGTCGCCGCACCACGGCGCCCACACGAACCCGGAACGTTCTCTGAAATGCGCGACCACCTCGTCCAGCGTCGAAAGCTCGAACGTGTTCTGCCGCTGAAACTGCTGGGCGCGCTCGAACAGGCGCAGCTGGTACGCGCTCAGCTCCTTCACCAAGCGGTCCGCGAGGCCGGCCACCGGCACGGGCCGGCGCTCACGCGACTGGCGGTCCACCAGCTCCACCTGGCCGGCGTCGACGTCGCGGCCTCCCACGTTCAGCCTCAAAGGCACGCCCTTCAGCTCCCAGTGCGCGTACTTGTCGCCGGGCCGCTCGTCCCGCCAGTCGATGCGGTGGCGGATGCCGGCCGCCTTCAACTCGCGTGCCCAGCCTTCGACGAAGCGCTCGACCTTGGTGCGGGTCTCGGCGTCGCGGAAGATGGGGACCACGACGACCTGCACCGGCGCGACCTTCGGAGGAACGATGAGGCCCGAGTCGTCGCCGTGCGCCATCACCAGCGCGCCCACAAGCCGCGTGCTCATGCCCCACGACGTCGAGTAGCAAAGCTCGCGTTCGTTCTCGGTGTTCGAGAACGAGATGTCATAGGCACGCGCGAAGTTCTGGCCGAAGTAGTGCGACGTCCCCATCTGCAGGGCGAGCCCGTCGCGCATCAGGCCCTCCAGGGTCAGCGTGTAAACAGCGCCAGGGAACGTCTCCGCGGGCGATTTCTTGCCGCTCAGCACCGGCACCGCAAGCCAGTCCTCGGCGATCGATCGGTAATACCCCAGGATGAGGTCCGTCTCCTCCATGGCCTCTTTGGCCGAGGCATGGAACGTGTGGCCCTCCTGCCACCAGAACTCGCGCGAGCGCAGGAACAATCGCGAACGCATCTCCCAGCGCACGACGCTGTTCCACTGATTCGTTAGCTTGGGCAGGTCGCGGTGGCTCTGGATGTAGCGCCTGATGAGTGAGCCGATGATGGTCTCGGACGTGGGCCGCACGGCCAGCGGCTCCTCGAGCTCCTCCATGGCGGCCCCGGCCCTCGTGACCCAGGCCACCTCCGGCGCGAAGCCTTCGATGTGCTCGGCCTCCTTCATCAGGAACGAGCGTGGGATGAGCAGCGGGAACGCCCAGTTCTCGTGCCCGCTCTCCTTGATCATGTCGTCGAAGGCGCGGGTGATCGTCTCCCACATCGCCCAGCCGTAGGGGCGCACGACCATCATGCCCCGCACGCCGGACCAGTCCGCGAGCTCCGCCTTGCGGACTACGTCGGTGTACCAGCGATCGAAGTCGTCGGACATCTTGGTGATGTCCTTCACGAAATCCTGCTGCTCCTCGTTCGGCGGCGATCGCGTCGATCTCAGCCAGCAGCACGGCGAGCAGCTCTTCCTGGGCCACGGTCCTGTACAGCTTGCCTTTCTTGAAGATCACGCCCTTGCCTCGCCCACCGGTGACGCCGATGTCGGCGTGGCGGGCTTCGGCCGGCCCGTTGACGACGCAGCCCATGACGGCCACGGTGATGGGAACCTTGAGCCTGGCGATGTGAGCCTCCACGGCCTTGACCGTCGGCACCATGTCGTACTCGAGGCGGCAGGTGGCGAGCGACACGCGGATGGTGTCGCCGATGCCTTCGGCCAGCAGGATGCCCATGCCGACAGCGCTGCGGATGCTGCCCGCCTCCACAGGACCTGACTCGGTGACGCCCAGGTGGATGGGGTAGGCGCGCGCTGCTGCGAACTTGCGGTTGGCCATGATGTTGGTCCACACGTCGGTCGCCTTCAGCGAGACCTTGATGTAGCCGGGACCGTAGTCGAGGTCCTCGAGGATCTTGCAGTGGCCGAGGGCCACCTCCACCATGCGGTCGGCGGTCTGCTCGCGGTCGTCGCGATTGATCTGGTGCTGCTCGCGCATGCTCTTGTGCACCTCTTCGGGCAGCGACCCGGCGTTGACGCCGATCCGAAACGGGATCTGACGCTCCTTGGCCGCGGTCACGACCTTGATGACCTTGTCGCGGTCGGGGATGTTGCCGGGGTTGAGCCGCAGGCAGTGCACACCGGCTTCGATCGCCATCAGCGCAAGCGTGTGGTCGTAGTGGATGTCGGCGATCACAGGCAGTGGCGACCCCTTGACGATCTCCTTGAGCGCCTCCGCCGCTTCGTGGTCGGGAACCGCCGGGCGCACGATCTCGCAGCCCGCCTCTTTCAGCTCGTGGATCTGGCGCAGCGTAGCCTTGACGTCACGGGTGTCGGTCTTGGTCATGGTCTGGACGGCGATTGGCGCCGCCCCCCCGATCACCACACCGCCGACGTTGACCGGGATCGACTTTCGTCTCTGGACGTTCACTCAGTGGCCTCCGGGGAACTGGCCTGTGGCGATTCGCTGGATGTCCAGGTAGCTGATGAGCGCGGCGAGGGCCAGCAGGGCCACGAGTCCCCAGCGCTGGACGTTCAGCTCGCTCTTGCGATCGAACGGCCGGCGCCGAACCCACTCGACGATGACGACGACGATGCGGCCGCCGTCGAGCGCAGGAACCGGAAGCAGGTTGGTGAAGCCGAGGGCCACCGACAGGATGGCGACCAGGAAGACGTAGTTCATCAGGCCCTGGTTGACCTGCTGCGCCGTGATCGTGGCGATTCCGATCGGGCCGGTCAGGCCCTCCGGGCCGAGCAAACCGCCCTTGATCTGGCCCCTGACGAGCTGTTCGAGACCCTGCACGATCCCGCCGATGGCCACGAACGGAAACCTGATCCCGTCGCTGATCGCGGACTGCGGCGTGACCAGGCGCGCCACGCCGATGCCGATGAGGCAGCCGCCATCAGGTGTGCACGCCGGCTGGAGCGTGTAGGAGAAAGAGCGGCCGTCGGCGTGGTAGCCGGTGAGGACGACCGGCTCGTCGGGGTGGGCCTTCTCCTGCGCCTGGATGGCGCCGGGAGCGGTCACCGGCCTGCCGTTCACGGTGCGAATGCGGTCGCCGACCTGCACGCCGGCCAGGGCGGCCGGGGTTGGGCACCGAGCCGTGCCGCCCGGCGTGCAGAGCCGGTCGGTGACGACGCTGACGATCTTGCCCGGGTCGTCGTTGAGCTGCGCCAGGCCGACGCCGGCGACGAGCAGCATCGCCACTACGAAGTTGGCGGCGGGGCCCGCGGCCAGGATCGCGATCCGCTGCAGAGGCGGCCTCGAATGGAAGCCGTCGCGTTCGTCGAAGTCGCCTGCCTCCATGCCGCCCATGCGCACGTAGCCCAGGATCGGGAGCAGCCTCAACGCGTAGAGCGTGCCGCCCCGCGTGAATGACAGCAGCCTGGTCCCGGCGCCGATCGAGAACTCGATCACGCGCACCTTGCAGAGCTTGGCGAGCAGGAAGTGGCCGGCTTCGTGCGGCGCGATCAGGATCAGGAACGCGCCCGCCACTCCGACCACGCTGAGGATCCCGCTCACGCTTTCAGACTACCGAAGTTGATTCTCACGTACTGCCGGGCCCACCGGTCAGCCTCCAGGATGTCCTCGAGCCTCTCGCCGCCACCCTGGAACGCGGCTAACGCCCGATCGACCGTGCGGATGATGCCGCTGAAGGGGATCTCGCCGCCAAGGAACGCGTTCACGGCCTCCTCGTTGGCGGCGTTCAGCACCGCCGGCCGCCCTCCTGCAGCCTGGGCGGCCTGTCTCGCCAGGCGCACGGCCGGAAACCGGCTTTCGTCGAGGGGATGGAACTCGAGCGGTCCTATGTCTTCGAGCAGGGTCTGGGGCACGGCGTCGGGCAACCGGTCCGGATACCCCAGCGCGACAGAGATCGGGAGGCGCATGTCTGGCCGCCCGATCTGAGCCTTGAGCGAGCCGTCGACGAACTCCACCAGCGAATGCACCGCACTCTGCGGGTGGACGACCACGGATATATTCTCGAGCGGCACTCCGAAGAGGTGGTGGGCCTCGATCAGCTCGAGGCCCTTGTTCATGAGCGTCGCGGAGTCGACCGTCACCTTGGGTCCCATCGACCAGCGAGGGTGGTTGAGCGCCTGCTCGACCGTCACCTGGTCGAGGTCGAGATCCGGGTGCGCCCAGAAAGGTCCGCCGCTCGCGGTGATGATCAGCCGGCGGATGCTCTCGCGCCGCTCGCCCCACAGGCACTGCCAGATCGCGCTGTGCTCTGAATCCACGGGCCGGATCCCGCGCGGGCCTGCCGCCCTCATGACCAGGGCGCCGGCCATGACCAGCACCTCCTTGGTCGCGAGCGCAATCTCCTTCCCTGCATCGAGCGCGGCCATCGTCGGCGCCAGGGCGCGCGCTCCCGGGATCGCAACCACGACCAGTTCGCAGCGCGGATCGGTGACCATGGCCAAGACGCGCGCGTCGAAGTCGGGCTCGCCGGCCTGGCCCTGGATAACGTGCTCGGCGCTGCGGCCGGCCGTGCGCCGTCCCTCGGTGAGCCCGAAGAGTCGAAGCCGCCCGGGGTTGCGGTCGATGACGTCGAGCGTCTGCCGGCCGATGGAGCCGGTGGCGCCGAGGATGGCGACGTTGATGGGTCGCGTCACCTCAGTGGATCAGGTGGAACATCGTCACATAGAAGTAGACGAGGATCGGCGGGAACAGGATCGAATCGAGGCGGTCCAGCACGCCCCCATGGCCCGGGATGAGGTGCGACGAATCCTTGACCTCTGCGATTCGTTTCATCTGCGACTCCACGAGGTCGCCGACGAGCGCACTGACGCCGACGAGCATGCCGAGGACGATGCCGTGGAGGGGCGAGAGGCCGAGGATCATCGAAGCGCCGATGAACATCACGATCACCGAAGCCACCACCCCGGCGACGGCGCCCTCGACGGTCTTGTGCGGGCTGATCGTCGCGAAGAACGGGTGCCGGCCGATGCGGCTGCCGATCAGCAGCGCCGCGGCATCGTTGGCGACGACCGCCAGGATCGTGAACAGCGTCCACACGAAACCGCTGTCAATGCCCACGACCACATGCACCGGCTTTGACGTGTACAGGAGCAGGTAGTAGTTGAACGGCATCCCGATGTAGAGCGCCCCGGCGAGGCCCATCGCCCACCGGCCGAGGCCCTGCCGCCGGCCCGGGACGACAAGGAACGCCGCGAGACCTCCCACAAGCGCCAGCGACAGCACCAGGGCGACATCGACGTTCTTGAGCACGGTGCCGCTGAAAGCGAAGAAGGCGCCGAGTGGAAACAGGAGCCAGGCTGGGGCGCGCGAGCCCATGCCCTCCGACAGGCCGAGGAACTCCCATAACGCCAGGCCGGCCAGGATGATGACGAGCGCATACACGCCCCAGATGCCCGCGTAGACGGCGGCTATGACCAACCCCAGGAACACGGACCCGCTGAGGATGCGGACCATCAACGGGCTTGGTTTCGGACGCGCCAGCGGGGCGCTGCCCGTGGTCATCTTGATGCGGCCAGTTCCTGGTCGGGCCGGCCGCCGAACCGGCGGATGCGGGAGTTGTACTCGGCGATGGCAGCCTTGAGGTCGTCGACCCCGAAGTCGGGCCAAAGGGTGTCGGTCACCAGCATCTCGGAGTAGGCGGACTCCCACAACAGGAAGTTGCTCACGCGGCTCTCGCCGGCGGTCCGGATGATGAGGTCCGGATCCGGTAGGTCCGGGTTGTAGAGGCGCGCGGAGATCGCGGCCTCATCGATCTGTGCCGGCGGCAGGCCTTCCGCCACCAGCCTGCGCACGGAATCGACGATCTCGGCACGGCCGCCGTAGTTCAGGCATACGTTGAGGACGCCGTTGGTGTTCCGAGCGGTCCGAGCCATGGCCTCGTCGATGCGATCACGCATGCGGGGCGAGAGGCCGTCTCGCCGACCGCTCACGAGGATGCGCACCCCGCGGCGGTGCATCTCGTCGATCTCTCGCTGCATGGTTTCATGGAACAGCCTCATCAGCGCCCGGACCTCCGCCCGCGGCCGCGACCAGTTCTCGGTCGAGAACGCGTAGACAGAGAGCGCATGCACCCCGAGTTCCTCGCATCCCTCCAGCACACGCTTGATCGCGCGCACGCCGGCGCGGTGCCCGAAGCTCGCCGGGTGGCCGCGGCCTTTGGCCCACCGGCCGTTGCCGTCCATGATGATCCCGATGTGCCGAGGAACTGAGGAGTCCAAGCGCTGCAACTGTACCTACGTGGCCAGAGGTGGCCGGGTTACGTTCGGCGCCTAGACTTCCATGACCTCGGTTTCTTTCCGGCCGGCGAGTGCGTCCACCCGCTCGACCTGGGCCTCCGTGATCTTCTGCAGGCGGACATGGGCGCGCTTCGCCTCGTCTTCGGGGATGTCGCCCTGCTTCTGCATCGCGTCCACGCGGTGGATCTCGTCGCGGCGTACGTTGCGCATGGCCACCCGCGCCTCCTCCGCCTTGTGGCGCACGAGCTTCACGTACTCCTTGCGTCGCTCCTCCGTCAGCGGCGGGATCGGGACCCGAATGACCTGGCCGTCGCTGGCGGGGTTCAGGCCCTGCTCGCCCGAGCGCAGCGCCTTCTCGACGGCGCCGATCTGGCTTTTGTCGTAGACCTGCACGACCAGCAGGCGCGGCTCCGGCGCGCTGATCTGGGCCAGCTGGTTCAGCGGGGTCGGCGTGCCGTAGTAAGGCACCATGACCTTGTCGATGAGCGCGGGGTTGGCCCGGCCGGTGCGAATGGTCGCGAGCTCGGCGGCGAAGTGCTCCACTGATTTGGACATCTTCGACTCGGCCTCTCGCAGGATCGGATCGATCATCCCAAGGCGCCCACTAGAGTGCCGATCTCTTCGCCGAGAACGACCCGCTCGATGTTGCCGGGCTCGAGGAGGTTGAACACCACGATGGGCACGTTATTGTCCATGCACAGCGTCAGCGCGGTGTTGTCCATCACCTCGATGCCACGGTTCAGCACCTCGAGATAGTCCAGGTGCTCCAGCTTGACCGCTTTCGGGTCGAGCTTCGGATCTGCGGTGTAGACGCCGTCGACCTTGGTCGCCTTGAGGATGACGTCTGCTTCGATCTCGACGGCTCGCAGTGCTGCGGTGGTGTCGGTCGTGAAGTACGGGTTGCCGGTGTCGACGGCTCGCAGTGCTGCGGTGGTGTCGGTCGTGAAGTACGGATTGCCGGTGCCGGCCGCGAGGATCACCACGCGGCCCTTCTCGAGATGGCGCACGGCGCGGCGCCGGATGTACGGTTCGGCGACCTGCGGCATCTGGATCGCCGTCATCGTCCGTGCGGGGATGCCGGTGCGCTCGAGGGCGTCCTGCAGCGCCAGCGCGTTGATGACGGTGGCCAGCATGCCCATGTAGTCGCCGGTGGCCCGGTCGAATCCTTTTTCGCTTGCGGCCAAGCCGCGGAAGATGTTGCCGCCCCCGACGACGAGAGCGATCTGCACGCCCATCTCGTGCACGCGCTTGACCTGGCCGGCGATGGTCTGCACAACCGCGAGATCGATGCCGTAGTCGCGAGCGCCGCCGAGCGCCTCACCGCTCAGCTTGAGCAGGATGCGGTTGTACTTCGGCGTTCGATCGCCCATCAGATCTATTGGTCAGCCTCGCGGACGTTGAACCGGGCGAACCGGCGCACCGTGATGTTCTCCTGCAGCTTCGAGATGTTCTCCGCGACCAGGTCCT
>WNFH01002065.1_pt1 | contig 13893 bp, 10 predicted proteins | sample 5400411 | NCBI WGS metagenome assembly WNFH01 (sample SAMN13153347, study PRJNA577476) | soil metagenome | isolation source: 200 cm saprolite under Douglas fir tree site 2 hole 3 | place: USA:California | collected 2015-04-18
TTGAGCGTCCACGCCGACGCCACAAGATTCAAGCAAGTGCTCATGAATTTGGTCGGCAATGCCATCAAATTCACTCCCGAAGGCGGACGCATCGACCTGGAAGCGCTGCGGGCAGGACGGGAAGTTCAAGTGAAAGTCTGCGACAACGGGCCGGGGATTCCGGCGGAAGAACAAAAGCGCATCTTCGAAGCTTTTTACCGTTTGCGGAAATCCGGCGAGGGCGCGGAGGGCACAGGTTTGGGCCTGGCCATCACGGAGAGCCTGGTCAAATTACAGGGCGGGAGCCTGGGCCTCGACAGCGAGTTCGGTCGCGGGAGTTGCTTCTATTTCAGCTTGCCTCTTGCTAAAGGCGTCAGGGAAGCTCGCCCGCGCGCGCCAAATGGGGCGAGGAAGGCCGCCAAAACGCCAAAGATCCTGATCATTGAAGATGATCGCATGGCGGCTCACCTGCTCGAAGCGCAACTGACTTCTTCCGGCTATGAAGTGGTTTCCTGCGATCAGCCCGAGCGTGCCCTGGAAATGGCCGCGGATTTGCAACCGCAGGCGATCACCTTGGATTTGTTGATGAAGCCGACCAGTGGCTGGGAGATCTTGCTCCAATTGAAGCACGACCCTCGCACTGCGGCCATTCCGGTGATCGTAGTTACCATCGTGGACCAACCAACCACCGGCGCAGCCATCGGCGCGGACGACTACTTGGTCAAGCCCGTTGACAAAGCGACTTTGCTCGCCGCCGTGACTCGCTGTCTGGAAGGCCGCGAAGGCTCCTCTCCCGCCCAGCCCATTCTGGTTGTGGAAGACGATGCGTCCACACGCGAGATGATCGCGGAGTTGCTCAAGACCAGGGGATATGACGTGGCGACCGCCGCCGATGGCGCTTCCGCCCGCGCGCAGGTGGCGGCCTCTCTGCCGGGGCTGGTAATTCTCGATCTGGTGCTGCCGAAAGTAGGCGGTTTCGAACTCCTCGCGGAATGGCGGGCCGAACCCCGTACCTCCGAACTCCCGATATTCGTCCTGACCAGCAAGGACTTGACCGAGCAGGAGAAGGCGTACTTGCGCGCGAACGCGCAATCTTTATTCCGCAAGCAGGAATCCTGGCAGGAAGGTCTGCTGAAGCAATTGCAACGCGCCGTAGGCAAGCCACAGGCGGTGAAGGTGTGAAGCAGCGCATTCTAATCGTCGAAGATAACCCGCTCAACAGCGAACTGCTGCGCGATTGGCTGGAAGCGGAGGGCTACGAGGTTCTGCTGGCTGTGAACTTGAACGCCGCATTTGCGGCCGTTCGAACGGAACACCCGAACGCGGTACTTCTTGACGTTCAACTGGGGACGGAAGATGGCCTGTCATTGGCGTCGTGGATGCGTCATCAGCCGGTGCTCCGCAACACCCCTATTATTGCGGTGACCGCCCAAGCCATGGCCGCCGAACAACGGCACATTCTTGAAAGCGGGTGCAGCAGCATCGTCCCCAAGCCCGTTGATTTCGCCGTACTCCAGCAGCAGTTGCAAGTCTGCCTTACTCGCGCCGCAGCCTTGATGGAAAATCAGGCGCCAGGGAAAATGTGACCACTGTCGAATCCTTTTTTCGATTTGCCAAGCGGCGTGATGTCCCGCTTGGAGCATTTTAGAACCAAACGGCGGAACCCCCGAAGTCTAGCCCCTCTAGCCGGGACTACCGTTTTGGACTCGACGCAAGGACACGCCCGAAGCCGAGACGCTGGTAGTTCATTCCATTTATTTGTTTACGCCGCGTCAGTGGTCTTTCGGGAGGAATTGTGAACTCGTCAAAATGGCTGTCGTTCCAAGCATTCCACGGGCAGAAAATTCTTTGCTGGCGTATTTTGAACGCCACGCTTTTTGTAGGCGCCCTTCTACTAGCTGTCGCCTCGACCCTGCGCGCACAGACCACCTCCATTGTGGAAGGGATCGTCACCGACCAGCAAGGGCTGGCGCTCGCCGGAGCCGCAGTCAAAATTAGTAACCCCACCCTTGGCTTTGATCGCAGCGCCTCGAGCGGTGCCGACGGTGCCTTTCGAATTCCGGGCCTTCCTGCCGGAGTTTATGTTGTTACAACATCCAGAGATGGATTTTCCACGAAAACCGTGCGGGACCTGGAATTGAGCCTGAACCGCACCTTTATTCTGGATCTTGTTCTGAACGTGGGAAGCCAGGCAGAAAAAGTGGAAGTGTCCGGCGAAGCGCCCTTGCTGGAAAGCACCACGTCCTCCACCGGCGCCACGATTTTGCCGGCGCAGATCGATCAAATGCCCATCAACGGCCGCAATTACCTGGACCTGTTGCAGTTGGTTCCCGGCGTGGCGATCAACCGGCAACAGGACCCTTCGCACGATGGCGCAACGCCCATCCTCGGGGAACGCGGCGGCAACGCCGTGTTCCTCATCGACGGCATGCCCAACCGGGATGAAGTCAACGGCGGAGCGGCCGCGCAATTCAATCAGGATTCCATCCTTGAATTCCAGGTCGTCACCGGAAGCTACAAAGCGGAATTCGGCCGCGGGTCGGGCGGCATTATCAACGTCGTTTCGAAAAGCGGCACCAACGACTGGCATGGCGGCGTTTCCTTTTTCCACCGCAATTACAAGCTCGATTCCTCCGACTCGCCGCTCGTTCTCGCCGGCAATGTTCCCTTCGAGTTGAATTACGATCCCATCGCGCAGGTTGGCGGCCCAATTCTCAAAGACAGAATATTCTTCTTTGGCTCGGTCGAGCGCATTCTCGAGAGCCGCCAACTGAATTTTCAGTTTCCGCAAAACACGCCGTCTAGCCTCATCCAATTCGAATCCCCGCTAAACCTGCATTCGAAAACCTTCGATACACGCGCGCGCGCCAAGCTGGACGAACAGTGGGGACGCCATCGCTTGAGCCAGCAATTTAATCTTACCAACTCGCATCTGACCGATTTCCTGCCGCTGCTGCAAGCCATCGACTTGCCTTCCACGCGCAACAATCTCGATTCCCGCCGCTTGCTGCTTGGTTTCAGCGACACGGCTATGCTCGGCGAACAACGCAATCCCTTCTTGCTTACCTTTTATGCGCAATATCGCGGGGAGCCTTCGGATGTGATTCCGGCCCATACGGCAGCTGGCACTGCCTCCACGCTGGCAAATCTCTTCAGCAGTTTGAACACCGGCGGACTATTCGGCGATCAGCCGCAGGTGAAATTCGGCGCGGGACATACGCCCCTGCTTCTCGATCAGAAGTATGTGTCCCTGGGCGCGAATTTGGCCAAGCAAGCCAGGCGGCATGGTTGGAAATTCGGATGGGATTTCCAGCGCGCGCACGTGGATGGCGCGGAAGCGAGCAATCTCCTCAACCAATTGTTCGCTACCAGCGCGGATCTCCAGATGTTTGGCGCCGTCAATTCCGGCTTGTACTTCCTGAATGCCCAAGGCGGCCGCACGCCTCAGGACAATGTTATCGCGCTGCGCAACGACTATAACGGCGCGTTCGTTCAGGATGACTGGAAAGTTTTTAAGAACGTCACGCTGAATCTCGGTCTGCGCTGGGACTATGACAATCGCTTCCCCAACAAAACAAATTTCTCGCCGCGGATGGGTCTTGCGTGGTCCATCACCCCGAAGACCATTCTCCGCGCGAGCTGGGGCCTCTTTTACGATCATTTCCGCCTCGGGCTGGCCCGCGACATTCCCGGATTTGGCGGCGCCAACCTGGTCACGCAGACGTTCCTCTCCTTTCCGCGCCTTTTCTATGGCGATCCCAGCATCCTCACGATTCTTTTTGCCAGCGAAGGGCTTCCCGTTCCTTGCGCCTCCGCGAATTTGACGGATGCGCAGATTCTCTCCATGGGTCTGAAGTGCGCGGCGAAATTTCCCAACGGGACGAATCAGCCGCTCTACGGCTTCGACCATCTGAACAGCGTGGTTGCGCCGGGCCATGCCCCCATTCCGGCGAACGCGGTCGTAAATCTGAACAACCTCCAGGCGCTAACCGGCTTTACTCCCCAACAATTCGCCGACGCCGTCAGCGCGGCCGTGGGTGCCGCACCCGGCTCCTTCTCCTACGATCCCTTCGGCAATCTCACCATCGGCAGCAAAGCCTTCCCCGTCAACGGCATTCCCATCACCGTGGACCCTGCTTTCAAGACTCCGCACACCAATGGGTTTAACGCCGGACTGCAGCGTCAACTTTCCCCCAGCACGATGGTCGAGCTCGACTACTTCCACAAGAGCATCGACAACATCCTTGGCGTGCGCGACACCAACCTGGCTTTTGAAGCGCGCATCCCTGGACATACCGCTGAAACGATGCCCGCCGGCTCCCCTCTCACTTTCGGCTATGGACCTTGGTTTCATGGGACGTACGATGCCGTAGCGTTCGGTTTCACGAAACGCATAAGCAAGTCCTTCACCCTGAACGCGAATTACACCTGGACCCAGGAAACCGACAACGCCCTTAACTCCAATTTTGTTAGCGACTTGCAGACCAACCTCGGAGCCGCCTTCGCCGCCGCCACCGGTCCCACCGACAGCTTTGTGGGCATGACCACCCTGGTCACAGATCCGGTCACCCACCAGACCAACGCCAGCGGCCCCTTCACCGCGAGCAACGGCAACCCCGTTCCCAAAGCCGGCATTTTCTACAACGGGCCAAACCTGGATAAGGGGCCCTCCGATCTGGCCTTGAACCACACGTTCCTGTTGTACAGCCTCGTCCAACTCCCCTGGAAAGTGGACTTTAGCGGCATTTTCCGAGCACAAAGCGGGTTCCACTATAGCGCCGGGTTTGCCGTAAAGCCCCCGGACGTTGACGGCGACGGCCACTTCAACGGCGTCGATTTCCTGCAGGGCCGCAATCAATTTGTCGCGCCCCCTTTCGTCAACCTCGATGCGCGCATCGCCAAGCGCTTCGATTTCGGCGAGCGGATCAAGCTCCATGCCTACCTCGAGTTTTTCAATTTGTTAAACCGCGCCAATCCCGCCGCCGTCGAGGGCCTTCCCCCGGCGACTACAAATTCGACCGCCCCCCTATTCGGCCAAGTGTTGCAAGTTCTCCCCGGCCGCGAAGGGCAACTAGGCGTCAGAATCGAGTTTTAGGCCGGAAATGCCCTATTCTGCCGCCGCCATACCAATCTGGGAAAGCTCAAATCTCGGCAATAAAGAGCCCCCTGCCAATCCATCAGTCCTATTTTTCGGCCTCGTCCTAGTACTTCCGTACTTCTAAAAATTGAGACGCTTTTGTATCTTGAGTCCTATTGTTAGCTGGCCCCCACCCGGATACACTTGCCCTTCGACTAGGAGGACTTCCTTGACGGGTTCCGAACGCCGCACTACCCAGCGCTTTTCCATGCGGCTGCCGCTTACCGTTCGTTGGACAACGGGAGCCGCGGTTGGTGAAACCAGCACCGAGTCACGGGATGTCAGCTCCCGCGGTGTTTACTTCTTTCTTTCCAAGGACGTCCGCGAAGGTTCGCCCGTTGAAATTCTGCTGACGCTTCCGAATGAGATTACGTTGGCCGGCCCGGTACGCGTCCGCTGCCTCGGGCGCGTGCAGCGCACCGAGCCGCGCGACGAAGGCGCCATCGGCGTGGTTGCCGCCATCGAGCGCTACGAATTCCTTCGCGGCGAAGACCAAAAGTAGACTTTAGTCGCTGCTGCAAAGAAAACTTTCTTTTCCGCGGCTATGAAAAAGAGTTTGATGAAAAGGGAAGTTCCCCGCTTCCCCGTTGACAGCCGCGCGATCTTGTGCGGCGGCACAAAATCCGCAAGCCGAGTTTGAAGCGCTTCGCGGATTTGCGGTCACAAGAGTTTTTCATCCGCTTCCTGATCCCACGCCAGGAAGCATTCTTGTCGAGTTTCTTGCTCGCTCACTGCGGAGGCGGGCAGGATAAGCCGGGGTGCCTTGGCCCCTCAGCGAAGCTGCCCCGGCGCTTTTTTTCGTTCACCAGCCTGTCGAAAAAAGTCCTCTATTTTCTAGCTAGCCGCTGGCCTCCCGAGCTTCTTCAGGCGCCTTTACTTTTCAACTTTCAACTTTCAACTTTCAACTTTCAACTTTCAACTTTCAATCGAAGATCCCGACCCTGTCGGGACTGTTAACCTCGGTAGTAGCGTCTTTCTCTTGCCCTTTCCTAATTTCTATTTTCCATTTTCTAAAGGAGGCCGCAGCTTTCCTGCGGCAAGCCTCGCCAGCGCGCGCAGCCGCCCGCTGAGTTCGTCTGCGCTCAATCGTCCTTCCCGGTACAGCCCGCGGAGCAGATCCTCCGCCCGCCGCTCCCCCTTCTGCGAGTTGCATTCCGAACACGAGGACACCAGATTGCGGTACCCATTACCCCCTCCCCGCACACGCGCCACCACGTGGTCGATGCACCGCAACATCGGCGTCAGCCGCCGCATGCAGTAGAAGCAGAACCCACCCTCGCGCGCGTGGATCGCTTCGCGCAGCCCCCGCGTTTCCAGAAAGTCCGCTTTCTCCAGGTCGCCCGCGCCAGGCCCACCCCCCGCGGCGCGCTCTGCGATTTCGCTCGTGCGAACCGACCGGATCTCCGCGGGCAAGCGCACCTTGACCACATGACCAGCCTTGCTGCGTTCGGCCAGGCGCAGCGCGCCTTTGCCGACCAGGGTGCGCACCGCTTGGCGCGCCATCCCGGTGGAAATGCATGCGCCGCGAGCCAGCCACAGAATCGAAAAGCGTAGTTCCGGCTTCCCTTCAAGCCAGCTGTGCCGCAGCAGGTGCGAATACACCGCGCGGTCGAACACCGAGAGGTGCAGCCGCGGCACCAGCAAGTCTTCCAATTGTTTCCACACCTGTACCGCGTTGAGTTTTTTGTTTTTCATGTTCAGTGTCCGTTGTAGGGGCGCGCTTCAGCGCGTCCCAAGTCAGAAATTCCGCAGGATGGTCTTGTAGCTAAGTCCGAAGGATGGTTTTGTAGCTAAGTCCTGTGGATGTTTTGTAGCTAAGCCCGGAGGATGTTTTTGTAGCTCGGATCTCTAGAGGCGGGTCCCAGAAATAACTCTCAAAAACTCGCGCTCCGCAAGATATTGTAGTGGCGGGTCTTTAGACCCGTGGTTTTTCTTGCGTGGGGGCTTGTCGACCCTGTAAGGGCCCCACCCGCGTGGAGCATAAAATTTGTGGCTTATTTCTGAAACACCTCACAGCCAGGCCTCTGAAAATGTCCCGTGGGACGGCCACTCATAGCCGTGTTCCTCTCGTAAGGGCAATGTTTTCAGCGCGGGAGCAGCCCTAAAAACAAAAAGCCCCGACCTAGTCGGGGCGTAGTTCTTTCCATTAATAATCCTATCACAATAGTAACCGCCTTGTCAAGAACTAAATTAGTTTGCCACGCTTACCCCATTTCTGGGCCGGCTCCCCCCGCGCCACTCGCCACTCGCCACTCGCCACTCGTCACTCGTCACCTCATCATACCCGAGGTAGGCACGGTTTGTGTGCCCCGCACGGTTCTACGGGGCGCGGCATTTGAGGGTATATTAAGCCCCGTGAGGATTGTCATGAAGCCTTTGCTCTTTGCTCTCTGTGTTGTGTTTGCGTTTAGCGCTTCGCGTGCGCAGCAGACCGGCTGGCAGCCCTCACCGGGACATACGCACGTGCCGATATGGCCGGGGACGGTGCCTGATCCCCAGCCTGTTGCGGGGCCGGAGGTCACTACGACGTCGTCGGGGAAGGAGGGGCTGATTGCCGGCAGGCCGGTGGTGGGGGTGTTCAACGTGACGCGGCCTACGATGACCGTCTATTCGCCACAGGGAAACAATACGGGCGCTGCGGTCGTCGTCTTCCCTGGCGGGGGCTATCAGGGCCTGGCCATCGATTTTGAAGGCACGGAGGTCTGCGATTGGCTGACGCCCAAAGGGATTACGTGTGTGCTGCTGAAATACCGCGTGACGGATGTGGGGCCGTATCCGAAATCGGGGCCGTATCCGGAATCGCCGATGGCGTTGGAAGATGCGCAGAGGACCGTGGGGCTGCTGCGCTTTCACGCCGCGGAGTGGCATATCGATCCGCACAAGATTGGTGTGCTTGGGTTTTCGGCAGGAGGTCATCTGTCGGCGGCGATCAGCACGCACTTCGCGAAGCGTTTGTACCCGCCTGTCGATGCCGCCGACAAAGAAAGCTGCCGCCCGGACTTTGCGGTGGCCATCTATCCGGGACATCTGTCGCTTCCCGCGGCGGAATGGGATGCTAAGCAGGGCGCCAAAAAGTTTGTCGTCCCTCATCCGGCGAATGCCGATAAAGATCTTGCCTTGAATCCCGAAATTCCTGTCACCCCCCAGACGCCGCCTACGTTTTTGCTCCAGGCTGAGGATGACCACGTGGACAACGTAGACGACTCGCTGGCTTACTACATTGCGCTGAAGAAGGCCGGCGTTCCCGTGGAGATGCATTTGTACGCCCAGGGCGGGCATGCGTTTGGACTGCGCCGCACCAAGCTTCCGATAACGCGATGGCCCCAGTTGGTGGAAACCTGGCTGCAGACGATCGGCATGACTACGAAGTAGCCGCCTTCTGCCCGCCCGTCATTTGCGCTTTTTGCATCCCGGACGGTTTTTCGGGACCGAACGGAGCGAGCCGACTTTTATCTTCCGCTTCGCTCCTGCGAAGCCGTCGGCTTGCGCAGAGAGAAATCTCTCTTCCTCTTTCGTCAGTCCGCCTTCTTCGGAGAGATCGCGCTCTGGCTCTGGCTCGTCATCAAGGGCGTCACGCCACCTTCTCTGGACGCCACAGCGTCATCCTCGCCGGCTGGTTAGGCTGCACCTCGTGGGTTGTCGGCCAATCGGAAGGAATTCAAATGCACAAACACTGGTGGGCGGACAACTTCCGGATAGCCTGTGATCCAAGCACAATCGCGCTTCGGTATTCGTCCGGACCGGACTCAGACCGCAACACGCATGTGGAGAACGCCCAGCCCAAGAGCGACCTCCAGGAACGATGCAATCGCAGACGCCATCTGAAACCTTGACGGCGCTGTTCTCGGGCCATTTGATCCTTTCTGACCATTCGGCGGGCTTGTCAGCCGATTGGCCGCCTCTTCGACTCCCTCCGTTCTTATATTGGGACATGGAGCGGTTGCGGGGCCAGCACCCTGTATATAGGTCAGGCAGAAGTTGTCCTTAACCGTATTGTTCGCGCCGGTGAAGTTGGGCCGGAAAGCAATATCCGCGCCCTGTTGGTTGGCAAGGACAAAGGTCTTGATGACTTGGGCTGCCGGGTTGCCAAGAATGATGTTGCGACGGACAACGTTGTCGCTGGAAGTGTTAAAGAACAAGACCCCGTTGGTGTTCCCTCCGATATCGTTTCCCTCGACTACGTTCTCGCTGCTGCTACCCTCGAAGCCGATGCCGAAATCGACGTTCCCGTTTGCATAGTCGAGGCTGCCATTTCCGTAGAAAGTAGACTTGTGCATCCGGTTCTTGTTGCTGTTGAAGAGACAAATCCCGCCGCACGCGGCCCCGTTTGAACCAGCCGCGTTGTTGATCCAAATGTCGTCTTCAAAGTTGCTATCCGACGTGCCGATCGTCTGCATGCCACTCCAACAGTTGCGATTGGCGGTGACCTTCCTTACCGTGACACCGGTGCCCGACTGGAGCAAGATCACCCAGCGCTCGAAATGCTGGATTACTCCTGGCCCCGCGATCTTCACATCGGTCTGGCCGTTCACGTAAATGCCGACCCCGAAATGCGCGTCGCCCCGAAGGCTGCAGTTCATTGGAGGGGTAATTGGCCCGGTCAAGGTGTGGCCGTTGAGATGAAGTGTGATGTGAGAAGCCCCGAACGCGATGCACGACGCCACTCCGTTTGCATCAGCCGCTGTTAGTGGCACGTTGCAATTAACATCGTCCACGAGCCGGCTGTCGTCCGAGATCGTCAGAGTGGAATTGATGGTTCCGCTGATGTCTGTTGCCTGGGCGCGCTCGGCGCAAAGGAAAAGCGCCAAGACTACTAACGCAGCGATCGCTATTCGATGGGGAGGGAATCGGTTCATATAACCTCCTTAAAGGTTGTATTAGGGGGGAGGAACTCTACCGTGCCCAAATCGTCCTCCCGTGGGCTGAGAGAAGTCAAGGTCCAGGAGTAGTAGGACTCTTACTGTATCGAAGAAACCTGCTCTCCGAAGCAGTGGCTGGACTTGGCATTTCGGTTCGAGCCACCATGGCGGGTGGCCGTGGCTCAAGACCCTTGCGGGTTTGAAGCTGTGAAGAAACCCACTTGAGTGGGTGGCGAGAGATTTGGGACGTGTTCTTTTGTGTGTTGTCACGCTTTGGCGGTCCGGGATTTTTTGCGACCGCCTTATTGTTATTGTTTCCTTTAGCCTGCCGCAGGGCCCGTTCTTAGGCGGGTGGCCGCGCCTTAATTCCGAAAAACGCCTTTGGGTGGCCTACCCTTGCGGGTTTGTTTTTTGCAAGGGTGGGGTCTTTCTCTTCTCCCTTTTTCTAATTTCTAATCTCTAGCTGGCCTGCCCCCTTGACATTCCAAAACACCTAGGTTATATAACTTGCATGGCATGGCAGATCGAATTCACCGACGAGTTTCGCGAATGGTGGAACACCCTGACAGAGAAGGAACAAGGAGCCATCGACGCCTCTGTGAAGCTTCTCGAGGAATTCGGTCCTGGACTAGGGCGTCCACACGCCGATTCGCTCTCGAAGATGTCCAAGCATGCCAACATGAAGGAATTGCGGGTGCAAATCGCAGGCGATGCCTACCGGATTTTGTTTGCTTTTGATCCTCGCCGCGTAGGCATTCTTTTGATGGGAGCACGCAAGGCAGATCAAAAATGGTACAAGGACGCGGTCCCGAAGGCGGACGCGTTGTACGACGATCATCTGAGGTTGCTGCAGGAGGGGCGGTAGGTCAGTTGACGGAAGTCAGAGACTACAGTTAGGAGCTAAGGTATGGCACACAAATACGCGGAACTTCGGGCTAAGCTGAGCCCCAAGGCAAAAAAGATTTCGGAACAGCTGTATGCCCAGCACGTGGAACAGATGGCGCTCAACGAATTGCGAGAGGCGCTGGAGCTGACACAGGAACAATTGGCGGAGTTGATGAAGGTGAGTCAGGTAGCAGTTTCGAGGATGGAACGACGGCCCGACATGCACGTGAGTACCCTGCGCCGAGTGATTGAAGCCATGGGCGGCGAGCTCGAAATTCGTGCCGTGCTTCCCAAGAGAACGGTGAAACTGCAACATCTTGGGTGATGCAGGGGCGCGCCGAGTGGCCGCGCCCCAATTCCTTTATTTTTCGACCTTCAACTGTCGACTGTGAACCTCTCTGGCGGGTGGCCGCACCTTAATTCCGAAAAAACGCCTTTGGGTGCCCCATCCTTGCGGGTTTGTTTCTTGCAAGGGTGGCGTCTTTCTCTTGTCCCTTTTCTAGTTTCTGCTTTCTAGTTTCTAGTTTGCATTTTCTACTTTCCAATCATTCCTGGAACAACTGCGGGCCGCGATCCGTATAGACCGGTAGCCGTGCATCCTCGCGAAGGAGTCTCAATGAACTTGAAGAGATCGCTTTACCTATTCCTGCTTGCCCTTTTGATTCTTTCCAACATCCCTGCAGACGCCCAATCCGTCCCGCAGCCCGACCCTCTATTTGAGACGATTCGGTCTTTGGACACCAAGCTCTTCGATGCTTATAACCACTGCGATCTGACTACGCTGGGTGCGATGGTCTCGGATGACCTGGAGTTTTATCACGACCAGACCGGGCTATCCGTGGGCAAAGGACCGTTTCTCGCCGCCATCAAAGAGAACATCTGCGGAAAGGTCCAGCGGACGCTGCTGCAACAGACACTCGAGGTGTACCCGCTAAAGGGATATGGAGCGGTAGAGATCGGCATACATCGCTTCAACCATCCCGGACGCCCGGAGGATGGCGCGGGGGACGCCAAGTTTGTCATGCTGTGGCAGAACAAAGATGGCGCATGGAAGGTGACCCGCGTCATCAGCTACAACCACAACCAGGGCTTGTTGGCCAAGTAGCCGCCGAATGGTTCTTGGGAGTCGGAGCTTCAGCTCCGACATCACAAAGCCTCAAAAAATTGGGCCGGGTGCCCTGCCCTCGGTTTTGGAGGGCGAGGCCTTTCACTTTGCTCTTTCTTGCCCGTCTCGCCGATTCTCCCAACCGTCCACTCATCCCCATCTTTTCCAGCTACTGAGAACCTGCGCAGCGGAGCTGCACTTCAGCCGCGAGATCAGGGTCCATCAGCGCCAAGCGTCCATGCGACGCCGAGCAAACTTGCTGTGAGGTAACTCCTAAAGCTCCGCGCAAGTCCGCGCCCGCCAGGTTCGCTCCATCCATTTCCGTTCCCCGCAAAACCGCGCCTGCCAAAAAAGCTCCGCGCAAGTCCGCCCTTTTCAAATCGGTATCCAGAAAAATTGTGTCCTTCAGGCGAGCCCCGGTCAGGTTGGCTTCGGAAAGTCTGGCCGAGGACAAATCCGTCTGCTCCAAATTTGCAAACGAAAGCACGGCATGCTCGAGTTTCGTGTCTCGCATGTCCGTGCGTGAAAGGTCCGTTCGAAGCAATTGGGCATTTCGCAAATTGACGGCATAGAGCGACGCGCCGGAGATTCTGGCGTTCGAAAGCACCGCATTCTCAAATGTCCCGTAAGAAAGGTCGGCAAAACGCAGGTCCGAGGCTGTCAGGTTTGCGCCCGTGGCCTTGGCGGACACCAAAACGGCGTGCGTCAGTTGGGCACGATCGAGCACGGCGGAGCGCAGCAACGCTTCGCGCAGATTTGCTCCTCTCAAGTCTGCTTCGGAAAGATAGGCGCCTTCCAAATTCGCGCGCCACAATTTTGCGTTGATCAGAAAAGCGCGGTAGCCGCGCACAAACCGCATATTCATTTGATTCAAGTGCGCGCCGGTGATTCCTTCCACGGTTTCATCGGTCCACTCCGTGCCGCGCGGCGGAGGCGTCGACAGCGTTGCTTCCGTCAAATCCGCGTACGGCCGGTAGCCCACCGATTGAAAGACCATCGCCGCCCAGCGCCGCACATCGGCAGGTGATTCATCCGCGACCGTGGCCCGGTCGAAGGGCAATCCGCGGTTCACCCCAAGAGAAAAGAGAAAAAGGATGCATCCCGTCGCGAGTGCGGCACGCGTGGTGCCCAGAATCATGCGGAGAATATTCTTGGTTTTCGGAAGCCGGATGTCACCCGGCCGGAGTACTCGCGACACAACAAACGGCAGGCTTGTCGCTGTTGCCACCGAAAGCGTCATCAGAAGCACATGCAGCAGCGTCCCTCGGAAGTCCTGGCGCGGCAGATACCGAAGCCAAAAGAAGAACAAAGTGGCGGGGACTATCCAGTACGCAAGCACCGTCGAAAGCACTGTTTCGAACGCGGTCATCGCCGAACGCGATTCCCCCTGCCACCGGAAGTGTCTGCGCACCAATCCCATCAGGTACCACGGGCCATCTTTCTCTAGCGTTTGCCCATCCGGAAAAACGGCCGGAAGTGCGGCCATGCTCCCCCACAACCTCAACAGCAGAAAATGAAATCGCAGGGAAAGCGCAAGAAGTACCAGCGGACCGCCGAGATACAGCCCGGTCATGGGAAGCACATTGCCTAGTCGAGCGGCGGGCACCGCCGAGGCATTGAGCAGCAGCCGCACGTCGGTCGTGAAGGCAATCAGCGCGCAGCAGAGCAGGCTCACTCCCACGGTGAAAAAGTAAAACCAGCGCGCGATTTTCGTCGCATCGCCGATCGCTTTCGAGCTGTCCACCGCGGAAATCGATTCGGGAAGCACCGAATCGAAAAGATTCGTCCCTCCCAATCGTCCAAACCACAATCCTACCGCGCCGTACAGGTTCGCGCCCATCAGGTTTGCGCCGCGCAGTTCCGTGCCCAGCAGGTTTGCATTCTGCAGATTCGAACGCACCAGGCTCGCGCCGCGCAAATTTGCCATC
>WNFH01003525.1_pt1 | contig 13882 bp, 9 predicted proteins | sample 5400411 | NCBI WGS metagenome assembly WNFH01 (sample SAMN13153347, study PRJNA577476) | soil metagenome | isolation source: 200 cm saprolite under Douglas fir tree site 2 hole 3 | place: USA:California | collected 2015-04-18
TCTACGGCACGAACGGCTTCACAAACTTCAGTTCGATGCTTCCTGCCCTGAAGGGCTTGGGAATGGTCCCATACGTCGGCGACCACGACCGCCAGGATCCCGTACTTTCGCCCATGTATGCGGATCTGAAGGGATTCCCGCCGACTCTTTGCATGACTTCGACGCGCGATCACTGTCTCAGTGGCACCGTCGATTTTCATCGAGCATTGCTGAGGGCAGGCGTAGATGCCCGCTTGATGGTCTTTGACGCCATGCCGCACGCCTTTTGGTATTTGTTCGACCTGCCGGAATCCAGGGAAGCGCTGGAAGCGCAGGCGAGCTTCCTCGATCGTCATCTAGGCTGACGCATATTCAAACAAACTGAGAGGTCCATATGATCGAAACAATAGAAGCGATGCTGAACAAGTTCGAGTGCGGCAAAATGACCCGCCGGCAACTCGTCCTTTCCCTTGCGGCAGTGGCGGCTGGCCCGCAGTCGGCGGCGAAGGAAGAAGGCTTCCGTGCTGTAAGCATAAACCACATTACAGTGAAAGTTCCCGACCTTCACCGCACCTCGAACTTTTATCAGGAGTTCTTCGAAATGCCGCTGAAGCAGCATTCGGCAAAAACTCACATCTTGGGAGTCGGCGATTGCTTCTTTGGCATTGAGCAAGGCGACAGTCAGGCCGCCAGAGTTGATCACTTCGACTTCGGAATTGCGGGCTTCGACGCTGACGCTGTCCGCGCAAAATTAAGTAAGCTCAATTTGAAATTCGACAGTAGTAATTCGAAGGAATCCTTCAAATTTTATGATCCGGACAGTTTCCTGGTTCAAGTGAACGCACCGGACTACGTCGGTCATGTGGGCTGAGCGTCGCGTCTGCGTATCTTCGATAGTACTCTTTTGCCCGAAATGTTCCGATCTCGTTCGGTACCGTTCAACGGAAGCTACGCCTATGTCGATGGGTCTTAATTCGTAAATCCAATCTCGCAGGCAAGAAAGCGCGAGCTCGGGAAGCTGCTCACAGTAAAGCATTCCTGGGTGCGAGGCCGATAATCGTAGTTGCTGCCAACCCACAACCCAACCCACAAAGTGCGATGTCTTGTGCGGCTTCCGCGTATTTTGGCAATCCCCGCGGTCTTGTAAGTTGTTGTAAAACCAAATCACGCTAAACTGTCACAGCAAAGGCCCAGGCCGGGGATTTGAGGATTCGCACTCGCCATTTACCTCCGTAGGCCGAGTAGGCCAACTTACGACCCTGTTGCGAAAGCTAAGTGATTGCGGCACCGCGTCTTAGCTTAGAATTTACATCGTTCGCAACGAGGAGGCCGGGGGTTCGAATCCCCTCTCGTCCACCAAATGTCCTTCCCGATGCCTCTTCTTCTTGAGGCGCGTAAGAGCGGTCCGATCGGATCGGACAGGCCGAGGGTTCAAATCCCTTCTCGTCCACCATCTTTTCAACGACCTCGAGCGTGTAGAGTGAGAACACCCGCTTCGTTCACGAAAGGAAAAGATTCGGTTTGTCAGGTTGCTATGCAGAATCGTTTTGCGCGAAAGCTTGGTCGATGCTGGCTCGAACGCCTGCCTGTTACGCAGGAAGCCGCAGGTTCGAGTCCGATCTGACGCGATAGTTCCTGGAGTTCACTTGCCACCAGGTTTTGTAGCGCGAGACGGGGCGCACCATCAACTATCGTAGTAGCGACCGTTGACTTCTTCTCCGATAATGGCGAAGTCGCACTTCGAGGTGTTCAGTGGATCGGACTTCCACGAAAAGCCGATAGAAGGCACCTCAACTTGCGCCTCCAGCTGGCACGAGGCCCGAGTCCCTGTGAACCGGAAGCGCTTGAAGGAGTCGTCATACTTCACAGGCTCTCCCGTTGATTTCCAAACCATCTTGAAGGTCATTCGTGCGGGAGTGGCTACCGAGTCCAGCGCCGGCCAGCGTGGCTGATCGACGACTGGTACGTTCTGCATTTCCAACGTGAAAGTGTTCCCGTCCGGGCTGATCGTGAGGCCACGCTCCGGAACAGGAACGACCCAGTAAAGTCCAGACGGCGCAATCGGCGGGTGGAAATCGTGGATCTGGTTTGCGGGGACCGCCGGTCCCTGGAACAACGTCAGTCATATGTGAGTGAAAGTACCTTTCTGTGCTGCTCGGGCGGCCCAATACTCTCCCTGCATCACGCCGTAGTCGGTTGTGGGACTGCCAAACGCGATGCGATTTCCCTGATTGTCAGTGCCCATGCCTGTAAAGGTGCTGCATCGGGCGACTCGGCCTTTGAAGTGGTAGATATGCGAAGGTTCGAGGTTTGCGCCTGCTGGCTGATTGTGGCTCCCATTCTTGTCTAACCAGGGAATTGGATAGGGATCGGCGCCTCCGTTCGCCGTCATCGGCTGTTGGTCATGCAACGCATCATTCGCAAAGGGAATCGCGAGTGGGAGTAGGGCAAACGCGCTCGACTTCAGGATGTCTCTGCGACTGCGGCCTGGGTGCGACTTAATAAGCGGATCCATCGGTCTACCTCCGACAAGCGAAATTACTTGCGAGTATAACGTCCCAGGGTTGCTGGAGCTACTCGGCGGCCTTGGCTGCCAACATTTCTACAACGCCGATATTTTGCAGCAGCTCCGGTGGCAGACCGTGCCGTTCCTTTAAGTAATCCGGGCTGTTGTAAGAAACCCAGACTTTCCCCTGGGTATCTTCCCAGACCAAAACCTTGAGTGGTAAGTCGATGGCGATGCTGGGAGCGGCCAGCATCAGAGGCGTTCCTGCTTTGGGACTGCCGAAGATCAGCAGTTTGGTAGGACGCATCTTCAGCCCCGCCTTCTCCGCTTCTCCGCTGTGGTCGACCAAAGCAAACAGGGTGACGCCCTTGGATTGCAGAATACTCTTGAGTTTCTCCACTGTCTGCTCGCACTGTCTGCTCGGCCGAGTGACTGCTCGGCTTGTCGATGATTCCTTTATTTGTTGCCAGGGCCATGGATACCTCCTGACGATTTTCCGAATAGAGATTCGCGGAACCGCGTACAGAAACCAGGTAGATCGCCATCGCGAGTCCGACCAGCGCCAGGAATATGGCTATCGCGACCGCTTGGGTCAAAGAACGAGAACATGCGGGTTCGCCCTGGTCCAATTCACGAACCAATCGAACATGCCGCCAGGCGGAGGAAAGATTCACGACCACTCCCACCGCGATGAGCGCGGTACCGAACCACAGCGACACCCCGTAGGAGGAAGCCGAGGGAGCGTGGTCGAAAAGCCGAAGTTGTTGCAGGAAAAGCCCGAACCGCGCCACAACAAAACCAAATCCCATCAGGGCTAGCCCGGTGCGAATCCATGCAAGAAACGTTCGCTCGGCGGCTAGATAATCGCGCAGGTCGGCTCTCTGCCTCATTTCCGTTGGCTGATGCATATTGTCCTCCCACCGCAGGGCGCTCCGGTTGCGATTTTTATTTTAGCAATAACGTTAAGGCCGATTAAATCATGGGCGAGTACACGCACAAAGATGACTGTCCGCTCGGATCGCAGCCGGGTTCTCTTCATATCAGTCCGTCTCTCCACCTGAGCAGTTCTGTAGAACTTCCACCGGTGGTCGCCCGGTAGTTGGCTGTGCCAAGGGCGCCAATGTCATGTCTTACCGCTTCTAATCGGTTATAAATTGTACCGGCTGCCGAGGCTTCCCCGCTGGCCTTGCCAGGGCCGTATTTTTGTGAACACGCGACTGAAGAATGCAATTGGATTCAGCCGTCAAAGCATTTTGGAGGGGGAAAATACGGCGGAATTCTAGCGCGGAGCAGCGCTCAAGCATTGGCCCGAAACGTTTCAAATCAAAAGAATAGGGCCAGGAGGGTGGCGCTAGTCGGGTTTTGGAGGCGACTTTCACGTCCGGCAAATTTTGATTGACAAAAGTGCGGCGGCTGAAATATAAAACGGCCCAGCGTAAGTACACCCTGGCTTGATAACCGGTTAGTGTTAAGTGCGACTGCTTGCCAATAGCCTGCTTGGTTAAAAGGAAGCAGCCGACGATCCTTTGAAATCTTGGCGTGAGTCGAGCGCTCGTTAATTCCGGAGGAACAATGCAAACAACACGACTGCTGAAGTGCTTTGGGGCTGTAGTCGTTACGATCCTTCTTTTTGCCGCGGCAGGCCAGGTATTTGCCGGTGTAACGGCAAGCATCTCGGGCACGGTCAAAGATGCCAGTGGTGGGGCTGTCGCCGGTGCGACCGTGACGGTGACCAATGCGGGCACGGCAATCTCCCAAACCCAGAACACCAACGTCCAGGGCTACTACTCGTTTCAATACCTCCCGATTGGAACGTATGACGTTGCGGTACAACGGAGCGGTTTCAAGGCTTATAAAAAAACCGGTGTCGCGCTGGACGTTAACGATGCCTTGGTAGTTGACGTGGACCTCCAAGTGGGTGAGGCGAGGGAGGTCGTGGAAGTTGCCAGCAACGCTGTTCACGTGGAAACGGCGTCCTCACAGTTGGGCGAAGTGATTGAGGGGCAGCGCATTACGACTGTGCCTCTGGTCTCGCGGAGCTTTACCGATCTGCTGGCACTGCAGCCGGGTGTTGTCTCACAGGCATCTGGGATAACAGGAGGCTATGCTGGAAATTATAGCGCTTTTACGTCAGCGGGATTCGCGGAGCCTGCCGTATCCGGGAGTCTGAACGGCGGAGCTCTCTCTGTAAACGGACAGAGAGAGGCAAACAATGGTTTCATCTTGAATGGGATCAACGTGAAGGACTCTGCCTTCGGCGGCACCACGGTAATCCCCAATCTGGATTCGATCGCTGAGTTTCGGATTCTGACGAACAATTACGATGCGGAGTACGGCAATTACGGCGGCGGACAGATCAACGTGATCACCAAGTCGGGCGCAAAGCAATTTCACGGGAACGCCTTCGAGTTCCTGCGCAATACGTCATTGGATGCCAAGAATTTTTTTGATGGCCTTACTCCGGGCGGCACGCGGGGTGTCTACCATCAAAACCAGTTTGGGGGCACCGTTGGTGGGCCGATCAAGAAGGATAAGATCTTTTTCTTTGCGGACTATCAAGGAAACCGTGTCGTGCAGGGCGCGAGCTCGGGTAGCACTGCAGTTCCGTCAGCGGCGGAACTCACTGGTGACTTTTCTGCTCCGGGCCCGAAGGCGAAACTTGCGCAGGCCAAGACTATTCCGATCACGGCTACTGCTTGGGCGAACCAGCTCTCCACCGCGCTCGGATATGCCGTAACGCCCGGAGAACCTTATTACTTTGCAGGGTGTACGGATAAGTTGGCCTGCGTTTTCCCCAACGCCATGATTCCCGCGCCTATCATCTCGTCCATTTCGAAAAATCTAATCATGGATAAGGTTTTCCCGGCTGGTAGCCCGGACGCACTTGGAAACGCATCTTTCTCCAGTTCGGCGTTTCCCTTTAGCGTCACTGACAACAAGACGAGCGGCCGCGTGGACGCCAACACGAGATTTGGCGAGCTTTTTGGTTACTATGTGTTTGACCGCTACTCTCTGGACAATCCCTACCCTACTGCCAATGTACCCAGGTTCGACGCCGCAGGTATCGGACAAACCCAGGCGATCGCGTTGGGCGATACGAAAACGATTGGCAGTTCGATCGTGAACGAATTCCGGCTCGGCTTCGTGCGGAAGAACAATAAATTCAATCAGCCCAAGGGGGGAACCGGCGTAACGCTCGCTTCGTTGGGTTTCACCATTGCCAAGGGCCTTCCCGACACCGGGACGGGAATCATCCCGCTCGCGCCGGGCATCGAAGGCGTGCCGGAAATTGATTTTCTTGGATCGGGCACGGTGATTGGCGTTCCCAGCCGTCCTATCCAACTCTTGGAAAATACCTACCAGGTGGTGGACAACTTCAGCAAAATTGTCGGGACGCATACCATAAGATTCGGAGGATCTTTCCACTACAACCAACTGCTCGAGATCATCGATAACGTGCTCAATGGGAATTTCATGTTCGATGGGTCCGAAACCGGCATCGACTACGCCGATTTCCTGATTGGCGCCCCTGTCTCGTACGTCCAAGGCCAAGCCTTGCCGTTCAATGGACGCTCCAAGTATTTTGGGCTTTACGGCCAGGACAGTTGGCGTGCCCGCTCGAATCTCACCTTGAACTACGGTTTGCGCTGGGATGTGAGCGGTCCATGGTATGAACAGCACAATCAGATAGAATCCATTGTGCCCGGGGTACAGTCCATCGTCTTTCCGGGTTCACCCCAAGGATGGGTATTTCCAGGAGATCCCCGTGTTCCCAGGGGTTTGTCCCCAACCCGCTACAACAACTTCGGGCCTCGAGTGGGACTCGCTTACTCGCCGAGCAGTGACAGTGGATTCCTGAGAAAGCTGACGGGTAGCAGTGGGCAAACGAGTATCCGCGCCGGGTACGGCGTTTTCTTCACAGCGTTCGAAGGTTCGACCGACTACAATGAAATTGGCGATTCGCCCTTCGGCTTTTTCTATACCGGAAGTGCACCGCAGTTTGCCACCCCATTTGCCGACCGGACGGATAATGGTGTTCCAGGACAGAAGTATCCGGTCGCATTCCCGCCACTGAATACGGGTCCGAAGAATCCGGATAACAATGTGATTTGGGCGAACTTCACCCCCATTGGAAGTTCACCCGCGTTCTATTTCAATAACCACAACCCATACACCGAGAACTATTTTCTTTCCATTCAGCGGCAGTTCGGGGCGGCAACACTTCTGACGGTCAGCTATGTGGGTGCCCAGGGGCACCGGCTTCTGTCCACAACGGAGGCTAATCCCGCCAACCCACAGGCCTGTCTGGCCATTCCCGGATGCGGCCCTTCCACGGAAAACAATTTTGACAACGTGCGCTCTCCCTTCCCGAACCACAATTTATTCCAAAGCGATGCGTGGTTCACCACCAATGGGCAGTCGAGTTACAACTCTCTGCAATTGACCCTGCGCCATACCACGGGACGCCTGCAGCTTCTGGCCGGCTACACTTATAGCAAAGCGCTGGATAACTCGTCGGGCTACGGCGAGCAGGTCAACTTCATAAATCCAAAGCGAAGTATCGGCCTCTCCGCCTTTGACGCCACCCATAACTTCGTCGTCAGCTACAACTACAACTTGCCTCTCGACAAGCTGGGCGCAAATCGCTTGACGAAGGGTTGGGCCGTGAGCGGAATTACGCGGTTCTCGACCGGGCTTCCTGTAATTATTTACGAGGGAGACAACAATTCGCTGTTGGGTACGACATTATCCGGCCCGATTCCCCTGGGCCTCGACGTGCCGAATTATGCGGGTGGACCCGTGCACATCCTCAATCCGCGTAGCCAGGGCCAGCTGTTCTTTGACAAGACCGCCTTTACGACAGAGGTGGTAGGCCAGCTCGGCAATTCACGGCGGCGCTTCTTCCACGGCCCGGGCGTCAATAACTGGGACATGGCCTTATTGAAAGACACCCGTCTGACCGAAAGACTAAACTTGCAGTTCCGGGCGGAGTTCTTCAATGTTTTTAACCACGCCCAGTTCAACTTCGTGCAGGGAAACGTGAATGCCGGGAATTTCGGCCAGGCAACATCGGTCGCGCCGCCGCGCATCGGCCAGCTTTCCCTGAAGCTGAATTTCTAGACGAAGTCAAAACTGGGCGCGTAAACATTACTTAAAGGGGGGACCGGGTGGCGAAACGGTTCCCCTCAGCTTTCTGCAGGATGACTTCGGTGGCCCCAGCCGGAGCACAGGAATCACAAAGAGCGATCATTCATGTCGGCCCAGAGCGTACTTGCGGCAACACTTGTGGAACCCGGACGGTATGAGTTGCGTGAGTATCCTTTGCCCGACCCGGCGCCAGACTGCGTACTGGTCAAGGTGGAAATGTCCGGCATCTGTGGGACGGACAAACATACCTTTCAGGGATACACGACGCAGTACGGCGGTCGCCAGCTTGAATTCCCCATCATTCAGGGCCACGAAAACGTTGGGACCATAGCGGCGATTGGCGGAGACGGAACCTATACCGATTTCGAGGGTATTCCGCTGCGCGTTGGCGATCGTGTCGTGGTTGGGGCTAATATATCGTGCGGTCAATGCTATTACTGCCGTCATGATTTCCCTTACTACTGCTGTGAAAAAACAACCGACTACGGGAACAACCTCAGCGCCAAGCATCCACCGCATCTTTTCGGCGGGTGGTCGCAATACATCTATATCCTGCCGGGGAGCTTTCTCGTCAAGGTGCCGGACGATCTGCCCTCCGAAGTCGCCGTGCTGACAGAGATCTTCGCGGTCTCCGTTGGGCTGGATCGCGCCAAGCAGATGTCGTCGTTTCCCAGCGAATCTTTCCGTTTCGATGACGCGGTGGTCGTGCTGGGGGTGGGTCCGCTCGGCATGTGCTTCTTGATGAAGGCCCGGATGCTCGGGGCGGGCACGATCATCGCCGTGGACTTATCCGACTACCGGCTGGAGTTCGCCAGGAAGCTCGGCGCCGATCACGTTGTAAACGCGGCCAGAACAGCCAAGTCCGAGCGCCTGCAGATCATCAGGGATTTGACCCACGGCAGGGGCGCGGACGTGGTGATCGAGTGCGCCGGGGTGCCGGCGGCCGTCCCGGAAGCCCTCGAGATGCTGCGCCTCAGTGGATTGATGGTTGAGGCGGGGAATTTTTCGGACCTCGGAGAGATTTCACTGAGTCCGCATCGCCACTTATGCGCCAAGAACGTGCGAATCCTGGCAGTTGGCGGGGAGGAGCCCGCTGCCTACGGTCCGAGCATGCGGCAGATGGCCCGCTATCAGAAACATTATCCGCTGCGCGAATTCGTGACGCATCGCTACGGCTTGCGGAGCGTCGACGCCGCTGTCAAGAAATCGATCGAACCAGAATCGATAAAAGTGGTTTTGGAACCCTGGCGGTGAAGGCAAGGCAGATGTGCAGACAAGTTTATTGTTCGGGGAAAGGAAGACGATGAGTGGTCTGAATGAACGATTCTTGTTTGCCTCGGCGCCCGATAGCTGGGGCGTGCTGGACTACCCCGGGCCGTCCTGGAAGCAGTCCTATGAAAAAATGTTGGACGAGATGGCCGCCGCCGGATATACGGGCTCAGAATTGGGGCCCTATGGATTCTTTCCGACTGATCCGAAGATCCTGCAGCCCCAGCTGGAGAAGAGAAAGCTCAAGCTGCTGGCATCGTTTGTCCCGGTGAAAATGACGGATCCCGCCGCGGGCACTGCTGTTATCGAACGAATCCGCAAGGTGGGCCATCTGCTTGCATCAATGAAAGCTCCCTTCCTGGTGATGGCGGACGATCAATCCCCCGAACGAAATGCGTTCTCTGGCAGGGCTTATGACAAGGACTGTCCAAAGCTAACCGCCCAACAATGGAAGCACGTAGGCAAGGTTGTGGCCGATGCGGAGAAGGTTGCCAACGAGTTTGGACTCGACCTCGTGTTTCATCCGCACGTCGCAACGTACGTGGAAACGCCCGAGGAATGCGAACTCTTCTACGATGCCACTTCGCACACGAACATCGGGCTATGTCTGGATACCGGACACTGCGTGTACGGCCATGGCGATTCGGTGAAGGAAGCAGAGAAGTACAAGAGCAAGCTGCGATTTGTGCATATTAAGGATTGCGACACAAAGGTTCTCACGGAAGCCCGCCGCAATCAGTGGACATTTGAAGAAGCCATTGAACACAAAGTGTTCACGATTATTGGGCAGGGCGATATCGATTTTCCTGCGTTCTTCAGGACATTGCTGAAAAACGGCTATTCCGGGTGGTCGGTTGTGGAACAAGACGTGAAGTTTGGCGCTACACCGATTCCGCCGGCAGAGAGCATAGCTGCCAGCTTGAAGTATTTGCGCGGCGTGGTCAGCGAGCTTGGGGCCGGGGCCGCGGCTGGCTAGGTTCGCGGTGTTTCTGCGCATTGCGATGAGTACGGAAGGTTGGGGAGATCTGGAATGCGAAGGTTAGGTGTGGGCGTGCTGGGCGTTGGGGAAATGGGCAAGCGCCACGCAGAGAATCTGCGGCGCCTGGTCCCGGAGGCGCGTCTTGCCGCCGTGGCCGACGCTTTTCCGGAGAGAGCGCGGCAGGTCGCCAACGAGCTCGAGATTGACAATTCCTACGGAAGCCTCGAGGCGATGCTCGAGCGCAAGGAAGTGGACGCGGTTCTTATTGCCACGCCGGACAAATTCCACGCTCACGCCATCACTATCGCAGCTCGCGCCGGCAAGGACATTTTTTGCGAAAAACCCCTGGCTATCACTCTGGCGGATGCCGAAGCCGCCCTGGCCGCGGTGGCAAAAGCCGGCGTTCGCCTCCAGGTGGGTTTTATGCGCCGGTATGACCCGGCTTACGCCTCGGCGAAGAGCCGGATCGAAACCGGTGAAATTGGGGAGCCGGTGATCTTCAAATCTGTAGGACGCGACAAAGATGCTCCGCCAATTTCCGCCTTCCAGTCGAACGTAAACGGCATGCTGTTTTACACCAACACCATTCATGACTTCGATCTGGCGCGCTGGCTGATGCATGACGAAGTTACCGAGGTTCACGCTCACACCACAGTCGCAATTCGACCGGAGGTTGCCAAGTACGGTGACGTGGTCGCAAGCGTTGTCAATCTTAAGTTCGAGCGCGGTGCGATTGGCAACGTCGAGTCTTACCAGCAGGCCGTTTACGGCTATGACGTGCGCACCGAAATTGTCGGATCGAAGGGCGCCATTTTCGTTGGTACGCTCCAGCAAACACCTGCGGTCTTCCTGAGCGCCAGCGGCGGCATACAGAACCTGGCGGACCATTTCTTGACGAGATTCGCGGACGCGTACCTGCTCGAAATGCGCGACTTCGTTCACAACGTCTTGCACGATAAACCCCTCCGGGTTTCCGGCGAGGATGGCGTGAGAGCGTTGGCAATCGCTGTGGCTGCTGAGACTTCCCATTTACAAGCGAAACCGGCAAAGGTCGCACTCGAATTCTCTGCGGCATCGTCGTGAATGGCCCTGATGGAGTGAACATGCAGCTTTCTTCTCCGGTTCCCACGTGGTTCGAATTTACATGCAGGGGGAACGTATGACTCAAGCAGCCGCTACTGCCTACAAAAGTCCGCTACACAAGATGACCCAGACAACACCGACTTGCCTCTGGAATGACTCCGCATCAATTCAGGAGCTGAAGTACTCGATCGAGAACGGCGCAGTCGGAGCAACGTGCAATCCGGTGATCGTTCTAGGAATCTTGAAAAAAGAAATGGCGCGCTGGAAACCGCGCATTCACCAGCTCATTGAAGAACGCCCCACCGCTACCGAAGATCAGCTGGCGTGGCAAGTTGTTCGTGAAATTTCCGCGGAAAGTGCCGCGCTACTGAAACCCATTTTCGACGTGCACCACGGCAAAAATGGAAGGCTCTCCATCCAAACTGACCCGAGACTATATCGCGACTCCCGCGCCATCGTTGAACAGGCCATAGAGTTTAGCCAAATCGCGCCGAATATGATTGTCAAAATTCCGGTGACGAAAGCAGGGATTCCCGCCATCGAAGAAGCCACCTATCGCGGCATCAGCATCAATGCAACGGTCTGTTTCACGCTGCCGCAATGCCTGGCAGTCGCGGAAGCGGTGGAGCGCGGGCTGGAACGCCGGGAAAGCGAGGGCAAAGAAATAGCGACCATGGGGCCGGTCTGCACCATCATGGTTGGGCGCCTTGACGACTGGCTCAAAGTTTTGCTGGAGAAAGATAACATCGCCATTGACCCAGGTTATTTGGAGTGGGCAGGCGTTGCGGTGTTCAAGAAGACTTACAAGCTGTTCCGTGAACGTGGCTACCGGATCCGGCTGCTCTCCGCCGCATTCCGCAATCACATGCACTGGAGCGAGCTCATCGGCGGGGAAGTCGTTATCTCACCTCCTTATTCCTGGCAAGTGCGCTTCAATGCGAGCGACATTGATGTGCATTCTCGTATCGATCAGCCCGTGCCTGCGCACATTGTGGACGAACTATCCAGAAAATTCGCCGATTTCCGGCGCGCAAGCACTGAAAACGGACTCTCCATTGACGAATTCGATATGTTCGGTTCGACTTGCCGGACACTCCGGCAATTCATCGCTGGTTGCCACGATCTCGATGGCGTGGTGCGCGATATTCTGTTGCCAAACCCTGACGCCGCGTAATTACGGTTTATTGCTAGAGGCTGCCTAATATGGGAAAACTCGCGATTACCGGCGGTGATGCCGTTCGAAAGGCGCCCTTCCCTGCCTGGCCGATGGGAACGGAGCAAGAGGCTCGTGCGCTGCAGGACGTGCTGGAAAGTTCGAATTGGGGCGGTCAGCCCTTTCCTGGCAAGTATGCCGCGGCATTTGCAAGGAAATTTGCTGTGGCGCATACCGCAAAGTACGGACAATGCGTGAACACGGGAACCGTCGCGATTCAGGCGGCATTGAAAGCCATCGACATCCGCCCGGGAGACGAAGTCATTGTTCCGGCCTACACGTGGGAAGGCACGGTCGGTCCGGTCCTCCTGGTGAACGCCGTTCCTGTGTTTGTGGACATCGATCCAGAAACGTACTGCCTCGATGCGAAGCTGATCGAGAAAGCCATTACACAGAAGACGCGGGCGATTCTCCCCGTTCACTTGGGGATGCGTTTCGCGGACATGGATGAGATTCTTCGCATCGCCCAGAAGCACAATCTGAAGGTTATCGAGGATTGCGCGCATGCGCATGGCGGCAAGTGGAACGGCAAGGGCGCCGGTTCGATGGGAGATCTGGGGGCGTTCAGCTTTCAATCGAGCAAACTGATTACATCAGGCGAAGGCGGCGCTGTAATCACCAGCAATTTGGAATATATGGAACGCGTGCAGAGCTATATCAACGCGGGGCGCGCGAGCCCCACGGATAAGTACCATCACAGGATCATCGGATTCAATTATCGTCTTGGCGAATTTCAAGCGGCTATCCTGTGCCCTCAACTGGAACGCTTGCCGGAGCAGGCGGCGCTCCGCAAGAAAAACATGGAGCATTTCGAGACCCGCCTGCGCAATACAACCGGCATCGGCCTTCTAAAACCCGAACCACGCATAACGCAGCAAGCTCCCTACGGCTATGTTCTGAAGTATTTTTCGGAACAGATAAAGGAGATTCCTCGCGCGGCATTTGTCGCCGCTTTGCAGTTGGAGGGGATCCCCTGCGATGGCCTTTTTTATGAGCCTGTATACAAGAGCTCCCTGTTTCCTCTTAACCCGGCAGATTTCCCGGCCTTGAGTTGGGGACGAGAAAAGCCGCTTGACCTCAGGAATATGTATTCCTGTCCCGAAGCAGATCGCGCTGCGTATCACGAAGCAGTGTGGCTGCCTCATCAGCTCTTCCTCGGCACGACTGAAGATGTGGACGCTATTGCCGATGCCATCCATAAAGTCCTTTCCGATATCGAGGAGCTGCGTGGACTGGATCACAAAGCAATTCGCAATCAGCGGCTCGGTCGCGCGGACCGCGAGAGCTAGCTTCAGCTCCAAGTCCGCGAGGAAGTGTGACGTGCCCGCCTCACCACAACTCAAACCCATCTCATTCCACGAGACGCCGCATTCATGAAAGCCAAAGGCAGAGTCGGATTCGCAGTCGTGGGTTTGGGCAACATAGCTGTGGGATCCGTACTCCCCGCTTTTGCGCATTCTAAAAGCGCGAAACTTATTGCGCTGGTCAGCAGGGACAAGACGAAGGCAGCGCGACTGGCGCAGAAGTTTTCCGCGAAGGCATCCTTTAGCGGTGACGAGTACACTGCATGTCTCAGAAATCCTGATATAGCTGCCGTTTATATTGCCACGCCGCCGGGAGAACATCTCGCTTTGGCGATTCAGGCTGCGCGTGAAGGCAAGCACATTCTTTGCGAAAAGCCGCTGGCTGCAACAGTTGAACAATC
>WNFH01002069.1_pt1 | contig 13879 bp, 9 predicted proteins | sample 5400411 | NCBI WGS metagenome assembly WNFH01 (sample SAMN13153347, study PRJNA577476) | soil metagenome | isolation source: 200 cm saprolite under Douglas fir tree site 2 hole 3 | place: USA:California | collected 2015-04-18
TATACTATCGTTATTGTCATCGCTGTTCTGTACCTCCTGAGTTCGATCAAGATTCTGGCGGAGTACGAGCGGGGCGTCATTTTCCGCCTGGGCCGTCTGCTGGGGAAGGAAAAGGGCCCAGGCATCATCCTCGTGTTCGCCCCAATCGACCGCATGGTACGTATTTCCCTGCGGCAGGAAGCGCTGGAAGTGCCACCCCAGGACATCATCACACGCGATAACGTTACGCTGAAAGTGAACGCTGTCATCTTCCTGCGCGTCATCGATCCGCGCAAGGCGGTCGTCGAAGTTTCTAACTACGTGTATCAGACCTCGCAGTTCGCGCAGACCACGCTGCGCTCCGTGCTCGGCGAACAGGAACTGGACGAACTGCTCGCGCACCGGGACAAGATCAACCTGCGCCTGCAGAGCATTCTGGATACACACACGGCGCCTTGGGGCGTGAAAGTAGCGAATGTGGAGGTCAAGCAGGTGGATATGCCCGAGTCCATGTTGCGCGCCATGGCCAAGCAGGCCGAGGCGGAACGCGAGAAGCGCTCGAAAATCATCCACGCGGAAGGCGAGTTCTCCGCCGCACAGCGCCTCGTGGATGCCGCCAAGCTGCTGTCCACCGAACCCGTGAGCGTGCAGTTGCGCTATTTGCAAACTTTGACGGAAATCGGCGTGGAGAAGAACACCACCGTGGTCTTTCCCGTACCGGTAGACTTCTTCTCCGGCATTCAGAAGATCTTGGGAAAGCCCGGCGGAGACGGTTCACCTGCGACTGCTAAGGGCTGATCTTCTCCGGCGGCCGGAACACAAGGGAGGTTGGAGTAGCTATGGCTGGCTCTGAGGACACGGAAATCACCTTGGGCACCACCAAGATGCTGGCCCTGTTTTTCGGGCTGGTGGCGGTGTGTGCCGTGTTTTTCGGGATGGGCTTTTCGCTGGGCAAGAATTCCGCGAAGTCTGCAGCGAGCGGCGATCTTCTGCCCACGAATACGGTGGCCGGCGGCATGCGCCCTTCGGCAGTTAAGTCAACTAGCGGTAGTCCCTCTTCCGATCTGGGTTCTTACAAACCAGTGGGACAGAGGGATGCGGATGCCCGCCTCGCCACGAGTAATCCGGGTGCCAGCACGACTCAATTGGACAGTCAGGCCAACCCTCCCGATCCAAACGCTCCTCCGCCATTGAATGGCTACTACGTGCAGGTTGCCGCAGTCAGCAAGCGGGAAGATGCGGAGGCACTGGTGGCGGCGCTCAAGAAGAAGCAGTATCCCGCATTCGCGACCAACACCCCTGCCGACAGGCTGTTTCACGTACAGGTCGGCCCTTTCGCTGACATCAAGGACGCCGAAGGCACGCGCGCCAAGCTGGTGAGTGACGGCTACAACCCAATCTTGAAAAAGTAAGAATGCAGAAGTTAAAAACCCTTGGCGTTCACTTCTGCATTCTTATTTCTGCATTCTGATTTCTGAAACCTTCGACCTCTACTGCACCCTTACTCCGCTGCGCTGTCCGGCCCTCCCCGCCCTGAGGTCCGACTGTCTGAAGCCCAACATTGACAGCGCTCAATTTCCGTTCTATTGCTATCTTCCATGAATAATCCGGAGCAAGCAGTGAATCGCATGTTGCAGGCGATTGCCGACCCTACCCGGCGCCGAATCCTGCAGGCCCTTAAAGAACGGGGAGGCTGTTCTATCGGCAAGGACGTGGGCTTGTGCGCTTCCGACATCGAGCTGCGCATTCACCTCTCGCAGCCTACGATTTCTCACCACATGTCCATCCTGAAAAAGGCCGGGCTGGTGGATGCGAAGAAACTGGGCCAGTGGCGGTGGTATCGGCGAAACGAGGCAGCCCTGCGCGAGTTTGCACGCATGCTGCGCACGAGTCTGTAGCGTTGTTTGCCGAGCTGCACTCGGTTGGGCAGCCGAAGGCGGCTGCTCTGGGTGGATCGCGGCGATACAGTGGAAGAGCTCTAGCCGACGCCCGCCGCCTGGACTTTCTGCAGCAGGCGGCGGGCCTGAGAAATCAGATCAGCGACTTCAAACGGCTTCACCAGACATGGCAGGTTGTTTTCGCGGAGGAATGTACGTATCTCGTGTTCGGCAACACTGGAGAAAGTAAACAGGACGCGTTTCTCAAGGCCAGGACAGTTTTCGCAAATCCAGCGGTACGCGTCCGGGGCACTCCAACCGCCCGGCATTTTTCCATCGATGATAAGCGCATCGAACGCCTCGTGGAGCAGCCGCGCTTTCAGCTCTTCCCCGTTCATTAACGTAACCACGCGGGCTCCGGCGCCAGCCAGCACATCGCGTTCAAACTCCAGGACTGCTTCCTCGTCCTCCACCAGCAATATGCGGCCCTCGATCGCGAACTCACGTGGCGGCATAGGTAACGTTTTCTCGGGAGATACGGTGCGTCCGGTGGAAGGCAGGCTCACTTCGACGATTGCGCCTCCCTCCTGCCGGTTGCGCGCCGATATATCCCCCCCGTGCTCCTTGACGATGCCGTAACAAATGCTCAGGCCTAGGCCCGTGCCTTTGCCCACACTCTTAGTGGTATAGAACGGGTCAAAAATGCGGTTCGGCTCCTTGATGCCCGGACCGGAGTCCTGAAATTCCGTGTGCACGTGTCCCTCCCGTGTGTAGACGAGGACTTTCAGCATTCCGGCCCGACCCGTCTCTAGCATGGCATCCACGGCGTTGTTGATGATGTTGAGAAACACCTGCTCGATCTGGTGAGGATCCGCGGTGACAGCCGGAACCGAAAGCTCGACCTCGCGCTCCAATTTGATGTTGTTGACCTTCAGATCGTAATCGCGCAGCGCCAGAGTTTCGTCCAACACCTTGCAAATATCCACCTGCTCCTTATGCGGCTTGCGCTGACGCGCAAAAGAGAGCAGGTTCTGTACCACCCGATGCGTGCGCTGCGCTTGTTTGAAGAGTTTGCTCACGAAGTCCGAGGCCCGCTCCTCCAGCCCTTCGCTTTCCAAAAGTTGAGCATAGCCCAAGATCGCGGTCAGAGGATTGTTCAGTTCATGTGCCACACCGGCGATCAACTGCCCTACGGCGGACATCTTCTCACTTTGCAGCAGTTGTTCCTGGGTGCGCCGCAGGTCTTCGTAGGCGCGGCAAGTCTCTTCGTAGAGGCGGACTTTTTCAATTGTGGTAGACAACTGGCGGCCGATTGCCACCAGCAGATTTTCATCGTTGCTGGTGTACTCGCGGGCCTCACGGCTGCTGATGCCCATCACTCCCATGGGTTTATCTTTGCCCCACAGCAGCACCCAGATCCACGAACTCAGGCCGTCGGCACGAATAAATTCGGCCACCAGCGGAGGAAGATGCGGCAAATATTCCGGCGTGATCACTTCGGTGCGGGAACGGGTTACCAGATCGCCGAAGCCGTCGGCAAAGTTGACCTCTGAAAAGCGGGCGCGGTCGGCGCTGCGCTGACCCCAACCGGCACGTCGGCGGAAGGTGGTTTCGTTGACGTCGGAGAGATAGATGGATCCGGTCTCCGCTCCCAACAACGTGATGACCTGCCGCAGCGTGAGGTTCAGAATCTCATCCAGGTCGAAAGATTGGGTGGCGATCACCGCCATCGCGTTCAGCGCGTTCAGCTCGCGGTTGCGGCGGCGGATCTCGTCTTCGGCCCGCTTCTTCTCCGTTATGTCGAGCAGGAAACCCTGATAGCGCTCGACCTTGCCGGCGGCATCACGCGTGGCAAAGCTGCTCTCCATGGCGGTGAGGAGTGTGCCGTCCTTCCGCCGCAAGGTCACTTCAAAATTGCGCACGTAGTTATGAAGTTCCACCTCACGGCGAAACACCTCGCGCTGCTCGGCCGACGCGTAGAGCTCGGTGTCAACATTGAGGGCCATCAATTCTTCCTGGCTGGTGTGGCCCAGCATGCGCACGAAAGCGTCATTGCAATCGAGCAGTTTGCCCTCGGGCGTCGCCACGAAGACTCCTTCCTGCACCTGCTCGAATAGACGCCGATACTTCTCTTCCGCGACCCGCCGGTCGGTGGCATCGCGGACCACGTGGATGGTGCCTCGCTGCTTGCTTCCCTGCTCCACGTAGGAAGAAGTGGAAATCATGGAAAAGCCGCCGAAGCAGGGGTCCGGGCCTTCGTAAAGGCCTTCGTCTGTCCCCTGGCAGTACGGACATCCACTCCACTCTCCACGATTTCGTGGCAGTACCGCTTCACAAACGTTGCCTACCACGTCGGCGGGCGCCTGACCCAGGCGCTGCAGCAGGGCGTAGTTCGCCTTCATGACACGGAATTCGGCGTCGTGCAGCAGGACTAAGTCCTGAATCGAATCGAAGGTGTTCGCCCACTGGCGGTGCGAGCGCAGAATCTGCTCCACCAGCCGGAGATTTTCGACTGCAAGCCCCAGTTGGTGAGCACTGGTGGCCAGAAATTCCAGGTCATCCGGGGTGTAGGAGAGCCGGTGACGGCTGCCCAATGACAGGGTGCCAATCACCGATTTTTTCCCTAGCACGGGTACTACCACCACATGGTGGAAACGTTCGCTCTTCAAATACGGCTGGATGCCTTCGTTCGTGCCGGAGGTCTTCACCACTGTGGGGGCGCCTTCTCGCAACGCGCGCTCGAGAGTGTCATCCAGTGGTACCGAACCACGCTCACGCAGGAAGTCCTGGGAGAGCCCAATCTGCTGCGCGACCACCATCTTGTCGCCCTCGAGCAGGCGGAACCAGGCCGCTTTGGCGCGCATCAGCCCCTTGAGTTCCTCGAGCGCCGTCACCATCATCGGCCCGTGTTGCTGCGCGCGCGTGATGCTGCTGGTCAGGGCATTGATGACCCCCAGACGGCGCGTGCGCATCTTGTAATCGTCGAACACTACCAACAGCATGCTCAGCCCAAGCAACAGCACGATCATCAGGTCAGACCCGGGTGGGAGGTGCTCACTTATCGGGGCCCACTTGAGGTGTAACAACAGAAGGCTGACACTGAGCAGCCACGGGCCGATCTCCCATCGTGCCCATCGGAAGCGGATCAACTGGATGCCGGCGGTAACCGCGATGATGCGGTAGGAAACTTCCAGGACCACGCGCAGCGTCACTGAATCCGGCCACCACAGCGCGCGGGCCACGGCATAGGCCATGAGCGTGAGCGAAATCATCAGCAGCGGCAGAAGCAGCCTTCGGGCATGGCTATAGACGAACACGGCCGTAGCAAAGAGGCACAACGCTAGAACGAACTCGGCTTGCGAGATGGCCGTCAGATAGTGCGGGGGTGTACCCTCGCCGGCCCCACGAAGTGTCCAGCGGGAAACGAAATACGCCAGCCAGCCCAGGATCCAAATCAAAAGGTAGCGCTCGCGAAAAGTGCGGAACACCAGCAGGCCGGCTGCCAACATGATGAGGGCTGCCGACTCGTGTGCCATCAACCGGGGGACAGCGATGTCCCCGACCGCGTATCCGGCACGCAGAAGTGAAATATCCATTGCGAAAAGGGGGGAGGCACTGGCTTCTTGATAGCACGCTTCCCCCGGTTACCAATGGGTTTTCCCCTGCCCAATGGTTACTTTCGGAATCTCGGAACTACGATAGAATTGGCCATAGACTGAACCCACCCATGCCCTCCGAGCGAGTCCTGGTTGTTGACGACGAGGAAACCATCCGCGAAATTGTGTCCTCCATGCTGACCGCCGCCAACTACAAGTGTCGGCAGGCCGCTTCCGGCCTGGAGGCGTTGGCCTTGCTCGATTCCGGGGAAGAATTCGAGCTCATGCTCTCCGACCTGATGATGGCCAATCTGGACGGGATCGGGCTGCTGGAGCGCACCAAGGAGAGGTTTCCCGATATGCCCGTGGTTATGGTAACCGCGGTTCATGACATATCGGTCGCATTGGCGGCCCTGCGCAACGGCGCTTACGATTACCTGCTGAAACCGTTCGAGCGCGAGCAACTGCTGGCTACCGTACGCCGGGCGCTCGAGAATCGCCGGCTGAAGCTGGAGAATCGCGAATACCAGATCAATCTGGAATCACTCGTGGCCGCCCGCACCAAACAATTGTGGGAAGCTGTGGAGGATCTGAAGCGCTCTTACGACATCACCTTGGAAGCTCTAGGCGGTGCCCTTGACATGAAAGATGCGGAGACTGAAGGCCATTCGAGGCGAGTCACCGCGTTCACCATGGCCATCGCGAGGAAAATGGGATTGCCCAAAGATCAAATTGATGTGATTGCGCGCGGCGCGTTTCTGCACGACATCGGCAAAATGGCCATTCCAGATGCAATCCTACGCAAGCCTGACAAGCTCAATCCGGAAGAAGTGGCTATCATGCGCGAGCATTGTTATCGCGGCTACCAGATCCTGAAGAATATTCCCTTCCTCCAGGAAGCTGCCGAGATCGTCTATGCCCACCAGGAACGGTACGACGGAACCGGCTATCCCCGAGGGCTGAAGGGCGATCAGATTCCCCTCGGAGCCCGCATATTTTCTGTGGCGGACACGCTCGATGCCATCATTTCTGACCGCCCCTATCGTCCGGCGCAATCTGTGACGGCGGCACGAGAGGAAATTCGGTCCTGGAAGGGACGGCAGTTTGATCCCACGGTGGTAGAAACCTTCCTCTCCATGCCGGAGAACATCTGGGAAGACCTGCGCCAAGAGATTGCCGCCCAGATCTACCCTGCCTACTCCACCAGCGCCAAGAGCTCCTCTTAGCCTGCATGCTAAAAACCTCCGGACATAGAGGGTGGAGGGGCGCGTACCACCCCCTTACCGATGCCGTAGCTTCCGTAGCTTCTAGAGTTGTCATTCCGAACGGACTTTAGTCCGTGAGGAATGCTGTTTCTCTGGCGCTCGGCAAAAAAAGCAGATCCCTCCGACACTCAAGGATCTCAGAATCAAAGGAAAGAAGCGGCGTATAAGGCGCACGTTAAGCTGAGGTTAACTCTACAGGTACTCTTCATCGCCGAAAGTGCATGTCATTTCGAGAGGCAGCACTTTCTTTGCTGTATACATCCAATCAAGCTGGTGAGCAGTCCAAAAACGAGGTTACCCATATGACCACGCTGCAGTCTCGCCGGTTGTGGTGTCTGGCAGTTGTGTTGACAGCCCTGACGCTGATGGCCCAGGAACAAGTGAGTCCTCCCGCCCCGCCTCATACCATCCCTGAGGGAACCACGTTTCTGATCCGCCTGGACGACAGGCTCGACACCAGCAAGGTGCAACAAGGCAAGCACTTCACGGCTAAGCTGGCCGAGGATCTGGTCGCTCCCGACGGCACGACTATTCCGCGCGGCAAGAAAGTCCACGGTCACGTGAGCTCTGTGGAGCAGGGGCTGCACGCCCGCATGCTGCTCAGTTTCGACGAGATCCAAACCGATCATGGATGGATGCCTCTGATCGCCACCGTGACGGGAGTGCCTGGAGAACACGCCGCGAAGCAGCCCGACGCGGAAGGTGAGATCGAGCGGCAAGGCATGAGCAAGCGGCGCGCGATTGAAACCGCAGCCGTGGGCGCGGGGCTCGGCGCGGCTGGCGGCGCTGCAGCGGGTGGGGGCAAAGGAGCCGCGATTGGCGCCGGTGTCGGCGCGACGGCGGGCGCACTTGCCGGGATCCTGACCGACCGCAATCTTCGTCTCGATAAGGGCACCATCCTCGAGGTGCGGCTCGATCATCCCCTGCAAGTACCCTGGCGTTAAGGTTTTCGCCGCGGGTTGACTTTTTAGGGCTAAGTTTTTTGAGCTTAATTTTTTTGGGGTTAAAGTTCTTTAATTTTTTGGGGTTAAAGTTTTGACGATCGGCGCTGTCGTCGCAGAGCCGATTCCGACGGAGAAAGAGGCGCGGGTTTTCCAAATCCGTGCCTTTTCTTTCTCAGTTCGATTTATCCCCCAAGTTTGGCGTTTCGCCACGTTCTTTGTAGTGGGACCGCCCAGGCGTATAAATTCTCTTGGTCCTATCAGGAGGAACATCGTGAAAACTTCTATCGCATTGCTGATCGCGGTGCTGCTGGCAGGCATGCTCGCCTTGGCGCAGGATCGTCCCACGATTACAGCCCAGCCCAACACCGTCTTTGTTGGCGCCGACGGCCGGTTTGAGGCGAATCCGGATACCGCGCTGCTGCAATTCAATATCTTCGCCCAGGAAGACACCGCACGTGCGGCCTACGATCGCGCCTCCAAAGCCGCCGAGCAAGTTCGCCAGATTTTGCGCTCCAACGGGATTGAGCCCAAGGCCGCCGAGATCGGCTTTTTCTCCCTCCAGCCGGTTTACGACTGGAAGACGCCCAAGCGCAAACTGGTGGGCTACCGGGTGAATGCAAATGTTTCGCTCAAGCTGAAGGATTTCTCCAAGATCGCACCCATCGTGCAGCAATTCGCCGACACCGACGTGACCGAAAACCAGTCGGTCAACTACACCCTTGAAGACATGGACGCCGCCAAGACCCGGGCAGTGGAAGATGCCTACCGTCGCGCCCGGGAATCTGCCACTGCCGTCGCCCGCGCCGGTGGCCGCGCGCTGGGGGAACTTTCCTATGCATCAGTGGATACCTTCGAAAACGTGCGTATTGTGGCTCCGACGCCGCTGCGTGCTATGGCAAATGTGCGGATGGAAGCTGCTGCTCCTGGGCCGACCGAGGAATTCACCCCGCAGAATATCGTGGTGACAGCCCACGTGAACGCGATGTTCACTCTGCGCTAGCAGCTTGCCGTAAAGCTCGGCTGTCTGGCATAGGTGATGCTTGCTTTTCTCGCATCGGCGGTGAGCGAACGATCAAATCCGCCGAGCTGGGTTCACCCGGACATCCCATTCAGTGCATCCCATTCAGTGCATCAGAGCCGCTTGTTCACTGCGCCAGGCCAATGCGGCGCAGGAGATCCTGGAACCGGGGGTCAGGCCGCAGGGAGTCGAACCTGGGATCCATCTTGAGGTAAGTCAGCAGAGTGGATCTCTCCTGGAAGGCCTTTTCCAGCGCCTCGAATGCCCGGTCCCTGTCGTGCAAGCCGGCAAACATCACTGCGAACTGATAGCTGGAAATGTTCTCCTGCTTTGCACGGTCCTGCAGTTCCTCAAGGACCTTCCGAGCCTTCGATTTCTGGCCTGCCACGGCGTATACGTAACCCAAGGAGGCGATGGTATTGGTGCTCTTATGCTTGGAAAGCGCGTCAGCCCTTTCCAATTCCGCAATCGCCTCTGCTTGCATACTCTGCTGTGCATAGGCAAGCCCGAGACCCCAGTGTGCCACCGAAAACTCCTGATTCTCTTTCAAGACGTTTCGCAGCTGATCGATTGCCGAATCGTAATTGCGGCCAAAATAGTACACAACCCCCACGTTCGCCTTAATGAGCAGGGAAAGCGGGTCCAATTCCTGCGCACGCTTGATTTCTCTCAGGGCTTCGTCGACTCGCCCCAAACTCGAAAGATATCGGCTATAGCGATGATGTACTGTGGCGTCGTTCGGATTGAGCGCCAGGGCCCGCTGGAATTCTTTCCCGGCATCGGCCCAGTTCCAGTCGTAGTAGGTGAGGATGTAGGCCCGCGAAGCGTGGGCCTCGGCCAGCGAGTCGTCGAGCTCGAGTGCTTTAGCCACAGCTGCCTTGGCCTTCGGAAAGACCTCGTCAGGAGGAGAGTTGGTATAGAACGGAAGCACGCTGTAGTAGTCCGCAAGGCCGGTGTAGGCTGGCGCATATTGCGGGTCTTTCTCCAAGGCCTGCTCGAAATACTCCCGAGCTTTTGCCACGTCTTCTGGCTCGCCCTTGTTCCAGTAGTACCGGCCGCGCAAATAAGCGTCATGGGCCTCGGGATTGACCAGCCGTGGCCTCTGCAGCCGCGCTTGCTCCTGCGCGCTGAGCTTGATTCGAATTTCCTCGGCCACGGACTGCGCAACTTCGCTCTGAATGCTCATAATGTCGCGCAGGTTCCGTTCGTAGCTCTTTGCCCACAGGTGCCGTTCAGGTGTTGCCTGGACCAGCTGGGCCGTAATTCGCACCTTGCCTTCGGAGCGCCAGACCGAACCCTCCAGGATCGCGTCCACGTTCAGCTCCCTTGCAATCTGTGGCAGCGGTTTCTTAACACTCTTGTACTCCATGACCGACGTGCGCGAAATCACACGCAGTGCGCTAATCTGGGCCAACTCCGTAATCAGCGCGTCAGTCATACCGTCGGCGAAATAATCTTGTGCCGGATCATGAGAGAAATTTTCCAGCGGCAGAACGGCTAGCGACTGGACACGAGGCCCACGGTTCCCCAGCCACCACTCCCGCCCACGGCCTGCCTTCAATGCAAAAAGCAGGACCAGCACTGCTGCGACCACAATTCCCGGCACCACGATTGCCCAGCGCTGTCGGCCGCGGACTTTCGCCGTAGTTGGCGCCAGTGAAGCCGTGCTCGGCAGTTGCAGCCGTCGCAGGTCGACTGCTAATTCCCTTGCGGACTGGTAGCGGTTCTCAGGCTCTTTTTCCAGGCACTTCAGGATCGCGTCTTCGAGTTTGGGCGAAAGCCGGGAGTTGACGCGCCCAGGCGGTAGCGGCGGTTTTTGCGCAATCTCGGTTCCCAGCGCCGTTGAGAGTTTGGCCTCGAACGGCCGCCTGCCCGTTGCCATCTCGTAAAGTGTGACGCCAGCAGCATAGATATCAGTGCGGATGTCAGGCTGTTCCCCCCGAAGCTGCTCTGGGGCCATATATGGGAGTGTTCCGGCGGCATCCTCGATTGCGGCACTCTGCGTTGCCTCGTTTTCCCCAATCGGCCTTAGCAGCTTTGCCAGGCCGAAATCGAGCACCTTCACCTGCCCCTTGACCGTAACCATAACGTTGCCCGGCTTCAGATCCCGGTGCACGATCCCACTCTCGTGTGCCTCCTCCAACGTCTTCGCGATTTGCTCCCCGAGCATCAGCACCTCTTTTTCCGCCAATGCTCCACTCTTTAACCTGGTCGCGAGCGTCACCCCGCGAACGTACTCCATCACCAGAAAGTCGACCCCGCCCTCGGTGTCGAAGTCATAAACCGCGGCAATGTTCGGAGAATTAAGCTTCGCGAGGGCCAGCGCCTCCTTCCGGAAGCGCTTGCGTGCGGCATCGTCTGTGAGTACTCCGGGAGGCAGGATTTTCAGGGCGACATCACGATCCAGCCGCTCATCGTGCGCGCGATAGACCACTCCCATCCCGCCCGCACCGATCTGCTCGAGAATCCGGTAATGACCGAGAATCTGCCCGATGTTTGGGGCCGGGACTGACACTGGCGGGAATGTTAGGCCGACAAGGGGCCGAGGTCAACGGTCAGCGGTCGTCGAACTGGAACATTGCGACTCGGTGGCGGATGAAATCCTCACTTCCCAGCCGCTGGAATGCGGCTGGCGTCCAGCGGAACCTCGCGCTGAATCACCATCTCCAAAGTCGTGCCCGCGTCCAGCTTTACATCGTTGCCCCGCGTGAGCAAAGCGATAGCGGTTCCCACCGCCCCTCCCACTCCAGCCCCGGCCGCAGCTCCCTTCCCGCCATGGCTAAGGCCACCAACCACCGCACCCGTCCCGGCGGTGCCAGCCACTGTCCCGACCTTCTGGCCGGTCTGGCTATCCTGGCGAATGGTGCCTTCTTGCCCTTTCATCGAAGTCTTGTCGGCTCCGGGTACGTTCTCGACCGCGCCCGGCAGCAGCACCGTGTAACCACTGGGATAAATCAGGGTAGTGAAATGCATCAAGACTTCGGCCCGGCCTTTGATTCGTCCCGCACGCTGCACTCGGCTGATCTTGCCCTGCACATAAGTGCCGGCCGGAATCAGGACACGGTCGTTCTGCACAACCGGAAAAGTTGTCTGGGCATAGACTGCGTCGCCTTCGCGGGCGCTCTTCGTCGAAATGGCATGCTTAAGCGCGAGCGGGACCTTGGTCCCCGCAGGGATAGTCAGTTCGTTCGCCCTGGTCGTGGATCCCGCGGACGTGGCTGCAACGTTCGGCTGGGTACCTGGGCCAGCTTGAGCTGCCGCCGACGCAGAAAGCAGGAGCAGGGTCAACATCGTGCGCACAGAATTCCTCCCCAAAAACCAGGCTCCGGCAAGCAGCCAGGGATGGACGCCTCAAGTATAAAGCCAGGTCTGCTGAGACCCTGGTGCTGATATATACATCTCCGATGCGCGGTAGGATGCGGGGCGATCCCGAAAAGGTTATTTCACTCTGTGGCGATTCGAACTAAAGTTTGCCCGGCTACCCGCCGCTCCGTTTCAGCCGGTGCTCTCTCACGTTTCCCATGAACTGCGACTGCAGCCGCTGGGCACAAAGCTCACCGCACACGTGTAGAGTGCCTTCCCGTTGCGCGATCTCCTCGTCCCACGGGCACAAGTAAAGCACCGGCTGATCGAACTTAGCAAAGGACGTCCACAGCAGCCACCAGCTGTCGGAGTGGCTCTTCACCACGCCGCAGTTCGGACCGGCGCATCGGTAAACCGGCTTGGCTGCCGCCGGATTCGAATTAGCCGCTTTCATCGCAACCTGAACCCTCCGAAAGGCGTCATCCCGAGCTGGACTTCAAGTCCGGAGGGATCTTGCGTGTAACGCTATCGCCGGTGTGCACCCGTTCAGTAAACTGACCCACAACGCCATTCTAGCGGAAGTGAAGAGTTGTCGCGCCGCTGCAGGCTACTTGTAGATCAGGTACTTCTGCCGAAGCTGCCGGAATTTTTCCAGCGCCTCCCGCCAGTCTTCGGCGATGCGCCGCGGATCTTGTCCCTGTGAGATAGCGTCATACACTGACTGGTTCACCAGTAGCTCATTCATCCGCTCCATGTGAAATTGCTGCGGATAGAGCTTATGCAGCGCCGATGCCAGCTCGATCCCCAATTCCGGCGCGTCGAAGGCATTGCGGTCCACCAGGATAATGTTGATCCCTTCGCACTTCTGGCCCACATGCATGCTGGCGCTTGGCGTGAAGCTCACCGCCACGAAGCGCAAACCGGAGATGTTTCTGGCATTCAAGTATTGCGCAAGCTCGCGTCCCCTGATCCAGGGGGCCCCGGCCAACTCAAACGGGGTATCCGTTCCCCTTCCTACAGAGATGTTGGTGCCTTCGACCAGCGCGACGCCGGGATACAACGTCGCTTCGGTGAGGCTGCGCAGATTGGGCGACGGATTCACCCACGCCAATCCGGTCGAATCGTACCAGTCGCCGCGCATCCATCCTTCCATGGGCACGACGGTCAGCTTGGCATGGATACTCCGCTCGGCGTTGAACACCTTGGCCAGCTCGCCCATGGTCAGGCCGTGACGCACCGGCAGGGCCGCATAGTTCACGAAACTCTCATGCCCGGGATCAGAAATTGGACCCTGCACAAACGAGCCGGTAATCGGGTTAGGGCGGTCGAGCACGATGATCTCGATTCCGGCCTTGGCCGCGGCTTCGAGGAAGTATCCCAACGTGGTTTCGTAGGTATAGAAGCGCGCGCCCGCGTCCTGAAGGTCAACCACGACCGCGTCCAGTTTCCTCAGAACATCCAGCGGCGGCCTGCGGGCGGCGTCCGTTCCGCCGTATACGCTGTACACAGGGACGCCAGTGGCTGCGTCCCGCGAGTTGCCAATCTCGGTGGTGTCCAGCGTGCCCGTTACTCCATGCTCGGGACTGAAAATCGCCTCTAAAGAAACTCCGGGAGCCTGAGCGAGCACGTCAATCGTGCGGCGCCCCTGCGAATCTACTCCGGTCTCATTGGTGAGCAGTCCGATTTTCTTCTTTGTCTCAGCGGTCCCGCGGATGAGGTCAAAGTTGTGAGCTTCCAGAACGTCAATTCCGGTTTGCGCCGACCCATTGCGCGCCACCACCCGGCGTGCCGCCGTCTGCGCCTCGTTGTAACCGGTGATGCTCTTCCAGCGCAGTTCTTCTTTTTCACTCACGGTCAGACCGAGAGCCGCGGCCACGGCAGTCGCGATCTTCGAGCG
>WNFH01002076.1_pt1 | contig 13862 bp, 27 predicted proteins | sample 5400411 | NCBI WGS metagenome assembly WNFH01 (sample SAMN13153347, study PRJNA577476) | soil metagenome | isolation source: 200 cm saprolite under Douglas fir tree site 2 hole 3 | place: USA:California | collected 2015-04-18
CGAGCAGGCACGCCGGCCGGTGTGCGTGTGCCGCTGTGGCGGCAAGCTGCATGGGAAGGCGCACGGGGCGGAGTGGGTGGAGGACCAGGTGGAGCTGATCGTGGCCGTGATAGAGCACGTGACCCGGACGGAGGCAGAGCGGGCGCAGCTCCAACAGTTGGTCCTGGAGTTTGACCTATGAGCGCGGCGGACGTGGACGCGGTGCGCGCCGTGCTCAAGGCACTACGCGAGATGCTAGAGGAGTTGGATACCTGCCTGGCGCTCGGGTGTGAGCGGCAAGAGATCTTCCGCCACGTCAATGACCGCTGGGTGGGGGTAGATCCGCACGCGCCCCGGGGATATGTGTGTGCCGTATGTCATCGGAACTCCCGTCGCAGCGGAAGCGGGCTACGATACGTGCGCCGAGTGCCTGGCCCGTAAATGATTATCTACCTGCTGCATTTCCACCGGCCGCTCCATCACGCGCGGCATTATCTGGGGATCGCTACGGACCTGGGCGCCCGGCTGGAGGAGCACGCTCGGGGCACCGGGGCGGGCATCATGGCGGTGCTGAAGGAACGCGGGATCGGGTGGACGCTCGCCCGGACCTGGTGCGGGACGCGGAAGGATGAGAAGCAACTCAAGCGCCGGCGGGACATGCCCCGGGTGTGCCCGCTCTGTCACGGTGCGAAGCCCGGTCACTTGGCGGATCCACGGAAACGGACCTGGCGTAAACCAGGTAAACCTACGGAGGCGGTATGACGACGGTGAGCGCGGCGCTGCATAGCATCCCCTTGCGGGAGATCTCCCCGGATCCCGGCAACCCCCGCAAGAGTTACGACCCGGCCCGCCTGGCGGAGCTGGCGCTGAGCATCAAGGAACACGGGATCCTGGAGCCCCTGCTGTTGCGGCCCAAGCCCGGCTCAGACGGCGGCTACTTTATCACAGCGGGGGAACGGCGGTTCCGCGCGGCCAAGCTCGCCGGCCTGGAGGTGGTGCCGGCACTCATCCGCGTGGAAGGCTCCGGCGGGGCGGTGGACCAGGTGCGCCTGGTGGAAAATCTCCAGCGCGAGGATCTGAACGTCCTGGAGCGGGCGCACGGCTACCGGGACTATCTCCAGCGGATCGTGGCGAAGCAGGCCGACCTGGCCCGGGTGCTGGGGCTGACGGAGGCGCACGTGTCGCAAACGCTCGCGGTATTGGATCTCCCGCCGTCCGTGCAGACGCTCCTGGAGGACGGGGTGTTGGGCCTGAAGCACGCGCGCGAGCTGAACCGCCTGGGGCAATTCCCGGACGCCATTATCCGCATCGGCCGGGAGATCTCGCAAAATCTCAAGTGGGAAGTCGCGCCCACGGCGGAAACCCTCAAGCGGTGGGTTGACCAGGCGCTGAAGGAGGAGAAGGCCCAGGCGGAGCTGAACGCGGAGGAGGAGAAGCGGGTGGCGAAGAAGAAGGAGCTGGAGGCCGCGCTGAAGGCCGCGCGGAAGAAGAAGGACCAGGCGGCCGTGAAGAAGCTAACGGCCGCGCTCGCAGCACCGGCGGACAAGCGCGGCGCGCTGACCCCTAGCGAACGGGCGGAACGGAAGCGGGCCATAGCGAAGGGCCGGCAGACCCGGGCGGAGAAAGTGGCCGCCGTGGAGCTGGCGCCGGCGCTCGCGAAGGAAGCCGCTACGGCATCGCTCGCGGATACCCGGGTCACGCGCCGGCTGGCGGAGGCGCTGGTGATTGGCCGGGATACGGAGGTAGACGACGCGCTGCTGGCCGCGCTCGGCGCCATGCGGGAACATCTGCCGGGGAAATGGAAGCCCGCTAAGACACCCTGGCAGGCGCAGCGGGTGTCCGGTGCCCAGGATGACCGGGCGTTCAAGGCGTGGCTGGGCGTGTGGGCGCTCTTCCTGGTAAAAGGGCCGGAGATCCGCCGGCGGATTGCCCAGCTCGGGCGGAAGGTGGCGAACCGGCCGAAGGCCAAGGCGGCCAAGTGAAAGGGGGAAGTAGCGTCACCCTGAAAGGCCGGGTAACCGTCCACGTGCCCCGGGGTTTCGTGCTCCAGAACCGGGAAAGCCCGGCGGGCACGGATGTGTACGTGGAGCTGGCCCCCACCCCACCCGCCGGGACGGCCGATGAGACGGCCCGGGACCATTTGCTGAACGCGGTCTATATGCTGGAGCTAGAATTGGAAATGCAACAGGATGAGACCCCGCCCCGTTGCGCCGGCACTCTCAGCGCGGCCGCGCAGTGGATCCGAACGGCGCTGGCCAAGATCCCGGAGGGGCTATGACGGCCACACCCTGCCCGTGCTGCGGCGCGGCTATGACGGTGAAGAAGCAGAAAAACGGGCGGCCCTGGCTGGGCTGCTCGCCCTGTAAGGTCATTACGCTGGTGCACGGGGCGGATGGGGTGGCCAAGTTTAAGGCCCGCACGGGATGGAAGGAGGAGGAAGCGACGACGGCGACCCCGCCGGCCGCGCCGGCGGCCGGGGCCGCGCCGAAGGAGAAGAAGGAACCGGAGCCGAAGCCGGCCGCCACGGGGGGCCATGCGGCGCGGCGGGCGGCGCGGCGGGCGGGCGCGTGAGTCCCGTGCCGCTGACGGGCGCGGATCCAGAGGAGGTGCTACGGCTGACGGGGCAGGTAGCGGAGGCGACGCCGCCCCCGCCACCTCCCTCTCCGGGCAGCCCAGAGGTGCACGATTCGCGCACGGAGCCCCCACCAGGCGGCACGCCGGGCGGCCCGAGTGCCGAACAGGTAGAGGAGTTGCTATCCCAGGCGTTCACGGAGGAGGATTTACAGATCCTAGTGGAGCTAGCCTTCGGGCTGATCGCCGCGCGGCGGCCGGTGCGGGATCCGCAAACCGGCGTGCTGGTGTGGGATATGCCGGAGCAGGAGTCTAAGCGGATCGCGCATTGGGCGCACCGCGTCGCGAATAAGCGCGCCTGGCTGAAGAAGCTCATGGAGTATTTCCCGGAAATCATGCTGTCGGTCAGTCTGGTATACGCGGGCTGGCGGCGCTACTCGCGGGAACAGGAGATCCTAGAGTGGCAGAAGGCGGAAGTGAAGCGCAAGGCCACATCACAGCCACCAGGGGGGAGCAGTGAAGGTACTCACGCTGCGGGCGAGCATTAGCCCAACGGGGGGCATGGCGGGGGAGCTGGCGGAAAAGCCCCGCGCAGATTATGCGGACGTGTTCCCGGTACTCCTGACCGTTGTGCGCTCGGATACGCCGGGCCAGGCGGTCATTGTCGGGCATATCATCATGGCGGAAGGCGAGGCCGGGAGTCTGAAGGCGGCCGTAGATCTGTGGGCGCAAATCCCCATGCTGGCGGAAAAGTACCTGCTGGTGTGGGAGGGGTGGCAACCGCCCCCCACGAATCTCCCGCTGGGGAAGATCGGGCGGGTGCTGTCTATGTTCGGGATCCAGGTTAACCAGGTAAAAACAGCCCCGCCGGCGGCGCTCCCCCAAGGGGATGGGGCGGGCATATGACCTACCTGGTGCTCGCGGTGCTTGCGGTGCTCCTGGCGGGCTTGTGTCTCATCTGGACGCCCGAGAAGCCGGCGCGGCAGGTGGAGGCGGAGGAGTACGGCCGGCAGGTCAAGGGGGGCGGGTGAGCTGGCGTGTCCTGGTGTTCCGAATCGGCCTGGCTGGCTGGATACTGCTGATGCTGGCCTGGCGAATGGGTTACGTACACCCGCTGGCCTGGTGCGGCCAATGAATGAGGCGGCCATAGTCCTAGCGGTAGGCCGGCGCGGCTGCGGGAAAACCACAAAGATCCGCGAGCTGGCCGCCAAGGCCCGCCGGGCGCTCATCCTTGACCCGGAAAAGAAGTGGGAACCGGATCCCGGGGATGAGCTGATAGAAGGCGGCGCGGCGCTGCTCGCCCGCCTGGCGGAGCTGGACGCGGGGAACCCGCACCACGCGTTCCGAATCGTCTACCGGGATAACGAAATCGACAAGGTAATGAGCGTAGCCGGCCTGGGCGCGGCCTGGACTTACCGCAACCTGACGCTGGTGGTGGATGAGCTGGCGCTATTGTGCCACGCCAACTACCTGCCCGACTACATGGGGAAGATCTTGGCGGCCGGCCGCGAGCGGCGCATTAACGTGCTGGGCACGACGCGGGTGCCCCAGGAGATCCATAACCGCTGGTTTGATTCGGTGGACCTGGTGTATTGGTTCCACGTGGAGCCCGGCAACGGGCTGGATCGGATCCGGCGCTACTACGGGAAGGAGCGCGCAAGCGCGATTGGGCAGCTTTTGGAGCACCAAAGCGTGGTCTATGTACCATATAATGGCGGCGAGGCCATTTTAGGCTGGTTCGGGCGGGAAGGGCTTGACAGCGCGATACCCGGTAAAGCACCGTCTCCGGGCACACGCCGGCGTGCGGGGCGAGTCCCCCGCTAGGGTGCTGGTCCCATCTTAGCGATACTCCCCCGCCGTCCGGTCCACCTTCCCCTCAGTTTGGAGCCTAAGACAATGGCCTTCGAGCTAGGCGGATTCGATCTGAAAGAGATCGGCATGATTCTCTTTCTGGTCGTGGTCGGGGTGTTCCTGATCTACAAAATCCCGCCCGTCCGCAAGATCGCTGTGGGAGCGTAGCCGTCATGGCCGCCCCCATCATGCGCGCCGGCCTTCGCTCGGCCGGCACCATCGCGTACCCCGTGCCGGCACCGGCGGCCGGGGGCAACACCCGCAGCCCGGTGTTCCTAATCAGCGTTCCCCGGCGATACCTGAAACGGGTCTGGGTATGGCTAACCGGGACGCTGACGGTCACAGGCGGAACAGGCGTGGGTACCATTCTCCCCGACAACATCGCAAACCTGATTGCGAAGCTGGAGCTGTACGTGGACGGCATCCCGTACAAGATCGGGGGTGGGGCGGCCTTTTTCCGTATCGGTCAACGGTTTGACCAGACGAGTGGCGTCAATCAGGGGGTGGTATCCAAGGCAGCCGGCGCGGCCAATGTGTTCCGGTGCCTCATTCCCATTTCGCTGGAGGCCCTGTCCACGGTGAACCCGGCGGATACCCTGATTGACGGCCGGGGGGTACAGAACCTCCAGTTTTTCGTGAGCTGGAATGATCCTACCGCCGTCATCAAAGGCAATGACGGGGTGTTGGCCATGGTCAATACCCAGGTGGAGATCTTCGTGGAGGATACGGAACCGTTCCCCATCAAGGCCCCGTTCTGGGTGTTCCGGGAAGTGGAGTCGCTGCAAGCGCCCATCGTGCAATCGCTTCAGACCCGGCTTGTCATGCCGGTCACGCCGGGCGCGGTCCTGCGGTCTATCCTCATCGGCACATTTGACACGGGCGCCGGCGGGCAGCCGGTCCCGGTGGATACGCTGCTGAACCAGGTCACTATCCGGGTGAACGGGGCGGACAAGCCCTGGGATACCCTGGACACCAACTTTATCCGCGCCCGGGCGGAGCACGTATTCGGGAACCCCACAATTCTGCCGGTGGGGTGGTATCACCTGGAGCTGGCGGAGCACGGGAAGGTGGCGACCACCGGGCTGGGCGCTCGGTTGGGCGCGGCAGCTATCAACTCGCTGGATCTCATCTTCAACACGAACGCCCCCGTGGGCCAGGGCTCTATCTTGGCGCACACGGTGGAGCACGTCCCGCCCGGCGTCATCGCCAAGGCGGCCTAGCGCCCGGCTAACCGGGTAAAGCCGGAAGGAGGTGGAGTTCATGAATCGCATTACACGGTGGCTGTTGGCCCTGGTCCTGGTGCTATGTCTCATGTGGGGCGGTGCACCGGCCAGCGCGCAGATCGTAAGCCCGTTGCTCGGGCCTTCGGTCTCACTGTCGGGGCAGACGGTCGCCATTGCCACGACGACGCTTTACACGGCTGGCACCACCCTGACGCAAGGGCCGGGATCGCTCGGGAGCCTGAACCTGGGCGGCGGCACGTTCCGCGTGCACACGGCCGTCATTCTCACGACGGCCGGGACGGCCGGCACCATCGGCGCCAGCATCATCTGCAATAACGGGACGTTGGCGACTACGACGGCCGGCGGGACAGTTACCACGACGGCCACGCTGGGCACGGAAGCGGATAACGTGTTCACGTGCACGATTGGCGGCACCAATACGCTGCAATACAGCACGACGTTTACCGGCGTGACGGGTACGCCGGCGTACACGCTGCGGATTCGCACGGAGTGGCTACCGTAGGGCTGTAAGGTTGTACCCGCCGGGGGCAGCTCCGCCCCGGCGGGGTGTTGTCTTTTTCTTCGGGGGAGTCATGCCCGTTGCGTTGGTACCCATCGGGCTAGCGGCCGCTGGCCTGTTCCATGGATCGTCCGCCGGGAGCGAGTGCGCCACCATGGACACCTGGCACCGGGAGGCGCTGTCCGGGATCCAGTCATCCGTGGATAACCTGGTGGTCAAAGCCGGCTTGGCCGGTGGCGCCGGGATCGCCGCCACGGAAGCCGGGAAGAATTGCGCCAAGCAACAGCTTGAGGATCTGCTCCGCACGGGCGCGATAACCGGCCCGCACGGGAGCGGCGACTACGGGCTCCCGCCGGGCACGCCCAACTTGCTGGGGCAATACCTGGTCGCTGTTTCCGCCAGCGCGGCCGACACGGGCGGCGCCCCAGCTCTCGCGGGCGCGCTCGGTGTCGCGACGGGCCTACCGTCCTGGCTCCTGATCGTCGTGGCGGTCCTGGTCCTGGTGTTCATTTACTCGCAGGTCAAGGGGGGCTGACCTATGGCGGTGTCCCTGGTGTCGTCTACCGTGTTCCGCGTGCTGGACGGCACGGGCGCGGGGCCGGTGCCCTATACACCCATCTTCCGGCCGGCGATTCTGGCACCGTATCAACCGGCCGACATTCCGCCCGCACCTCCGCCGGTGCTGGACCAGCAACCCGTGGACGTGGCGCCGGCACTCCCGGATCCTGGGAGCCCTGACGCGCCGCTGTCGGTCATGGGCGTGCAACTCCAGGGCGGCTCCAAAGGCTTTACGGATCCCATCCGGGGCCTATTCCCGGCACGCACGGGCGGGGCCGCCATGCCCATGGGCACGGATCCGCTGCAACGGACGGGTCTCGGCGGCGCGCCGGTGTGGGCCTGGGTGGGCATCGTGGTGCTGCTCATCCTGCTGCTGAGCTGACCATATGACCGCGCCGATTGTGTTGTCCTACGGGACAGACGATTGCCAGAATTGGCGGACGGACGCGCTGTATTACGGGACGCAGTACGCGGATAACGCCTGGCCTGGGTGTAAAGGAGGTGTGAAGGGTTCCGCCGGCGCCAGCACGCCCCCCGTCACCTACACGGCCAGCCTGCCGGCCGACATGATGCCCGGCGGCCCCGCCGCACGCGTCGTGGGTGGGGGTGGGTGCGGATCGTGCGGCTGTGGAGGCGGGGGCGGGGGCACCGTGTCGGGTGGCGTCCAGGCGACGGTCGCACAGATCGCGGCGGAACTGGAGAAACCCGGGCCGGCGGGGCTCCCGTGGTGGGTGTGGGTGCTCATCCTGCTGGTCATTCTCAACCTGTTGCGGAGCTGAGCCCATGCCCGTGAACCTCGTGCAGCAGATCCAGGAAGGCGCCTCAGATCTCGCCGGTGATTTGGCGAACATCGCGGCGGACCTGGGGCAAGTAAACGGCGCCGTGGTGGACGTGAACCGGCAAGCCGTGCCCGGCACCGGGGGAGGGACGCCGGGGCTGGCCGACCAGGTAAAAAGCGCGCTGGCGGACGTGAATAAGGCCGCGCAGCTCAAGGATCTTCTGCCGGTCGTTATCGCGGTCATCGGGATCCTGGCGGGCCGCGCGGTCCTGGGCATCATCCTGGCGGTGCTGGTCTATTACTATGGCCAGCCCCGCACGCCGGCGCCGGTAGGCCCGGCCATATGACCGCACACGATTGGGCTATGATCGCCAGCACCGCCTTTAGCGGGGTCACCATGGCCACGGTGTTTATCGTGGTGTGGAAGGGCGGCCGTTGGACGGGCCGAGTAGATGAGCGCCTGAAGAATCTGGAGCAGGCGCTAAACGCGCGGCGCAACCCGCGCTAAATCCTGGAGGTAGGCGTGTTGTCATTCGTCGCCGGCGTCGTGGGCTGGGTAGTGTCGCAGCTCGGGGGCGCCTTCTCGTTCCTTCCGCACGGGGTGCAGATCGGCCTTCAGGCGGTCACCGGGCTCCTGACGGTCCTGGGGATCCGCTCGGCCAGCTCGGATCCGTCCGCCGTGCTCAAGGGCTGGCTGGATAAGCTCCCCAGCGGCATCAAAACGGCGCTCGGTGCCCTGGTGTGGGTGACGGGCGTGCTGTTGTCGCCGGATGTGTACGGGACGCTCTCCCCGCACGTGGCGGGGGTCGTGGAGGTGGTGGGCCAGGTGCTCATGGCGCTGGGCCTGTACCACGCGGCTGCAAAGCAGGCCGTGGCGGCGCGGTGAGTTTCCTTCCGCTCGCGATTGGCGGCCTGGCGCTCGCGCAGCTCGCGGCGGAGGCCCTGCCCTGGTCGCTGCGGCCGCTGTTCCAGGAGGCCGCAGACCAGGCTGGGGCGCCGGTAGACGTGCCGTTGCTCATGGCCCTGGCGTGGAAGGAAAGCGGGTTTGATGCGGCCGCCGTAGGCGCGGCGAACCCGAACGGCACGCGGGACTATGGGCTGCTGCAAATCAACAGCGCGAACCTGGAGCGGTTCGGGCTCACGCCGGACAGCGCGGTGACGGATCCCGTAGCGAACACACGCGCGGCCGCCTCGCTCCTGGCGGAGCTGGCGCCCCACGCGCGGAACCGGGGAGATCTGATCTCGATGTATAACGCCGGCCAGGATAAGGCGACGGGCGGCCCCAAGCTCATCACGACGCCGGACGGATCCATCCACTACGTGAACGCGCCCTACGTGGACGACGTGCTGGTGCGCTATTGGTTTGTCCGGGTGGCGGATCTCGCCCCCCTCAAGCGGGGTGCGTGACGTGGCGCTGAGCGTTCCAGATCTGACCCGGGCGAATCTGCTCGATAGCCCAAGCGCCTGCCTGGACACGGAGGCGCTGTACTGGCTGGTATACGCCACGGACAACCCGGTTAACGACCTGGGTGCCGTGTACGATGCCATTAACGCCGCCCAGCCGGCCCTGGTCGCCTTGGGCGGCGCGACGGCCACCAGTAGCGGCGTCGCGGTGCCCGTCAAGCTGCTGCGTTCGGCGCCTACGTGCGTCGTGGATAGCGTGGTGGATCCCCTCCGCGCGCTGAACATTGGCACCGACCTAACGCTGTTCGGCCTGGGGATCGGGACGCATATCGGGGGCGGGGCTGCGCTGACGCTCACGTTTATGGTGCCGGGGGATCTCGGGGGCATCAGCGCCCCCGGCGGCGTGGCGGCGGCGACGGCGGCCGCTGGGAGCGAGGTGCTGGCGACCGCGAGCGCGAGCGGCGAGCTGGCGGCGAACAGCAACCGCGCGGCGCGCATCATCAGTAAGACCCGGACGGCCGCCGGCGGCGTGGCTAGCTCCGTGTTCGGGGATCTGAAGTTTATTCTGATCGCGGCCCTGGTCGTCGTCCTGCTGTACTTCTTCGTCCAGTTGCAAAAGGCGTAACCATGTACCAATTGCAGACGGTGGACCTGGGCCAAGCGGCGGGCGGACAAACGCCGCCGTTCGCTATCGGCATCCCGGTATGCTCGGTTATGGTCATTGCGGCGCCCACCGGATTCACGGCGAGCATAGCGGACGCGCAGACAAAGCAGTACGTGCCCTTGCCGCCAGCCGGGCAGGGCTTCGCCTTCTTGGATCCCGTGGTGGGGGGCCTAGTCGTCTCGGCCCCGGCCGGCCAGGCGGGCCTGCTCCTCCTGGCGCTGAATCTCACGCCGGCGGGCTTCGCAGCGCAGGCGGGTGGGCAAGCCTTCAAGGGCTCCGCGAGCATTGCGGACCTGGGCGTAAACACGGCCGGGATTATCCAGCTCCTGAATCCCACCGGCTCCGGGGTGGTAGCGACGGTGACAAAGGTGGGGATGGAGCGGTCATCCCTCTCTGGCACCGGCGGGCTATATCTGGCGGCCGACATAGGTACGCAAGCCGGCTTCGTGCCGAACGGGTTCACGACGGGCGGCATTATTCAGCCGATGAGCGGCGCGGCGATTGCGGCCGGCATACAGTCCAAGCTGGTCTATCGGTTCCGGCAGGACGGTGCCACGCCGGCGAACAGCCAGGGCGGCATCCCGGGAACGGCCGTGCACAATCTGACAACATCACAGGTGGCCGCGCCGGTGCTCGATCCCGCCGGGCAATCCTGGACGCTGACCCCGGGGATTGGCCTGGTGTTTCGCAGCACGGGAAACGATGCGTTTGTTTGGATCCTCAACACGGAGCACCGGGAGCAATGAAAGCGACAACCTGGCTATTGGTCATCGTGGTCACGCTCATCGTGCTGTTTGTGTTGGCGAAGCCGAAGGTGGCCATGGCGACGCCGGCGGCCGCGCAGCCGGGACCGGCGCACCCGTTGCCCATGGGCTTGGCGAATGAGGCCCGGGGCGCGGTGGCGGCCGTGGGCACGTTCGCGGATCTGCTGAAGGGCTTTAAGAGTCCCTTCGCGGGCACGGTCTACACGCCGGCGCAGATCCAGGAGGCGCAAGCCCCCACCATCACGGTGACCGATACAGGGGGCGTGACCTTCTTCGGATGAGCCACATTACCGGCCGTGACCTGGGCACGCTGAAGGGCCTGCTGCGGCGACACGGTGCGGCCCGCGTCCGGGGCGAGGTGGCGGAGATCCTGGAGAAGAAAGGCGGTAAGCGTATGGCGAAGCGTGGGCGCAAGGTGACGTTTCACGGCGCGTTCAGTAGCAAGGCGGACGCGGTGCGGAAGGAGAAGGCCGGCCCCGGTCGGTTCATCCGGAAGATCCGGGTTCGGGGGCAAACCCGGTACGCGGTCATGTCGCGGCGTTAACCTGAACAGGAGCGGGAGTCATGGCGAAGGACAAAGACGAAGCCGAGAAGGACGTACAGATCTCCCAGGCGGAGCTGCGGCAGATGCGGGAGGCGATTGAGAACCTCCAGGCGCAGCTCCGCGAGTACCGGGCGGTCAAGGCGGGCTTGGAGACAATCCCGCTCGATGAGCACACGAAGGAAAGCCGGCTGGAAATGGCGGTGCGGTACCTGGCCGGGGAATGTCACGTCATGACCCAGGTGGACGACATCCTGGGCGGGAGTGAGGCAGCTCGCGAGCGGCCAGTAGCGGCGGGCTGACCCTGTAGCGCATAGGCCCGGCGCGGGATCCCGCCGGCCGTTCGCGTCCGTTCGCGACGTGCCGGCCGCCCGGGATCCCGTCCGGTCCACCAGGTAAGGCCCGGAAATAACCTCTAGGACCAGGGGGATTTTTTAGTGCCTATATCTCGCCTTTCCAAGCGGTTACGCGCGTGTTAGCGCGGATCCCACGCACAAAAAACGCCAAGGATGACCTGGGAACGACGAACGCCCGGGGGGGGCTATCCCGGTATCCCCCACCCTTCCCGGAGGCCGTGGCGGGCCGTTTCCGCTCGATTCTGGAGGGGTCGTCCCGGCCGGGAGATCTCCCGTTGCCGGCAAATCTCGAGATTTTCGGTATTCCTTCGGGAAAGCTGTGGGATCCCTCACGGGATCCCGCCGGCCGGCGCGGCCGTCACGATCGCGTCCACGCGGCCGCAGCGGCCGGCACGATCGCGACCAGGTAGCCGCACGTGGCCTGCCCGGCGCAGCTCCCGCAAACAGGCGACCTCTCGGAAACAGTAAGAGTAGGGTTTCCCCCTGCTCCGCGTGGCGCTCGGCCGAAGGGCAAGGACCGCGCTGCGCGCCGGTTGCGGCGGATGCGCTACCGGCTGCGCTCCGTCGCCCAGGATCTCAGCCCCAGCAAGGGCGTGCAGCGATGCGGTCGCCGGCGGGCGTTCGCGCCTGGTGGCCAGCGGGACGTGGAGATCCACCTGGGCGCGAGCGGCCGCGCCTTCTACACGGGGCTCATGCGCTGCGGCTCCGTCTGGGAGTGCCCGGTGTGTATGCACGCGATTCAGCACGAACGTGGCGCGCAGCTCCGTCACCTGCTGGAGCGAAACCGGGACAAAGGCGGCGCGGCGTATATGCTTACGCTCACGCTCCCTCATGACCAGGGGGATGAGCTGCGGCCGATGCGCCGGCACGTGGCCCGGGCCTGGCGATACCTCCAGACGGGGGCGCCGTGGCAGCGACTTTGCGAGCGGCTGGCCCTGGTCGGGACGTGCCGGGCGCTGGAGGTGACCGTGGGGCCGAACGGCTGGCACCCGCACCTCCACGTGCTGGTTCTTGTCCAGGCGCCGCTCGGGGATCCCCAGCAGGCGGAGCTGCTGGCCTATGTCCGCCGGCGGTGGGTAGATGCGATAACCCGGCCGAATCCGGACAACGGGAAGCAATACCGGGCGCCGTCCGTCCAGCATGGGGTGACGCTGACCGAATCTCATCAGGATGAGTACCTGGCGAAGCTCGGCCTGGCGGATGAGCTGGCCGGAGACGTGAAAAGCGGCCGGGGGGAACAGCACCGAACGCCGCTGCAACTGCTCGCCGGCGCGGCCCAGGCGGTACCCCGGGACATGGCGCTGTGGATGGAGTACGCGCGAGAGATCCGGGGCGCCCGCAAGCTGACCTGGGGCGGGGGCTTGGGGAGCGTCGCTGGCCGCGCGGCCTACGGCCTGGAGGAACAGACGGACCTGGAGCTGGCCGGCGCGGAGGAACGCCAGCCGGCGCTCCTGGTGGTCACACTGGACGCCAAGATGTGGGACACCTGGATAGCCGGGAACGTAGGGTTGCAGCTCAAGCTACTGCGCTGCGCCGAAGATCTCCCCCCGCCCCAGGCCCAAGACCGGATCCTGAAGGAGCTGGACCTGGCGCAAGGGCTGATCCCGTGCCCCTTATAGGGCGTGACGGGACGACCTTGCGGGGATCCGCACCGGCACGTACCTTAACCCGGGTAATGGGGGGCGCTCGGGCGGTGGGTCGCCCGGGCCGTAAGCGGCCGGGCGGACGGCCTGATAGGCGAGCGCGAAGCCGGCCCCCTGATTTCCCGAACCCCGGAGGCCGTATGTTCAAGGTGGAGTTTCGGAACCCGGAAGGCAGCACCGACGACCCCAAGCTGGAGATGTGGAAAGAGGTACACCCGGACGCCTTCCCGGAGGAGCTACGGAACGCTCGGCCGTGGAATGAGAAGGACGCGAACACGGCGGCCGAAATGATGCGCTCACGCGGCTATGAGGCCCGCGTAGTCCCGGAGTAGATCCCCCAGCCACACGTCCTAGGACCAGGAGGACACCCATGCAGCTCCCCGCAGGTAGTCGCAACGGTTACAAGGCGTACCACTACGCGGACGGCCAGGAGGATGAGTTTGCGGGCCGGCTGTGGTGGTTACTCCCCGGCCGGGTGGATCCCGACCAGGCGGTAGCCATGTGCCAAGCCTGGGAGTATTACGGCGGCGTCGGCCGCGCGTTCGCAGATCGGCCGCGCGTTCGCAGCACCGGCACCCGGACGCTGGTAGTCCAGCGGGTAGGGATAGACGCATGACGCGGCGAAAGAAGCGGCGCCGGGTGAACGTGTCGCGCCTACGGAAAGCCGTGGCGGTCAATAACCGGATTTACGGCCTGCTGCTCCAGGCCCACGATGCGCTACGCGGGGATGTGATAGAGCTGGAAACCCGCGTCATTACCCTGGAGAAGCGCGCCGGCCTGAAGTGGCTACATGGGCCGGCGGAGTATCGGGCGGTGGCGCCATGAGCGGGTATGCTATCCGCAGCCTGGTGGAACGCAACGCGCTGGCGTGCGAGCAGGCACGCCGGCCGGTGTGCGTGTGCCGCTGTGGCGGCAAGCTGCATGGGAAGGCGCACGGGGCGGAGTGGGTGGAGGACCAGGTGGAGCTGATCGTGGCCGTGATAGAGCACGTGACCCGGACGGAGGCAGAG
>WNFH01002078.1_pt1 | contig 13855 bp, 14 predicted proteins | sample 5400411 | NCBI WGS metagenome assembly WNFH01 (sample SAMN13153347, study PRJNA577476) | soil metagenome | isolation source: 200 cm saprolite under Douglas fir tree site 2 hole 3 | place: USA:California | collected 2015-04-18
GTGACGCTGACGGCGCAAAGCGTGGCTGATCCTTCAAAACAAGTTTCGGCGGCAGTGACCATCACCAGCAATTTTTTGCTGCAATTGTCCGCGCCAACGATCGTGCCCGTGGGAGCCACGGCGACGATGGTCGCAACGCTGACGCCGGCCGCGAACTCGAATCCAAGCGCAGTGCTGGCATGGTCGCTCGGCGGTCCCGGCTGCAGCGGAAGTTCGTGCGGCACGTTGAGCGGAGTCACGACGACATCCACGGGTGGGACGGTCACGGCGGTTTCGGCATCGTACACGGCTCCCACCGTGGCGCCCAACCCAAACACCGTCACAGTGACGGTAACCCCGCAGGCGGACCCCTCGAAAAAAGCCCAAGCGACAGTGGTGATTCAAGCGGGACTCACTGTGAGCGTTTCCCCTGCGACAGCGACGCTCGCGGGAAATCACCGCGTGACGCTGAACGTGCAGGTGAACGGATCTTTGAATACCGCGGTGACCTGGAGCGTGAATGGAATTGCGGGAGGCAATGCAATCGTCGGCCAGATCTGCGCCGTCGGCTCGAATCCCTGCCAAACGGTGACCAGCACGACTGCGCCGCAGGTGGAATACCTCGCCCCGGGTGCCATACCCACAACGAATCCCGTGAGCGCGACGGCGGTGAGCGCCGCCGACTCCACGAAGAGCGCGAGCGCGCGGATTACGGTGATCAATCACGTGGTGGTTTCGGTGCAACCAGCAAGCGTCACGCTCGCGCCGCAAGCGGTGCAAGGGTTCACTGCCTCGGTGCTGGGAACCAGCAACCAGAGCGTGGTGTGGCAGGTTCAGGGCACGGGATGCACGAGCGCGGGCATCTGCGGATTGATTGACGCGAACGGAACGTACACGGCGCCGGCGGCGGCGCCCTCGCCCGATGCCATTCAAGTTGTGGCGATCAGCGCCGACGACACGTCGCAGTCTGGCGCAGCTAACGTCACCATCAGCACCGGCGCGAACATTCTCTCCTTGCATCCCTCGAGCGTATATGCGGGCGCGGCCCAGGGCTTCACGCTGCGCGTCGAGGGGAGCGGCTTCTCGGCAACGAGCCCGGGGCCGGGTTCGACGCTGCTCATTGCCGGCACGGCCCGCACGACGAATTGCACTACGGTGCTCTCGTGCAGGGCACCGGCAAGCGCGGCGGACGCCGCAGCAGCAGGCAGCGTGTCCGTACAAATCCAGAATCCTGACGGCAAGACATCGAATGTGGTGTCGCTGGTCATTGCCGCGCCGAACCTTTCCGATGAAACGATTGCGCTGAGCAGCGCGGCTCCAAGTGCCACCGGGAAGGACATTGTGGTTGTGGATGCGACAACGGCGGGAGTGTCCGTGCCCGGCAACGACGTGGATCTGAATGTCGCGGCGCTTGGTCCTTTCTCCACCGCCAGCAATTCGTGCACGCTGGGCGGCAATCCGATTCCACTGCAACGGCCCGCGAGCGGCACGGCGACAGCAGACATCTGCCTGTTTTCTCAAAGCGGATTCGACACCAGCATGACGTACACGGTCTCCGGCCCGGGCGACGTCGCGGTGATCGCGAAGCAACCCGCGGGGCTCGGCATCATCCACCTCACATTGCAAATTCCAGCGAGCGCCGCGCCGGGTGCCCGCACGCTCTTCATCCAAAACACCAATCTGGACAAGACCGCTGCGAGCGGCGCCTTGGAGGTCAAGTGAAATGAGTTTTGCGCAGCGACGGCGATTTTTGTGGATTCTGTTTTTAGTGGGGCTTGCGCTTCTCGCGGTGGCCGCCAACGCGACCACGCTGGCGCGGATGCGCTTCGATGAGCTCGCGAAACAGGCAACGGCGGTGGCGCGGCTGCGATGCCTCGGCGCGGAAAGTTTTTTGGAGCGCGGAGAGATCTGGACGGAAACGCAGTTCGAAGTTGTAGAACGGAGCAAGGGCCTGCTCCCGGGCCTGATCACGGTGAGGACGCTCGGCGGGAGCATGGGCAGTTTGCATTCGCGAATCGAAGGGGTACCAGCGTTTCGTCCGGGCGACGAGGCTTATCTGTTTCTCTGGGGCCGTGAAGGCGAGCCGTACCGGGTCCTAGGGTGGGCGCAGGGTACATTTCGGATCGCGCGGGACCCCCGAACGGGCATGGAAACGGTCACGCAGGATTCAGCAGCGGTGCCGCTGTTCGATCCGCGAACGCGCGAATTCCGGCATGGCGGTATCCGCAATCTGCCGTTGGCGATTTTTCAATTGAAACTGCGAAAGGCGCTGGAGGAAAAGACCCTTTGACAGCGGATCTGCCAGACTCCGCGAGCTCTCTCCGCGAACTGAAGATCAGAATGCAACACGGAATTGACGGAGCGCACCGCGGTTAGAGAGAGAGCTGACACTGATGAAGTCTCAAGCGCGGCGCTACTTTAAAAGTGCCAGTGAGGAGAGCAGGGATGAAAGAAGCCGGTAAACGGATTTGCGCAAGTATTCTAGCGGCGTTTTATGGAGCGTGGAGCGCGCCAGCGGCTCAGGCATATTCGTTCAACATGATCGTCCCGGATGTGCGGCAGCCGGCAGCAATTTCAGGCGGGTCGGCGTGTCCCGTGCGATCGCATCAATTGACTTCAGCGGGAAGCATCGCCATGCGGTGGAGCACGGCCCTGAATACAAATCCGGTGACCATCGTGACACAGAACCAGACGGCCAATGGACGGCTGATAGAGATCGAACAGGTGATCGCGCAATCGCTGGCGGTATGGACGGGAGTCAGCGGAACGACGCTTACGCCCGCAACACTCGCGCCGCTGATGCGAACTGCGGCGCAAAACGCATGCGGCTCGGACGGGGTGAATTCGATCTGCTTCGACCAGGCGGAGATGGCCTTTACTCCTGGCGTGCTGGCATTTACGCGAGTGATCACCACGGACCGGATTGGCGCGCAGGTGGGCAGCAGCGCGGTCTCGACCGAGGTGGGACAAATCCTGGATGCGGATATTTATTTCAATTCCGGCGATTCGCGCACGACGTTTGCCACACCACTGGCGCTCCCGGCGGCGCCGGCGGCCTACGATCTCGAATCGGTGCTGACACATGAACTTGGGCACTTCCTGGGTTTCAGTCACTCGGCCGTTTGGAGCGCGATGATGTTTCCGTTCGCTCCCGTGCCCGGAACCATCAGCGGAACGCGGCCAACGGCGCAGCAACCGGACGCACCCCTCGGAGACGATGATCGGACCGGATTGCGGGTTCTCTATCCCGATTCGAGCGATACGTTGCACGTGGGGTCGATCAGCGGAAGAATTTTCCCGGCGAATCCACTGGCGTTGCCGGCATCACCGCCAGGCGTGACGGGGGTTTTTGGCGCACCGGTTGTCGCCGTGGAGGCGGCGAGCGGCGCGGTTGCGGGGGCGACGATCGGTGGATGGAGTTGTACGACGGCGGGCCCTGCACAGTTTGACGGCACGTATGAGATCGATGGATTGGCCGTGGGACGCAGCTACACGGTATATGCGGAAGCACTCAACGGCGCCGTCAATCCTTCGCAACTCAACAACGCGATCGCTTCGCTGTGCCGGAATTCGACCAGCGATCCGGGATGGCCGCCATTGCAGGGGTGCGTTGTGCCTGCCGTAGAGGCGGGTTTCACGACGCGGACGCGGCCTGGAACCTAAATCCCTTCTCCGCGAGACGCGCGGCGCTACCGATATGAGTTGATGTTTGGATGATGAACTAAAAAGGAGTGAGCCAGCCTCCCCCAAAAAGCAGGCCAGGGCCCAGCGAAGCAAGAAAGATCGGCCGGCGTTCGCCACGCGCCAGTTTCGAGGCCGCCTGCAACGCCAAATGCAAGGCTGCACCGCAAGTGGAGGCGCCAAGATTACCGGAGGTTCGGGCGACTGGTGGAAATGTATCGGGAGAAACGCCGCACTGCTTTGCCAGAAGAGTCAAAAGGCGGGGATTTGGCTGGTGAGTGGCAAAACCTCCAACGGAGGTGCGGGAGATCCCGCTGCGCAGCTCGACGGCGGAAATCACGTTCTCCATGCGAGCGATGGCAGCACGAGAGAGGGTCCCGCCGTCAAACTGCACGGTGAGGCCGCCGTCCTTCGAATCACGGACCTGAATTGCTGCAGCATACTGGCCCGCGCAGCCGAACAGAAAACTGCCGGGACGGTAGCCTTCGCCGCCAGTGCCACCGGCACGGCGAAGCAGGAAAGCGCTGGCTCCGTCGCCAAACAGGCCACCGAATTCACCCGCGACGCGGCCGGGCGTGAGTGTACGGCTGTGAACGTCCGCGGTGACGACGGCGACGATTTGCGCCTGGCCCGAACCGATGAGGGCCTGCGCGACGGCGAGCGCATTGAGTAACCCGAGGCATGCACCGCCGACGTCCAGCGCGCCGCAATTCTCCCGGACGAGCAAGCGGGAGTGCAGTTGCGCCGCGAGCGAAGGGTAATCATGATGCGTTTCGCTGGTGGCGAGTATCCAATCGATTTCCTTAGAGGCGCATCCCGCCGCACGCAGCGCTTCCTCAGCCGCCTTTGCACCCAGAGTGAGTTCGGTTTCTTCTTCGGCAGCATAGGCAAGCGATGCGATTCCAGCGCGCTGCCGGAGCTTGCCCAGGGGCATGCCGAAGGCGCGATCGATCTCCTCCGAGGGGATGACGCGCGAACCGGTCACGGCTGCAGATGAAGTCACTAAGACAGTGGTTGCCTCCATCAGGTAATTCTCTCGGATTTCCGCAGCCACCGGGTCCTCTAATTTCTCCAAGTTTCGAGCTCAGGGGCGATGACCGGCAGTCCGCTATTTATATTCCATCAGGCCTCGAGGACTTGCTAGCAAATCTTAATGTTGCAGAAATGAATTCGCAGCTTTGCGTAAACTCGATGGCTTCGGAGCAAATCCCAAAAGCACAACCCTGCAGGGGAATCGAAAAGATCGACCTATACAAGGCCCTTGATGAATACAGCGCCGGCATTAGCCCTTGGCCAGGGACTCGAGTAGCGTAACGACGCGGTCGAGCTCCTCAATGAGCGGATTGGTACCCGCCTTCCGAAAAACATTCACCAGAGTGCGGTAATACCAGAGCGTTCCCTCCTTGCGGCCGGTGAAGCGGTCGAAGATGCCGTCGCCTTCGAGGCGATAATCGGAGAGGATTTCGCGGGCGTTGGCGAGTTTGTCCGCGGCGGATACCAGGTGGACATCGGCAGGCTCGTGGACCAGCCGGGCGATGTATTCGCGCTTGCGTTCGTGCCATTCGCGCTTCTCGCCGGAAACTTCGTAAGAGTCGGTACAGCCATCGACGATACGCGCGACGTGCCCGCCAAATTTTCCGCGGATTTCGTCGAGGCGCGGGAGGCCGCCCTGGTCCTCGACGGCGTCATGCAAGAGTGCGGCGATGACTTCGTCTTCGCCACCGCCATGTTGAATGACGATAGCGGCGACTCCGAGCAAATGGCCGACATACGGCTGGCCTTTGCCCTTGCGGCGCTGGTGGAGGTGCAGGTTGGCGGCGTAGCCCAGCGCCTCGACGAACCGGTTCGTAAGGAGCGGCTGGTCGCTTGTCGAGTGTCTGTGAGGCAATTGTTTCGCTTATCTGCGCCGCACTTTGCCGAGCAGCCGGAGAATTTCCAGATAGAGCCAGATCAGCGTGACCATCAGGGCGAAGGCGCCGTACCATTCCAGGTATTTCGGCGCGCCGTTGGCGACGCCCGTCTCGATGAGATCAAAATCAAGCACGAGGTTGAGCGCGGCAATGATGACGACGAACACGCTGAACGCGATCCCGATGCCAGTGCCTTCATGGATGAAGGAAACGGGACGATTGAAATAATGAAGGACGATGTCCACCAGATAGAGCACGGCGATGCCGCCCGTCGCGGCGAAGACACCGATCTTGAACTTCTCCGTGGCGCGGATGACGCCGCTTTTGTAGGCAAGAAGCATGACGAAGAGCGTGCCGAAGGTAAGCCCGACGGCTTGAATCGCCACGCCTGGATATTTGAGCTCGAACATGGCGGAGATGCCGCCCAGGGCGAGGCCTTCCAGCAGCGCGTAGATCGGGGCTGTGACGGGAGACCATTCTTTCTTGAAGATGGTCACCATAGCGACGAGGAGGCCGCCAAGGATTCCGCCGATCATCCAGGGAAGGGCTGCCCCCGGCGTTTCTGAGTGCGACAAGCCCCAGGTCCAAGCGGCTGTCGCCACGACGCAGAGCAGGAGCAGGCCGGTCTTGTTGACGGTGCCCTGCAAGGTCATTGCTTCGCCGAGGGCCACTTGCCCTTTAAAGGCTTTTTCGTTCAGTGCAGGATTCGATGTCCGCATCAGATTGGCCATAGTCGAAATACTCCCTGCTGCTGAATTGCGATTCTCCAGAAATTCTTTGCATATAAATTGTACTCCGCTGGACGCGCCATTTCCAACGCTCGCGCCGGTCGATGAAATTGTTCAGGAGCGCTTCGGCTCATTGGCGATCTGCTGCTGGACTTGTTCCCTGAATTGCAGGGGACGGTAGATTTTTTCGAACAGTTCGGGCGTCCCTCCCGTGCCGCGCACAATCACCGTTCCATAGCCCAGTAATCTGCCCATGGCAGGCTCCTCGACCGCGACGCTTTCGATTCTCGACAAAAGGAGTTCGACGGTCCGGCGGTCCACGAGGCCCGACTTCACGATGACCCTCTTGTTAGTGACGGCCATTTCCGTGGCCTCGCGCTTGAGGACGCCGACGCCGAAAAGTGTCCCCGCCAGAAGGAAGCAGATAAGAGCAGCGAAGTACATGGCGCTGGAGGGATGCGCGGTCTTGGCCGCCGTCAAACGGGCAGCGAGAAATGTGAATCCGATCATCGCGAGGAACGCGGCAACCGCAATCTGCCCCAGCATCACGATCCAGTGGAGCTTGGTCTGATATTGCACCGATTCGCCAGGGATGAGGTGTTTTTCGACGTAACTCAAGTCGGCTCCTCGCGGGCACAGGATGATCTTCGCGTCCGGAAGTGCTGCGGCGGAATCCAACCGGAGGCGCGTGCTGCTCAAATGCAGGCCAACATCGAGAAAGCGGGCTGGAAGTGAATTGGTAGCGCTAACGGGAATCGAACCCGTATTTTAGCCTTGAAAGGGCTACGTGCTAACCGTTGCACCATAGCGCCACCGTTGTGCGGTTCGGAACTATTCTAGAATACGGGAAATAGCGGGCGCGAACAAGCGCAGCGGACGAACGCGGCGCACAGGAAGAAGTTAAAGTTCAGCTCTGGCGGTCCTGGAATTCTTCTTGCCAGGCCATTTGGATGGCTTCGAGCTTGGCCTCGTTGGAGGCAGCGGGATCGCCGGAGAAGCCCGGGAGTTCCGTGATCCATTTGTGCATGTCGGTGAAGCGGACGGTGAGCGGATCGGTGTCCGGGAATTTGTCGGTGAGGGCGATGGCGATGTCTTCGAAATTGTCCCAAGCGAATGTCGGCGGCATGTTTCGGTCTCCAGCGATCTCTAGTGCTCTAGTTCCTTGGCATAGTTCTTGTTCCACTCGGGAATCTCGACGACGATGTCGGTCGTGCCGTCGGGAACGGTCTGGCAGCCGAGACGCGATTTGGGCGTAATGCCGGGTGCCTCGTCGAGTTCATCCAATTCCGCATCGGTGGCTTCATTGCAGGACTCGAGCCCTTCCCGGACGATGACGTGGCACGTCGAGCAGGCGCAAACCCCGCCGCAGGCATGATCGAGGCCCATTTTGAAGCCCTCGGAAATGTCAAGAATGCTGCCCGGAAGGCCGTTGTGGCCGTAAGGGACTTTTTCCGGGTCGATTTCGAGCGTTTTGCCGCTGGGAAGAAATGTCACTTTGTATTTCTTCGTGGCGGGCTTGTATTTGACTTCGTCGATGTATGGGTTGGTGCCGCCCATGATTTATTCCCCCAATTTGGTCATCGTCTGGCCGAAATCGAAGAGAGATTCCTCGCTTCGCTCGGAATGACAAATAAAAACCATTCGGCGCTCAGACTTCGGCGAGCTTGCGGCCTTCGAGTGCCGTCGAGACCGCGGAATTCATCAGCATTTCCGCCAAGTGCTCGGTCGCCTGATTCAGCTCGTCGATGCGCTTGCGAATGAGCTTGTAATCGTTGCCGGAAACGGATTCCTTCAAGGCGGCAACGTTCCCATCGATTTTCGCGCGTTCCGCCGCGGACAAGCCGGCGGCTTGCGGATTCGCCAGCGCCTTCGCTGTCGCCGTCAGAATCGACTCGGATTCGGTGCGCGCTTCAATGACCTGGCGCTCGGCGAAGTCCTGTTCGGCATATTCTATCGATTCCTCGAGCATACGCTCGATTTCCGAATCGTTGATGCCGTAGCTCGGCTGGACTTCGATCGAGCGCTGCTCGCCGGTGCGAAGATCCTTTGCGGCAACCTGCAAAATGCCATTGGCGTCGATCAGGAATTTCACCTCGATGCGCGGCAGGCCGGCGGGCGCGGGCGGCACGCGCAGCGTAAACCGCGCGAGCGAGCGGCAATCTTTGGCGAGCTCGCGCTCGCCCTGCAGGACGTGGATGTCGATGCCGGTTTGATTGTCCACGCCGGTGGTGTAAAGCTCCTGCGCGCTCGCGGGAATCGTCGAATTGCGCGGAATCACTTTTGCGACCGCCCCGCCGTACGTCTCGATGCCCAGCGAAAGCGGGGTAACGTCCAGCAAGAGCATGGTCTTCACGCCGCGGTCCAGTATGTTGGCCTGCACGGCGGCGCCGAGCGCGACGACTTCGTCGGGATTCAGCTCGGTATGCGGCTGGCGGTCGAAAAATTCCTGCACGGTGCGGCGGATCAGCGGCGTGCGCGTGGCGCCTCCGACGAGCACGACTTCGTCCATGTCCGTGGGCTTGAGCTGGGCGTCGGCAAGCGCTTGTTTGACCGGGGCCGTGGTGCGGTCCACGATGGGGCGGATCAAGGCTTCAAGAGCGCCGCGCGTGAATTCGCGAGTAAATACCGCACCACCCGGCAACGGGAAGCGAAGCGTCGCGGTCTCGCTTTCGGAAAGCTGATGCTTCAGGTGGATCAGCGCTTTGCGAAGCTCCTGCGCAAGCTCGCCGCGCGGTGAAAAATCCAACCGCTCGTGCTGGAGAATCTGCTCGTGGACAAAGGACTGGAGCAGGTTATCAATGTCGTCGCCGCCGAGGTGCGTGTCGCCGTTAGTCGAGAGCACCTGGTAGATGTCGCCGTCGCTCGTGGAGATGAGCTTGAGAACGGAAATGTCAAACGTGCCTCCGCCGAGATCGTAAACGGCGACCCGGCCCCGCTGCTTCTCGTGCAGCCCGTAGGCCAGGGCGGCTGCGGTCGGCTCGTTCACGAGGCGGAGAACTTCGAGGCCGGCGATTTTGCCGGCATCCTTGGTGGCCTGACGCTGTGCGTCGTTGAAATGCGCGGGCACGGTGATGACGGCGCGGTCGACGGTTTCGCCGAAATGCGCCTCGGCCCAGTTTTTAAGCTCGCGAAGGATGAACGCGGAAATCTCCGGCGGGGTGAAAATTTTTTCGCCGAGCTTCACGCGAATGACGTTGCTGCTCGAAGGATCAATGCGGAACGGGAAAAGCTTCAATTCGCCTTGGACATCGGCCGGGCCGCGGCCCATGAGCCGCTTCACGGAGTAAATTGTGCGTTCGGGCTGCGTGAGAAGGCGGCGGCGCGCGGGCTCTCCCACGATGATCCTGCCGTCGGGATCCAGGCTGACCACCGAAGGACAGAGCGTGTCGCCATAAGGTCCGGGAATACACTTCGGCAGACCGGTCCGCGAATCGGTGTATGCGACGAGGCTGTTCGTGGTGCCGAGATCGATTCCGACGACTCTGCCCATTAATGCGTGACTCCCGTTGATTGTTTCGTGACCCGTGATCCGTGATCCGTGTCCCGCGAAGAAGCGGTGGAGCTAGTGACTGTTCCGGTGAGGCGCCGTCGCAGAGACTTAGCAAGCCCCTCGAGCATCTGTGCAACCGCTTTGAGATCACCTTCCATTTTTTCGTGTTCCATGGGAGACAAGTACCGGAGGTCGCGGCTCAGCAATAGAAAATAGCGCAGTTCTTCGAGAGAACCATTCGCGACCGCAACAAACTGCAATAATTCCTTCGTAGAGCGACGGCCGAATCCTTCAGCGATATTCGCAGGGATCGAAAATGCAGCGCGCCGCAACTGCGACACGACACCAAATTGCTCACTCCTCGGAAATGGATTGGTCAGTCGATAGACGTCCAGCACTACTCTGTGTGCTCTCTGCCAAACTTCAAGATCGCGGAAACTCTTGACCATCACTTCACCGGCCAAAGCCTTCTTGTTCTGCACGGGTCACGGGACACCGATCACGCTGTCGCGAGCTCCTTCTGAACGTTGGTAACCAGATTTCGGATATAAGAACGGCGATTCAATAAATCGTTCAGCCGCCCCATGATTTGCTTTCGCGCGGCGGCGTCCCCGTCGGGGGCGGCGTCCCATTCGCGGGCAGCCGCTTGAAGTTGCAGGTCTACCTCGCCGAGCTTTTCCTGGAAATTCTTCCCGGCGGATTCCAGCTGCGATTTCAGCGCGCCGAGATCGCCTGCCGAGGCCCTCGCTTCGCGCAATTGATCGAGCGATTCATTGAGCTCGAATACCTCTTCCAGCAGCTCGGGCGGAGCTTGCTGCTTGTGCTGGCCTTCTTTGCGGGCGCCTTCGATGCCCAGGAGATATTCGACGCGTGCGATCGGGTCGCGCAGGGTGCGGTACGCATCGTTCAATTCCGAGCTGCGTTTCAAGGAGAGTTCGCGCTCCTGCTCCGAGGCGCTGACGAAATTGTCGGGATGCAACTTCCAGCTGAGCTGCAGAAATTTCCGCTCCAGGCCGTCCATTTCGATCCACAATTTGCGCGGCATTTCGAAGAGCGCGAAGTAGTCCACGGCCTGGGGAAGCTGCAAAAGTTTGCCGCAGCTCGAGCAGAAGTGCGTGCCCAGCGTGCGCTCGTGGCAGTTCCAGCAGACCAGAGGCGGATTCGTGGATGTGGATGTTTGTGCCATTCAAAACTCTTCCACCCAGGGAAATCTGTAATTACCCAACAGGGGCACAAAAAAAGTGGCTGGCGGGTGCGGGTGCCAACCACTTGTCAGGCCCGCCTGCGCCAAACGAAGCCGGCGAAAACGCCCTTCGCTTCGCCCAGGGTAAACCTGTGCTGCTAGGCCGTGAAGGAGCTGCCGCAGCCGCAATTCCGTGCCGCGTTGGGATTTTGGAAGACAAACCCCTGGCGCATCAGCGTCTCTTCATACTCGAGCGTCGTGCCGTTCAGGTACAGAAAACTTTTCGGGTCGACGAAGAGGCGCGCACCGTACTCCTCAAAAACCTTGTCGCGGTCGCGTGCCTGCGTGTCAAGCCGCATGGCGTATGACAAACCGGAGCAGCCGCCGCCCTGTACGCCGACGCGCAGGCCTCCCTGCTCGGGCGAGACCCCCTCTTTTTCGAGCAACTCGCGGATTTTCAGCGCGGCGCGCTCGGTCAGATGGATCTTCGCGGTGTTCGGGCTGACCACTTCCGTTGCCATAATCAACTGCTCCAGAATCCTTCTTGCTTCGATGGTGCCCGGTAAGGTCGCGGCATGCCCCGCCCCTACTATCCAGGCGTAGGCAACTGCCACCCGGCGCGCAATTAGTGCGAAGCCCTTTCAGAAGCCGGCACTTCGACACCGTGCTTCTTCTTCCAGTCACCGATGGCGGCCTTGATCGCGTCTTCGGCGAGCACGGAACAGTGAATCTTCACCGGCGGGAGCGAGAGTTCGCGCACGATGTCCGTGTTCTTGATGGAGAGCGCCTCATCGACCGTCTTGCCCTTCACCCACTCGGTGGCGAGCGACGAGCTAGCAATCGCCGAGCCGCAGCCGAAGGTCTTGAACCGGGCTTCTTCAATGACCTGCGTCTCGGGATTGATCTTCATCTGCAGCTTCATGACGTCACCGCACTCCGGCGCGCCGACGAGACCCGTACCAACATTGGGGTCTTCCTTCGGGAGGCTGCCGACGTTGCGGGGATTGTTGTAGTGGTCCACTACTTTGTCGCTGTATGCCATTAGCCGTTGCTCCTTACCAGATTCACGAGATTCACGAAACCCGCGCTTTTCACCGCTTTATCCGTGAGCGAAACGTTCGGCAGCGAAGTCGAGCGGCCCGCGGTCAGCTGACGAAGAGCGTCCTTGATGTACTCCGCCCCGATGCCAAGCATCTTCAGGAAGGCACGAACCTGCTGCAGCTCGCGGAAAGTGCGCTCGCCCCCGGCCGCGCCATCTTCCCCTTCCCCGCTGTACGGCACAAACGAGACACGGAAAGCCGCGCCCGTGCCAGCGATGGAGCGATGAATGCGAATTGTCCCTTCATTTGCCATGTTGTGTCTATCAATCCTTCAGGCGGTTTGCCATTTCATTTTTGAGATGTCGATTCCCTCTTTGGCCATCTCGTAGAGCGGCGACAGCTCACGCAGCTTGGTCACGACCTGCACCATCTTTTCGATGACGTAGTCGACCTCTTCCTGCGTGTTGAAGCGCCCGAGGCCAAAGCGAATCGAGGTGTGAGCGAGGTCTTCGCCCACCCCTAATGCTTTGAGTACGTAACTGGGCTCAAGGGTTGCCGAGGTGCAGGCGGAGCCGCTTGAGACCGCAATGTCGTTAATGCCCATGAGCAGGGATTCGCCTTCAACGTAGGCAAAGCTCATATTCAGGTTATTGGGCAGGCGGTGCTCCATCGAGCCGTTGACGAAAACCTCGTCCAACTTGGCTTCCAGGCCGGCCTTCAGGCGGTCGCGAAGCGCGCGGAGCCGCGCACTCTCTTCCGGCATGCCCTGCTGCGCTACTTCGCAGGCTTTGCCGAGGCCGACGATGCCGGGGACGTTCAGCGTGCCGGAGCGCATGCCGCGCTCGTGGCCTCCGCCGTCAATGATCGCGGAAAGCTGCACGCGCGGATTGCGGCGGCGCACGTACAGCGCGCCGACTCCTTTGGGCCCATAAATCTTGTGGGCGCTGATGGCCAGCAGGTCAATGTTGTCCTTCTGGACGTCTACCGGAATCTTGCCCACGGCCTGCACACCGTCCACCGCGAAGAAGATGCCGAGCTCTTTGGCAATCCTGCCGATTTCCGCGATGGGGTTAACAACGCCGATTTCGTTGTTGGCATACATGACGGTGATCAGGATGGTCTTCGGAGTGATCGCCGCCTTCAAATCGTCCAGGCTGACGCGGCCGTCCCGCTGTACCGGCAGATAGGTCACCTCGAAGCCGTGCTTCTCAAGGTTCTTGCAGGTATCCAGTACGGCCTTGTGCTCGATAGCCTGGGTGATGATGTGGTTGCCCTTCTCACGGTACATCTCCGCGATGCCCTTAATCATCAGATTGTCGGACTCGGTGGCCCCGCTGGTGAAAATGATCTCTTTGGGAGAGGCGTTGATCAGCGAAGCGACCTGCTGGCGCGCGGTTTCCACCGCTTCCTCCCCGGCCCAGCCGAAAGAGTGGTTACGGCTGGCGGCGTTGCCGAATTTCTCCGTGAAATACGGCAGCATCGCCTGGATGACGCGGGGATCGACCGGCGTGGTCGCGTGATTGTCCATGTAAATCGGCAGTTTGACAGCCATGATCCTTCTTCTCCTCAGTCTAAGTCCGTAACGCGACGAGCGCGGGCTCGCGTGGGTCCTCGCTCATCTGCGAAATCGTAACCGTGCCCAGCACGCTCAGAATACTTTCGTTGACCCGGCGCAGAGGCTCTTTGACAGAGCACCTCTCGGTGGCATCGCAATTCCCATGGTTCGTCACGCACGACGTAATCAGCACAGGCCCGTCGATGGCGGAAATCACATCGAGCGCGCTGATCTGCGACGGGTCCCGGGCAAGCTGCTAGCCGCCGCTGGAGCCGTGCTTCGCGGCGAC
>WNFH01002079.1_pt1 | contig 13850 bp, 10 predicted proteins | sample 5400411 | NCBI WGS metagenome assembly WNFH01 (sample SAMN13153347, study PRJNA577476) | soil metagenome | isolation source: 200 cm saprolite under Douglas fir tree site 2 hole 3 | place: USA:California | collected 2015-04-18
GCGTACATGACCATCTACGGCAACTATTTCAACGGGCCCCCGCCCAGCCAGATCAGCGACACGGACCGCCAGGCCGTGGAGAAGACCTCGATCCTTTCGTTGGTCGCCGGCGGAGGTTTCAATGGCCTCAACTCGACCATCGTCCCGATGGTCGTGGCCTGGACCCAACAGCCCTATCAGCAAATCGCAGTGGAAGGCGCCCACCCCCGATCGACTGCAGAATCAGCGGTGGTCATCCCGCTGGCAATCGACGCGATCGGAGCGGGGACACTGCCGGCGGGCCTGGTGGTGAGCCGTTTCGTCGACATCGACGGCTCGACCCAGAACGGACCGCCTGGCGCCGTAATCATGCAGAGCGGGACAGCGACTTACGACTTCACGCCCCGGCTCGTAGCGGGCACGCACCTGACCGGGGCCACCCTGGACTCGACCAGCCAGAGCCCGAAGGGCGGCCCGTTTCCAGGCCAGAGCCTGTCGGCCGAGGCATGGGATTGGTCACAATCGGCCTGGGTGCCTGTGGCTTATACACCTCTCGGCACCACCACCCTGCCTGCCGGGGCAGTCAATCCATCGTCGGACGAGGTGCGGGTCCGGATCACCGTCAACGGGCAAGCCCTGCTCGGAACGATCTCGCTGACGGGGACCGTCCAATGATCACCGCTGACAACTTGACCAAGGTCTATGGCAAAAGGACGGCGCTGGACAAGGTCTCATTCGAGGTGCCTGAGGGGGAGATCTTCGGCTTCGTCGGGCCCAACGGCGCCGGCAAGACGACGACCCTGCGCATCCTCGCCGCGCTCCTGGAACCGACTGCCGGCCACGCTTCGATCGATGGCGCCGACGTGACCAAACAGCCGCATCAGGTCCACAGCCGGATCGGGTACATGCCCGACTTCTTTGGCGTCTACGACCAGCTCACGGTGGGGGAGTACCTGGACTTCTACGCCGCGTGTTATCGCCTGCCCAAGCAGCGGCGGGTAAAGATCGTGAACGACCTGCTCGACCTCGTCGGGTTGTCGGAGAGGCGCGACCAGCAGGTCGACACGCTGTCCCGAGGCCTCAAGCAGCGTCTGTGCCTGGCCCGGGCGCTGGTCCACGATCCGGTCGTGCTGTTGCTTGACGAGCCCGCGTCCGGTCTCGATCCTCGCGCGCGAGTCGAGATGCGCGAGATCCTCAAAGAGCTGCGAAGGATGGGCAAGACCATCGTCATCTCGAGCCATATCCTCCCGGAGCTGACCGAGTTGTGCACGATGATCGGGATCATCGACCACGGCCGCATGCGCGCCACCGGTCCGGTACACGATGTCATCCGGCAGCTATCGGCTGATCGCCGGGTTCGCATCACGATCGTCGGAGACCAGGAGCGCGCGGTGGCGATCCTCGAGCCACTGGCGGCCGTCCGCCGTGTTGAGACCGCCGATGGAGCGATCGAGGCCACGTATGAAGGTGACGACTCCACCGCCGCCGAGATCCTGCATGCTCTGACCGCGGAAGGGATCAGGGTTTCGGCTTTCAGCCAGGTCGACGGCGGCCTCGAAGAGGCGTTCATGCGTGCGACGTCGGAGGAGGTCGGATGAGCAGGGTCTCCGCCGCATTCTGGAATCCGATCGTCGCCAAGGAGTACCGCTCGCGAATGCGGACCTGGCGATCGCCACTCGCAATGATGGTCTATGTCGTGCTCATCGCCGGTCTCGGCTACGCGATGTTCTCCTCGATGGCACGCTCGAACAGCGGTTTCGCGGGCTCAGTGCCCAATTACGGCCTGACCTTGTTCAAGTACCTGGTGGTCTTCCAGATGGTCCTGATCACACTCGTCACGCCGGCGCTCACCGCGGGCGCCATCAGCGGCGAGCGCGAGCGTCAGACCATCGACCTGCTTTTCGTCACCCGCATACCCCCCTTCTCGATCATCTGGGGCAAGCTCCTGGCCTCGATGTCGTTCGTCGTCCTCTTGCTGTTGCTTTCGGTGCCGATTTTCAGCCTGGTCTTCTTGTTCGGCGGCATCGAGCTCGACCAGGTCCTGTACTCGTTCCTGGTCACCATCGTCGCGGCCCTCGCCCTGGGTCTCATCGGCATCGCCTTTTCGACGTGGCTGCGCCGCACCCTGGCCGCCACGGTGGCTTCCTACATGGCGGCCTTCTTGCTCGTTTTCGGAACGGTCGCCTTCGGCATGATCTTTCCGACCAAGATCGATCCCAAATCGACGATCCCTCCGGCGCCGCCGGCGGTCACCTACCTCAGTCCGATCGTTCCGCTCGTGGCGATCGCTGACAACGGGCAGCCGCTCGTGCCCTATCTGATTCGATATGACTACCCGAGTAATGTGCTGATCCAGTCGTCAGGGGGGTCAGTCTGCAAACCCCTGGGCAACGGCACCACGGTTTGCTCTTCCGGCGGGCCCGCCTACGTGCCGATCGGCCCCGCCAGTGGAACAGCGATTCCGAGTGGGCCCTTCGCGAAATGGCAGTACTGGCAGGCGACCGTCGCCTTGCAGCTGGCGATCGGTCTTTTCGCATTGCTGGTCAGCGCGTTCCTATTGCCGCCAGTTGGCCGCCGGCCTGGGTGGCGCCCGCGCCCTGCCGCGGTGACGCCATGACCTCACTCGAGGCGGTGGTCCGAGCTCTCCGAGGATCCGACGCGCGGTCGAGCGCCTTGTCATATCTGGTGCACGCTGCACTTGGCGTCGCGATCTGGTTCGCGACTGTGCAGGTCGCCGCTCGTGTGGTGCCGGTGGAGCGCCGGATCCAGCTGGCCGCGCTCGGAATCCCGGTGGTTCTGGCTGCCGTCGCGATCGCGTGGATCGCGACGCGACCCCGACCGGACGTGCTGATGCAGTTGGCCGACATGCGCCTGGGGCTGAAGGAGCGCCTGTCCACCGCGTGGGAGCGCCGTGCCGCCGATGGTGTGATGGACGACCTGCTTCGCCGGGACGCCCTTCAGCACGCCCGACGGGATCGGCTCGTTCGGGCTTTTCCGATCCGAATCAGCCGCCGGGAGGCGGGGGCGGTCGTGATCCTTGTAGCAGCTGCGCTGGCCCTGGCCGTCCTGCCCAATCCGACGGACCTCCTGCTGGCCCAGGCGCAAGCCGACCGTGCCAGCCAGGCCAAGGCGGCAACCACGATCCACGATGTGCAAAAGAAGATCGCGGCCACCACCAGGACGGCACCGGTCGATCCCAAGGTTCAGAAGATCCTCAGCGACACCGCGAAGCAGATCCAGGACGCCAAGGATCCCCGGTCGGCGCTGGAAGCCATCTCGCCCGCGGAGCAGCAGCTGCGGCAGCTCTCCGATCCCCAGACCCCCGCCAGGACCAGCACCACCCAGAACCTGGCCGGCGCCTTGAGCACGACCAATGCCGGAAAGGCCGCGAGCGTGGCCTTGAGCTCCAGCCCGTCGCAGGGTGCTCAGGCGGTGCGGAACCTTGCCGCTCAGCTGCCAAACCTGTCGCCTGAGGAGCGCGCTCAGCTCGCCAAGGCCCTGGCCAGTGCCGCGCAGAGCGCGAAAGACCCGGCGATGGCCGCTTCGTTGCAGCGTGCGTCAGATGCGTTGTCGAGCGGCGATCTCGGCGCCGCGGCCGCGGCCCTCAACGAACTGGCCGGGCAGCTCGACTCGCTGCAGAACCAGCAGAACAACGACCAGCAGATTGCTTCGGCGATCAACGGCCTCGAGGCGGCGCGGCAGGCGCTGGCGGAACAGGCGGACCGCGACGCCGCCGGATCCAACACCGCGACAGCCGGCGCCTCGCCTGCTGCCGGCGCCTCGCCAGCCGGAGGCAACGGCAATGGGAGCGCGAACGGGAGCGGCAGCGGCAACGGCAGTGGCAACGGGAGTGGCGGCTCCGGCGGCACTGGCTCCAGTGGGAGCGGCTCGGGTACCGGGACAGCAGCGAAACCGAGCGAGAAGCTGTATGTGCCCGGTCAGCCGGTCCCGGGCCAGCAGGAGAACGACCCGACCCCTCTTGGCCCTGGTCAGGACGTGCCGCTCACCCCCTACACGCAGGTGATCCAGTCCTATCAGCAGGCCGCCCTCGACGCCACCAACCAGAGCCTCATTCCTGGGAGCGAACGCGACCTCGTCCGCGAGTATTTCGCCCGGTTGGGCGAGTGACGAGCAGGCTCGTGATCGCCGATGAGAGCGCCGACCCGAAGAAGGTAACGGAGCTCGCGAACAATCTTGAAGCCGAGCTGGCGCGCCTGATCGTCGGCCAGAAAGAGCTTTTGCGCGACACGGTCATAGCTCTGATCTCCGGCGGCCACATCCTCCTCGAGGGCGTGCCGGGCCTGGGCAAGACGATGCTCGTGCGCTCGCTCGGGCAGACCCTCGACCTGACCTTTTCACGAATCCAGTTCACGCCCGACCTGATGCCGGCCGACATCGTCGGCACCAACATCATCCGAGAGGATTCAGGGCGGCGGGAGTTCGACTACCAACCGGGTCCGATTTTTGCCAGCCTCGTGCTCGCCGACGAGGTCAACCGCGCCACCCCGAAGACCCAGAGCGCGCTCCTCGAAGCGATGCAGGAACGCACTGTCACCGTGGGCACGGAGACCCGCGCCCTTCCGGTCCCATTTTTCGTTCTCGCCACCCAGAATCCGATCGAGCTCGAGGGCACGTACCCACTTCCTGAAGCTCAGCTCGACCGCTTTTTCTTCAAGGCCCTGGTGCCTTTTCCGAGCGAGGCCGAGCTGCTCGAGATCGCTCGGCGCACGACCGGCAACGCGCTTCCAGAGCTTCATGCGATCGGAGATGCGGACGCCATCGTCGCCGCTCAGCGGGTGGCGCGAGAAGTACCCATCGCCGAACACGTGCTCCGTTACGCGGCGCGGCTGATCACGGCCTCGCATCCCAATCGCACCGAGCTGGACTCGGTTCGCCGCTACGTCCGATACGGCGCCAGCCCGCGCGGCCTGCAGACGCTCGTCCTGGCGGGCAAAGTCCGGGCGCTGCTAGAGGGCCGGTACAACGTCGCTTTCGACGACCTCGCCGCGGTCGCGCATCCCGCCCTCCGCCATCGGGTCTTCTTGCAGTTCGAGGCGGAGGCCGATGCGATCACCACCGACCAGATCATCGACGAGATCCTGGAGCACGCGAAGAAGGAATCGTAACGATGGCGGCCCTGCTCGATCCCCCGCTCCTGCGCCGCCTGGAAGCCCTCGCTCTGCGCGTGCGCCGGGCGGTGAGCGGCCAGATGGGAGGGGAGCGCCGGTCGACGGCTCGTGGTCGCTCGGTGGAGTTCGCCGATTTCCGGAGCTACTCGCCAGGTGACGACTTCCGCCTGATCGATTGGAACGCCTACGCGCGACTCGACCGGTTCATGCTCCGCCTTTTCGTCGCCGAGCAAGAGCTGCCGCTGAGCATATTCGTCGACCTCAGCGGCTCGATGGATTGGGGCCGGCCGAACAAGGCCGAGACCGCCAAACGGCTGGCGGGGGCGATCGCGTACGTGGCGCTCGCCGCGCTCGATCGCGTGCGCCTGACGGTTTTTGCGGAAGGGCCCACCTCCGGTGGCGCGCCGTATCGCGGCCGCCGGGCGGTGGCCGACCTCTTCTCTCGGCTGCAGTCTTTTCCGGTCGGAGGCCCGACCGATTACGACCGGCTCGTGTGGCCGATCGGGCGGCAGCGCCCAGGCATGACCGTCCTGATCAGCGATGGGCTGGGCGAGTCGTCGATCGATCCTGCGATCGCGGCTCTCGGGCGCGCCCGCCAGGAAGGCGCCGTCCTGCAGCTGCTCGCGCCTCAGGAGATCGCCCCGGGATGGACCGGCGATGCGCGATTGAGGGACGCAGAGACCGGAGTCGAGCGCGAGTTCACGTCCACGCCGGTGACCCAGGCTGCATACGTCGCGGCGCTCGCACGGCGGACGGGCGAGATCGAACGCTCAGCGCACCGACGAGGCCTGCGCTTCGCACGGCTCTCCACCGACGAACCCATCGATGACATGGTGCTGCGGACGCTGCGGCGCCTCGGCCTCCTGTCGTGACCTTCCTGGCGCCGGCCGCGGCAGCCCTCGCGCTCACCCTCCCGGTCATCGTCGCCCTGTATTTCCTTCGGATCCGCAGGCCGACCAGGGTGGTGCCGGCGCTGAACCTGTGGCCGGACGCGATCCGCGATCGCCAGGCCAACATTCCCTGGCAGCGACTTCGCTTCAGCTGGCTCCTGCTGCTTCAGCTGCTCGCCGCAGCCGTGCTGGTGGCGGCCGCTGCGCAGCCGGCGCTTTCTGCCGGGTCCGGCCTCGCCCGGCACTCGGTGGTTCTCCTCGATGTGTCGGCGTCGATGCAGGCCCGCGACGTGCAGCCGTCTCGCCTGGACGAAGCCAAGCGCGAGGTCGGCGGGCTCATCGACCAGCTGGGCCCGCAGGATCGCATGACCCTGCTGGCCGTGGGCTCGGGGCCACGAGTGGTCGCTTCCGTGGCCGGCGATCGGGAGGCGCTCCATCGCGCCCTCAACGACATGGGCGCACAAAACGGCCCCGCCGACCTCTCAGCGGCGCTGGTCCTGGCGGCAGGCCTGGTCAGGACTGGCGACGACGCGCGGGCATATCTGTTCAGCGACGGGATCGTCGGCCCAGTCCGAATCGACTCTGCGAACAGCCTTCCGTTCCCCGTCGAGTATCGCCGGATTGGCGTCTCCGGCGAGAACGTGGGCATGACGTCGCTGGTCGTCCGCACCGGAACTCAGTCGCGCGCGGCCTACCTGCACATACAGAATTTCGGCCAGCAGTCGCGATCGTTCAGCCTGGAGTGGCGCGCGGACAACCGGTTGGTCGACGTGCGCAGGCTCACGCTCGCAGGCGGCCAGGCGCAGGATCTGGTGCTGCCGGTGCCGTCCGGCGCGACGCTCGTATCCGCTCACATCGACGCGGGCGACATCTTCGCTCTCGACGACACGGTCACCGCGGTCGCGAGCACGCCGCGCGCGTTTCGAGTGCTGCTCGTCACCCCTGGCAACGTGTTCCTGCAGCAGGCGTTGAGCCTTCGCGCCGACCTCCAGGTCGACGTCATCGCCCCCTCCGCTTACAAATCGTCGGCGCCGTATGCGATGAGCATCTTCGACGGCTATGCGCCGCCCGCGTTGCCGGATGGACCGTTCATCGTGATCAACCCGCCCGCAGGCAGCCCGCTCGCGGGTGCCGCGCCGATCGGGATCGGCCGCGTCAGGGCGGTGGATGCCGGCGACCCGCTGCTCACCAATGTCGACCTGCACGACGTGCACATCGCCCGCAGCCAGGATCTTCGAACCAGCAAGTTCGGTCGCCCGCTCATCACCAGCCTGCAGACCCCGCTCGTGCTCGTCCGCGACGAACCCTTTCGACAGGTTCTGTTCGGCTTCGACCTGCACGAATCCGACCTGCCGCTGCGGATCGCCTTTCCCATCCTGGTGCAGAACCTCAGCGAGTGGATCCTGCCTCCGAGCGTGCCGAGCCACAGCTTTCATCCCGATGAGCCGGTGACGATCGTCCCGGAGGCGGGGGCCACGTCGGTGACGGTGGTGGGGCCGGACGGCAGCCGCCGCATGCTCGCGGGCGGTTCGATCGCCACCTTCGGGGGCACCGACCTGACGGGCGTGTACACGGTCGAGCAGGTCGTGGCCGGCAAGGTCGATAGGTCGTTGTTCACCGTCAACCTTTTTTCCGAGCAGATCTCACAGCTCAAACCGGCTGAGCGCCTCACGCTGCCGCCGCTGAGCAACACGACCGCGGCTCATTCCCCGCATCGCGGCCAGCTCGAGATCTGGCCCTGGATCGCCCTCGTCGCGCTTGGTGTCGTCGTGGTCGAATGGCTGGCCTTCCATCGTGGGCTTTGATCTCACCCGTCCCCTTTTCTTGGGGGCGGGCGCAGCGGCGCTGGCGGCGATCGTCATCATCTGGCTGCGCCTGGCGCCACCGCTGGCGCCGCGGCGCGCGAGGATCTCGCTCGGCCTCCGCGCCTTGATCGTCGTGCTGCTCACGGCAGCCCTGGCGGGATTTGAGCTGCAGACCACGCCCGCAACGCAATCACTGATCGTCGTGGCCGACCGCTCCGCCAGCGTTCAAAGCGCGCAGGACACGGAGCTCGCCGCGGTGCAGCGCATCCTCGCCGCGCGGTCGGGCGACAACCGCGTCGGGGTCGTGAGCTTCGGCCGCGATCCTCAGGTCGAGGTGAACGCAAGCGCCGATCCTCAGTTCGGCGCCTTCCAGGGCCAACCGAATGTTCACTACACGGACGTCGCGTCCGCCCTTCAACTGGCCGGGTCGATCCTGCCCGGCGATACGCGCCGGCACATCGTGCTGGTCAGCGATGGCAGGGCCAACCTCGGCGATGCCGTCGCCGAAGCGCGCCTTCTGCAAGCCGAGGGCGTGCGCGTCGACACGGTCGCGATCAACGTGCCGATTGGCCCGGAGGTGTTGGTGGATCGTCTCGACGCCCCGCGCTCGCTTGTAGTCGGAGAGCGGGCTGACGTCAACGCGGTCATCGTCAGCAACACGGACACCGCGGCCACGGTGCGCTGGTACCTCGACCGCACCCTCATCAGCACTGTTCAGCTGCAGCTGAAAGCGGGTGAGACCGATGTCACGCAAACGGTGGAGCCGGACCAGCCTGGCTTCCACTCGGTGCGCATGGTCATCGATCCTGTCGTCGACTCGTACGCGGAGAACAACCTCGGCGAGGCGCTGATCCAAGTTGTGGGACCGGCTCGGGTACTGCTGGTCGAAGACACACCCGGGGCCGCGGCCGGCCTCGAGGCGGCGCTGCGCTCGACCGGCATCCTCACGACGACGGTCGCAGCAGTCCAGGTTCCGCGCTCCTCGGCCGAGCTCGCTGCCTACTCCGCGGTCGTGCTTGTCAACGTGCCGGCGTCAAGCCTCGGCCAGGACGAGATGGCGCTGCTCCAGGCCGTGACTCGTGACCTGGGTACAGGCCTGGTGGTCATCGGCGGCTCGGACAGCTATGGTCCCGGAGGCTACGCAGGCACGCCGCTGGAGACCGCGCTGCCGGTCCAGATCTTGCTGCCCCAGACCACGGTGAAGCCCCCTGTCGCCGTGATGCTGGTGCTGGAGAGCAGCGAAAGCCAGCAGGGCGACCAGGTGGTCCGGGGCGCGGCGGAGGCGGTCATCGATCAGCTCACACCCCGGGACAGCGTCGGCGTCACGAATGGCACCATGGGTACGGTGGTCGTGCCGCTCACGCCCCTGAGTGACAAGGCCAAGATCAAAAAGCAGATCGAGGCAATGATGCTCGGCGATCCGCCGACTTACACGCCAGACCTGAAAGCCGCCGACCAGGAGCTGGCCAAGACGACGGCGTCGCTCAAGCACATCATCATGCTCGGCGACGGGGATGCTCGCGACGCATATCAGCCGGTGATCGAGACCATTCACGCACACGGCGTCACCGTGTCGACCGTGGCCGTCGGCTCCGACCCGAACGGCGCTGCCACGATGCAGGCCATCGCGGGCTGGGGCCACGGTCGTTACTACCAGAGCACCAGCATCCAGGACGTGCCGCAGATCTTCCTGAAAGAGACGAATGAGGCGCTCAAGCCATGGGTGGTCGAAGGCCAGATCACTCCGCGCCTCTCGTCGCTGGCGGATGTGTTGCCCGGAGTTCCGCTGGACTCGTTTCCGGTCCTCACCGGGTACGTGGCGACCACGCCACGCGCAGCCGCCGATGTAGTGCTCAAGAGCCCCCAGGGCGATCCTCTACTGGCGACCTGGGAGTACGGCCTGGGTCGGGTGGTCGCGTGGACCAGCGATGCGCAGGGACGCTGGACGGCGGATCTGCTGCGCTGGCCGTCGGCCAATCGCTTCTTCGGCGACCTGGTTCGATACAGCCTGCCTCAGTCTGGGGACCCTGCCCTGCAGGTCGAGACGCAAGTGCAGGGAGATCACACCCACCTGCTGGTGACGGCGCCATCCTCGTCCGGCGAGGCAGTCAGCGTCAGCGCTGTGACGCCCGACCTTTCAGACGCGACTCTGACCCTGTCGCCGACCGGTCCGGGCCGGTTCGAGGGCGACCTTCGCACTGACCAGGTGGGGAGCTACCTCCTGCACGTCACGGACTCCGTCGGCGGGGTTGCCAAACACAGCAACACCATCGGCCTGGTCGTCCCCTACTCGCCGGAGTACCGCAACCTGGGCACCGACACCGCGACCTTGAGCGCCATCGCTCGCGCGGGCGGCGGCGTCCTTCTGACCGATGGGTCGACCGTCTTCAATCTGCCGGTGCCCGCGGTCCATGCGGTCCTGCCGATCAGCGAGCTCCTGCTCGTGATCGCCATCCTCCTGTTTCCGATCGACATCGCCTTGAGGCGGTTCGTGTTCAGCAGCGAGGACCTGCCGGCCTGGCGGGCGGCGTTCGAACGCAAGCCGTCGCCCGAGCTACCCGCCGAGGCCACCGTGACCCGGCTTCGAGAGCGCGTGTCCGGTGTGCGCACGGCGCGCAAGACCAAACCGCCGCCTTAGCCTCGACTACGCGCTACGCGTTCTGGGCGGCCGGGGCGATGGCGACGACCGTCCAACCCGTCTGCTGCCGAAGCGGGGGCATGAGCGTCTTGCAGTAGCGGCAGATGCGCCCGGTGTCGATGTCGATCGGGGCCCCGCAGATGGGGCACTCAGGGCGGCGCTGGGCAAGGGTGGAGGCGCCAGGAGGCCGGCTGAACGTCCAGTACTCGGAGAAGGGCATCAGCAGCGGCATCTGGATCGCGTCGGGGCTGTCGTTCTCTCCCATCGTGTACTGCATGGCCACGCATTGAAACAGGACCGTGATGTTGTCGCCGGCTTCCGTGCGCTCAGCGGCCGCGACGCTGGACTGCCTGATGTCCAGGAGGTCGTAGTAGTGGACCGCGCCGCGCGTATACAGGCTCATGATGTCCGAGCGCAGATCGTCGTAAACGGAATCGGATACGAGATCGCGCATCTCGGCCGGCTCTCGCGCCTGCAGCGCCGACTTGACGGCGAACAACGACTTGCCGGCCTGCGCGAGAAAAGCGTTGACGTCGAAATCCAGGTCGGCCGCCTGGATCTGGCCCAGGCCGATGGCGGGGTCGGTCAAAGAGCTGCGTGTGGCTGCTCAGCGCCGCAACTAGGACAGAACTTCGCGCCCGCCGCGACCTGGGTCCCGCATTTCGGACAGGGCGCGGTCGGCGCCGCACTAGCCGCCGAGAACACCGCTCCGGCCAGGCCCATGCCCGCGACTACCGCCGGTGCGGAACCTTCGCCACCCTTGGCGGCGCCCTCGCCGATGCCTTCAATCGCCTCGCCGGCGGCCGCACTCTGGAAGCTGCCGGCCAGCTTCGTGTACTGGACGTCGCGGCGGTACTTTTTGAGCGTCTCCTCGTCCTCGGGCTTGATCGAGATGACGAAGTTGCCCATCCGGGCGACGCTGATGCCGTAGCTTTCGAGAACCTTGGCCGCCGCGGCGAGCGTCTCCTGCTCGATCTGGGCGTTCTGGCTGGCGATACCGAGGATCGGCCAGCGCTCGTTGGTGATATGTGTCACGACGTCGGTGCGAAAGACCTTGAGCAGCTGATCGCGCATCCAGTCGGTGATCTGCGCGTTGCTCTGGAAGTTCTGTGTGCCGACCAGGTTGACGATCAGCCGGTCGGGGGCCACGACCTTGAGCGAATAGTCTCCGAACACGCGCAGGCCGATCGCCAGGCCCGTCTCGGGATCGACCACGTTGTCGACCATCCCGCCGAACGGCAGGTTCGCGAATTCGCGCGTCGACACGAAGTACAGCTCGGTCTTGAAGAACTTGCCGCCGGTGGCGGCGTCGACGAGGTTGCCGAGAAATGGGATCTCACTGGAGTCGAGAATGCTCACGCCCGGCTGGATCACGCCGTTGACCTTGCCGTCGCGGAAGAAGACCGCCAGCTCGTCCTGCTCCACTGTCAGCCGTGTGCGGTTGCGGATGTTTGTGTCCGGCCATTTGAAAACGATCGACGCCTTGTAGGCGTCGGGGCGCACGATGAACTCGCGCCGCAGGTTGCTGAAGATGCCCATCAAGTGCCCTGAGGAGGCGGCATTTCGGGAGGTGGCCCCGGCAAGGCGCTCGACGGCGGCTCGGCGGCAGGTGCCTCTTCGGCCGGCCATGGAGAAGGCCCCGGCGCTGGAACCGGCGCCGCGGCCGGCACGACGGCGGGACCGCGAACGAACAGCCACGGCGTGACCTTGGCGAGGAGGAATCCGAGGGCGATCGCCACCAGCCCGACCCCGATCAGGAAGGCCGAGCTCTGGCCTGGAGGAATGTTGGACGCGAAACCGGCCAGGGTGGGGCTCGGGCCGGTGGTTGCGGTCAGGGTCTGGGCCTGGCTCAACGACAGCTCCCAGACCGCGGTCTTCCGATCCTGTGTGAACAGGGCGCCCGGGGCGGATGTGATCTCGTGCGGCACGGTCAGCGAGAACGTGATCCTGATGATCGCGGAGAGGTCGTCGGTGGGATTCGGTTGTGCTCCGGGCGAGGGGGATGCAGTCGGCTGGGCCTGGGTCTTGAACGTGTACGTGTCGGCCTGCCCGGATGTGGTGTGAGTGGCGGAGACGAAGAGCCCGCCCGTGTTACCCACGTCAATGGAGGAGCCGCCGGAGGCAGCTTTCGACGGGTTGAGGTTGGTCGGCTGCGTCAAGAACGCAAAGGCATCCTTTTCCGTCTTGAAGGGGATCGTCACGAGGACTCCAGCCTGGTCGCCCTCGATGACCTTGCTGACTTTGGCTCCGGGGTACTTCGAAGCCGCTTCCTTGTTGGCCTTGGCGATGTCGGCGTCGCTGAACCCGGTCACCGTCATGCCCGGACCGGGGGTCAGGAGCGACTTGGGGAGGAGGAACTTCAACCCCAGCCCGACCGTACCGTCCGCGTTGAAGGTGGCGCTGACGTCGTAGCCGCATCCCGCGGCGGCGAGCACGATGGCCCCGATCAGTAGAGTCCAGGCGACAGCTCTACGCACGGCTCAGGTGTAGCACGGCGGCGCGGATTTGCAGCCGAGTTAGGCGACCGGCAGCTTTGGCTGCTGGACCACAGGCGTTGGCGAGCGTGAGCCGCGGCGGCACAGCGGGTGGATACCCTACTCGAGGATGAATAGCCACCGCGACACGAGCAGTCCGGGCCAAGGCCTGGAGTTCGAGATCTGGGCGGCTCTGATCAAGCAATCGCAGGGCACTTTGCACCTCTATCTGCCCTTGCTCGATCGGGGCCTCGATGCCGTGCTGCACCGCATGACCGACGGGCGCTACATCCCAGTCCAGATCAAAGGACGAGGCCAGGCGGTCGAGGGAATGGTGGAGATCGTCGTTCGGGGCGATAGTCTCGTCGACGACAGCGCGCTTCTGATCGGCTCATTCATGCGCGACGTCCCCGACCAGCTCGACCTGGTCGTCGAGGAAGGCATCTTCAAAAAGCTTGCCGCACGCGACGTGTCGCAGGGGCACGAGATCTATTCGGCCGCTTTCAGCATGCATCCGAACCACAGTCATTGGCGGCCCTATCTCGTACCGCGCAGCCAGTTGGCCGTGCGGATTCTCGGTACATCCGTGGCAGCAGCTGTGAACGCGAGACCCTATCGCTTGGAGCCAAGCGAACGTCACAACTCATGGCTCGGGTTCCTGGGCGAGGCCGAAGTGATCCGGCGGCTGGCGCAGAGTCCACGCTTGGACCTGTTCCGTCCGTTTCCCGACCTCGAGATGGTCGAAGTCCTCGCACGGGACAACGTCACAGGCGCATTCGCCGGGCTACAAGTGAAGACCGCCACTGTCGCGCACCCATACGGAGAGGCTGCGATTCAGGTTCGGAAAGCGACGCTGACCGCGGCGCCGACCACTTGGCTGGTCGGATTGGCGTGGTTGGACGATGCCGATGCTTTCCACGGGGAATGCCTGCTGG